>WNGI01001939.1_pt1 | contig 17649 bp, 20 predicted proteins | sample 5400621 | NCBI WGS metagenome assembly WNGI01 (sample SAMN13153374, study PRJNA577476) | soil metagenome | isolation source: 20 cm soil or saprolite under Garry oak tree replicate 1 | place: USA:California | collected 2016-06-15 | reverse complement strand
GACCGCCGGCGACCTTCAGAGCGCCGTCGTAGGCGCGGTCGTCGGCACCGCGCCGGCGGTGCGGGCCCAGGATCAATTTGGAAACGCAGTTCCGGGCGCGGCGGTCACGTTCGGCGTGAGCGGTGGCGGCGGAAGCGTCTCCGGGCCGGCTCAACTCACCAACGCCGCCGGCATCGCGACCGTGGGCGGGTGGACGCTTGGCACGATCTCCGGTGCGAACGCGCTGACGGCGAGGCTCGCGGGACTTACGCCGGTTACGTTCTCGGCGACCGGGCTCGCCAGCGCGGCGACGCAGATCGTGCAGCTCGCAGGGGATGGTCAGGCCGCGATCGTCAACACGATCCTGCCAACTGCAGCCGCGGCGATCGTACGCGACCAGTTCAATAATCCCGTGCCGGGCGTGCCAGTCCTCTTCGCTCCGGCCTCCGGCGGTGGCAGTGTGACGGGCGGGTCGGCGGTCACGGACACAGCGGGCGTGGCGAGAGTGGGGACCTGGCATCTTGGCACGCTGGTCGGGCAGAATACGCTTACGGCGACCGCGAGCGGACTGACCGGCAGTCCGGTGCTGTTTACCGCGAGCGGCACACGTGATGTCGCGGCTCAGCTGCTGCGGGTGAGCATCGACACGCAGACGGCGACCGCCGGCCAAGCGGTGAGCACCCCGCCCGCTGTGCGAGTGGCGGACCAATTCGGAAATCCAGTTCCTAGCTTCCCCGTGACGTTCAACATCACAAGTCTGCTGGGTGGCGTTTTGGCACCCAGCACGACTACGACCGACACCTTGGGCGTCGCGCGCGTAACGGGTTGGACGCTCGGGGTCGGTCCGGGGCTAAATACCGTCGACGCCACGGGGGCTGGCCTCGCGGGCAGCCCGATGACGTTCAGCGCAAACGGCATCACGACGACAGCGACCAGCATGCTCTACAACGCGGGAGACCGGCAGTCCGGCGTTGTCGGTGCCGTGTTGGCCAGCGCCTATTCAGTGTCAGTGAAGAACCTCGCGGGCCTGCCCGTCCAAGGCGTGCAAGTCCATTGGGCCGCCGGTCCGGCGGGCGGATCGATGAACCCCGCTACGTCCCCCACCGACGTCAACGGTATCGCGACCTCATCGCGCATGCTCGGGCCCGGCGCGGGAACGCAGACCGCGACCGCGTCGGTCGGCGGCCTCACGGGCTCTCCCGTTACCTTTACCGCGACCGCATTGGCCGGCGCTGCGACGCAGCTCGTCAAGCAGTCGACCGATCCACAGACCGGGACGGTAGGGACGTCTGTTTCGGCGCCGGTGGTCAAGATCGTCGATCAGTTTGGCAACGGCGTGGCCGGCGTCATCGTGAACTTTGCGGCAACGGGTGGCGGCACGCTCGGCGCGGCGAACGACACGAGCGACGGCGCAGGGCTCACGAGCGCCGGCAGCTGGACGCTCGGCAACGTGGTTGGGACAAACACCGTTACCGCGACCGCAGGCGCCTTGCCGGCCAAGACGTTCAGCGCCGCCAGCGTCGCAGATGCTCCCGCCCGGCTCGCGTTCCTCACCGAGCCCGCGCGCGCCCTCGCGGGCGACACCATATCGCCCGCCGTGCAGATTGCGATCCAGGACCAGTACGGCAACCTGGCGCTTCCGGCGAAGGACGTCGTGTCGCTGCGGCTCGGCGCGACGCCGAACCCCGCGGCCAAGCTCCAGGGCATCGTTGACGCTGCGGCGGTCAACGGCGTGGCGTCGTTCGCGAATTTGTCGATCGACTCCGCAGGGATCGGTTATACGATCATCTCCACGGCCGGCAACCTGACGAGCGGCGAGAGCACGCCGTTCGACATCGGCGGCGTGATCGGGGCCATTCCAGTCGCCCAACTCGGACCGGTCGCGGGTGCGCTGAATGTCCGTACCAGGAAGCTCTATGTGCCGGGATCGAGCCTGGTCTCGGTACTGCTCGACGACAAGGAGCTGTTACCCCAACTCGCGGGCTTCGAAACGGCGTTCGGTGTCGCGGTCAATGCGACGACGAACCGGGTCTACGTGTCGAGCCTCGCGGGCCTTGTCGTGATAGACGGCAGCAGAACGCCCGACATCATCCTTCCCCCGCCCATTCCGATAGGGGCTGGAGCTAGGGGCGTCGCGGTGGACGAGGGAACCAACTTCATCTACGTGGCTGCAAGCGATCCGCTGAAGGGCGGCCCGGCGCTCGTGCCAGTGGATGGCTCGAAAAACGTGGCAGTGTTGACGGACGTCGTCGCGCTTCCTGCAGCGGGCTCCGGAGTGGCGTTCAACCCGAACGACGGGTTCGTGTACGTGGCGATCCCGACCCTGCAGGAAGTCGTGGTCATTGATCCCAAGCCCGCCAGCTCGCGGATCGTTGGTGAGATTCGAAACCTCGGGATTGGCACATCCGGCGTCGCGGTGGATGTCAGGGCGAATCTCCTCTATGCGACGAACCGGGACGACAAAAGTGTGTCGGTGATCAACCCGGTAGACTTCAAGGAAATTGCGCGCCTACAGGTGGGTCGCAACCCCGAAGGGCTCGGGGTCGACTCCGATCGTGGCGTTGTGTACGTCGGGAACTACGGCGACGGCTCGCTATCGCTCATCGACGCCGTCAAGCTCAACGTGTTCGCGACGCTTGTTGTAGGCCAGACCCCGAAGGCAGCCGTCGTCGATCCGTCCACAGGGCGCGTGTACGTGCCGAGCCAGCAGGACAATGTCGTGAGGGTGATTCAGCCCTAGCCGGGGGCTACAGCTTCAGCCTCGCCGTGTCGAGCCTAAGTCAAGAATGGACCTCGTTACTTCAGCAGCAGCTTCGCGATCGTATTCAACTGCATGTTGCTCGTGCCTTCGTAGATCGTGCCGATCTTCGCATCGCGATAAAACTTTTCGACCGGATATTCCTTGGTGTAGCCGTACCCGCCGAACAATTCCACCGCGAGCGACGTCACACGCTCGGCGATCTGTGAGGAGAGCAGCTTCGCCATCGCCGCCTCCTTCGTGTACGACGCACCCGCGTCCTCGAGTCGAGCTGCGTTGTAAACCATCAAGCGCGCGGCTTCGAGCTCCGTGGCCGCCTGGGCGAGCTGGAACTGCACGCCCTGAAACTCCGCGATCGGCTTGTTGAACTGCTGCCGCTCTTTCACGTACTTGAGCGACGCATCGAGCGCCCCGCGCGCCACCCCGATCATCTGCGCGCCGATGCCGATGCGGCCGGTGTTCAAGGTCTCGATCGCGACCTTGTAGCCGTTGCCGACCTCACCAATCAGATTCGCCGCCGGCACTTCGCAATGATCGAGGATCAGCTCGGCAGTCGATGACGCGCGGATGCCGAGCTTGTCTTCTTTCTTGCCGACGCTGAAGCCCTTGAAGCCACGCTCCACCGCAAACGCCGTGATCCCCTTGTATCCCTTGGCAAAATCGGTCTGCGTGAAGATCACGAAGAGCCCCGCCTCCGCGCCGTTCGTGATCCACAGCTTGCGACCGTCGAGGATCCACTTATCGCTCTGCTTCGTCGCCTTGGTCGCGAGCCCGAACGCGTCCGACCCCGAGCCCGCTTCCGAGAGCGCGTAGGCGCCGGCGACTTCGGTCGCGAGGCTTGGCAGATAGCGCTGCTTGAGGCCGTCGGATCCCCACTTGAGCAGCAGCGCGTTGACGAGGGTGTTCTGCACGTCCACGAAGATCGCCGCGGACGCGTCCACCGCGGACAGCTCTTCCACGGCGAGCACCGTCATGAACAGAGATCCGCCCGCGCCGCCAAGTTGTTCGGGGATCTCGATCCCCATGAGGCCGAGCTCGAAGAACTTGGGAATGAGGGTGGGATCGAGCTGGGCGGCCTGCTCCATCGCCTGCACGCGCGGGCGGACCTCGCTCTCGGCGAAGTCGCGCACCGCGGCCTGGAACATCCGTTCTTCTTCGGTGAGGACCGTGAGTGGAGCGGTCATCCCTTCTTGTCAGACGGGCCCAACGTCAGCATCTCGCGGATTCCGCCAAGCGACCCGAGCACTCCGGTGGCCTCGTACGGCATATAGACAATCTTGTTGTTCTGGCCAGAGACCATCTCTTTGAGCGTTTCGATATACCGGATTGCGATGAGATACTGCGCCGGGTCGCCGCCCGTACCTTTGATCGCCGCAGTGATCCGCTCGATCGCCTGCGCCTCGGCTTCGGCCACCTTGAGCCGCGCCGCCGCTTCCGCCTCGGCGTGCAGAATCTTCGCCTGCTTGTCGCCCTCGGCGGTGTTGATCTCCGATTGCCGAATGCCTTCCGCCGAGAGGATGCGTGATTGGCGCTCGGCATCGGCGGTGATGATGGTCGCGCGCCGCTCGCGCTCGGCGCGCATCTGCTTTTCCATGGCGTCGCGGATGTCGCGCGGCGGGTTGATGTCCTTGAGCTCCACGCGACTGACCTTCGAGCCCCACTTGTGCGTCGCTTCGTCCAGAATCGCCCGTAGCTTGGCGTTGATCGTGTCGCGCGACGACAGAATGTGGTCGAGCTCCATCTCGCCGATGACGTTGCGCAGGGTGGTCTGCGTCAACTTTTCGATCGCGTCGGGGAGATTGGCGATCTCGTAGGTCGCCCGCACGGGGTCGGTGATCTGCGAATAGATCAGCGCGTCGATCTCGACGACGACGTTGTCCTTGGTGATCACGTTCTGGCGCGGAAACACGTACACGGTCTCGCGCAGGTCGATGCGCTCAGTGCGGAAGCGACGCGAATAGCTGTCGCCCGCGGGCGTGACGATCGTTTGGTGCCAGTCGACGGCGCGGGGACGGTCGATGAGGGGAAGAACGAAGTTGATGCCGGAGCTGAGCGTCTTGTGGTACTTGCCGAGCCGTTCCACGATCATCGTCTGCGCCTGCTGGACGACGCGAATGCTCTTCGAGATGAGCACGATGACGCCGAACGCGACCGCGGCCACGAGTATTGTGCCAGGACCCATCGCTCAGAGCTCCTTCTCGACCATGAGAGTTGTGCCATCTACCTGGATGATCGTGACTTGCGTGCCGGGCTCTATCACCGTGGCGTCGCTGGACGCGCCGCGCCAGTCTTCGCCTTCGACCTTGACCCGGCCGGGTTGCCCCGGCCCGATGCGCTCCGTCACGATGCCGGTCTTGCCCAACAGCGCGTCTACCCCAGTGCGCAGCTCGGAGCCGGGACCGAGCTGGAAGTAGTGCATCAGGCGGGGGCGCAGACCCGCCATGCTGGCGATGCTGGCCACGGCGAACGCGATGCCCTCCGACACAAACCCGAAGCCCGGGATCAGCCCGACGAGACCGGCCACACCTGCCCCAACCGCCAGGCAGGCGAGCCAGAAGCCGGCCGTGAACATCTCCCCGACGAACAGCCCGATGGCCAGCAGAAACCAAAGCAGCCAATCTTGCATATGGGTCAAAGCTGCAACCCTTGCACCCGTTTCGCTATCCAACATGAGCCAACTCCTTATGGAGCCGCTATGATCGCTCGCGCGTTGTTGCTCGTTTCCGGCGTTGCAATGTTGACCCTTCCCGCTGCGGCACAGACCTCACGTCACGTTCTCAAAGGCGATTCCGTCGCTATCTACAACCTCGTGGGCGAGCTGCGCGTGGAAGCCGGTTCGGGGAGTGACGTGGTCGTCGAGATCCAACGCGCCGGCGCCGACGCCGCAAAGCTCGACGTGCAGACCGGGCCAATCCGCGGCCGCGAGACGCTCCGGGTGATCTATCCCGACGACCTCATCATCATGCCGGACTGGGGGGGGAACCGTGGTTGGAACACGACGCTGCGCGTCCGCGACGACGGCACGTTCGGCGACGATCGCGGCGATCACCGCCGCAGCTGGTACGGCGAAGGCCACGAGGTCCGCATCACGGGACGGCGTCATGGCGGCGATGGACTCGAAGCTTCCGCCGATCTGCGCGTGATAGTGCCGGCCGGCAAGAACATCGCGCTGAATCTGGGCGTCGGGAAAGCATTCGTTACGAACGTCGCGGGTACGATTCGCGTCTCGGTCGCGTCAGCGGATGTCTCCACAGATCGGACCAAGGGGACGCTCCACGTGGCGACGGGGTCGGGGAATGTGGATCTGCGTTCCGCGTCCGGCGATGTCAGCCTCGCGACCGGCTCGGGCGACATCACGGCATCGGGTATCGACGGTTCGGTCCTGCGGCTCGAGACTGGGTCCGGCAGTATCACGTTGAGCGACGGCAAGGCTGCCACCATCCACGCAGAGACCGGGTCGGGCAACATCGAAGCGACCGGGGCATCGGGCGACGATGTGTCGTTCGAGACCGGCAGCGGGGACGTGGACGTCGCATTGATTGCGACGTTCCGCTCAGTGCACATCGAGACCGGCTCCGGCGACGTCACCCTCAAGGTCCCGCCGACGACTGGCGCCGAGGTGGACATCGACACGGGGAGCGGCGACATCGATCTCGGCGGATTGACTCTGCAAGTGCGCCGCATCTCACACGATCATGTTGCGGGCACGTTGGGGGACGGAAAGGGGCGCGTCTCGGTCGAAACGGGATCGGGGAACGTGCACCTGCAGAAGCTCTAGAGGTCTCCGTCCTCGAGCCGTTGCAGCTCACGCCGATCCTTCTTGGTCGGCCGGCCCTTGCCACGGTAGGCGGGGGCCGGCGCGATTTTGTGGGCTGCCGCCAGGCGATCGCGGGCGACTCGTCCCTCGGGAGACTCATCGTACAACAGCTGCGCATCCCTGGGCGAACCGCGTCGTTCTGTGACCGCGGATACGGTGATGATCCAATCGTAGGGGCCCATGCGCACGCGCAGGGTATCGCCGACCTGCACTGGCTTGGCCGGTTTCGCGCGGCCGCCGTTGACATGCACCTTGCCGCCCGCGATTGCCGCCGACGCGAGCGCGCGCGTCTTGAAGAAGCGCGCGGCCCACAGCCATTTGTCCAGGCGGATACTGTCCGACGCCATGCTCTAAGGTATTATCTAGCGCCATGACGTGGGTGTTCATCGTCATGAGTGGCCTGGCGGCGCTGTTCGGTGTGATGGCGCTCGTCGGGCTCTTTGTTTCCCGCCAGCACCACGCCACGAGCACCATCACCCTCCGGCAGCCACCCGACAGCGTGTGGAAAGTGGTGCGCGACATCGCCGGGGGGCCGAGCTGGTGGCCGGCGATCAAGCGCGTGGAGCGCTTACCGGACCGCGATGGTCGCGAGGTCTGGCGGCAGAAGATGAGCGGATTCGACGTGCCGATCATCGTCCTCGAATCGAAGCCTCCGCGCAGACTGGTGACGCAGATCGATCCGAAGGCGCGCGCGGCGTTCGGTGGAACGTGGACCTACGAGCTGATGCCCGACTCGGATGGCACCATCGTCAGCGTGACGGAAGCGGGCTGGATCAGCAATCCCATTTTCCGCTTCATGTCGCGCTTTCTATTCGGCTACTACGGTTCGGTGGATGGATATCTCACCGCGCTCGGCAAGCGTTTCGGCGAGACGGTCCAGCCGGCCCACAGCCCGCCTACCCCACGACGATGGTGAGCTTCTGCCAGATCTTGCGGGAGAGGCCTGTCGTCAGGTCCTCGATTTCGTTCACTGCCTGCAGGGCGACGCTGTCCTCGAAGTTCTGCACGTAGAGCGCCGCGACTTTTCCCGTCAGCGATAACATCTCGCTGCAGAAATCGAGGTAGCGCGCCAGGTCCGCCGCGGTCATCTCCCGCTTGGCTGGCTGGGTTCTTTCGGGATCCTTCGTGAGCTGGTGCATGTCGATGATGTGTGCGATCGACCGCAGCTCGCGCAGCGCGCGCAGCGCCCGCCCGCGTTTTATGCGTGACTCGAGCGACACGAGGAAGAAAATCGCCGCGCCGATGAACACGAGGTCGTTGATCCCCGCTTCCAACACCTGGATGAATTGTCCCAGCTCGAAGCTGCCGGACGGTGGCCGGAGTCGTGCCACGGTCAGGGCCAGCCCCGCGAGGATGACGACCGTGAGCGCGACCGTGGCGATACGGACCGCCAGAATGGGTCTGGCGATCCACTCGGCGCGTTCGCGGGCCTGCTGCGAGATGCCCAGGAGCTGGCCGCAAACCAGGCCCAGCCCCGAGCCAGGGAACCGCTCATCGATCCGCGCTCGCAAACGGTCGATGGTGCGGACAATCTCCGCGGCGTCAAGCGCGAGATAACTCACGGCGTCGAACGGCCTCCGGCGAGGTAGTCAACCGCCAAATGTGCCATCGCGCGCACACCCACCGGCAGTGCAGCCTCGTCTACGTAAAACCGCGGCGAGTGGTTGGGGGCGGCCTTCGCGGTGTCCGTCCCCGGGGGAGTGATGCCCAAAAAGAAGAACACTCCGGGGATGCGCTGCTGATACCGCGAGAAGTCTTCCGCGGTCGTGCTCGGCGTGGCGATCCCGACATGGCTCGCGCCCGCGACCTGACGCAGCGTCGGCACGATCTTCTCGGTCAGCGCGGGATCGTTGTACGTCACGGCTCCTGTCGAGTCGATCGTCACCTGCGCCGTGGCGCCGGCGCTTTGCGCGATCGATTCCGCGGTGCGCCGCACGCGCTGTTGGATGTCGCTGCGCATCGCCGTATCGAACGTGCGAATCGTGCCGAGCATGACGACGCTGTCGGGGATGATGTTGAGGCGTACGCCGCCGTTGATCGCGCCGATCGTCACGACCGCCGGTGCGGTCGTCAGATTCACCTGACGGCTCGTGATCGTCTGCAGGCCGAGCACGATCTGCGCCGCCACGACGATCGGGTCGATCCCGGCCCACGGGAGCGCACCGTGCGTCTGGCGGCCGTGGACCACGATTCGGAATGCGTCGGCCCCGGCCATGATGCCGCCCGGCCGGTAGCGAATCTCGCCCGCGGGATACGGAAAGACATGAAGGCCGAAAATGGCGCTCGGCTTCGGGTCGTCGAGTGCGCCCTCCTCGATCATCAGCGCCGCCCCGCCGCGCTCACCCGCCGGCGCCCCCTCCTCGGCCGGCTGGAAAATGAACTTGACGGTGCCCGGCAGATCGTTCCGCATGCCGGCCAGGATCTCGGCGACCCCCATCAACATGGCGACGTGCGTGTCATGGCCGCAGGCGTGCATCACCCCAACGTCCTGACCGTTGTAGGTGGCGCGCACCTTGGAGGCGAACGGGAGATCCACTTCTTCGGTGACGGGGAGCGCGTCCATGTCGGCGCGCAGTGCCACGACTGGCCCCGGCTTGCCCCCGCGCAGTACCCCGATCACACCGGTATGCGCGACGCCGGTGCGCACCTCGATGCCGAGTGAGCGCAGGTGCTGCGCCACGAGATCGGCAGTGCGGGTTTCGCGATTGGAGAGCTCCGGATGCTGGTGGATGTCGCGCCGCCAGGCCAGCACTTTCCCCTGAACCTGCGCCGCGCGGCGGTCGACCTCGGCATCGAGCCGGCTCGCCTGGGCGTGGAGCGACCCCGCCAGAGCGGCGCCTGCCAGGAGGGGTAACGTGATACGCATGACGGTCTCCGAGAGGGGTATGCAAAGCTACCCCCGGGGACTGTAGGGGCGCAGCATGCTGCGCCCCTACCCGAACCCGGGCCAACCCTTCCACCGTAGAGAGTGTCGAACCCGCATAACCCTGTCACCTACGGAGCCCCGTCATGGTTCGGTACGTTGCCGCGCTCTCTCTCGCCGTTCTCGTTCTCCCAGTCGGTTTGCTGCAGGCACAAGAAAGCGATGACGAATGGCTCGCCAACTGCCGTGAGGGCTGGAGGGGGGATTACGACTCACGCTCGCGGCACTGTGAGATTCGCGAGCTCGGCATGAAACCCGCCCGGGGTCCACTCACGGTGGATCCTGGCATGAATGGCGGCGTTGAGATCATCGGCTGGAACAAGGACAGCATCGCGATCTCGGCCCGGATTCAGGTGAACGCCCGGACGACGGAAGACGCCGACGCCATCGCGCGCGATCTCAAGGTAGAAGCATCGGGTGGCACGATTAAGGTGACCGGCGGCCGCAGCCCGTACGGCAGACGCCAGCATTGGGGCGTCAATCTCGTCGTGATGGTCCCGCGCCAGACGGATCTCAGCATCTCGACTGAGAACGGTCCACTCTCAGTCCAGGAGGTGTCGAGCCGGATGGAGCTCGAGACCCAGAACGGCCCGCTCAGCTTGACGGGTGTCGGCGGCGACGTGCACGCCAGCGCGCAGAATGGGCCGCTGTCGATCGAGCTGCTCGGGACGAAGTGGGAGGGCACGGGACTCGATGCTGAAACACAGAACGGCCCAGCCGATCTGACGATCCCCGACAACTACAATGCGAAGCTCGTATTCGGCACGGTGAACGGGCCGATGGACGTCGGCTTTCCCATGATGGTCACGATCAACGGCCGAGTGAAGAATCGGATTTCGACCACGCTCGGGAACGGCGGTGCACCAGTTCGCGTGGTGACAACGAATGGACCAATGACTGTCCGCAGAGCGAGGTCGTGAGGGCCCGTTAGACGCCGATATCCTCGTTCCAGAGCGTGGGATGCGTCCGGATGAATTCCTCCATCATCCGGACGCATTGCGCGTCCTGGCGTACTTCGATTGAGACCCCGCGGCTCCTCAGCAGCTCCTCTTCGCCCAAGAACGTCGTGTTCTCGCCGATGATCACGCGCGGAATGCCGTAGAGCAGGATCGCGCCGCTGCACATGGCGCACGGCGACAGCGTAGTGTACAGCGTCGCCGCCCGATAGGCCGCGGCGGGCTGGCGGCCGGCGTTCTCGAGCGCATCCATCTCACCGTGCAGGACGGCGCTGCCTTGCTGCACGCGCCGGTTGTGTCCGCGGCCGATGACTCTGCCGGCCGCGACGATCACCGAGCCGATCGGAATGCCTCCCTCGCGCAACCCTTGCTCGGCCTCGGCAATGGCGGCGGCCAGATAGGGATCGCTGCTCAATTGCCCGCGCTCGCGATCATCGCATCGTACTCGAAGACGTTCGGGCCCAGCGGGGCTTCGCGCGCGACGTTCACCATCGCGCGCGCGACTGTCTCGGCTTTGATCGGTCGATAACGGCGCAGCCGGCCGAATAGGGCAAGCGAAACCACGGGCGCGGTCACTGCGGCGATGCGCTCGCCCAGGCGAAACTCGCGCCGCTCGCCGAGGAGCAGGGACGGCCGAAAGATCTGCATGCTGCGGTAGCGCAGCCGCCCCACGGCGGTTTCGGTTTCACCCTTCACGCGGCTGTAAAAGACGCGCGAGGTGGGGTCGGCGCCGATCGCGCTGATGAGCAGAAACTGATGCGCGCCCGTGCGCAGGCCCGCCTGCGCGAGCGCGATGACAAACTCGTGATCCACGCGGCGAAACGCCGGCTGCGAGCCCGCCTGCTTGATGGTGGTGCCGAGGCAGCAGAAAACGTCGTCTATGTGCGGCAAGTCGCTCATCGTTTCCAGCTCGCCGAGGTCGAGGACCCGCTGCTCGAGTTTCTCGTGCTTGTGTGGGGTGATGCGGCGACCGACCGTGATCACACGTCCCCAGGTGCGATCTGCGAGCAGGAACTGGAGCACATGATTACCGATCAGGCCGGTCGCGCCGGCGAGAAGCGCAGTGCGGCTCAAGGCGCGTAAAGTAGTTATTATCCCGCCCGTGGTCACCCTCGCGTTATTGCAAACCGGATTGTCGGACGCGCTGCAGCACCGGCCCTTCGTCGCGGTCCCGCTGCTCTTCGTCGCGGGACTCGTGACGAGTTTGAACCCCTGCATCTATCCGATGATCCCGATCACTGCCGGGACGCTCGCCGGGGTCAACCCCGAAGGCCGCACGCGGGGCCGCACAATAAGACTCACGCTCACCTATGTGAGCGGTCTTGCGTTGTTCTACGCCTTGCTTGGCATGATCGCCGGAATGAGCGGATCGCTGTTCGGCACGATCGGCGCGAGCTTCTGGGCCCGCCTCGTCATCGGCAACCTGCTGCTCGTCTTCGCGCTCGCGATGCTCGAGGTGATTCCGGTCCGCCTGCCGGCGCGCCTCTCCGCCTGGGCCGGCAGCCTCGGCGGCGGGTCGTACCCGGCCGTGTTTCTGCTCGGCACGACGTCGGGTCTGGTTGCGGCGCCGTGCGGCGCCCCCGCCTTCGCCGCGGTGCTCACGTGGGTCGCGACGACCCGCAGCGCGGTCCTGGGGTTCGTCTACCTATTCATATTCTCACTGGGAATGACGGCACTGCTTGTCGTGGTCGGCTTGTTCTCCGGGACGCTTTCGGCCTTGCCGCGCGCCGGCGTCTGGATGGCCTGGATCAAACGCGCGGCGGGTGTGGTTCTCCTGCTGATGGCCGAATACTACTTCGTCAAAGCGGGGCAGGTATGGTGAAGGCGTGCGCGGTACGCGGGGCGCTGTGCGCGGGACTGCTGTTCGCCGCGCCAGTCGGTCTCCGCGCGCAGGATGTCATCGGCATTCCTGTCGGAGAAACACCACCCGCGGTGACCCTCGAGAGTCTCGCCGGTGACTCAGTCGCCCTGTCACAATGGATCGGGAAGAAGCCGGTCATCGTCGAGTTCTGGGCGACGTGGTGCCCGATTTGCGCCGAGCTGCTGCCGCGGCTGGAGGCGGCGCAGAAGAAGTTTGGAGATCGCGCGGAGTTTCTCGTCGTCGCGGTCGCGGTGAATCAGAGCAAGAACACAGTCCGTCGCCACCTCGACAAGCACCCGATGCCCTTCACGTTCCTGTGGGACGGCAATGGTGCGGCGGTGCGCGCGTTCCAAGCGCCATCGACGTCGTACATCGCCGTCCTGGATGCCAAGGGGCGCGTTGTGTATACGGGGGTTGGGGCGGACCAGGAGATCGACGCGGCGCTCCAGAAGGCGGTAGGGGCGGTAGGGGGCGGTAGGGGGCGGTAATCCGCTCCTACCGCCCCTTACCGCCCTTTACCGCCTCCTACCGCGCCGTCGTATCCGCCGGCATCACCTTCGCCAGCGCGGCACCCAATTCGGTATAGGCGGTAGGATCGATTTCCCGGAACGGCGTCGCGCGGAACGCGATCTTGCCGTCCGGTCCCACGACAAACAGGTTGCGGTTCGTCAGACCCGGATACTTGGCCAGCGCGCCGTACGCCTTGCCGACGGCGAGGCCGGTGTCCTGCGCGAACAGGAACGGATACTGCGCGTCGCGCGCCCACGTAAACAGGGCCGTATCGGGGTCGGCGCTGATCGCGATGAGTACAACGTTGTGGCCGTCTTTGAAGAGCTGTGCGTACTGATCACGGTACGCATTCATTTGGATCGTTCAGCCACGCGTTCGCGCTTTGAAGAAGAACGCGAGCACGACCGTCTTCCCCTTATAGTCGCTGAGCTTGACGGGACTCTTGAGTGTCCCGAACCGTGTCGCGCCCGGTAACGAGAAGTCTGGCGCAACGGCGCCGACCTCGAGCGCGGGGGGTGAGGGCTTTGCCGGCGGGGGGGGGGGCGGTGGCGGAGGAGCCGCCGTCGGCTGCTGCATCAGTGCGGCAAGAACGAGTGTCGTGAGCACGACGGTATCCTTGGTTGGTACGCTCAGTAATCTACCTCTTCCGGTCCTTCCTTGTCAGGCGACGCCTCGCCCGCCAACGCCATAGCGGGTTCGGAGAATCTCCACGTGATGGCGCTCGTGGCCGGGGATGGTGAAGGCGAGCGCGCGGACGCTGACCGGCTTGCCGCTGGCGGTGCCGCGCCGGAGCCAGGCATCGGCGTCGAACGTGCGGAGCAGCGCGAGTGTCGCGGCCCGCACGGTGCGGAGCTCACCGACGAGATCGGCGAGCGAGCGGCTGTCGAATTTGGCCACCGGCACATAGGCGTTCTCGTCGAACCCGGGCAGCGGCGTGGTGTCACCGCGCGCAATCCGCAGTGCCCGGTACGCCATGATGCGCTCCGCGTCGGCGAGATGTCCCACGACCTCCTTGATGCTCCACTTGCCGCGCTCATAGCGGTACATCGCTTCGGTGTCGGAAAGGCCGCGCAGCAGCGTCGCCGTGTCCTCGATCTGCGCGGCGCACACGTTCACGGGGTCGAGCTCGGGGACGCGCTTGATGTAGCCGACGTAGTGCGACGGGATCTCGTCGGGCTCGGGCCGCCCCACCGTGCGCGAGGCGGGACTCATCATTGGCCTCCCAGCTCCGTGAGCGCCATCGCCTTCACGGTCTTGCTCTCGCCGGTGAGGATGCGGCGATGGTAGTCCACCTGGCCGAGGTGGTAGGCGAGATGCGTCGCGAAATGGGCGAGGAATGCGCCCGTGGAGGAGTTGACGCCGCCCACCTTTTCGGGATACGGCTTGGCGAGATCCGCCTCGCTGATCTTGCTCATGCCGAGCTCCACGGCCGCGATCGCGTTGTCGATCTCGCGCAGCAAGTCGGCGCGCGGCACGTCGCGGTCGCCGAACTCCGCGTCACGATTCCGCACGTAGCCGCTCTTGCCGAGGACGTTGCCGAGGAAGTACTGGAGATTGCCGGCGAGGTGCAGGGCGAGATTGCCGCCCGGATTCGCGACGCCGGGAGGTATCTCCCACAAGTCGCCCTCGGTCGGGTACGATTCGATTTCACGGCGCAGCGCCTTGAGCTCGCGCGTGATGACGTTGGTGATCCATTCTTTCATTCGATCCTCCCCACGCGCATCGTCACCGGCCAGCGGGCCAAACGCGCCTGCTGCGGCGCGCCCCATGCACGCTCGAGCTCGTTCACGAGCCCGTCCACCGGATCCTGGTGATGCTGCTTCATGAAGCCCCGCGTCGCCGACCAGGTCCGAACGTAGCCCGCGACATCCGCCAGACTCATCGCTTGTTCGATGACGAAGCTCGGCGCCGTGAATTCATGAAATGGAAATGTGATGGATTGGTAACGCGTGTCGACATGCCGCCGTTCCGGCGGCCAGTACGGCCCCACGATCCCGCGGTAAAAGCGCTGCACGATGACGTCGATTTGAGGGGAGATCTCGAACAGGACATACGTCCAGATCGCGATGATCCCCTGCGGCCGCAGCACTCTCCGCCCTTCCCGCCAGAACCGCTCATGATCGAACCAATGCACCGCTTGCGCGGCGGCCACCAGGTCCATCGAGCCGCTGTCCAGCCCGCTCTGTTCGGCCGACGCAAGCCGGTACGTCACGTTGGGCCGCGGCGTCGCTTGCTCGATCTGCGACTTACTCGGATCGGTCGCGGTCACGTGTGCGAAGACACGCGCCAATCCCACCGCCGCCTGCCCCGTCCCGGTGCCGGCATCCCACGCCGTGTCCCGTGCAGGTGCCGCGGCAGCGAGGAAATCGAACAGCTCGTCGGGGTAGTGCGGCCGGTACGCGGCGTAACCCGCGGAGACGCCGGAGAAGTAGTCCGCGAAGGTCACGGCCTGGGAACTGCCGATGGTGGAGGTGGTGGAGGTGCTGGCGCCAGCGGCGGCGTCGTCCGCTGCGCGTCGCGGCATTCCGGCCACGAGCCCGGCTGCCCGCTCGGTGTCGCTGCGAAGACGGTGCGCTTCTCGCGCGACATCCGCACCGTATCCTGGTCCGCCAGATACACGAGCATCGCGGCGAGCGCCGCATTGTTCTTCACGTCGTCAAAGCTGAGCTTGTCGTACGTATCGCGATTGGTGTGCCAGGTGTAGCGACCGTAGTCCCAGTCGCCCGAGCCGAGGCCGAAGCCGGGCGCGCCGCACGAGACGAACGACGCGTGATCGGTTCCGCCGCCCGATGGTGCTCCCGGAAAACTGAACTTGATGTTGCGCGTGATATCGGCGGGAACGCGCGCCAGATAGCGCGCGAGCGCCGCCGAGGCGTCCGGGAATCCGGACGCACTCATGTTCTCGATTCGGCCCGTGCCATTGTCCTGATTGAAGAGTGCCTGCAGGCCGCTCACGATCTCGGGGTGATCCTTCACGAACCCGCGTGAGCCGTTCAGTCCCTGCTCCTCGCCGCTCCAGTGCCCGACGAGAATCGTGCGCCGCGGATTGGGATAGACGCGCTTCAAGACCCGCATCGCTTCCATCATCGTGATGGTGCCGGTGCCGTTGTCGGTCGCGCCGGATCCGCCGTCCCACGAATCGAAGTGCGCCGACAGCATCACGTACTCGTTGGGCAGCTGGCTCCCCTTGATTTCCCCGACCACGTTGAAGACCGGCACTTCGCCGAGCGCCTGTGACTCCGCGGTGACCTCGACGATTGGTCCCTGATTGTTCTGGGCGAGCCGGAAGAGCAGGCCGTAGTCCTCGCAGGCGATATCGAGTACCGGCGCGCGGTCGGTGTAGGCCTGGAAGACTTTCTGGACGCCCCAGCCCTGCGACCAAAAGCTCGCGATGATGCCTGCTACGCCGGCGGCTTCGAGCCGTCGGGAGAGCCCGGCGACGGCGGACACGCCGCCGCCCGTGACGTAGCCGGTGCGCTGCAGACGCTGTTGCCAGGCCTGCTGCGCCGCGGTGCGCCGCGCTTTCAACGAATCGGCCGTCGCTTGCGCGCCCCACTTCTCCCAACTGTCGTCGGGCCGGCAAGTCGGCTGCGCAAAGGAGACGAGCACGAACTTGCCCTTGGCCTGCGGCAGCCAGGCGACGAGCCCAGCGCTATCGGCGACATCGGGCAAGATCACGACGGGTGCGCGCACCGGCCGCCCTTTCGGCGTCGGCGGGCTCCACGCGAGCGCCATCCCTTCGAGCGTGCGCTGGCGGGGCGCGACGAGATCGATGTGCGTTCTGCCGCGCCGCCAGCTGCGCCACGTCCCGTACTGTTCCTTGCGCGCCGCGATCCCCCACGCCGTGTACGTCGCGACCGCCCAGTTCTGCGCGGCGGTCATGCCGGGCGACGCCGTCAGCCGCGGACCCAGCGAGTCGAACAGCACTTGCGCGAGGCGCGGCAGCTCGGAGCTGTCGGTTTCGATAGCCCAGATGCGGCGCAGGACCGGGTCGTCGACAGCAAAGCCCGTGGGCTGTGGGAACTGCGCGGCGGCGGTGGTGGTGATGGCGGCGAGGAAGCAGACGGTCGACAGAGCGAGTCGCACGGTGCAGCTCCGGTCAGTTTGGGGGATGAGAAGTCTGCGCAGAGGAGCGGGCGAGTGGAAGGGAGCGTAACCAACCAGGGTGTGTTAACCCCGGGCTGCCAGCCCGGGGTTAACAAACCCGCTCACAACGTCAACCGATACCTCACTTCAGGCACACTAGTTCTTGGGTACGTCTGTTTACCGCCGTCCAATTCAAGCCCGCACTGCTCGTAAAACCGCCGAGCCTTCCAGTTTTCCTCGAGCACCCACAACGTCACTTCACTGAACCCGCGGTGCCGAAACTCGGCGAGCACGTGCTCCAGGAGCCGGCGGCCGTACCCCTTGCCCCGCAACGCGGGCAGCACATGCAGCGATGTCATGTGTCCGACGCGCGTCGGGTCATCGTCAGCGTCGGGTGTGGGGATCATTTGACAGAACGCGACCGCCTCACCGTTCTCTTCGCTCAAGAACACCGGCCATTTGCCATCGGCGATCCGCTCCGCCCAGAACGCCGTGCGATAGGCGAGGTCGGTGCGAGCGATCACGTCGTCGGGCATGATGCCGCGGTAGGCGACGTTCCAAGACTCGACGTGAATGCGTCCTACCACGGCGGCATCGGTGCACGACGCTCGGCGGATCATGAACGACTTCGTCGCGCCTGGCGGGCATGTTTGACTGCCAGTGAAAAGCAGCCCACGCTCCCGCCGATGAAGAGCGGATGCTCCGAAATGACGTAGCAGATCGCGAACAAGATTCCAAACGATGACAGTTCGACTGCGG
>WNGI01006158.1_pt1 | contig 17656 bp, 9 predicted proteins | sample 5400621 | NCBI WGS metagenome assembly WNGI01 (sample SAMN13153374, study PRJNA577476) | soil metagenome | isolation source: 20 cm soil or saprolite under Garry oak tree replicate 1 | place: USA:California | collected 2016-06-15 | reverse complement strand
ATTGATGAACGGGAAATCGGTTTGCGCGTCGATTTTGATAAAGGCCAAATCGGTCTTGTCGTCGCCGGCAATGTAATGCGCGCGATAGGTTTTCCCGTCGTGAGCGGTTACGTGAATCTTCAAGTCCGCAGCACGCTCTACCACGTGCTGGTTCGTCACGATGTAACCCGCCGGATCTATTATGAAACCGGACCCCAGACTTTGCAGCGTCTGACGGACTTCGCGCGGTCGATACCGATTGTTACCGAAGAATTGGGCGTAAAAATCGTCGAAGGGATCGCGCACGGTGCGCTTAACGACGCGCTCACTATTGATATTCACTACCGCAGGCAAAACCTTCGCCACAGCCAAAACAGCTGGTTCCGAAGCCGGATCGGCCTGTGCAAAACACGGCGCTGGAGCGGCAACCACCAAGAATGTCGCGGCCGCGCAGACAGCACGATTTTTCAGACGCATACGCGCAGCAAGTAACGAGGCGGCCTTCGGACTGTCAACTTGCCGCCATGCGCAATCATCCGAGATTGATTCATTATGCGCACTTCAATCGACGCTCGCGCAAATCTTCATCTGATCGAGGAAAAGTATCGCCTTTGGCAGGAGAACCCTGATTCGGTCGATTCGGGGTGGTCTGCCTTTTTTGAAGGATTCGAACTGGGGAATCTTCCGGAGCGTAACGGGGCGGCCGAAGCCGGGGTCGAGGCTCGCGAAACAGCATTGCAGACGCGGGTCGATGGGTTGGTTTACGCTTATTGCTCGCTGGGTCACACGATCGCCCGCATAGATCCGCTGGCAGAGACGCTGCCGACAAATCCATTGCTGCGTCTGAGCGAGTTTGGCTTCACCGACTCCGACCTCGATCTCCGCGTTTCATCGAAGTTCTTCCTGGACAATCGGCCGATGACGTTGCGCGACATGGTCGCGGGGCTCGACAGAATTTATGCCGACTCGATCGGATCGGAGTTCATGCACATTCAGGATCCACACATCCGCGAATGGATCCGGCGGCAACTGGAAACACGTCCGCACAAACATTCAACCCATCGTGCGGTCCAAGTCGCGCTGTTGCGGGCGCTGCTCGAAGCCGAGTCGTTCGAGATTTTTCTGCATACCCGCTACGTCGGACAAAAACGTTTCTCGTTACAGGGAGCGGAAACGCTGATGGCCGCTTTGGAGACAATCCTGCACAAATGCCCGGACGGCGGCGTCGAGGAGATTTGCATGGGCATGGCACATCGTGGACGGCTCAATGTGCTTGCGAATTTCCTGCGGAAATCACTCAAGGTCATCTTCACCGAGTTTAGCGAGAATTACATTCCTGATTTGGTCGCTGGCGATGGCGACGTGAAATATCATCTCGGCTATCAGGCGGTGCGCAGGCTCGCTTCGGGCGCCGAGGTCGAGATCCGACTCTCGTCGAACCCGAGCCATTTGGAAGCTGTCGATCCAGTGGTCGAAGGGAAAGCGCGCGCCCGGCAACGAATTCGTGGCGATACCGAGCACCGGAAAAAGGTCTTGCCGCTGCTCGTGCACGGCGATGCGGCATTCATCGCGCAGGGAATCGTGGCCGAGACGCTGAATTTGTCGCAGTTACACGGTTACAGTACTGGCGGCACTATTCACGTCGTCGTGAATAATCAGATCGGCTTCACTACGCTTCCGAAAGATGCGCGATCATCCCGTTACGCCACGGACATCGCGAAGATGATTGAAGCCCCGATTTTTCATGTGAACGGCGATGACCCGCTCGCAGTGAAGTTTGTTAGCGATTTGGCGTTCGATTTCCGCCAGAAATTCGGGCGAGACGTGGTGATCGACTTGTATTGCTATCGCCGCTATGGCCACAACGAAGGTGACGAACCGTCGTTCACACAGCCCGATCTCTACGCAAAGATCGAGAAACGTCCGTCTGTCACGCAGCTTTATAAACGCGAGTTGCTCGATGCCGGAACGCTGAGCGAAGACGACGCTGTTTCGCTCGAGACCGAGTTCGCCCTGCGACTGGAAATGACGCGGGATGAAGTGAACGCGATCGAAAAACGCAGAGCGAACCAGAAAGCCAAATTCAGAGAATCAACGGCCATCTTTCAACCTGAATACACGAGCGAGTCCGAGCCAACTGCTATCAGCGAGAAAACGCTGAAAACGATTGTCGAAGGTCTGACGCATATCCCGGACGGGTTCGAGGTCCAGCCAAAAATCGAACGCATCGTGATCGACCATCAGCGCAAAGTCTTCGAGGATGGCGGGCCGTATGAATGGCATTACGCCGAAGCGCTCGCATTTGGGTCGCTTCTTCTTGAGGGAATTCCAGTTCGGTTATCGGGTCAGGACAGTTCGCGCGGCACATTCAGCACGCGGCACTCAGTGCTTTACGACGCGAAGACGGGCAAACCGTATGTGCCGTTGATGCACCTGGCTGAAAAGCAAGCGCGCATCTGCATTTACAACAGCCCGCTCTCCGAGGCTGCCGTGCTCGGATTCGATTACGGTTACTCGCTTGAGTATCCAAAAATGCTTTGCCTGTGGGAGGCGCAATTCGGCGATTTCGTCAATGAGGCGCAACCAATCATTGATCAGTTCATCGTCTCAGCAGAATCGAAATGGCAACAACCCAGCGGGATTGTGTTATTGCTCCCGCACGGGTATGAAGGCCAGGGCCCGGAACATTCGAGTGCTCGCATCGAGCGCTTCCTCCAAGAGTGTGCCGAGGACAACATTCAGGTCTGCAATCTCACCACCGCAGCGCAGTATTTTCATGTGCTCCGCCGCCAGATGAAACGCGATTTCATTAAGCCGCTCATCATCGCTACGCCGAAGAGCCTGTTACGCGCCAAGTATGCGTCGTCGCCAGCGGAAGAATTCGTCCATGGCCGATTCAACGAAATCCTCGGCTCGCCTGAAGCCGGTCCCGCCGACAACATGAAGCGCATCATCTTTTGCTCCGGCAAAGTCTATTACGATCTGCTCAACTACCGAAGCGATCGCAAGATTGACGATGCCGCGATCATTCGGATCGAGCAGCTTTATCCACTGGCGGAAAAAAAACTGCGCGAAATGCTCAAGCCATTTCCAAAAAACGCGAACTTCATTTGGTGCCAGGAGGAACCGGAGAACATGGGCGCCTGGACTTTCATGGAGCCGCGGTTGCGGATGCTCTTCTGCACTGAAATCGCCTACTCCGGTCGGGAAGCCAGTGCCAGCCCCGCTGTCGGCGCGCTTGCCCGTCACAAACGGGAGCAAGCACGCCTCATAGCCGACGCGTTTTCGATTTAGGCCGCGATCACCAAAGCGCCAAAGTTACGTCGCCGCTCGGGCGTCACGAATCGTTTTGCGCGTAAAATAAATTGCCTTCCTAGCGGTTGTTCCGGCAGAATACAGCGGGCCGTACGCCATGAACGACATCCAAACCGCCAATGGTGGTGCGATGGCATTCGCCACCACTCATTGGAGTATAGTCTTGGAGGCGCAAGGCGAATCGCCCGCCGCGCAGAGAGCACTCGAAATACTTTGCCGCACTTATTGGCGACCCCTTTATGGGTTCGCCAGGCGGCAAGGGCTTACACGGGAAGAAGCGCAGGATCTGGTCCAGGATTTTTTTGCGCGTCTGCTCGAACACAGAAATCTAGACACCGTCCGACGTGAGAAGGGACGTTTGCGTTCTTATCTACTTGTCTCGCTAAAACGTTTTCTCGCGAGCGAGCAGCATCGCGCTGCCGGAGTTAAACGGTATGAAAGCGGTCTACATATCGCGCTGGACGAACTGATAGAGTCGGACATCGGCGATTCTGAGCTGGCAGAAATCTGGAGTGCTGACCGTCTTTACGAGCGGCACTGGGCGTTGGCAGTATTGGGACGAGTGCTCACGCGATTGGAGTCTGAGTACCAAGCCGCGGGCAAGGCGGCGTTGTTTGACCAATTGAAAGAATTTCTCGTCGGCGAACACGGGCGGCCAACACAAGCTAGTATCGCGAGCGAATTGGGCATGACTGAAAATGCGGTGAAGCAGGCATTTCATCGGCTCCGTCTTCGTTACCGTCTGCTGCTACGCGAGGAGATCGCTCACACTGTGATCGCTCCAGGCGATGTTGAGGATGAACTACGACATTTAATTTCCATCCTGCGGGGATGAAGACCGCGAGCAGAGTCTGCGAAAACTGTGGGGACACAATCTTCGAAGACGCGCCGAAAGGATTATGCCCAGCCTGCGTTCTGGAGACAGGTCTTGGGCCGCTCGCGGACGAACCTGTAGCCGGAGGCGGTGACTCCGGTCCTCCCGTAAGCGTGCTGACGGACTTCGGTGATTACGAGTTACTGCAGGAAATCGGGCGGGGCGGTCAGGGAGTTGTTTATCGTGCACGCCAGAAAAGCCTCAACCGGACGGTCGCGTTAAAAGTCATTGGCCTCGGTCAGTGGGCCACCGAAGTGCATCTAAAGCGGTTTCGCCGGGAAGCCGAGTCGGTAGCCAACCTGGATCATCCATGCATCGTTCCCATTTATGACGTCGGCGAACGCGAGGGTTCCTGCTACTTCAGCATGAAGTTCATCGACGGCGGACAACTCGATGAAGTGGCAAAGCGCACGCCGATCTCGATCCGAAATGCAGCGGAACTCATCGCGAAGCTGGCGCGGACGGTACATTATGCGCACGAGCACGGCATTCTCCATCGCGACATCAAACCGGGAAACGTTTTGCTTGACGCAAAAGGGGAACCGCACCTTACCGATTTTGGTCTTGCCCGACTAGTGGAGACGGAGAGCACCGTCACGCGCACGATGGAAGTTTTGGGCACACCGAGTTACATGGCGCCGGAACAAGCTGTCGGTAATAACGCGCGCGTCGGCAGAGCCACAGATGTTTACGGGCTTGGCGCCGTGTTCTACCAATTGCTGACTGGCCATCCGCCTTTCGCTGGGGGAACAACCCTTGAAACTGTCCGGCTGGTTTTGGACGCCGAGCCGCGGCAACCGCGTCTCTGGAATCCGAAAATAGATCGTGACCTTGCAACCATCTGCTTGAAATGCCTCGAGAAAGATCCGGAGCGCCGTTATTCTTCCGCTCTCGCCTTAGCCGAAGACTTGGAACGCTGGCTAAAACACGAACCGATTTGGGCGAAACCAAGCGGGTTTTTCACTCATGGTCGCAAATGGGTGTGGCGGAATCGGACTACCGCCGTGCTGGCGTCGTCGTTGATCGTCTTGGCCGCAGCCATCTGTGTGATCGTTTGGAAAAGTGAATTTGTCAGGCGTCCGATAACAACTGGCATTGCCGTCCTGCCACTTGAAAATCTGAGCAACGACAAAGAGGATGCCTCCTTCGCCGACGGTGTCCAAGACGACGTTTTGACTAAGCTGGCGAAGATAGCCGACCTCAAGGTAATCAGCCGCACCAGTGTCATGCAATATCGCGGTGAGCGGAATACCCGCCAGATCGGTAATGCGCTTCGGGTGTCTCACGTGCTGGAAGGTAGCGTGCGTAAAACCGGAACACGGCTTCATATGAACGCTCAGTTGATCGACACGCGCAGCGACACCCATGTGTGGGCCGAGCAATACGATGGCGATTTAAATGAAGTCTTTGCAATTCAGAGCGACATCGCTCAAAAAGTCGCTGAGCACCTCAAGGTCAACCTTTCGGTTCTGGAAAAAAAAGCAATTAATCAGAAACCAACTGAAGATGTTCTCGCCTACGAGTCTTACATTAGAGCCAAAGACGCCGTCGAAAGCTATGTTGACCGGGACGATCAGCGCCGCTCGCTAATTGAGGCTATCGATCTGCTCAATGATGCTACAGGACGTGATCCCGGGTTCGCCCTCGCCTACTGCTATTGCGCACGAGCGCACGCGCTAATCTATTTTTTGGGTTTCGATTCCACTCCAGCGCGCAGCGCTTTGGCAGAACAGGCAGTCAATGCCGCTCTGCGTTTGAGTCCCGACTTAAGCGAAGCTCACCTTGCCAAAGCAGACTGCTATTTTCGTTGCTATCGCGATTACGAGCGCGCCTCGGCTGAATTGGCGAGGGCACGGCCCGGCCTGCCCAATAGCGCGTCATTCTTCATGATGGCAGGTTATATTGACCGCCGCCGAGGGCGTTGGGATGCCGCCACCGGCGAGTTTGAAAAGGCCGCCGACTTGGATCCTCGAAATTTGAATGCGGTGAACCATCTTGGTGATCACTACCGGCAACTGCGGCGCTTTGATCAAGCCCGGCGCTGGTGGCTGAAGCAAGCAGGGCAGTTTCCGCCTCACGCCCGACTTTTTGAAGCTTTCGCCGCGTGGATGGATTTTTCTGCAAGCGGCCAGACAACAACGTTTCGCGCAGCCCTGCAGGCCCTCCCGCTGGAAATCAATCCCGCGGCCGCAATTACTTCTGTGCGCGTGCTCATCGAGCTGACGGACCACGATTATTCCGAGGCCCGGCATATTCTCACCGCATCGCCGCTTTCAGAATTTCAGGACATCGACTACACGTTTTATTATCCGCGCGCTTGGTACGAGGCACAGATCGCGCGAGCCGAAGGCGATGAACTGAAGGCGCGGGAGGCCTGGACGGCGGCGCGCCAGGCCTTGGAAGTGAAACCACAGGCTCATCACGATGATCCGCGCGCTCTCGCGGTACTGGCACAAATCGATGCCGCCCTCGGTCGCAAAGAACAGGCGATCAGCGAAGGCCGTCGCGCGGTTGATCTCATGCCCATCTCGAAAGATGCCTATGATGGCCCCCTTGTGCTTCATGGATTGGCGCAGGTTTACGTTTGGACAGGGGAAAAGGAGCGCGCGATGGACCAAGTAGCGCTTCGCTGTAGCCGCGTCGCTGCGTAAATGCGTTTTAAGCAGGAGCGGTTGACTTCAACCGTCCTTGAACTTGTACCCGGCAGCCCTGAAGGCGATTGAGAGGGCGAATCGACAAATTCGCCCATTTCCCGCGTAACCTCGCGCCGGATTTTCTCTAGTACACGAGTGAACGGCCAGGAAGGACTTCTCATAACGAGGAGTCAAAGAAGGCCAAAACGACAAAAGGAAATTAATTTATGAAAACCAAACACATCATCGTCGCCGCCGGCATTGCCTGTGCCGCACTTATCCCCAGTTCCAGCAGCCGTGCCGATATGGTCACAGATTGGAACGAAACTGCCGAAGCCGTCATTCGTGCCAGCACACCGTCACCGCCGATCCAGATACGCGCACTGGCGATTGTGAACGCTGCTATCTACGACGCGGTCAATGGCATTGCCCACGCCTATCAACCGTACTTCGTCACTAACGCCGCGCCGCCAGGCGCCCGAAAGGAGGCCGCTGCGGCGCAGGCCGCATTCACGGCACTTATCGGGCTATTCCCGGCGCAGGCTGGTCTACTCGAAGCAAAGCTGGCTGAATCGCTCGCGCGCATCCCAGGCCACCGGGGCAGGAGCCAAGACATCGCGCGCGGACGAGCCTGGGGCGAGCAAGTCGCTCAAGCCGTGCTCGCCTGGCGCGCAACGGATGGGTTGTCCACGGTAGTGCCACCTTACTTCGGTGGCTTTGCTCCTGGTCAGTGGCGTTCGATCCCCGATGGCACAGTCCCTGGCGCGCTGCCACAGTTTGCGATGCTCGTGCCTTTCACGATGAGCAGCTCATCGCAATTCCGGCCAGGCCCGCCGCCGGCCTTGGATAGTCCGCAGTACGCGGCCGACGTGAATGAGGTGAAAGCAATCGGCCGTGTCGATAGTGCGATCCGCACTGCGTCGCAAACTGAGCTCTCACTCCTCTGGGCTGCCATCCCTCCGGTCGATGAAAACGCGGTGGCCCGCTCGGTGGTGCCGCGCCGCTATGCGTTGGTCGACACCGCCCGGTTCTTCGCATTAATCAACTTCGCGGCATGCGACGGAATGATTGCCGGTTTCGACGCCAAGTACCATTACGGTTTCTGGCGTCCGTTCCACGCGATTCGGCTGGCCGATACCGATGGTAATCCGGCCACCGAACCTGACCCTTTGTGGACTTCGCTGATTCCCGCGCCGAATCATCCTGAATACATCTCGACCCATTCCACCGTCACTGGCGCGACTATGCGCGTGCTCGCGCTGCTTTTAGGTAACCAGACGCCCTTCACGCTGAGTTCTCCCGCCTTGCCCGGCGTGACGGTGACGTATCAAAGCTTCTCCGACGCCGCTGTCGAAGTGGGGCTTTCCCGCATCTGGGGCGGCATTCATTTCCGCACGGCTTGCGAAGTCGGACGCGCGACCGGTGAATCCATCGCGGACCAGGCGGTAGCCAACTACCTTCTGCCACGGTGAACGAGGATTGTTAAACGAGTTCCTCAAAGAGCTTGCAACGGTGCGCCACTGCCGTCCCCGCGGAAATCCGGGACGGCAGTCGGCGCACCGATCAGAGAAAATGGCAGATCGTGCGGGTTGCAATTTCGGCTCGTTCTGAATTGTTAGGACACTCTTCGATCTTCTCGCATTTTCCGCGTAACCTCGCGCCCGATTTTCTCTAGTAGATGAGTGAACGGCCAAGGACTTCTTACGACCAGCAGTCAAAAAAGGTCAAAACGACAAAAGGAAATTAAATCATGAAACATCTGAAAACTACCTGCACAACAGTTCTGCTGATGCTCAGCTGCTTTGGACTTTCGCCCGCAGTGCCGAGGATAACATCCAAGTCTGCAACCTAACGACCGCCGCGCAGTATTTTCATGTTTTGCGTCGCCAGATGAAACGCGATTTCATCAAGCCGCTCATCATCGCTACGCCGAAGAGTTTGCTGCGTGCGAAGTATGCGTCGTCGCCGGCGGAAGAATTCCTGCATGGCCGTTTCGAAGAAATCCTTGGTTCAGCTGATAGGCGGTCCGGCCGACAACGTGAAGCGAATCATTTTTTGCTCGGGCAAGATTTATTACGATCTGCTGAATTATCGGACGCAGCGTAAGATTGATGACGCCGCGATCGTTCGCATCGAGCAGCTTTATCCACTGGCGGAAAAAAAGCTGCGCGAAATGCTCAAACCGTTTCCAAAAGGCGCGAAGTTCGTCTGGTGCCAGGAAGAACCGGAAAACATGGGCGCATGGACATTCATGGAACCGAGATTGCGCACGATTTTCTGCACCGAAACTGCCTATGCCGGTCGCGAGGCCAGCGCCAGCCCTGCCGTCGGCGCGCTTGCTCGCCACAAACGCGAGCAAGCGCGGTTAGTTGCCGATGCTTTTTCGATTTAAGGACCGCAGCTTACATTGCCCACAATCGCGTAGGTAGCAGAGGGGTGGCCGTTATCGCGCTGGCCCTTAACGAACGTGTGATCCACCAGCAGAGTTGATCGCTCAAGATTTTGCGTCTCGGGCGTGTCAGCGGTGAACGTTCTGCCGTTAATCGCGCCGAGCAGATCGCCCGGAGCTGGGCTGCCAACCGCCGATTTTGGTATGATTAGTGTAATCGTTCCGTCAGTGTTGAAGTTGCTTCCGGGCAGCGCGCCGATTGACGTTTCTGTTGGAACGCCAATAACCAGACCGACCACTTGGGTAGCGATAGTGCCGTAATCAAACGTGACCGCACCGTTTTGATCGGTTCTCATGCCGACATAGAACTGCTGAGCTGCCGGATCATACGCCTGCGCACCGTACGAGTTCCAAACGACTCGCCATCTGCTGCTGGGCGGTACGCTTGCCAAATTCGTCACCTTCAACTTGAACATGAGGTTATTTGTCTCAGGCGGCTCAGCGACGGCCACCCAGTCAATCGCGAGTGAGGCAGGTGCTAGTCCTTGTAGTTGCTGTTCGGGATGACCGGGCGGTGTCTTTTGCACAATCAAGCCGCTGCAAGTATCGCCAACGAACGGCGCGGCGACTTCATTATTTCCGCAAGATGTACCAACGCTATTTACTGCCCGGACCTTGTAATAGTAGGTCTGATTAGGATTGGTGGCCGTAGTGTCGTTGTAGGTTGTCTGATTTCCCGAGACGCTTGTCAACAGAGTCTCGGCCCCGCTGGCAATGCCTCTCATGATCCGATAACTGGTCATATTGGCGTTGCCTGTGTCAGCCTCTGACCAGGCGAGATTAACCACACCGTTGGCTCGTCGCACCGTCACGGAAGGCATGCCCGGCGCCGACCTGGCGTGTTGCGGATTCGGCGGATCGAAGCTGGCAACGAGCCGACGCCCGCTCGATTGTCGCGCGATCACGCCTCTTGCTGTATACGCATTGCCTTTCGCTGTAGAAGCTGCCTGAACACAGGCCCCATCGGTGCATCCATCAACGTAGCCGACCTGCACGCGCCCCTGCTTATCAAGAGTCGCGTCAAAGAAGTCCAGCAGATTGCGGCCAATATCGGCTTGGCCGTGCATCCAGATGCCTCCGCGCTGGATTGGATCCTTCGGTGTTGCATCGGTTACAGTCCAATGGAGTCCTCCATCGAATGTATTTGCAACATAGAGATGCCAGACACCACCGAAGTTGTTTGCTGCACCGTCTCCGGATGTAGTCGAACCATAGAAGGCCACTGCGGCGCGACCGGCGTCGCCTGCCACTGCCGCGGGAAAACCAACGTTTTTTAGACCGTAAACGGCACCCACATCATAGATGTTTTGCCACGTCTGTCCGCGGTCGGTAGATGTGGCCACGACGGCGTTGCAGCCACCAGTAGCAGTATTAGCCTCTGTGCTATTAGACATTCCAAAATAGACACGGCCGGAACTGTCGATCGCTACCGCCGGATCTTGAAAATTGGAGTTAGCCTGAGTTAGGGTGCTTGCGTTTTGAACGGGCCGTACGATCCACGTTAAGCCGTTGTCTTCCGAAACGACGACGGCACCACGGCCATCGCAGTTGTTGTTAGGAAGGTAAACGGTACCGTCCGGCGCGACTTTTACGTGCCCATGCAACCCGCCGCATTGCGTGGTGTAGGTCGGAATTGGGGGACCATAGGTGGCGCCGCCGTCATCGCTGCGCAAGCAAAACGCAGTGACCAAGTCTTGCGAGCAGTAATAAACCGCGTTCGGGTATGGGCCGTGAGGCGGAGCCGGGGCGTGATAGGGCCCGCCGCCAATCGTTTCATGATCAACGCCAGAGCCGAGCGGTCCCGAACTTGCTGACCAGCCAGCGTAGGAGGGCTGACCTAAGGGATCGAGGCCGTCAGTGTCTGTGAATGAGACTTTGCATGTCGGTGAAAGGAGCGTGAGTTCTCCGGCAAAGACGCGACCGGTTTGGCGATCCGTGAACCCTATTGGGTCGGAATCGACAAACTGCGACGTTGGCGCAGCACTGTTGTACCATGTCGCGCTCTGGCCGTTTGCGGGGCAGCTATCGTCAAACTTAATGAAAAGCGTTTGAAGATCGCATTGGAAATTTGTGACGCCGCTTGCTGAGTTTGGTGAATTCCAATTAACACCGACGGAAGGTTCGCCAGCATCGTGTCCCATGTACTCGACGGTGTGCACCGTAGGGCCCTGGCTGCTGTCAGTAACCTGCACCAATGTTCCCGGGGCCTCGAAGTTCTGAAAGCCAACCTTCGGACCTCTGTCTTGCGGCGCTGCAGGAGCTAACGCTGTGGCTGACGACGCTGATACGGCCGTGGCGCTGCCAGAATATTGAAATCCGGCAAACGCGCTAAAATAGACAACGTGCACTGAAAACGTCCCGGTGCCGACATCCGGATTGCTTGGATCGAGATCAACGATTTCCGGGGGCGTTCCACCGTGCGTCGAGGTACCACCCGGAACGATTGGCCCGTTGTTATCGCCTTTGTGAACATAAACATCGTAGTCGCTCAGGCCGGAAGGATCGGCGCAACTGACAACAATTCGCGCCTTAAGCCCGGTCCAATTCGATGGCGCACCTGACAACGTAATCACGAACGTGTCGCAGTTTACGCCTTCGACACACGTGCTTTCGTCGGCGGAACCGCCGCCCACGGCCGTGCCGACCCAGTTTACCTGGGGGCCACTAGGATTAAGTGTTCCGGAAGCGGGCTGTGCGGAGTGCAGGCGCGCCGTGAACAGCGCGAAAATGCTTAGGAAGATACCCGTAACAAAAAAAAGCGCGCCGATAGTGGCGCGCGCGGTCATTGAAGGAGAGGAAATCGTTTTCATAGGCAGAAGTGGATAAGATTCTGCCTTAAGATTCGGGAAAATAGACGGTTGCGGTCGCCTCACCCAGTCCGGTTTTTTTTCTTGATGCGCTACAGCCGTTGAAGCGCTTTTTGGGCGAGGGCCTTCGATTTGTTGAGCTTGGTCTCTTCATCGTCGGTTCCGCCGAGGCCAATCGAGATGAAGGCATTGCTCTTCAAAACATAAAGCACGCCGCCAAATCGATTGCTGACCCAGTACGCTTGGTCGCCGATACCGTCGATTTGCTTCGGCGGAATCAACCTTTCTTTTTCTTCTTCGCGTTCCGATTCTTGCCCACTCTTGTCGCGCGCTTCCTCGTCGCCGCTGAAACGACCAAATTTTTCCTTCCAAAATTCCTTCGGACTTCGTTTGGCTGAGTTGTCTGGGTCTTTCTGAATCACCGCCAGGCTCACCGACTTGCTGAACTCTGCCGCTGTGTAGAAGCACTGCGAAACACGAAAGCCGTTCTCGGAACGCGTGCTGCCCTTTGGTTCTTTGATTGGTGATCCCTGGATCGCTCCGATCTCTTCCGTTGTAATCAGGCGGCAAACATCGCCCTGCGCATGATCCAATTCACTGCTGATTTTCGGAACGGGCTTGGGCGTCTCGCGCTTTCTACAACCGGCACTAACTGCCAACAGAGAGCAAAACAGCAGGATCAAGGCGTTCCAACGCATCAGACTCCCGGACTGATTACACCGGTAACCCAATCTGCCAAATGATTCACCTTTCACGAATCACAATTACTGCGGTCGTCCCGGACAGCTTTATTCTAGCTATGGCGTTGGCGTTGGCGTCGGCCTGGCTCGTCCGACTTGGATCACCACCTGTGCTGTATTTGTGCTTTGCAATCCACGCGAATCGGTCACGGTCAGTCGCGCCGGATAAACACCATTCCTTGCGTAACGGTGCGCAATCGTCGGAGTCGATTGCGTGACCGCAGGGGAGCCATCACCGAAACTGAATGTGTAGGCAGCGATCCTGTCTGCCGGCGGCTGAGTGTCAGGATCGAATGAGCCTGAGCCATCGAAATTGACTGTCATATTAGCGTGCCCCGAAGTGGGCGTTCCTGTTAAGACTGCTGTTGGTGCAGCGTTTGGTCTGCAGACCTGGTTATCGTTCAAGGTGTAACTGCCGGTATATGCCAAGCTGTCCGGCATCTGGTCATAGAGTTCCGTGATTAGCCCGCCTGCCGTCTGAGAGACGCCCCCAACGAAACCGCTAATCGTATCGCCTGGGTTTAGTCCAAGGTCACTCGCCTTAACAACGATCACCACTTTGTTGTAAGGTGGCGCATAACCGCTGGTCGGTTCGGCGGGCCTCTGGCTTCCGGCGGTCACAAAGCGGCCATCAACTCCGCCGCCGTTGCTCGGTGCTGGCGTGTACGACTCGAACACCGGTGTGGTGCCGCTCCAAGCCATGTGCACGGCGCGGTAATGAAACGTCTGTAGCGGAGGTGGGTCTGGTATCTTCATCGCCACGTACCATGCCGAGCCGATTAGCTGTGGCGATTGGCCCGGATCGGTATTGATCGTGAAAGCGAGGCGTACGATGTTATCTGCAGCATAAGGCTGGGAGATCTGAAACGAGCGCAGATCAGTTCCAGCTGGCGCTGGACCGGCGATTCCAAGCACTGCGTGGTTGTCGCCCGCTGCGTCAGTCAACTTAGTGAGGCCCGGCAGTGCACAGACGTTTTCGGGTGGCGGTGGAACAACTACAGTCAGGTCCACTTCGTTGCTCTGTGGGCTAATACCAACGGCGTTGATCGCCTTGACCACATAATAGTAGTGGGTCACGGCGGGATTGGCTGTGGTGTCATCGAAAGTGGTTCTGTCGGTTTGAGCTAATAGCACCTCGCCACCTGGCGACGTTCCACGCCAGATCTGGTAATTCACGATATCGGAGCCGCCGTTGTCTGGAGCTTTCCAACTCAGATGCGAACCGGCAGGATCGCGCGTGCCGGACAGGCACGAAGCTTTCGGCGCCGCTGGTTCTATCGGGTCAAAATTAGCGAACAACGGCTTGCCGCCGGATTGCCGCGCCACTCGCATAAACGCAACAAAGTCATTGGACGCTGTGCCTGCGATGCAGCCTTCCGTCACGCATCCATCGCTGTAGCCGTAAAGAACGCGCCCATGGTCATCCATGGTGATTTCATTGAAGTCGAGCAAATTGCGATCCTGATGACTGCCACCTTGCTGCCAAACGCCTGTGTTACTTTGAACGGGATCGTTTGGCGTAGCGTTGACTGTTGTCCATGTCTGCCCTTGATCGTAAGTGGTGGCGATAAAGGCATACCATTTGCCCTGAAAACCGTTCGCCTGGTAGTCGGCTGGGTGATCAGTTCCTATGAAGCCACAAGCGGCGCGTCCGGCGCTCCCGCCAATCGCCTCGGTGTGCACGGCGTTCTTGATCCCGTGCGAAGCACCAATGTCTACGTCGCGAATCCAGGTTTGGCCACCGTCCGTGCTAACTTTAACATGAACGTGACCTTCGGGCGGATCGTTAGGTCCCATCGGCTCATTGTTTACGTAACAAAAATACGCGGTGTTATTGCTATCAATTGCGACAGAAGGATCGGCGCCATTGATCTGTGGCCTGCTGCCCGTCACAAGAAATTCATTCCATGTAGTGCCGCCATCGGTGCTCACGGCTCCCCCCTGCGTGCCTCCACAATGCCCGACTGGCAACCACACAGTGCCGTTCGGGGCCACATGCACATGCCCGTGCAATCCGCCGCATTCTGTAGTGATGCCGTCGTAAGCCAGCACTCCGGGACCATAACTGACACCGAGCGTATCGCTGCGCTGACATGCTGCTGGCCCGACGATGTCTTGCGAGCAGTAGTAAACAGCCTGGCCTTGGTTGATATCGTTGCGTAGCGTGCTCAAAGAATCCGGATATGGTCCAGAACCAATGCTTTCGTGATCAACACCGCCGTCTGGCGGTGCAAAACCAGCTTCGATCCAACTGTCGCCATCATTGTCGCTGTAAGCGTAGACAGCGTTCGCGCCGACTGTCGAATTAGAGGCAAAAGTGCGGCCCGTATGCTGATCGGTAAACAAAATCGGGTCGAGTCCCGTATTCGTAGTGACCGTGGACTTGTCCTCCCACAGCGCTTCGCAACACTCTGGCTTCGCTGGGCTCAAGCGTTCCGGCGGAGTTAGGCGCCAGATCGGCCCGATGTTCATCGTCAGTATCCGCCCGCTATGCGGATTAAATCCGATGTTGAATTCACCGTCGCTAGACTCGGCAGAAGTGCCCGCTGGCGCATAGAAATTCTGGTAGCGCGGAGCACTGGGTGTCGTCGGATCTGGCCCACCGAAACCAGGCGTGACGCTCCCGGAACCGGGGAGCAATTCAACCGTTACGTGAACGCTTTCGCCTGTCGGCGTATACGGCACCACTTTAAGGGTGTATTGATGGGTGCCGTCCGTTACTGGGCTGATCGTGGAGATCTCTGGATTGGCGCTGCTCGTCGATTGAAAATCTGCAGACTGACTGCCGTCTGTGTCATGAACGATCCCCCTGTAGACGTATAAGTCGTAGTCAGACCTACGGCTGCCGGAATCAGTCCAGGATAATGTGGCTTTCACCGCAGCATTAGGATGCGCGGCGGCATAACCGGCGGGTACTGTCACCGTCAGCACGTAATCGTCGCACGGCTGTGCCGAACCAAAGCATTCAGGCCCCTGATCGACAAAAAGTATTGGCGTCGGGTTCGCTACGAAAAACGGTCCGCCCGTGTATGTCAGTGGGCCTGAGGTGTCCGTCAGCGTTCCGCTCGAGGGGGTCGCCGCGAAACTGACCATCGCCAGCAACACGCCGACTGAACAGAGGCTGAAAGCTATCAAAACGCGGAGATTAAAGAAACCGGATTGTGAAGGAGGATTTTTTTTCATGGAGTGGAGAGTTATTTTTTTGCATGGAGTGGAGAGTTCCTTTGTTAGGCCAGTCGGTGACTGATTCGGAAAATGTGACCGCGCCGGATGCTTGCCAGGTCCGAAAACTCAGCGCGCTCGAGCAAAATGAGCCCGCCGACGGCTTCGCCGCGCGTTGATTTGTGCAGTGGCGGATGTTACGTAGCAAGCCCATCAGCCATGGGTCAGAACTACAAAAACACTCTAAATCTGCCTCGGACAGAATTTCCGATGAAGGCGAGCCTTGCCGCGCGAGAGCCGGAGATGCTCAGGGCGTGGGAGGAGACCCGCCTTTACGAGCAGATTCAGAAGTCGCGAGAAGGCCGGGAACTGTTCGTTCTGCATGATGGCCCGCCGTTTGCGAACGGCGATGTGCACATGGGCACTGCGCTCAACAAGATTCTTAAAGATTTCGTGGTGAAATCGCAGACGATGCTCGGCAAGCGCGCGCCGTACGTCCCTGGTTGGGATTGTCATGGTCTTCCAATCGAATACAAAGTGGTCAAAGAATCGCGCGAGCTTTCTCCGCTGGAGGTCCGCAAAAAGTGCGAAGCGTTTGCGCGAAAATTCATCGACATCCAGCGGGACCAATTCAAGCGGCTCGGCGTGTTCGGCGATTGGGAACATCCGTATCTGACGATGGATCCCAAATACGAAGCGGAAATCTTGCGCGCGTTCGCGGTTTTCGTTGAGGAAGGCTTGGTGTACGAGGCGCAGAAACCTGTCTTCTGGAGCACCGGCGCGCAGACCGCCCTCGCCGAGGCTGAGGTGGAATATCAAGAGCGCGACGACACCGCCGTTTACGTGCGATTTCCGGTTGCTGCTGGCGAGTGGAAAGACAAAGCGAGCATTGCTATCTGGACGACGACACCCTGGACGTTGCCGGCCAATCTCGCCATCGCTGTGGATGCAAAGGAGAAGTATGTTGTCCAGGAATTTTCGCGAGATGGGGCGTGTGAAACATTAGTTCTCGCTGAGAAACTGCTCCCACGGTTTTCTGCAGCCACAGGATTGTGGCCAGTCGGAAAGCCACTCGCCTCATTTCCCGGAGCCACTCTTGGAGGAGTCAAGGCGCGCCATCCATTTCTGGATCGCGAAATCCCGGTGTTCACGGCCGGTTTTGTTACGATGGACTCCGGCACTGGCTCGGTGCACGTCGCGCCCGGTCATGGTGCCGACGATTACGTTTTGGGAATGGAACACAATCTGCCGATCTTATCGCCAGTCGATGATCATGGCCGATTTACTGATGAAGCCGGGTTACCGAATCTGACGGGCAAATACGTGTTCGAGGCGAACCCCGACATTGTCGAATTGCTTCGCGAGCGCGGGATGCTTCTGGGCGAAGAAAAGTTTCATCATTCATATCCATATTGTTGGCGGTCGAAAACGCCGATCATCTTTCGCAACGTCGATCAATTTTTCATTCGCATTGATGCACTGCGCGGCAGAGCGCTCGAAGCGATTCACAATGAAGTGAAATGGGTTCCCGCGTGGGGCGAAAACCGCATCGCGGGAACGGTTGAATCGCGACCCGACTGGGTGATCTCCCGTCAACGCAGCTGGGGTGTGCCGTTGCCTGTTTTTTATGGCAAGGATGGCAAAGCCATTCTCGATCCAAAGATCATTCGCAAGTTGGCCGACCTTGTCGCGCAGCG
>WNGI01001938.1_pt1 | contig 17657 bp, 20 predicted proteins | sample 5400621 | NCBI WGS metagenome assembly WNGI01 (sample SAMN13153374, study PRJNA577476) | soil metagenome | isolation source: 20 cm soil or saprolite under Garry oak tree replicate 1 | place: USA:California | collected 2016-06-15 | reverse complement strand
TCGCTTTGCCGTTTGCGCCTTTTCTGTGCTCAGGGGCGCTGTTGTTCATATTCTTCGGCGAAGATCTCATCCAGTTTTACCTCTATCCGAGTTAACTCACGCCCACCTGCTTTACAATTTTTGTCACCGCTACACGCTTTGACATCCTAGCCTTTTTGTTCGTGGGCATTTCTGGGTATTTCTGTCCTCATTTTGCGGTACGGTCGGACATTTAAGTCGATCTCGATCGCCCAGTTATCTGGTGCGTGAATTGCAACGTAGCATCTCGCGCCGTGGATCGTCGTATCCACGGCAGGCCCGGTTTTTTTGAGGATTTAATAAATTTTTGACTTGACGGAGACCATGATTATTCACCGTTGTAAATATATTTTGACCGATCGTCGCGGTTTCAGTCTCGGCGAATTATTAGTTGCGATCGGTGTTTTCGCGATCCTTGCAGCCGTCGCGGCGCCTCAATTCCTCGCATTTCGCCCGAAGAATCGGCTCAATGGCGCCGCGCGTCAAGTCTATGCCGAACTTATGTGGGCGCGGTCAAAAGCGGTCAACGACAATAGCGCCTACGTGGTGACGTTCCCGACCAATCAAACGATGCAAATTGCCGGCTCCACAACGAAAACAGTGAACATTCAAACGGAATACTCGGATGTAACGTTAGTCTCCACGGCGTCGACGATTACATTTTCCTCGCGGGGAACGACCGACGTGGCGCCGACGATCACGTTAACGAACTCGGGTGGAACTAAATCGGTCACAATTAGAATTACCGGAACGGCGAGTATCAGCTGATGGCGAAACTGATGCTCAATTCATCGGCGTCGAGAACTGTTAGTAACCAGAATGGTTTCACTCTGATCGAGATTTTTATCTCGATCGTGTTGCTTACGGTCGGATTGATGGGGACGGCCGTTCTCACGACCGGTGTGGTCCGCGGTAACTTGGGGAGTAGAAACATGACGACCGCGACTGCGATCGCGCAGTCTTGTTTAGAAGAAAATCGACGTGTGGGCTTTACCAGTGCCGGCGCCGGTTCTAGTACTTGTCTATCGGGCAGCGTCAATGTGACCCAAGGCCCAGTCACTTTTACGCGGGCGCTTACGGTAACGCCAACACCCGCCATCACCCCTACGATAAAAACGCTTACAGTCACGGTGACATGGTCCGAAGGTGCCGTGGGCTCTAAGTCAGTTACGTTGAAGACCATCATGGCCGCGTCATGATCCATTTATCGAATCAAAAAATTAGGACCACCACGGGCTTTACGCTCATGGAATTGCTGATCTCCATGACTATCGGGCTTGTTGTCCTGGGCGGGGTCGCCAAGACGTTTACCGCTCAGAGCCGACAAAACAGTGCCGAGGAACAGATTGGTCAGATGCAGCAAAACGTGCGTGGAGCGCTGGACTTGATGTTGCGCGAGATCCAAATGGCAGGATATAAACCGGCAGGTGGAACATTCAATGGTATTCAAACTTCGACATCAACAACGCTGCGCGTAAAGCTTGATCTGGATTCCAGCGGCGTTGCGACGGATGGGTCAACGGACGACATTTCTTATGCCTTTGATAGCTCTACCGGTCTAATCACGAGAACCCTTAATAATCCCGGATCAAGTGCAACGCTTGCCGACAACATCACGGCTTTCACGTTTACGTATTTGGACGCCAATGGCGCGTCAACCACCACGAATACGTCCGTCAGAAGGATTACCATTAACATCACTGCCCGGACTGCTAAACCAGACCCTAGTTACACGAGCAATGGTGGCTACAGAACCTATCAGATAAGCGCCGATGTGACACCGCCGAATCTGGCGCTGTAACGAGGAATATTTATGAAGTTCGATGGACAAACCCGTCGCCCTGGAGGCATCAGCTTATTAGCGAACGAGAAGGGTATCGTTCTGGTCGCTGTTCTCTGTTTGATCGCAACACTTGTCTTGGTCGGAACCACTGCCTACATCGTGTCTTCCACGGACGTTAAGATCGGTGGCAATTTCAGAACCAATCAAACTGCGCTGCAAGTTGCGATGGCTGGCGCGGAACAAGCGCGCCAAACTTTGCGGGTCACCAACGCATCCAGTACAAATCCATCTAACTTTAGCGAAGAGCTCGCCGCCCGGGTCGGCGCCAACGGCGTGCTTAACGGCTACACGTCGTCGACGGATGACGTACCTCTCGTGCCGTCGACGAGCTTGGTATCAGGTTACAGTTACGTGGTTTATTTGACGAACGATTCGACTGAGGGTGCGGCTAATACGACCGATGCTAATGGGAAAGCAGTCTTGACATCGGTTGCGACCGGACCCAATAACGCTAAGGTCATTGTTACGACGACTGTCCAGCTGTACACCGTTTCCACGATCAATCCTGCGGTCGTCTACTCCAAAGACAACGTCACTTTGAGCGGCGGTGCTCTGAGTATCAACGGTAATGATGCCGGCAATTGCGGCGGTGGCAATATCGCTCCCGTTTATACCAAGGACCCAGCCACAACCGATCTGCATGGTGGTCCCCACCTATCCGGCAGTCCCTCCACGGCACAGCATGGAACTATTGACATCGATCTGCAAGCTCTAGTGGACCAATTTAAGATCGGAGCCGACTATACGCTGACGGCTGATCAATCCGGCGGGACTTACGGCAGCTCGTCGAACTACGTAACCGTTTACGCTGACGCCGAGGCCACCCAAGCGGACCATGAACTTAGGCTCAATAATGTCACGGGCTATGGGATTCTAATCGTTAAGGGGAATCTGCAATTGGCAGGCAATCTTAATTGGCATGGACTTATTATTGTAACTGGAATTTTGACATCAACGGGCGGTGGATCGGACGGGAAAAATATCGAAGGCCAAGTCTATTCAGGGAGCTCTGCACTGGGCGACACCGCTGTCAGCGGCAACATCGACATCGCTTATAACAGTTGCGAAGTTAAAAAATCCCTGGCGGAACAGCCGTTGAAAGTTGTCAATTGGAAGCAGAACTATTGAGTTCTCGATCTAAGAGCGGCTTCGACAGTGTCGGCAGTTTCGTTAAGGTCGTTGAACTCACGGCCGTACTCGATAAAAAGCTTGCTGTCCTTCACAAGTTTATTCTTAAAAGCGGTTATCTGACTTAATAGCTCTCGGATTTCACCGGTTAACATTCCACCAACTTCCTGAGACTTTTCTTTTAGTCGATTGAGTTCGCCGACGATTGGGTCGTCGGCCGCTTTCTCCTTCTTAGGTGTTGCTTCTTGCTGCGTTTCCTTGCCCTGCTCATCGGAGCCCTTTTTGGAATCCGTCTGAGTTCTTTCCGACGGGTCTCGATCCGACACGGTTACCAACTTAACAACTTGTTCGGTCTTCTCGATCTTGACCACAAAACGCTTTTCAATCCCGAATGTTCCTCCGTAGGTATCGAACAGCACCTGCCCGCCTTCGTGCCAATATCGGGTCGTGACATACTCGTTGCCGTTCTTCAGTTTGATCACGTAGGTCGCGTCGACGACACCGAACCAGGCGGCACACGATACGATAACGGCTCCGTATACTAATCCTTTGCGCATTTAAGCTCCCCACGAGATCAACTCGCATTTTAACATCAATTAAGGTTTTCGCCAAAGTTAACTTCGTTCATTCGTTGACGGTTTTGTCCGCTCTTGACACCTTTGCGCCGGCGGCAGTATTGTCCGCGTCTTGGAGGCAGCCATGCAGACTGGACCTAGAGATAACGGCTTCTCAATGATCGAGCTGATTGTCGCTTTGGTTGTTATGGGCATTCTCACCGCCATTGCCTTGCCCAACTGGAGTCGGTTGCTACCGGCTTATGCGCTGAATAATTCTGTCCGTCAGATTCAATCCGAGCTCCACAGCATCAAGATGCGCGCCGCCGCGGAAAATGTTGGTTTCCAATTGGCGTATCTGCAAGGCGCGAACGATTATTCGATTCAGCGTGATTCCAAAGCACTGGTGACTAAGCCGATAGCGGAAGGAACAAGTATTACTAAAGATGGCACGATCTCGTTTTCGCCGCGGGGAACCGCGAGCGGAAATCGGGTGCGATTGCGCAATAGTGCCGGCGTATGCAAACAGGTCGTTGTTAGCCCAACGGGCAGAGTCAGGATTTGCTCGCCGAACAGCTGCGCCGAGGACTGCTGAGTTAGCGATGATAAACCCAAACAAATCTCGCCGAGAAGCGGGTTTTACATTAAACGAGGTTCTCGCCACGATGAGTCTCGTGGTCGTGGCTGTGATGGGTCACTCGCTGAGCAGTGTCAACGTCATTCAGCGGCAAACCGTCAGCGGCAATTCAACCGTCGCAATTCACTTGGCACAGGACAAGATCGAAGAACTACAGGTGCGCCGCTCGCTAGCCGACATCGATGTATGCCCAACCGGGGGTGACCGCGGCATCTCTGCGAAAAGCGGAGTCGTGGGCATTTTTGATCGATGCTGGAGAATTGCACTGTCGCCCCTTGGAACGAACCTCAAGCAAATTGATGTCACCGTCTCATGGCGAGATTACGAGGCTCGTGAGATCACGCTTTCGACGCTATTATTTGTGGAAAATTGATTATGGCTTGGATGCATCTCGACAGTAGCGGATCAACATTGATCGAACAATTAGCGTCGTTGTTGATCGGATCGGTGCTGATTACCTCGCTGTACGGCTATTTTCGCAGCGAGTTGTACCACGTGCTCAGGCTCGAGGTACAAACCGGCACGCTCGAAGACGCGCGCGGCGCCTTGGATATCATGATTCGCGATCTGAGAGAGGCGGGTTCGTGGGGAGGTGGCACCGTGCCGTCAGAGCTCGGCGGTGCCGATGATCCCAACAACGATGACGACACGATCTGCAACCGCGTCTATGCCGCGAGCGCCAGTTTGATCCATATTCAAATGGATCTGAACGGCAACGGTAATTGCGCCGACACTGACCCGCGAGAAAATGTTCGTTACGAGTTGACGGGTCCGACCGGGACTTGCTCCGGGTCCAATATCATTCGACGCAACGGTGATTGCTTGGTGGCGAACGTCGTGCCCGCGATCTCCGGGAAAATCTTCACATTTTACGATTCGAATGGCGCCGATCTCGGCAACACGCCGTCGTTGCGCGCAATCAAGCGAGTGAAAATCGCCTTTAGCGTTCAAGTAAAAAATCCCGATCCGAAAATCGGCGGTAGCCTGACGTCGGCGCTTTCGACGAGCGTTGAATTTCGCAACTAATGTTCAATCCTATAAAAACCGGCGGGAAGCATCTGCAGAGTTCACACGGAATGGTGCTCATGAGCGCCCTCACTATACTGACTGTCTTGCTGGCCGTTGGCATCGGCATCCGTGTAATGCTGCAAAATGATTATCGGGTGTTGAGCAATTTACGCGGAGGCACGGAAGCATTTTACTATTCAGCAGCCGGACTCGAATGGAGCAAAAATGAACTCGCTCGTGATGTCGCCTTTCCGCCTGTTCCAACGAACCAGGCGAAGTCCTTCGCGTCAGGCGGTTTCGCTGTTTCGTTTCCTTCCCCGACCGTCGTTGGTCCATTGACGGCGACGTTCGTTGTCCGCTCGGTGGGAACGGTTCGCACTACGTCACAAGTTCTCCAAGCTCAACTTACCAAGGCCTACGACCTCGCTGACGGCGCACTCGGTCTGCGAGGAAGCGCCGCGCGCGTCAATCTCGGCGGCGGCGCAACATTTATTTCCGGTGTTGACCATGATCCGGCAAACGGGAATCCTCTGCCCGAGGCGAAGTCACGAAGCGCAGTCACCGTTGCCGACGACGCGCTGCGCGACCTATTCATGCAGGCGTTGGGAAGTCCTCCGCCAACGGGTGTACTGGAGAGCGCGATCGACGTGCCGGTGCTCTCGCCGAGCGGTCATGTTCCAGCGACTGTCATCGCCCAATTGGCCAACGACATATGCGTGGCTCCTGGCGTTTCGCTGCACTCAATTCCGAGTGACGGGAGCCTGAGTTTTGAAAATCAACTTTGGGGCTCCCGACTTTCGCCGCAGCTCCATTGCATAGAAGGACTTTCAACGCCGGGCGATGCAGTGAGCTTCGCGGGAAACATGAGCGGCGCAGGAGTTCTGGTGGTTAGAAACGCGGATTTGAACCTGAGTGGCTCGTTTCGCTGGGAGGGGTTGGTCATCGTTTCAGGTCAAGAACTGGGCCTCAAAGTTTCGGGGGCGACAAGCAAAGAAATATTAGGTGCGGTGCTGGTAAACGAAACCGGCAACCCCGGAAGCAGTATAGCAATTCTCGATATTCAGGGGAATTTACGTCTACTTTTCAGCCGCGAAGCATTACGGCGGGCGGCCAAGCTGATTCCGAGCGCCACACTCAAGAATACCTACGTGGCATTGCCTTCCTTCGTTTCCCAGGACTATTGGCGCACTGCCAGCCCTTAGATTTGATGTCCACTTTTAATTTACAATGATCCTGCAAGATGTTAAATTATGATTCTACAACAGTTTGGCAAACCTATAAGGCCTTTGTGACGGGTTTTTAAAGGTACAACAGCAGCTACAGTCTCGAAAGCTTTTATAGCTGCATGGGACTGGTGGGTGACGAGCAATCATGGGAGAGGCGCAAGAGGGAGCGAGCATGGAAACAAAAAAGACCATAATGGTGGTTGACGATAACCCAGATATCATTACGATCGTCAAAACCATTCTGGAAGGGCGCGGTTATACTGTCTTCAGCGCATCCAGTGGCCCTGAATTATTGAACATGCTGCCGAACCAAAAGCCCGACTTGATCATACTAGATATCATGATGCCGGAGATGGATGGTCTGGAAGTGCTGACTCGATTAAAAGGCAAAAGCGAAACCGCCACGATCCCGGTGATCTTGCTGACGGCGAAGGTGCAATACGAAGATGTTCTGGGCGGTTACAAACTAGGAGCCGACTACTACATCACCAAGCCGTTCACCAGCACCCAGTTGGTCAACGGCATCAATCTGCTCTTGGGCGAAGGCAAAGCCTAAACCGTCTAACTTAATACACTTTCCGCTTTTTTATCGAGTCCACACAGCCTCGATGCAGCCGTTTGCATCTTCGCGGTGTTTTCTACATTCTTCTAAGTAATGATCCGACTGATCACTTTCGAAGGAGGAGACGGCACCGGCAAGACCACCCAAGTCCGAGCACTGGAGGAATACCTCCAGCAACAACAGCGACCTTGCCTGGTGACTAGGGAACCGGGGGGCACGGCGCTTGGAAAACTGATCCGAAAGGTATTGTTAGAAGTCGGCGATAACGAAGTCGCCTCATCAACGGAACTGTTCTTATATTTGGCGGATCGGTCCCAACATGTGCACGAGACCATCCTGCCGGCTATCAATGCGGGCAAGATCGTGTTGTGCGATCGTTTCACGGATTCCACTCTCGCTTATCAGGGATACGGCCGCGGCATTGATCTCAAATGGCTGCGCCAGCTAAACGACGCAGCGAGTGGCAGCGTGCGCCCAGATTTGACATTTTTGTTGGATTGTCCCGTTGACATCGGTTTGGCGCGAACGGTTCGCAGGCAGGCCGAGGCGGTGAACGGCAGAGTGCGAGAGGACCGTTTCGAGCGCGAAAAGATCGAATTTCACGAAAAAGTTCGCGCGGGATTTCTAGAGCTGGCACAGAACGAACCTTTGCGTTTCCGCGTCATCGACGCCGCCAAGCCCGTGGAAGTGACTGCCGTGGAGATTCGTCGGATTATCGATCAGGAACTAGTCGCATGAGCTTCACCGAAGTCGTCGGCCATGAAAGACAACTTGCGATCCTGCGCTCAGCTTTAGAGCGTGATCGCCTGCACCACGCTTATCTCTTCGTCGGACCCGAAGGCGTGGGTAAGCGCACGGTCGCATTGGCTTATGCTAGAGCGATTCACTGCGAAGACGGCAACAATAACTTTTGCGGTCAATGCACAAACTGCGCCCGTATTTCCGATGGCAATCATCCCGACGTTCGCATTATCGAACCCCTCATGGATAAGAAGGAAATCAGCATTCAACAAATTCGCGAACTGGAGCGCGACCTGAACTATCGGTCGTTTACTGGCAAGCGAAAAATTATGATTATCGATCCGGCGGTGTCGATGAATTCATCGGCTCAAAACGCCTTGCTGAAAACGCTTGAGGAACCGCCGCAGGAAACATTGATCATTTTGATTGCCACCAACAGCGGCGGTCTTTTGCCGACCCTGCGATCACGCTGTTTGCGGTTAAGCTTTGCGCCTTTGCCGCGGCGGATTGTTGCGGATTACCTGCGATCAAAGCGCGGGCGGACTGTGGATGACGCCGAGTTTCTTGCGGCGATGAGCATGGGCAGCATCGGCGTGGCGCTCAATTTAGATAAAGACGAGCTGATCGAAATGAGACGGGCTTGGACGGGCATATTAAGTTCCCTCAAAGCGGGAGACTATCAATCGGCCATGGAGGCCGCCGAGGCGCTTGCCGGAAGTCGCGATGAGACGCTTAAGTTTCTTAAGTGGGCCGAAAGCTGGTATCGGGATCTGTTAATTTACCGGGTCACCAGCGACTCGGACGAATTGGTAAATCTGGATATGCTCGCACAAATCGGACACCAGGCAGCAGAAATCGGCTTTGAACGGATCGATTCCGCGCTTGTAAAGACCGTTGGAGCTGCCGCTGAGATCCAGCGCAATTTGAATCGACGCATGGTTCTGGAAAAACTTTTCTTCGACGTAATTGGGAGACGGTAATGGAAACGATTTACATCACCACGCCGCTTTACTACGTCAATGCCGAGCCGCACCTGGGCCATACGTACACGACTGTCGTAGCCGATACCCTGAAACGATATTACCAATCGATTGGGTACGAAACTTTTTTGCTCACCGGTACCGATGAGCACGGTGATAAGATTGCGCAAGCGGCTGCCGCCAATGGGACGAGTCCCAAGGAGTACGCGGACCGAATCAGCAGTCTGTTTCGCTCGACGTGGGATACTTGCGGTATCGCCTACGATCACTTCATTCGCACGACCGACTCCTACCACAAGGAATATGTTCAGAGCGTGCTGCAAAAAATTTATGACGGCGGCGATATTTATTTCGGCGAATACGGCGGCTTTTACTGCTACGGATGCGAGCGTTTCTACACCGAGAAGGAACTGGTCGATGGCAAATGCCCGGACCATCAGACGGTGCCGGATTACATCAGCGAGAAGAACTATTTTTTTCGCATGAGCAAGTACCAACAGCAACTCATTGACGCGATTCAGAGCAAACCCGATCTTATTCGGCCCGAACGCTATCGCACCGAAGTCTTGGCTTTTCTCCGCGAGCCCCTCGAAGATCTGTGTATTTCACGCCCGACCAGCCGTTTGCAGTGGGGTATCCCGATGCCCTTCGACGATAATTATGTCACCTACGTCTGGTTCGATGCCTTGCTCAATTACGTGAGCGCTTTGCAACACCGCGGCGGGGATTCTCTACCATCTTTTTGGCCGAAGGCACAGCATCTGATCGCCAAGGATATCTTGAAGCCGCATGCGATCTATTGGCCGACGATGCTGATGGCCGCGGGCCTGCCGCTTTACGATCACTTAAACGTCCACGGCTACTGGGTGATGGATTCCGGCAAGATGTCCAAAAGCTTGGGAAACGTGATTCGTCCGCTGGAGATGAAAGCGCGCTTCGGCATGGATGCGTTTCGCTATTTTCTGCTGCGTGAAATGGCTTTCGGTCAGGACGCAAAATTTTCCGAGGAAGCGTTGGTCACTCGGATCAACGCCGATCTGGCGAACAATTTGGGCAACCTGGTGAGCCGCGTGTTGGCGATGCAGCAAAAGTATTTCGCCGGGGCGGTTCAGCCGCTAAGTTCCGGCTGGGCTGCGGAAGATTTCGAGCTGCGGGACAAGTTCATTCAGGCTGAAAACGAGCTGAATAGCTACGTAGCGGAGCTACAATTCCATCGCGCCTTGGAGTCCGTCTGGTCGGCCCTCGATCACGCGAATCGTTACATCGTCCAGACTGCGCCGTTCACGATGATCAAAGATCCAGAAAAACAAGCTCGCGTCGGCGAAGTATTGCATCATCTGCTCGAAGCGGTACGAACTCTGTCGCGTTTGCTCGCGCCGTTCATGCCCGACACGGCGCGAGAGTTGAGCGCGCTGCTGGCGCTGAGCGACAATGCTTTGAGAGTGCCTTGGGGTCAGGGATTCGTTGCCGGCCACAAGGTCAATCCGGCCAAAGTTTTGTTCCCGCGCATCGAAACCGATGCGAAAAAGTAGCTCGCAATCATGCTGATCGACAGCCACGCGCATATCCAAGGCAAGGAATACGCCGGCGAAGCGGCGGACGTGATCGCGCGAGCGCGCGCGGCGGGAGTCGAAAAAATTATCGCAGTCGGCGGCGCCGGTGACATGTCCAGCAATACCGAAGCGGTGGCTTTAGCCGATTCATTTCCGAACATCTATGCCACCGTCGGCATGCATCCGCACGACGCCAAGGACGTCGGCGCAGACGAGCTGCGCGCACTGCGCGAATTGACGTCGCACCCCAAAGTGATCGCCGTTGGCGAGACCGGGCTCGATTACTACTACAACCATTCGCCGCACGAGGTGCAGCGTCGCGTGTTTGCCCAGTTCATTGGCATGGCGCGCGAGACCGGTTTGCCGATCGTGGTTCACGAACGCGACGCGGCACAGGAAGCCGCTGAATTACTGCGTAGCGAAGGCGCGCGGGAATTGCACGGCGTCATTCATTGCTTCACGGGCAATTATGAAGCGGCCTGCGATTATCTCGATTTAGGATTCTATCTGTCTTTTACCGGTATCATCACTTTTAAAAACGCCGAGCCGCTAAGAGACGTTGTTCGTAAAGTCCCGCTAGAGCGAATGCTCGTAGAGACCGACTCGCCATTTCTCACTCCGATGCCGCACCGGGGAAAGCGCAATGAGCCCGCCTTTGTACGGCTCGTTGCGGAGACGGTGGCAAAAGTCAAAGGTATTTCTCTCGAAGAAGTCGCCGAACGTACCAGCCAAAACGTGCAAGATCTGTTCGCGATCTAAGTTGAGACCTGCTCGCGTGCGGGTTTTGCGCTACAGACGCGACGAGGGATTCAGACACTTGCGCAGCTTTGCTGATAGTGTGTTTGGGTCTCGCCTGATGAATTGATGATCGAGAAATTCCCTTAATCGGCCAATCCAGGTTTGAAAATTCAGCTGGGCGTTAGTGTTTCGTCGACATTTCGCGGAGAGATCGGACTCCTTCTAACCGCACGCCACGCCATATGTTGATAAAGCTCCCATGCTCTTTGAATCAAAGTATCCATAGTTCACCCGCAATCTCAAAGGTCAGCGTTTCTCGCTCCAGCGAAGGCCATTTGGCTGCACGAAGGAGAGCGACGAGATGTGGCGCGTGCGGTTAAACTTTTCCTCGCCGCTGCCGCCGGGCTTCTCATCGAAATAGGTGATTTCCAATACGTAGCGCCCGGCCCAGGGCGTCGGCAGTGTGATCCGGCCTTGGTCGTCGGTCACAAGAGGCTTCTCCCACTTGGACGGACCGATGATCGTGAGCTCGGCTTTGGCCAACGGCGCGCCGAAAAATAACAGAACAAAGGTTTTGCCATTGACTTGCGTGGGCACTAGTTCCAGGTCGAGCTTGGCGGCGGTTTCCAAGCGTCCGGCCTTGGCATAGTAAATCGTTTTAGTTATGCCGCCTTTTTCCTTGTCTTCACGTGGCGGAACGCTGCTGTCCACGAAACGCACATCGCCGCGGCCTTTGACGGCAAACTCCAAATTGTTTTCGTTCCTCTTGACCGGCAGCGGCTCGTCGCTCGCACCGATAAAAACCCGCGGCGCCTTGAACCTGTCGAGTAGGCCGCCGGTTCTTTCGCGGATGTCGTCGATCCATTCGCCGAAGTAGGCGCGCGCCGGGCTGTCGCCATCGCGTTCGAGCCAGACAAAATGGGCGTGCGCCGTATCGATCAGCGCCGGATGAGTATCACGGTATTGATCAATCGTAACATTGGCGGGCTCCTTTTTTACGCCGATGCAGCGACGACACTTTCCTGCTGCAAGGTTACCAGCACGCCGTTGATCCAAGCTGCTGCTGCCCGGTTATAATCGGCGTCGCAATCGACGCGCGGATAAAACCGCGTGGCGCCGTTGCGCTCCACTCCACCGGGTACTAAGCGGGGCAAAGAGATTGCCGCATTCACACCGGAGCGGCTCTGCGGGCAATCGCTCCGAAGCTTCTTTACTCGTCGATCGTTTCAACTAATTCTCGCTTTCCTGTAAGCCTCGATCGCAAGACGCGAACCTATTCACACGTGGTTGCGGCGATGCTCTTTACCTCTACCATGCAACTCACTGATACCGTTCCGTGTGCCGAAAGCATCCTCATCCCCGTCGAGGCGTCTAGTTGCCCAGCCTCGACCGAGGAAAACGTGGCCGCAGAGAAGCGGCAGGGTCCCTAACCCGATCGCCCAATGGATCGTGCTGCTCCATTGTCGAAGCGCGTCGTTGCTGACGTAGTAGAGCAGCCAACCGGACAGGACCAAGATTCCGTTTAGAGCGATCACGGAGAAGCCGGAAAGACGGTTCGTCTTCAAAGCTGTTCCACGCCGGATGTGCGTAATCAGGGTGCCCAACATGGCGAGATAGACGAGCATCGTTGCGCCGTGAACTTTCATGCTGAACGTTTGGAGGAGAGTTCGCGCTGTGCCCAGTTCAGGGTCTTTGAACCACTCGATCAGTAACCACAAGGTTCCGCTGCCCCACAAAACACCGAACACGATATAGAAAAGGCGCCGATGGAAAGGCTCCAGCCGCACTTTTTCTTGCAGTAGATCAATGATTTTGGCGGTGCGATCGGTGAATTTATCCCTCATTGAATCCTCGAACCAAGTCAAACGGTCATCGGCGCGACCCGAGCCGAACCTCTGAACTGCGACTCTCGTCCTGGTTTTGGTTCCGTAAAACATCGCACTCCGCGTCGGTCGATGACCACTGCCTGGGCGCCGAATTGCGTTAAGATTTTTGCCGCGCGCCACGGTGCCAGGCGAACCACCTTGGTCAAAGCGTCGGCGATTACGCAACGTGAGGCGACGACAGTGACGCCTTTCTTCCATTGCATGGCCGCGTTTCGTCGCGGGTCGATGAGCGCGTCGGCGGCAGCGTCATTTTCTTCGTGCTTGGTAAAGCATCCACTGGAACTCGCGACCGCCGAATCTGTGATGGCTCCAAAAGAAAATAGGAGTGATGCATTTTCCGGGTGACGGATGCTGACCGGCTGGGGAGCACCAAAGACGTAGAGGTCGCCACCGGCATTTACTATGCCGGAATCGACGTCGCTTCTTTTAAGAGCCGCAGCGGCTCGGTCGACTGCGTAGCCTTTGGCAATGCCGCCGAGATCAATCCATACGCGGCGAGCCAGCGTCACGGAATCGTCCGGCAGCAATACGACGTCTTCGAACGTCGCTTCCCTGGCGAACGAAGCCGCACCGTGTGGTCGCGGCAGAAAACCTTGTTGCACAAGTCTGCCGCCGACGGAAATATCGAACGCGCCTGCAGAAAGCCGGCTCATCATATGCGCGCAACAAAGGACTTCGTAAGTCCTGTGGTCGATACGCAAAATCTCTCCCGGTGACGTACGATTAATGCGCGACACATCGCTATTCTCTTCGTGAAAGCTCATCAGGTGATGGACCCTTTCGATCTCACGAAAAGCGGCTTCGATACCGGCAAGGGCATTCACACCCACGGCGCCGATTTCTACTAATGTGCCAAGCAACGGCCGGGCGCGACGTATTTCATTTGAGGGCGATTTCATAAGTTGCCAGGATGCGCTTCACGCCGTCGGCGATGTGGCGGCACGAGAGCGTCGCGCCGCTGATATTCTTGATGTCTTTATTGAGTTTAAGCGGCGCCGCAGCGTTCTTGCCGACAAACTGCGCCCGCCAATCGGAGTTGCGGACTTCGTAGCCATAACTTTCCCGATAGGTCATGATTTCGATCTGCTTGACCGTGCCGTCGGCATTTAACCCGACGGCGTAGGTGATAAATTCGTGTTTGCCCACCACTTCGTCGACGATGAAGTAGCTGCCATTGGCCACCTTCCACAGCTTTATGTTTTTGCGTCTGACGTTGGCGTCGCTGCGCCGCTCGATCTCTCGCGCCTGCTCGTTGGTGAGCATGATATTCGCCGGTGCGAGTTTTTCCCCGGGGAAAATGGTTTGTTGCGCTTGCTCCACGGTTAAATAAGTTGCCGCGTACGCGGGAATAGAGATGGCAGCAACGGGCAAGCAAGCCGCCGGCAGCCAAATCCATTGCGCAGTTCGCATAATGACTCCTTGGCGAGGGAAACCGATTTTAATCCTTAAGACGACAAGACGACATTTTCCCAAATCATCAGCTAAATCGCCCGCTTGATAAATCCGGCGCACCGATGATAACGACAAACGCGCAAGTTAGCTGATCAAAGTTTGATAATAACCCCATCCCATTTCTCCTGCGTGCCATCTGTTGCGGCTCATTAGAAATTAAAAGCGATCTTGAAGCGGTACTCGTAACGCTCGTTTTCGCTCAACTGTCGTCCGTTGCTGTTTCGTCCCGCTATGCGGGGATTTCCTGATACCTGAGGCAGGAAGGTAAAGGTAAACCACCAACGCTCGGCTGCGTAGTGAATGTTCGGTCCGAGGAAATAGGCATCGCTCTCGCGTTTTTTGAACTCCGGATATACTGCGTGGTATCGGCCTTCGACGCCAGCGAACCAATGAGGCAAGAAACGGTAGGAAACGCCGACGGTGTGCTCGAGCTCTAATTCTCTCTCGCGCTCTCCGGTGGCTTTGAATTTTTTCCATTCAGGTTCGAGGGTCAGGTTGTAGGCTAGGGCAAGCTGGTCGTCGAAGAAATTTTTCTGCAAGATCAGTTTGGATTCGAGCCCAAATCCATTCACGCGCTCGCCGGAAATCTTGTCGATGCGTTGATATTCCGGCTCGATGTAGAGGGACAAACCGAACAAGTCTTTGTAGACGCTTAGGACGTTGTACTTGAACTCGACATTGAAACCGTCGAACTCGAGGCCGCGATGCAATTTTCTGTCGGGGTCTTCGGCCAACGCGCCGCCGCTGATTTGGTGCGACCGGCCGTTTAGATACAAAGACGCTTGAAAGCGATCGGTAAAGCCGTGCTCGAATTCCAGCTGAGTATCCCAAGCACGGTAATTGCCTTTGCCTTTTTGATTACGGGAGGTCGTCCAAAGGTAAATCTCGTTAGCGCCCGCCGGCAAAGTATCCGTGCCGTAAACATAACCCCATAGGTTTTCGTCGGCGTGTGCCTGCGTTAAAAAAAACGGCGTCGGAATTACCAGCGCCGCTACGAGCGCCACGCGAAATAGAAACACTTGCCAAAACATTTGCTGATCCTCCTCTCCAGTTGACGTTTTGATATCTTCAGACTGCTCATCGCCTCGGCCGTTTCGGATTCGTCATTCGCCTCGCAAAAAATGCAAAAGCCCGGCGCCACCTTCATCTGTGGCACACCGGGCTCTGGATTCTAGACCTCTGGCCGCTGCGATTTTGGCTTTGAAACTATACGACTGACCTATATGTTTATTCTCACTGTCCCCTTGGTATCGACCGGCACGACAACGTGACGTTTACAGCGCCGGCATTTGATTTCGACGCCTTCGGCGACCACGCGCGCCAGCAGATTGCCGCAGCCGCAGCGAAGCGAGCCTTCACGCGTGGCCGGCGCGCGAGTTTCGTTCCGTTGGTTTTGAAAGCGAGACTGCATTTACGCTTTCTTTCTTTCTCTGGCCATTCCCAGCGACGTCATGACGAAGGCACACAGCATGATGGCTTGGGCCGTTAATGTTTGGACGGTGGGATAGATGCCGAGTATCGGCACTTGCAGCGGAAGATCTACGGGTGTTGTCGGGATCCAACCGGCTGCTTGCAACTCTTTGATGCCGACGCCGGCGAAGATAAACGCGACGACGTAGAGCAATGTTCCGGTGATGCCGAAGAAATATTTCAACGGAACCCTGATGCCGAGCTTAAAAATGACAATCGTTAAAACTATCAAGGCCGCCAAACCGGCGACGAAGCCCCACAGAACTGCTTGATGGCTATTCTCGTTCTGTAGCCAGAGCGCTTGGTAAAAGAGGACGACCTCAAAAGCCTCGCGGTAGACCGCAAAAAATGAAATCCCCATCAAACCGAATATGCTTTTGCTCGAAAGACTGCTCTTGACCTTATCTTGTATGAACGCCTGCCACTTTTTGGTCTCGGAGCGGGTATGGAGCCAATAGCCAACGTAGAACAACGCGAGCGCGGCGAAGATCGAAATGAATCCTTCCATGCTCTCGCGATGCTGACCGCTCAATGTCAGAACGGTTTGCGTAATGAGCCAGGTCAGCCCTCCCATGACCAGAGCCAGAATCCAGCCCAGATGGATGTAGCGGACGGCGTCCTTTGCGCCCATCACTTTTAGCATCGCTAAAATTGCCGCCAGGATGAGCGAGGCTTCGAGTCCTTCTCGAAGAATGATGAGCGCCGAGTTGATGAAGGTGTAATAATCGGAGATGTTGTCTTGGCGCGTAAGGATCTGCTCAGCATGATCGAGCTTGGCTTCCATGTCGACGTGGCGCTTTTGAATTTCGTCTGTGGATACTCCCTGTTTGATCGCGTTACGAAATTCGGTGAATTGAGTCTCAAGGTCTCGACCGAACGTCATGTCTTTGGCAAATAAAGCCGGCTCCGCCAGATCATAACCGTCGATATACGCATCCACGGCCTTTTGGTACGCCTTTTCTTTGTTCCCCTGTTTATACAGCTCGACGGACTCGCGTAAATATTCGCGCGCGATCGCTAACGGGTCTGAGGTTTTGGTCTCGAGCAGGCCGCGGCGCAAATACGCCAGCATGTTGAGCGCGTCGGTCTCATTCGAAGCAAAGGCTTTGAGTTTCTCCAGTAATTCGTCGTCCGAATGGGTTGCCAGAGTCGCGACCGTTTGAAGATCGGCCGGCAGTTTCTTCCCCTTCACGAGCTCCGTGCCTTTCTTCACGGCGTCTTCCGAAAAGCGGAGCGAGAAGACGTAAAAGGCTACCTGCCAGCGCTGATCCTCGGTGAGCGCGGCGAAAGACGCCATGGCCGTGCCTTCGACGCCGAAGGTTGACGTATTGAACGCTTTAAAAGGCGAGAGGCCGCCGATACGCTCCGGGTCGGTAAAGTTCGCCGGCGGCGGCATCTTCGGATTCATCGACTCGCGGCCCGGGCCGTCGCCCTTGCCGGTGGCGCCGTGGCATTGCGCGCAATTTTCGTCGTAGAGTTTTTTGCCGCTCGCGAAAGTCGGCAGCTGCCGCGGATAAGGGACGATATTATAAGCGGCAATCAGTTTTTCTTTGGTCCTTTTGGCGAGCTCCGAGACGGTTTTCGGGTCGGCTTTGTTTTCGATCTGACTTGCCAACGATTTTAGCGCCGGCTCGACGCCCGCCTTGTCGGCCTTGTCGATTTCTTTGAGTTGTTTAAAGAGATCGAGACTGCGCCTGGAGAACTCCTGCATTTCGCCGTACTCATCTTGGCTGAGAACCTTGCCGTCGCGGACGGCGTTTTTGTAATCGCTGCCGAGATAATCGAGCAATGCCACCAAACGTTTTGGTTGATCTTGGGCAAAGGCCGCGGGCGCAATATTTAAGATCGTCAGAGCTGCCAA
>WNGI01001937.1_pt1 | contig 17658 bp, 9 predicted proteins | sample 5400621 | NCBI WGS metagenome assembly WNGI01 (sample SAMN13153374, study PRJNA577476) | soil metagenome | isolation source: 20 cm soil or saprolite under Garry oak tree replicate 1 | place: USA:California | collected 2016-06-15 | reverse complement strand
GCGTTCGCCTCCGAGGTGACGCGGGTGGCGCGCGAGGTCGGCACCGAAGGCATCCTCGGCGGCCAGGCGGTCGTGCCCGGCGTCGCGGGCACGTGGAAGGACCTGACCGACAGCGTGAACTTCATGGCCGGCAACCTGACCGGCCAGGTGCGCAACATCGCCGGGGTCACGACCGCCGTGGCGAACGGCGACCTCTCGAAGAAGATCACGGTCGACGTGAAGGGCGAGATCCTCGAGCTGAAGAACACGATCAACACGATGGTCGATCAGCTCTCGTCCTTCGCCTCGGAGGTGACGCGCGTCGCGCGCGAGGTCGGCACCGAGGGGAAGCTCGGCGGCGAGGCGCAGGTGAAGGGCGTGTCGGGCACGTGGAAGGACCTGACGGACAACGTGAACTTCATGGCCCGCAACCTGACCAACCAGGTGCGCGGCATCGCCCGGGTGGTGACCGCGGTCGCGCAGGGCGACTTGACGCGCAAGCTCACGGTCGAGGCGAAGGGCGAGATCGCGGCCCTCTCCGACACCTTCAACGGCATGATCGACACGCTCGCCACCTTCGCGGATCAGGTGACGACGGTGGCGCGGCTGGTTGGTGTCGAGGGGAAGCTCGGGGGCCAGGCGAGCGTGCCGGGCGCGGCGGGCACGTGGAAGCATCTGACCGACAACGTGAACCAACTCGCCGCCAACCTGACGACGCAGGTGCGCGCCATCGCCGAGGTGGCGACCGCGGTGACCAAGGGCGACCTGACGCGCTCGATCGCGGTCGAGGCGCGCGGCGAGGTCGCAGCCCTGAAGGACAACATCAACGAGATGATCCGTAACCTGAAGGACACGACCCTCAAGAACTCGGAGCAGGACTGGCTCAAGACGAACCTCGCCAAGTTCACCCGCATGCTCCAGGGCCAGCGCGACCTCCTCGCGGTCGCGAAGATGATCCTCTCCGAGCTGGCACCCGTCGTCGGCGCGCAGCACGGCGTCTTCTACATGGTGGACGCGAGCGAGTTGGAGCCGCGCTTGAAGCTCCTCGCCAGCTACGCCTACCGCAGCCGCAAGAACGTGGACAACTTCTACAAGCTCGGCGAAGGCCTCGTCGGCCAGGCGGCGCTCGAGAAGGAGAAGATCGTCCTCACCAGCGTGCCGCCTGACTACGTCCAGATCTCCTCGGGCCTGGGCGAGGCGCCCCCGCTCAACATCATCGTGCTGCCCGTCCTCTTCGAGGGAGGTGTGCAGGCGGTCATGGAGCTCGCCTCCTTCGACCGCTTCAGCGCGACCCACCAGATGTTCCTCGACCAGCTCATGGAGTCGATCGGCATCGTGCTGAACACGATCCAGGCGAACACCCGGACGGAGAGTCTCCTCGAGCAGTCGCAGTCGCTCGCCAAGGAGCTGGGGAGCCGCCAGGAGGAGCTGCAGACGACCAACGCCGAGCTGCAGGAGAAGGCGCACCTCCTCGCGCAGCAGAACGCCGAGGTGGAGCGCAAGAACGCCGAGGTCGAGCAAGCCCGCCAGGCGCTCGAGGAGAAGGCGACGCAGCTCGCCCTCACCTCCAAGTACAAGTCCGAGTTCCTCGCCAACATGTCGCACGAGCTGCGCACGCCGCTCAACTCGCTCCTGATCCTCGCCGACCAGCTGGGCGGCAACTTCGAGGGCAACCTCACGTCGAAGCAGGTCGACTACGCGAAGACGATCCACTCCTCGGGGAACGACCTCCTGAAGCTCATCAACGACATCCTCGACCTCGCCAAGATCGAGTCCGGCACGGTGACGGTCGAAGTGGGCGACCTGACCTTCGCCGATCTGGAGGAGTACCTCGAGCGGACGTTCCGGCCGGTCGCCGAGTCGAAGGCGCTCGACCTGGCGATCACGCTCGACCCGAAGCTGCCGAAGGCGTTGCGCACCGACTCGAAGCGCCTCCAGCAGATCCTTCGCAACCTGCTCTCCAACGCCTTCAAGTTCACCGAGCGCGGCCGCGTCGCCCTCGACATCGCGCCGGCGCACGAGGGCTGGAGCCCCGATCACTACGTCCTCAACCGCTCGCTCTCGGTGGTCGCGTTCCGCGTCAGGGATACCGGCATCGGCATCCAGCCCGAGAAGCAGCAGATCATCTTCGAGGCGTTCCAGCAGGCCGACGGCTCGACCAGCCGCCGCTACGGCGGGACGGGTCTGGGGCTCGCCATCAGCCGCGAGATCGCGCGCATGCTGGGCGGTGAGCTCTCGGTCGAGAGCCGGCCGAGCGAGGGCAGCACGTTCCGGCTCTTCCTGCCGCAGACCTTCCTGCCGCAACGCCCGGCGCGCCGGGAGCCGGCATACGGCGGCTACCGCGTGCCGGTCTCGGTCGAGCGGGCGCAGCCCCCGGCCGCCGAGGCCTCGGCGCCCGCCGCGGAGGCGGTCGGCGCGAGCGAGGCGCCCGACGACCGCACGAGGATCATCCCCGGGGACCGCGTCCTCCTCGTCGTCGAGGACGACCCGCCCTATGCCCGCGTCCTCCTCGAGGCGGCGCACGCGAACGGCTTCAAGGCGGTGATCGAGTCGCGCGGCGCGACTGCCGCCGTGCTCGCGCGCGAGCTCGCGCCCGACGCGATCACGCTCGACATCAGCCTCCCTGACATCGATGGCTGGCGCGTGCTCCGGCGGCTGAAGGAGGACGTCGGGACCCGGCACATCCCGATCCACGTGATCTCCACCCACCGTGACCTCGAGCCGGGGCTCCGGCGCGGGGCGCGCGCGGTTCTCCAGAAGCCGGCCGACGTCGAGACCATCCAGGCGGCGCTCGTCGACATGCGCCGCTTCATCGACCGGCCGGCGAAGGAGCTCCTCCTCGTGCAGGCGGACGAGGCCGAGCGGCGGGCGACCCTCGAGTTCATCGGCAACGGCGACGTCCACACATTGGCGCTGGCGAGCGGGAAGGAGGCGATCGCGGCACTCGGCACGCAGCACTTCGACTGCGTCGTGGTCGACCCGCAGCTCCCCGACATGTCGGGCCTCGAGCTGATCGAGGACCTGATGGCCGAGCAGGCCCACCCGCGCGTGCCGGTGATCGTCTACACGAAGGGCGAGCTCGAGAAGAAGGACGCGCTTCGGCTCCGGCGGCTGATGGACGTGGCGACCGTCCGGCAGGTCCGCACGCCGGAGGAGCTCTTCGACGAGACGGCGCTCTTCCTCCACCGCACCGCCGCGGCGCTGCCCGAGGAGAAGCAGGCGCTCCTCGCCCGCCGGCACGACGCCGACGAGCCGCTGCGCGGCCGCAAGGTCCTGATCGTGGACGACGACATCCGCAACATCTTCGCCATGACGAGCCTCCTCGAGCGCCACGGGATGGAGGTGCTGTCGGCCGAGAACGGGCGCGAGGCGATCGGCGTGCTCCGGACGATGCCCGACATGGCGATCGTGCTCATGGACATCATGCTGCCCGAGCTGGACGGCTACGACACCATGCGGGCGATCCGTGCGCTGGAGCTGTTCACGGCCCTGCCGATCGTCGCGCTGACCGCCAAGGCGATGAAGGGCGACCGGGAGAAATGCATCGAGGCCGGCGCCTCGGACTACCTCGCGAAGCCGGTCGACACCGAGCGGCTGCTCGCCACCCTCCGGCTCTGGCTGACGCAGTAGGAGGCCTGTCCTGAACGATCGGGTCGACATCCTGGTGGTGGACGACCACCCCGACAAGCTGGTGGCGCTCGAGGCGATCCTCGCCGAGCTCGGCCAGAACGTCGTGAAGGTCGGCTCCGGGAAGGAGGCGCTGCGGGCGCTCCTCCACGGGGACTTCGCCGTCATCCTGCTCGACGTGAGCATGCCGGTCATGGACGGCTTCGAGACCGCGGCGCTCATCCGGACGCGGCCGCGCTGCGAGCACACGCCGATCATCTTCATCACCGCCTACGGCGACGAGACGCACGTGGCGCGCGGGTACCGGCTCGGTGCGGTCGACTACATCCTGACGCCGGTCGTGCCCGAGGTGCTGCGCGCCAAGGTGTCGGTGTTCGTCGAGCTCTTCCGGAAGACCGAGGAGATCCGCCGGCAGGCGGCCCGGCTCCGCGAGCGCGCCGCGCAGCTCCACGAGCTCACCCGCGCCGCGCTCGCGATCAATGCCGCGGGCTCCGCCGAGAAGATCCTTCCGATCGTGGCCGACCGCGCGCGGGCGCTCTTCGGCGCCCGCCAGGCGGTGGCGGAGGCGCACGTCGGCCCGGGGCGGGAGTGCCGGGCGACCTCGCCGTGCGGCGGGCCGGAGCCGACGGCGCCAGCCCGGGCCGCGCCGCTCACCGCGGGCGACGGCACCCCGATCGGCGCCGTCCGCGTTCTCGGGGAGGGCGCGTTCACGGACGAGGACGAGGACGTCCTCGTCCAGCTCGCGCAGATGGCCTCGATTGCGATCCAGAACGCGCTCTACACCGAGGAGCGCGAGGCGAACCGCCTGAAGGACGAGTTCCTCGCCATCGTGTCGCACGAGCTCCGGACGCCGCTCGCCGCCATGCTCACCTGGGCCGGCCTGCTGCGCGGCGGGAAGCTCGAGCCCGCCGCGGCCGCGCGCGGCGTCGAGGTGATCGAGCGGAGCGCCAGGGCGCAGGCGCAGCTGATCGACGACCTCCTCGACATGTCGCGCATCATGACCGGGAAGATGCGGCTCGACATGCAGCCGCTGGAGGTGCGGGCCGTCGTCCGGTGCGCGCTCGACTCGGTCGCGCCGGCGGCGGAGGCGAAGTCGATCGCGCTCGCCGCGGCGCTCGACGGCGTGCCGGTGCGCGTGCTCGGCGACTCGGACCGCCTCCAGCAGGTCATGTGGAACCTGCTCAGCAACGCGATCAAGTTCACGCCGAAGGGCGGACGGGTCGACGTCCGGGTGCGGGTGGCGAACGGGGATGCCGAGATCAGCGTCGGCGACACGGGCGCGGGCATCAGCCCCGAGTTCCTGCCGCACGTGTTCGACCGCTTCCGGCAGGCGGACAGCACGAGCACGCGCTCCCACGGTGGCCTGGGTCTCGGCCTGGCGATCGTGCGTCACCTGGTCGATCTGCACGGCGGGACGGTGCACGCCGAGAGCGCAGGAACGGGGCGCGGCGCGACCTTCGTCGTGAGCCTGCCGCTGCGCGAGCTGCGCGAGGAGCCAGCCGCCGCGACGGTGGCGCTCGCCCGCCCCCGCGCGCCCGCGCCGGGCGTCGGCCTCGAGCCGGCCTTCGACCTCCGCGGCCTCCGCGTCCTCTTGGTCGAGGACGACGCCGACGGGTCGGAGGCGATCGCGACCGTGCTCGTCGTGGCAGGCGCCGAGGTGCGGAGTGCCGGCTCGACGGCCGCGGCTCTCGAGGTCCTCGCCACCTGGCGGCCCGACGTGCTGGTGAGCGACATCGGTCTTCCGGGCGAGGACGGCTATGCGCTCCTCCGCCGCGTGCGCACGCTCGAGGAAGACGGCGGGGCCCGGCTTCCCGCCATCGCGTTGACGGCCTACGCGCAGGCAGAGGACCGAATCCGGGCGCTCACCGCGGGCTTCCAGGCGCACGTCACGAAGCCGGTCGAGCCGCGCGCCCTCCTCGAGGTGCTGGCCGGCCTACGCCCCGCGCACCCCCCACCGGCCGGCACGCCGGCCGCTCCGACCGATCGGGCCGCGCCGAGGCGCGGCTCCGCGTAGCGCGCCGCGCCGGAGAGCGCCGTCTGCTCGCAGCCTATCTGCTCGCATTGCTGGTTCAGCTGCCGTTCTCTTTGCACTGTCGCTGGCGTCTTACGTCGTCCCCTTCTTCGCTCCAGCCTTCCGCCCGAGCTTCTCCTCAATGGCCTCGACCACGAAGTCCTGGACCATGATGTCCTTCGTCACGCAGTGCAGCTTGAGGCGGCGGTGAAGGTCTTTGGGGATGCGCGTCGCCAACTGGACGATGGGTTCGTCGGGCTTTGCCATCACAGGTCCACCCCCGGTTCGAGAGTACCGGAAAGCGCTCGGCAGTCCAGCGGGGCGAGGACGACGAGAGGGGTAGCCTGCACGCGCATTCGACACGGGGCTGCGCCCGGAACGGCAGCGTGGCGGTTCGAGGCGGCCGGAGCGAGCAGAACGTGTCGCTACTGTTCGCGTTTGCCGAACTCAGGGTAGCCGCCACGATATCGGGTGGCGTCATCCCCGGGACGGTATCCGCGTCCTGCCCTCAGACCTTGCCGTCCACCGCTTCCGGTGTCTGAGGGATTCTCACGGAAGTGATCGACCCAGCCGGCCTCAGAGACATCACGGCCAAGTGCGTCACCACGATCAACCACTCTCCCACCCCTCATCCTGCCTCCTCGCTTCGGGCGCCGAGCCCGTTTGGAGCCGTTTATCATTTTACGGACCCGAGCCCAAAGGAGGCGGCGGCGCAGCGGGGAGAGATCGTGTGAGGTGGGATTGGTCCTGCTCGCCTGGGATCACGAGCTCTGCCGCGGGGTGCTCGCGGCGTCTGTGCTCGCCGACCCCGAAAAGAAAACCCGCGCCGGCGGTTGCCGCCGGCGCGGGTGCGAGGCACGGATTGGCAGCCGTTACTTGGCCTTGAAACGCTGCTCGACGACGGTGCTGGCGCCGTCGAGGTCGGTGGCCGTCACGCGGAATGTCAGCTGGCCCCGCAGGTGCGTGAGGGAGATCTGCGCGACGAAGGAGCCGGCGGTTGCCCGGTCCAAGACGACCGTCCGCAGGACCTTGGTCTTCTTGTTCAGGATCTCGACGGTCACCGTCGCCGGCTCGGACACCGTGAGCTGGACGTTCAGCGGCCGCCCTTTTCCGAGCGTCTTGATCTTCACCGTATCGGGCAGGTCATCGATCGACACGACCGGCGGTGTGTTCTGGGCCACGAAGCTCTGGTCGGCGCCGTTCAGCGCCACGAAGTCCGACTTCGCGACCGCACGGAAGTGCACGATCGCGCCCGGGGTGAGGTCGGTGGCCGTGGCATCGAAGGAGGTCACGACGCTTGCGGCGTCGAGGCGCGCATCGGGGGTGGTCGAGCCATAGGCCGTGGTCGGGCCGAACTCGAAGTGGGTCTTGATGGCCGAGCCGCCCGGGTTGACTGAGCCGTCGAGCGTGGCCTCGGTGTTGCCGATGTCGGTCGGCGCGAGCGTCGACACCTCGCTCGGCGCGTATGCCTGCGCGAAGAGCTTCTGCGAGCCCGCGCTCCCGGCGGTATAGAGGAAGAAGGGTGTTCCGGCCGCCCCGCCCTGGCATGTGGAGCCGTCCGCATTGGTCGGGTTCGCGGTGCAGCCCGACGAGATCGGCGCCCGCAGTGGGTTCGCGACGTCGCCGAAGCCGGAGTTCGCGATGCCAGTCGGCGTATCGAGCTTGAACAGCGGAGCACTCGCGCCGCCCTCGAAGTGGCCGACGAAGGTCACCTGCTCCCCCGAGACTTCTTCCTGCCAGGAAATGTACGGGATGTTCCCGGAGAACGTGATGTCGGGACGGGTCGCGTCGTTCACCGTATTCGAGATCGGCTGCCCGCTGTTGAAGAGCTCGAAGTGGTTCCCGCCGACGAGCCGCGAGACGAAGACCGCGTGCTTCCCCCCGCCGATGACTTCCTGCCACACCACCCAGGGGACGGTCGGGTTGCCGGGTGTGAGCGTGCCCGCGGCGACGCGGGGATTCTCGGCGTCGTTGCCGGCGACCTTGTTCAGCGTGCACCCGTCCTCCGCCTCCCGGCTCTCGGCGCAGCTCCCGAAGCCGTGCGTGCCCGAGGTGTCGAGCACGTTCGTCTGACCCGCGGTGCCGTTTCCGACCGCGAGCCAATGGAAGCCGCCGTCGGCCGTTGCGTCGGCGACGATCTTCGCCGCGAACACCATGTCGTTGTTGCGGAGCCCGCTGATCCCCGTCGGGTCCTCCTCGTACCAGACCACCCAGGCGACCGTGTCGTCTTTGCCGGTGAAGGCGATGTCCGGCTCGACCCCGGAGCGGGTCGGGTCGATGTTGAGCGTGGGGTCCCCCTTGTCGAGCGGCGTGGGCGAGGTCGGGTCGAGCCGCTCGAGGCCCACCTGCTGCCAGCAGAAGCCGTTCTCGTTGTTCTCGCCCGCCGGCAACGTCCCGACCGGGCAGGCCGCGCCGGCGGTCGCCTGCTTGAGGCCCTTCACGACGAAGATCTGCCGTAGCGTCGTGTCGCTCGCGACGCCGTCGTTCTCCTCCCACACCACCCACGGGACCGGATCGGCACCGGCGACCGCCGCTCCGCCGGCCACCGACGGATTCTCCGCCGTGCGGTCGGTATGGATGTTGAGCGACGGCAGGTGGCTTCCGCCGGAGCGGTCCTGCCCCGAGGGCAGCCAGAGGTTCGCCCCCGCGTTGAAGCGGCTCGCGAAGATGTTCGTCGGCGGCCCGAAAGCCGCGTTCGGCTCGTACCAGGCGACCCACGGCACGGTGCGCCCTGCGCCGGCGAAGTCGATCGACGGCGCCTCCGCCTCGGCCGTCGGGTCGATGTTGAGCGATGCCGGGAAGCCCTGAGTCACCCAGGCGCCGTTCTTGAACGCGCGAACGAAGATCTGCTGGCTGTCCCGGCTCTTCTGCTCGAAGGTCGCCCACGGGACCTGGACCTTGCCGGCCGTGAGCGTACCGCCGGCCACGTCGGAGACGCCGGCGTCCTGGCTCGGGTCGATCGCATTGGCGACGTCGTTGTTCACCTGCGAGCCGTTGGCCGGAAGCGGCAGGAAGGCCGCACGTGCTGCCGGGCCGGCAAGCAGCACGCCCACGGCCGCAAGACCCGCGATCGTCAGCCGAAGACGGCGCGCGCGCGTGGTCACCTCGGAAGGTCGCGATTGCATGAGACGTTCCTCCTATTGGGGTTTGTCTGCGGGAGCGCCCGGGCCTTCGATGCCGTCCCGAATCGGTCCGCAGGAGTTGATCGTCGGCAACGCTACGTCCGAGCCGCGCGGACGGATGCACGTCGCCCGAGGGGACACGGCCTCGACGGCGAGGTCCAGGTCGACGCCGGCGGCACGTGGTGCCCGCCGACGTCACGACGACGAGCGCTACGCCGAGTCCCAGCGGAACACGGCGAGCGCGTTCTCCCGCAGGTACTTCTCGAGCACTCCCTCCCGGAACGGCAGCGCCCCCGCCTCCGCGAGGCACCGCTCGAACGGCAGCACGGGATGGTCCGAAGCGAAGAGGACCTTGTGCTGCCCGCGCGTGTTCATGAACTGGATCAGCTCGGCCGGGAGGTACTTCGGCGCGTAGGCCGAGGTCATCAGGTAGAGGTTGGGGTACTTGAGAAGCAGCCGGATCGCCTCACCCCACCAGGGGTCGGCGCCGTGGGCCATGACGATCTTCAGCTCGGGATAGAAGAGGCACACCTCGTCGAGGTAGAGGGGGCGCTGCGGCTCGGCGGGCATCGGGGGCCCGGGATGCCCGTGTTGATGATCACGCGCCTGTCTTCGTCAGCGTGAACGCTCCCCCCTGCTTGCCCTTCCTGGGTTTGACCCAGGTGAAGGTGCCGGTGATGGTCTGGGAGGTCGTATCCAGTCGGCCCGTGAGGGTGATCTTGCTCCCATCGGTGCAGTCGAGACGGGCCTTCACCTTCTTCGTGCGCTTCCCCTTCAGGGTGCAAATGGTCGCCCCACCCGCCGTCATCATGCCGGTGAACTTCTTCGCGCTGATCGAGGTGAGGTCTGCGCTGAGGGCGAGAGTCCCTCTGCCTCCACTCGTCGTTTCGCTACCGCTCCAATGCCCGGTGAGCTCGGAGGGCGGTGGCGGCTCGCACATCCGCATGGCGCACCTTCCTTCTTCGCACATCCAGTGCGCGCATCTTCCCAACCCGTCGTCGCACACCATGCAAATCCTCGGAAGCAACAACGCTTGGCAGTCAGACGCCGTCGTGCAGACGCCGTTGCTGGCGGCTACGCGCGCTCCGGCCAGAGACAGGAACCCGGCAGCGACCGCAACGGTCGTCCGCCAAGCGTCTCCCATTCGACGCCGAGGCGGCCCCACGTACGAGCGCTGCGGTGCTGGCATGGTGTCCTCCGTCGGGTTGCATGAGCGGCGTCGCGAGGCGCCCATTACCGGGCAGGTACTGGTACGCATGAACCTGAGCCGATGCATTCGCCATGCCGCTCGCAGACGGCCGGGCCGTCGGCCGATGCTTGCTCCCCCGTCCTGAAAACTAGACGCAAGACCAGTATCGTGGATTGCGCTCCTCTGGCGGGCGTGACCGGCTCGCCCCGGCGGTGCCGGCGCTTCAGACCCGGCTGTGCGGAGCGTAGTTTGGAGGCCTGAGCCAGCGTCGGGACATCACGGCCCACCTCGACGATCCGGTCGCGCTCGAGCGGCTGTATCGCGAGGACGCGGAGGCTTTTCGGGCGGCTCTCGACGAGGCGTATGCCCTCCGCCCGGAGCATCCCGTCCTACAGGTCTGGAAGGCCCGCTTGGCCGCGGAGACGGTGGCCTCACCCGCCGAGGCGCCCGCACCGCGGGGCAATGTCGTGCTCCTCGTCGTCCTCTCCCTGGTCGCCTTCGGCTTCGCGAAGCTGCCCTGGCTGGTCCGGGGGCTCGACGCGGCGACCTACCTGGGCCGCAACGGCGGCTTCCTCGCGACCGTCCCCCTCGCGCTCTGGGTCGCCTACGCGCGGGCGACTCCGGCCGGCGCGCGCGCCCTCGTCGTCGTGCTCTTCGCCGGCCTGCTCCTCCACGCGAACCTCGCGCTCCACCGCCCAGGTGACGCGAACGTCCTCGCCTTGATGCACTTGCCGATCCTCCAGTGGACGCTCGTGGCGCTGGCGTTCCTGGGCGACGGCTGGCGCGAGCGGGGGCGCCGGGTCGAGTTCGTACGCTTCGGGACCGAGCTCGTCATCTTCACCCTGCTCCTCACCGGCGGCGGCGTCATCCTGACCGGGCTCACGCTGTGGCTCTTCCACATGGTCGGGACGCACCTCGGCGAGTGGTACCTAAAGAACGTCGTCCCCTGGGGGTTGGTCGCGGCGCCGCTGGTCGCGGCGTACATCGACAGCCGCCGGCGGGGCCAGGCTTCGCGGCTCGGGCCGCGGGTCGCGGCGGCGTTCCAGCCGCTGCTCCTGCTCACCCTCGCGCCGTTCGTCGGGCTCGTCCTCTACCGGGGCGCCGCCGCCTACCAGCAGCGCGAGTTCCTGAGCGCGGTGAACGCGGTCGTAGTGACGGTGGCCTGGGCGATCCTGGCCACGCTCTGCGAGGGGGGGCGGAGCCCGCGCCGCACCGTCATCGACGCGCTGACGCTCGCGCTCGTCGCCGTGACCGTGGCGCTCGACGGGGTGGCGCTCTGGGCCATCGTGGGCCGCATCCGGAGCCTCGGCTGGTGGCCCAGCCGGGTCGCCGTGCTCGGCACCAACCTGGCCATCCTCGGTTGCCTGGCGGGCGTGTGCTGGCGACAGCTCGGCTTCCTCCGGGGGCGCAGCCCGCTCGCCGCCGTCCAGGCATGGATCGCCGCCTACCTTCCCGTGTTCGCGATCTGGGGCGGGATCGTCGTTCTGATCCTGCCGCTCGCGCTCACCGAGCGCGCGTTCACGGGCCGTCTGCGCGCCGCCCGCCCATCCGTGGAGGACGCCTGCGTCTACGTGACCGAGGTGAGCGACATCGCGGCGCTCAGCACGCGCAGCCACGCGCTCGCGGCGACCATCGACGTCATCAACGGCACGCCGTACGGGATCGTCGCCGCTCCGGATGGCAGCCGCCTCTATCTCCCACATGAGGGCGGTCGCCCCGAGGTCATCGACACGGCCACTGCGCGGAGCCTCGCGTGCGCGCCCGGCCCCGAGTACGCGCGCCACCTCGTGCTGGCCGGCGACGGCCGGCTGGCCTACGGGAGCGGGCGCGACCGCGTGACGCTGGTGGACATCGACTCCGGAGCCGTGCTCGCGCAGCGTGGCCTGGCCGCCGCCGGCGCCATCGCGCTCGCCGGCCCGTCCCTCTTCGTGGCAGCGAAGGACGATCTCATCGTGCTCGACCGCGAAACGCTCGAGGTCCGACGGCGGGTCCCGCTGCCGTTTGCGGGCCGGCTCGCCGCCACCCCGGACGGCACGCGCGTGCTCGTGACCCGGTACGGCGCGAACGCCGTGTCCGTCATCGACGCCGCGAGCGCGCAGGTCGTGCGCACGATCGCGATTCCGCCGGCCGACGGCCAGAACCCGGGGCACATCGTGCTGCCCCCCGACGGGCGCTCCGCCTGGGTGCTCGCCGACGAGCCCACACCGGGCCCGCTCGGGCTCATCCTGCGCCACCCGTGGGAATCGCGGCTGATCGAGATGGGGCTCGCCGGCGGAGAGATCCTGCGCACGATTGCTGCCGAGCAGTCCGACGGGCTCGCACTGAGCACGGACGGCCAGCGTATCTACCTCCCGCAGGGCTTCTCCCGGCGCGTCACCGTGCTCGCCGGCGGCAGCTTCGAGGAAAAGATCACTGTTCCGGGTTTCGCCCACGGTGTGGCGTTCGTGCCACGGCCGTGCGTGGTCGATGCTTCACCGTCCAAGCCTCGGCTTCCGATCATCACGCGCAACACCTGCCGAGAGGCCGGACCACCGCCCGACGCATTGTCACGTCACTGAGCGACCCAGCGCGGAGCTGTGACAGACGCGGGCGGAACCGAGCCCCGATTCCTCAGAGCCGAAAGTGGTCGCCCCTTGTCACGTCCCTCTTCGGCTTCACTGGGCCGAACACCGAGTCGACCCGCTCGAGGAACTCGAGGAACTCGTCCAGATCGCGCACCCGCTTCGGACGCCGGAAGGTCGTCTGATCGCGCACGCCGCGTCCGACGATCGGGGCCTCGGGGCTCTTCAAGAGCTCCCCTTGGCGCTTTCTCGTCTCCGCGAGCAACCGCTCGAGGTCGCGCTCGCGGCCGAAGAGCCGGTAGTAGTCGCGGATGACGTCGAGCTTCAACGTGCCACGGCGTGCCGCGAGGAGTGCCCGGATGTCGGCCTCGTCCTGCGTCCGGGACGGCGCGTTGACGAGCGCCGGGAGCTTGAGACCGATCAGCCCCTCGGCGTCGACCACGGGGACGCGCAGCCGGGCGCCGCGGAGGAGCGCGGGCCGCGCCCGTCGGAGCATCTCCCTGGCTCGCTCGCGCCGCGCGTAGATGAAGTCGGTCGAGGAGAGCCGCGACCTCCCGGGCGCGTAGTTCGCCGCGTCCGGGCTGCGGTGAAGGCAGCGCGCGCCCTCGGCGACCAGCTCTTCGTGTAAGGCGTCCGCACCGCTCGCCTCGGCGAGGAAGTCGACGTCGCCAGTGGTCCGCTGGACGCCGTGGAACGGGAGCGCGAAGCCGCCGATCAGGGCGACGCGAAACCGCGTTCGCCGGGCCACGCCGAGGACGAGCGCAATCGACGCGGTGAACGGATTCCCGGAGCCTCGCGCGTGGCTCACTCGATCAGCCCCGCGTGCCGCGCCGCCACCAGCGCGTCGATCGCGTCGATGCGCCGGATCACCCGCCGCACTTCCTCGGCGAAGGCGCGACGGCGCTCGGCCAGGTCCGGCGCGCCGGGGTCGACCAGGCTCCGGTTGCGCGCCAGGCGGAGCGCGCTCGCGAACAGCCCCTGCGAGACCGACTCCGCGTTCATGATGCGACGCTGGAGGACGTGCTGCTGCCCGAGCGCGAGGCAGCCGCGCAGGAACTCCCCCTCGTCGAGCACCGCCTCGGGCGGGCGGCGCTCGAGCGCATCGGCGACCACCCGGTAGCCTTCCACGAAGGGGCGCAGCACGCGGTGCGCGCTGAACGGACGGAAGCGACGGAGCAGCGTCTGGATCGCCGCCGGCCCCTCGGCCACGCGCCGCTCCCACTCGGGGTCGTGCAGGCGCACCTCGGCGCGCAGCTCCTCGCGGAAGGCCTCCTTGTCGGCGAAGAAGAACTCGAACTTGAGGAGGTCGCGGAGCCGCAGCGCCTCGTCCCAGAATTCGTCCGTCGGATCGGCGACGCCGTCCTCGGCGGCGCGCAGGAGGGCCAGCTCCGCGATCGCCCCGTTCACGAAGAAGTGGATGATGGTGTTGCGGTAGTACGAGGCGATCAGGTGCTTGTCGGGGCCGATGGCGTACACCGCCTCGGGCCCCTCGGCGAAGCAGGTGACCACGCCGTTCTCGATGAGCGCGTCGAGCGCGTGCCGAACGCCGTCGGGGGTGTCCAGGTCGAGCGCGCCCGCGGTCGGGAGATCGCGGCGGCGGACGTAGTCGAGAAGGTTGCGCAGCGAGGCGATCGTCTCCGCCACGCTGAGCGCGCGGCTCGACACGCCGAGCAGCGCCAGCGCGACGAGCGAGGTCGCCGTGATCGGCGTCACCCGGTTGATGCGCGCCGACACCTCGAAGGCGAGCTTCTGGAGGGCGAGGCTCTGCTCGTTCGGGTCGGGCTCCGCTCCCGGGTCGGGCGGCCCGAGCGCGCGCGCGAGCGAGAGCGGCTCGCCGAAGCGGAGGTAGATCTCGCCGTAGCGGCGGCGGAGCGCGCGCACGAAGCGCAGGAACCAGCCGAAGCTCTCCGGCCGCTTGCGGCCGCCGCGCTCCTCGGCGGCATAGCCGGCGACGTCCTGGATCTGATCGTAGGCGATCGACACCGGGACCAGGAGGACGTCCTCGCTCTTGCCGCGCCGGTAGGCGTCCACCACGTAGGCGAGGAGACCGAAGCGCGGCGGCATGAGCTTGCCCGAGCGCGAGCGCGTCCCCTCGATGTACCACTCGAGCGGGAAGCGCTTCTCGACCAGGTAGTCGATGTACTGGTGGAGCACGAACTTGTAGACCTCGTTGTCCTTGAAGCTCCGCCGGATGAAGAAGATGCCCGTGCGGCGCATGAGCCCGCCCATGGGGAAGAAGTTCATGTTGATGCCGCCGGCGGTGTGGTTGGGCGGGAGGCCGTTCTCGTAGAGCGCGTACTTGAGCACCAGGCTGTCGAGCATCGACTTGTGCGTCGGCAGGAAGACGAGCGGATGGCGCTGGCCGAGCGCGGCGAGGGCTTCGAGCTGCACGCGGTCGTAGTGCAGGGTCTCGCCGTAGCCCTGCGTGTACATGAAGCGGATCAGGTTGGCCGCCAGGTCCAGGTGGTGCGGGCTGTGACGCGCGGCGATCTCGCGGAGATAGCGGCGGGCGTCGCGCGCCACACCCGCCTCGTCGTGGCCGAGGCGCCGCGCCAGGCGCGCGGTGCCGCCGCGGAAGGCCGGGCGCGCGACGATCTCCTCCTCGAGGAAGCGCGGCACCTTGTAGCGCGCGCCGCGGAGCCGGCGCTCCGCGCGCTCGAGCGCGAGCGCCGCCTGCCGCGCGACGAAGTCGGGGAGGCCGGCGGTGTGCGCGAAGTCGGCGCCGCCGGCGCGCCGCCAGCGCTCGCGCAGCTCCGAGGCCGGCGCCGGCTCGCCCGCGACGATGCAGCAGCGGTGCGGGTGCCGCCGAAGCACCCGCGCCTGGCGGAGCCGGCCCGGGTCGCGCGGGTCGCCGAGGGTCAGGAGCTGGGCGAGCCGCGCCGGCCGCACCCCGTCCTGCTCGGCCGGCAGCCAGGCGACGCGCAGCGGGGCGAGCAGCGGGTCGTCGCCCACCGCGAGCGTCGCCTCGAGCCGCGGGTCGACGCGCCCCGCGCGCCGCCGCCGGCGCGAAGGGGGGATCGCCACGATGTCGTACGCCGCCGCAGCGGTGCCCTCGGGGCGCGCGCGCTCGATCCACCGCTCGAGGAGCCGCCGCTCGAGCCGGCTCGAGGCATCGAGCAGGAAGACGATGCGCCGCCCGCCGGCCGGCGGCCAGGACTGCGGAGGCGCGAGGGTCGCGGGCGTCGCCACCGGCGCGGATTCTAGCCAAGCCCGCCGCCCGGCGGGAAGCCGGCGGTACCTCGACCCCCGGCCCCGGGCGGAGGTATCTTCCGCGACGACTTCGTATGGCGCTCCACGCCGACCTGACCCGCGAGATCGACGAGGGCCCCGCCGGGCCGGCGGTGGGCGCCTTCTTCGACGTGGACGGTACGCTGATCGCCGGCTTCTCGGCGGTGGCGTTCCTGCGCGATCGGCTGGCGAGCGGGCGGATGGGTGCCCGCGACCTCGTCGATGCCCTGCTCAGCACGGTGCGCTTCCAGCTCGGGCGCCTCGGCTTCTCGGGCCTGATCGCCGCCACGGCCGCCTGGCTGCGCGACGTCCCGGAGCAGGAGCTCGAGGAGCTCGCGGAGCGCATCTTCGCGCGCGCGCTGGCGACCGCGATCTACCCCGAGTCGCGCGCGCTCGTGCAGGCCCACCGGCGTCGCGGCCACACGCTCGCCGTCGTGTCGTCGGCCACCCGCTACCAGATCGAGCCGATCGCGCGCGAGCTCGGTATCCCGAACGTCCTCTGCACGCAGCTCGAGGTGCAGAACGGGCGGCTCACCGGGCGCCACCTCTGGCCCACGGTCTACGGCGGCGGGAAGGCGATGGCGGCGCGCGAGCTCGCCCGCGCGCAAGGCATCGACCTCGCGCAGAGCTACTTCTACACCGACAGCCACGAGGACCTGCCGCTGCTCGAGATCGTCGGCCGGCCGCGCCCGACGAATCCCAACCGCCGCCTCGCGGCCGTCGCCGCGCTGCGCGGCTGGCCGGCGCGCCGCTTCACCACGCGCGGGACGCCGGGCCTGACCGACGTCGTGCGCTCCTCGCTCGCGCTCGCGAGCATCGTGCCCTCGTTCGTCCTGGGCGCCGTGCCCGGGGTGCTCAACTGGAGCCGGCGCGACATGGTGAACCTCGCCATCACCACCTGGGGCGAGGTCGGCACCGCGCTCGCCGGCGTGCACCTACAGGTGCACGGCGAGGAGCACCTCTGGTCGCATCGCCCGGCGGTCTTCGTCTTCAACCACCAGAGCGCGATCGATATGCTGCTCCTTTGCAAGCTGCTGCGGCGCGACTTCGTCGGCGTCGCGAAGCAGGAGGCGCGGCGAAACCCGCTCTTCGGCCCCGCCTTCGCGCTCGCGGGTACGGTGTTCATCGACCGCTTCGACCGCCAGCGGGCGATCGCGGCGCTCCGGCCGGCGATCGCGGCGCTCAAGGCGGGGATGTCGCTGGTGATCGCGCCCGAGGGCACGCGCAGCTCGACGCCGCGGCTCGGGCCGTTCAAGAAGGGCGCCTTCCACATGGCGATGGGCGCCGGCGTGCCCATCGTGCCGATCGTGTTCAGGAACGCGCTCGACGCGCTGCCGAAGCACGGGCTCGTGATCCGGCCTGCGACGGTGGAGGTGGTCGTGCACCCGCCGATGCCGACGGAGGGGTGGCGGGTGGAGACGATCGACCGCCACGTCGCGGAGGTGCGGGCGCTGTTCGTGGAGACGCTCGAGGGGTGAGGCTGAGGTGGGTCTGCGGGGATGTCAGTCCTGCGCGCAGCCGAACGAGCCGACTACGCGCGGCCGGTAGCCATTGGTCTCCGGATGGCGGCGGTAACGGAGCTTCGCGCTCCGTCCACACTGCGTCCGGACCAGCCGCAGCCGGCCAGCGGCCGCGATGTCGAAGCCCTGCCCGAGGCGGTCGTTGCGGACCACCACCGAGTCGACGATCCGCCCATCGCCTCCTCGGAACCGTGCCAGACGGACGCCTTCGCGACCGTTGTCGATCGCGCGCAACCGCCGCACGTCGATGTCGAAGGACGCCACCACGCCCGCGCCGCCGTTTCGGCTCGCGTCGACGTCGCGCCCGTGCACCTCCGTTGCCCAGATGCCGAGCTCGGTGTTGTCGGACGCGACGATGCGGGTTGCTTCCAGCCGGCAGCGCAGGGCGGCGACGATCCCGTTCGAGTTCTCCTTCATGAGG
>WNGI01005289.1_pt1 | contig 17660 bp, 17 predicted proteins | sample 5400621 | NCBI WGS metagenome assembly WNGI01 (sample SAMN13153374, study PRJNA577476) | soil metagenome | isolation source: 20 cm soil or saprolite under Garry oak tree replicate 1 | place: USA:California | collected 2016-06-15 | reverse complement strand
ATGGTTTTGCGCTCCTGGAAGTTCGATCCGGAAAAGGAAATAAACTTCTTGCAGGCTGGCAACACGCCCACGCGCATGACCGCGCTGGCAGCGGGGCATGTCGATGCCACTCTAGTCAGTCCGGAGGGTCTCCACAAGATTATGGCTACAGCTTGCTGCCGCGTGTTGGCGGATCTTGCCGAGCTGCCGCTGGACTACGCCCGATTCGGCGTCACGTTTCCTACGTCCCTCATCAGAACCCAAAGGGACACCGTGCGTAGAATACTCCTGGCCTATGTCGAAGGAATCTCCATCTACAAGACTCGACCGACAGCGGCCTATGCCGTGATGGACGAGAGCGGCATTAAAGAGCCGACGGTTCAGAAGGAGCTCTACGATCGAACCGCCAAGAGCTTCCGTGAGTATCCCATCCCGGAACCGAACGGCGTCCAGGGTGCTCTCGACTCATTGACTCATCCGAACGCAAAGACAGCCAAGCCCGCGAGTTTGATGGACACGACCATTCTGGAGGAGATCAAGAAGTCCGGGTTTATTGACAAACTGTATGGCCGGACAGGATAATCATAAAAATGACATTTACTGCGGGGCGCACGACTGGAACTCCCACCGCCCATCATATGATCCCCAAAGTGACTTCGAGAAGTCTTGAATCGATGACCGTTGTCTTGGTCATGTCTTTTATCGTTTGGATATTGTCTCTCGGATTGGCTTTCGCGCAGGCCAACTCCATTATCATGGGCTTCAGCGGAGCGGGAATCAGCACCGATCTGCGCCGCGTCATCGAAAAGGAAAACCTCTGGGACAAGTACGGCGTCAACGTCAAGGCGATTTATTTTAACAGCGGCAACGTTTTGACTCAGGCGATGGCGGGCGGCAATATCAATCTCTCCGATTCCGACGTGCCGGCAATGCTCAATTTATCCGTCTCAGGAGTCATGGATCTTAAGACCATCAGCGTTACCTTTAATAAACTCGAACACATTTTCGTAGCGCGGAAGAACATCTCCAAACCGGAAGAGCTCAGAGGGAAGAAGATTGCTGTCAGCCGGATCGGGTCGGCGTCGGACATCGTGACCCGCATGGTGATACGTCAGTGGAAGATCGACCCTGAGAAGGAAGTCACGATTCTTCAATCCGGCAACACACCGACCCGCATGACTGCACTGGTCGCAGGCCATGTCGATGCGGCACTCATTAGCCCGGACAATATCGCCAAGATCCTCGCCACCGGTTGCTGCCGCGTGCTCGTCGACCTTTCAGAGTTGCCATTGGATTACGCCCGCTTCGGCGGCACCGTTTCGACATCTATGATCAAGACTCAACGCGACATATTGCGCCGCTATCTTCAGGCGACCATTGAAGGAATCTACCTGTTCAAGACTCGACCGAAGCTTGTCTACTCGGTCTTCGAAGAAGAAGGCATCAAAGAGCCGGCAGTTCAAAAGGAGCTTCATGAGCGGCTGGCGAAAAGCCTGCGAGAATATCCGATCCCGGAACCCAACGGCATTCAGGGCGCTCTTGATTCACTGACTCATCCGAACGCCCGCACGACGAAGCCGGCGAGCCTCATGGATACCAGTATCCTGGAGGAAATTAAAAAGTCCGGCTTCATTGATAAATTCTACGGTCGTCCGCCGAAAAATTGAACAACATGAAAACTAAATTACTCGCCTTCTATTTTACGCTAGGCTTCACCGCGACTCTGCTGATCGTTCCCGCTTCGTCACCAGGGCAGGAGAAACCCGCCCTGGAAAAAGTCCGCATTGCCGTCGCGACAAGCTCGATGGCATTTCTCGTTCCTTTCGTGGCTAAAGACCGCGGCCTCTATTTAAAGAACGGCGCCGAAGTCGAGCTTATCCAAATGCGCCCCAACGTTGCGATGGCCGCGTTGCTAAGCGGCGATATCGACTACGTGGAGCTTATCGGGTCCATTATCCGTTCCGCGGCCAAAGGCATACGGGTACGGGCGGTCTCGACTAGTATTAAAGCTCCGTTCTTTAGCTTCGTTGCCCACAGCAAATATAAGAGCATGAAGGATCTAAAAGGGGCCACTATCGGGCTTGCCTCCATCGGCGGGACCAACTACATCAGTACGCGTTTGACTTTGCGTCATTTCGGTTTTGATCCCGACAAAGATGTAAAGCTTTTGGCTATCGGCGACGAAAAACTGATGTACGACGCGTTCAAGATCGGACGGGTCGATTGCATCGTGGTTGCCCCGCCGTATTCGGTCCTCGCGAAACGGGAAGGCTACCCTTTGCTTGCCCATACGGCACAGTATGTAACCATGCCTTTTTCCGGCCTCGGCACTACCATCGAAAGAATCAAAAACAATCGAGGGCAGATCAAAAAAATCTTGAAATCCGAAATCGAGGCGCTGAGATTTATTCAAAGCAACGCGGCAGGAACGACAGACGTGATCCGCAAACGTTTCAACATGGACGAAAAGCTCGCCCGAGAATCCTACGATGTTTCAGTCGACGCCTTTAGCCGTGACGGTCGCGTGCCTCTGGACGGCGTCAATATTTTGTTGCAAATCGAAAAGGACGCCAAACAAATTCTCCCAACCGTAACGCCCCAAATGGTCGTCGAACCGTCGCTGGCGGAAGAGGCGCTGAAGGAATTAGGGCGTTAGGGCTGGCTTAATATCTTTCGCATGTAGACTCGTTTGTAACCTTGCTCTTGCTTCCGTTCTGTTTCGACGAAACCGAGTTTACCGTAAAGCCCGATCTTCTCGGTCATCTGCTCGTGTAAAGGGTGAGCGCAACGGGTGAGAAATCTCCGCTACGTCGTATTCATATCTTGCGACAAAGTATGATCCCACCTGCCTGTTGCTGTGGAATCTAAATCCGAGACGCTCATAGATCGCTCGCAGGCGCGGGAGCGACGCTTCGCAATCCAAGCGCAGGTAGCGGCGCCCGAGTGCGTGCGTATGCGCAATGGCCCAAAGCAATAACGCCGAGAAAACGTCTCCTCCGGAAAAAAGTCTTCGAACAGCGAGCCGGTGAATAAACGCAGAGTCATCTTGCCTTATATCGGGCCAAAACAGTTTATCGTCAAGTTGGAATCTGATGGTTCCAACCGGCTCACCGTTGCACTCGGCTAGGAAAAACAGACCTGAATGAACATCATCCGCGATTCGGCTCGACAACAATTCATCGTCCCGCCACATCGCGATTCCCCTGTCCTCGAGCCAACGAGCAGCTTCCCTTAAGATGTCAGCCACCAAGTCAACATCCTGCGGCACCGCTTGGCGGATGGATAATTGCATGGAATTGACCGGGTCATTTCTTCTTCGCCGGTACCCGCTGCTGCGCGCGCTTCTCGCCAGTCTGATAATGCTCGCCTCTGAGAGCGAGATTCGCTTCTTCCTCGTCTTCGTCAGACCACAACCCGAGATTGTAACCAAACCATGGATCTTGCGGTTTGAGTTTGGGCAGCTCAAGACGCTCCCAGAGTTGCCTGGCGCGCTCCATGAATTCTTTCTTTGGCAAGGAAACAGGCGGGTAGTCCCACTTGCGTGTCGCATCGATGAGCATCGCAGAGCAGCCATACATTTCGTCCAACGAGTTTTCCAGTTCCTTGCCCGGAGGCGCCGACGATGGATCCATCTGCGGCGTGCGGTTCCGAATGATCAGCACGTCGCGGTGCGGCTGCATGCGAAACGCCAGCGCCCAGAAGAGTGAATCCAGGTTTCGCGGATTGATGTCTTCGTCCACCGCGATCACCATTTTGCCGGTGGCGGGATGGTAGCCGACCATGCTGTGCAACGCCTGCCATACATGCGCCTGATTGATTTTCTTCATTCGAATGACGCAAATTTGGCGCACCGCGATGCTATGAAAAGCCACTTCGACGATTCCTGGAATATTGCACTGGTCTCTCAGAAATCGAAGGTAATTGCCTTCAGCCGAAACCTGCCGCATCACGCTCGACTCGCTGGGCGGCATCTGGCTGATGATCGCGGCAAAGATCGGATTCTTTCTGTGTGTGATGCACTTCACTTCGAAATAGGGGTTGAGCAGTTTCTCGGCGATATAGCCGGTGGACTCACCAAACGGAGCCTCAGGTTCTAAAAATTCCGTCGATATCTCGCCCTCGATGACGATTTCGGCGTTGGCCGGAACCAGCAAATCATTCGTCTTACATCGAACAACGTCGATCGGCGCTCCGGCAAGTCCGCCGGCAATATCGAGCTCGCTGACGCTGAAAGGCACTCGGGCGGGCGCGGTGTACGCCACCGGCGGCGGCGCGCCGATCACCAGCGCCGCTTGAAGGGGAATCCCCCGCTCCTGGCACTTGCGCCAGTGATAGCCACCGTGGTTGCTCGAACTGAGAAAGACTCCGGTCCGCGTCGGGCTTTTGATTTGCCCGCGATAGTTGCCGATGTTGATCTTTCCAGTTTCTGGATCTTTCGTGAACCAGTGAGACGCCGTCGTAAACGGCGCGCAATCATAGCCTGGGGTCGAGATGGGAATAGGGAACTCACCCAGTCCTGCTTTTTCCATCAGCGACGAGCCCGTGTGAACTTCTTCATGGACCGGAGCGTTCTCAACAATTTTTGGTGGGATCGGTTGCCTTTGAGCTTGATCCCAACGATCGACGATCTCTTCCGGCTTACATTGCAAACCAAAGCCGTAGATCTGCCGTGACGCGGCCAAGGTGCCGACCACCACCGGGATTTCGTACTTCCTGCCCTTCACGTCGGTCAAATGGGTGAACATGAACGCCCGCCTCTCATCCTCCGCCAATCCGCGAAACTGCCAGCGCACTAAAGGCATTAGCTCGGTGTCTTTGTTGATAAGCTCGTCGATTTTCACCAGCAGTCCGGCTTCATCCAGCGCGGCGAGATGCTCCCTGAGATCTTTGAAGTAACCCATGATCACCTCTTCTTTTGTGTTTCCTGTTAGGAGCCTTTTATTTACGCTTGAATGCCAATGCGCGCAAACAGAAATCGAGAGCTCTCGTCACGCCAAACTTGATTCACTTCGGAGCGCCGGGTTCGTCCCCTTCGGCAAGCTCAGGGTCCTTAACTCATCCTACGATTGATCGCGGCGCGAATGATGTCCTTTAGTGGAACTGGCTAGGGCGCATGGTCTTAAGATCGCGCGTACCGAGCAGATGGGGATCGGTAGTGATCAAGAGGTCGACCCTCTCGGCCAACCCCGTAGCCAGGTAAAGACCATCGTTGTAGGAAAAAACGTTTTTCTTTGAGTAATACCTTCTCCGCAACTCGGCCGCATGAATGGCCAGCGACACGCTGACAGTCACAACGCGCAGATTGGCCTCCGCCTCGATTGCGGCCCGAGCGATTTCGAATCCCGATTTATCTTCCCGCAAGTACGCGTAGCGAATTTCACCTAACAGGATAGCTGTGGAGACGCCTCGCAAACGTCCCTTTTCAACCGCATTGAGCACTCTTCCCGCCCCAGCAATCTCGTCTTTGGGAGCCCGGGTGGCCTCGGGGATAAGAACAGCGAGGAATATATTGGCGTCAAGACAAGCTAGAGTCGGGGACTCACCTCTACTCATCTTCCCAGCCTTCTTCAAACTCTCTGTGCACCCGGCGAAAATCCTCAGGGGACAAATGATTCCCGGCCACGCGGAGCGCGTCCGTCAAACCTGGCGGAACCGCCTGCACGCGGTACGACCCATCCGTTTGCTGCACGAAAACCAGCAAGTCGCCGACCTTCGCCTTCAGCCCTCGACGGACCTCCCGAGGCAAAGTAACTTGATACTTGGCAGTGATCTTTGTGACCACCGACATTATAATCTCCTTACATTTTATATTCTATCCGACAAAAATAAATATGACAGAGGAAAACATCTACGTCAAGCAACCGCCTGGACTCGCTGAATGCGAAGGCCGGCTGCAGCATACCTTTGTGACTTTTGCGTTCTTTGCGTTGAACTGAGTTCCTCTCACCTTCCCTCCCCTGAGGGCCAGGGTTATGAGAAATTCTAGAGAAAAATGCGTGGCAAACATCAACGCACGAAACTAGAAGCCGAGAGCACAACCTCCTTTGCGTGGGTCCGATCCTCCAACGAAGACGCCTGATTCGGGATGAATGATAATCGCATGCGCACCACCGAAACTCTCCGAATTACCGCCGACGATTGTGGCCCTTACGAGCAAAATTTAAAAACCTATGCCGCCTTCTCAGAGATCTCCGACATCGCCGTCGCCAGCGCGCTGCGGTAGGCGCGGTCGATGGCGAGACTGTCCTGCGCCGCGCGAATCACGGCCTGAGCGGTTCGTTCGTCTACGACGTATTTGTCAAAGATCGGCTCGAACATGTCCGAATGATCTTCATCCGCTACCATGTGTACCTTCGTGTTGATGTCGAGCGTCTCGATGGTGCCGCCCAGGTCCGCGACTTTCTTGTGAGCGCATCGCTGCGTAAAACCGCCGCCTTTGACAATCGCAGAATTGTTCTTTCGTTCCGTAATGTGATTCACCATCAAGCTTTCAATCCATGGCCGCGTCGTTGCCAGGTACATCCAGGCGTAAATCGCCGCCCTTCCGCCCGGGAGCAAGTTCGACTCTGCGGTCGCCTCCGCCATTTGCTGGTCGGTCAAATGGGCCGATCCCATGCGCTTGTCGTAGATCAACTCGTCTTTTTCGTGCTCCCAGATGGCTCGTTTCACATCGAGGGGCGCCTTCACTTGCGCCGCCCCCCAGCAATCACGCCGGCTCTTGATGTAATGCGGATAATGCAGATCCAAAAGCTTTTGCCGCGCGGGAGTCAGCTTTACGGCGAAAAATTGCTTATACTCCGGCGTGTCAAACTGACGGTTGACGATCGTGTTAAGCTCTTCTCGTGTTTTCGGCCATAGACTCATAAAAACCTCCTAAAAATGTTATGCATCAGTTAAAAGCGAGTGACTGACGAAGCAACCAAACAGATCAAGATTCCTCGCTACGCTCGGAATGACAACTGGGCACGTTAAAACAACTGGAAATCCATCTAAAACCCATTACTCCACCACTCCATCACTCCATTTCTATCCCGGTAACTTCTCCTGCGCCAAAGCGATGCCCTTCCGAAACATCGCGTTAAAAGCGAGCGAATCTTTGGCTGCCTGAAATGCAAGCTGTTCTTTTTTCCCAGTAGCGAATTCTTTGAGAAACGGCAGAAACATGTCGCTGTGCTTCTCGTCCGCTTGGCTGTGCGCTTCCATATTGGGAATCTGCTTCCAGGTGAAGCCCATCTCCTCCATCCACTTCTTCGCCATGCGTGTCGATTGCCCGCCACCCAAATCCCCTAACAGCCGATCATCGTTGCACCACTCGGTGATCGTCATCGCTGCCAGCGCCTCGATCCAACTCATCTCGCTGGTCATCCAGGACCAAGCGTAGAGGACCGCTCGAGTCTCCGGCAAGGGTTGGGCGCTGAGGATCTCTTCCGGTTCCAGGCCGACGGATTTCCCCTGACGAATGATGAGGTGGAGGTGACCATATTCGGAAAAATCATCACGGATGATCTCCTCGTATTCGTGTTCTAGAATTCGCTGCTTGACCGCCAGGATCGGGCAGTTGGCGGAGACATGCGCCCAACAATCGCGCCTGTGGCGCACGAAAAGACTCTGCTGCGTGACCATGATAGCCGCCCGCGGCTTGGTCATCTTGATCGAGAAGTAGCGCTCCAGTTCCGGCGAGCGGATATAGTCGCGCACCATCGCGCCTAATCGCTCATGCCACTCAGCCTCGTTCACGATTCCCTCCCTTGTAGAGCTTGTCAATGATCCCGTCTTGAACTAGATGGTCGACGATACTGTTGTCGAAGAGTTTCGCTTTAGCCGCTCCACCCGATCCAACCATTTCCAACACGGTTTGCACAGCCGCCGGATCGACTCGCGGAACGGAGTCGAGGTATTTGGTGACAAACTCGTAATGCATCTCCGCCGGCCCCCCCCTTTGGCCCATATACTTTTCCAGAACTTTAAGCGCCTGTGGTTTCCTGGTCTTCAGCGCAGCGATGCCTTCGATGTATCCGGCAACAATGCTCTCCACAGTCTTCGGTGACTTACGGTAAAAATCGGTGCTGACAGCGAGGAGATTCATCGAGAATGGAATTCCGAGTTCGGCGGCATCGACCAGCAGTTTAGCTTGGGGAGCCGGCGCCTGGGAGGAGACGCGGCCTTCCGCCTGCCTGGCGCGAAAACCCAAATCGGCTTCGACGACGCCGCCAAACTGCCGCAGTTCGGTTTTCCCTTCGAGGTTGAGCTTACGCAAGATAAGCCGCGTAACGAACTCGCTCGTGGAGCCGAACCGGGTAATCGCCAGCGTTTTGCCCTGGAGCTGCTCCGGTCGTTGAATCTCCGGCTGAACCCACAACTGCATGCCGGGCCGGCTTGTATTGCTGCCGACGGCAATGATCGGCGCGCCTTTGATAATCGCCGCGAGCACGGCGTTGCTTGCGCCCAACGCCGCTTGGACACTTCCGCCGACCAACGCCTGGATCGCCACAGCACCGGAACTGATATGGACAAGATCGACGCTGAGACCGCGTCGGTCAAACGCACCGCTCTCCTTGGCCATCCAAACTCCCGCCATGCTGGGACTAATGGCAGCGTAGGCGAAGGCGATTTTTTCTTTGCCGGTCTCGGCGCTGTGGGCGTGAAAAGGAAATGAAAAGAAGACGGCGATGGAAAGAGTCAAAATGCTTACTAGCTTACTCCATCCAATTAGAAACTTCGCCACTGCTGTTTTCATTTTACTTCCCTATAGCCTCGCTCTCGCCGAAAATCCCCCTTAATCCCCCTTTTTTCAAAAGGGGGAAATTTTCTTGGATGCGGCGTCAAGGTTGGCCTCATTACCCCTCTTTGAAAAATAGGGGGCAGGGGAGATTTGTTGATGATTTCACGAAAGCGCCTCCATCGCATCGGCAATACCGGTTTGATAAACGCGATAGAGTTCCTCGGACTCCCGTGCCGCCTGAAGAATGATCTCTTCGTTCTCACCCATTCCGAACTCTTCCCAGATCGACAGGAACATATCGACATGCTCTCTGTCCGCCGCGCGATGCGCTTTCCAGTTCGGAAGATCATCCCACGTGACTCCGAGATATTTGATCCAGAGTTCACCCATGCGTGCCGCATGGCCGCCGCCGAGATCGGCGAGCAAGCGGTCGTCCTGATTCCACTCGGTCATGGTCATCGCCGTCAGGCCTTCGAGCCAATGCTTCTTCTTGCATATCCAGCCCCAGGCATAGAGCGTCGCGGTCGTACTCGGAATCGGCTTGGCCTCCAAGATATCCTTGGCGGTCAAGCCGATGGCTTTCCCCTGTCGAATGATCAGGTCCAAATGGCCATGCTCTGAATGAGCATCGCGGATCATTTCTTCATATTCATGCGCCAAGATCTTCTGCTTCACCGCCAACACGGGGCAGTTACCCGACACAAAAGCCCAACAGTCCCTGCGGTGACGGACATAGAGAGACAGTTGTTGCAGCAGCAGTCGCGCCCGCGCCCGAGTGATCGGCACAGAGTAGTAACGTTCGAGCTCTGGCGAGGACATGGTTTCCCAAGCGAGCTTTCCGAAGGCCGCTTGCCATCCGTTCACGTCCATTGTCAATGCTCCTTTTTCAACTTCATTAACGAAGGCCTCTCACGGCCAGGCGAGACTTTTTCTTGCTTCGCGGAGTTGGGTATAGTCCACGAGATCGCCGACGTTGATTTTTTTTTCGATCTTTTCGCGAGCGTTGATCATGTCCACGGTAAGCTGAATACCTCGGTCATCGACTTCACCGTTTCGGCTATAAGATTTTAACGCCAAGTCATACGTCAGCGAGGCAATTTTTTTATCAAGCTTGAGCCAATTCTCGATTACCTCCACGGTCCCAGATTTGTCTTCCCAAACGTAACGCAGGCCCTTCAGCGTTGCCCGGAGCACTCTCTTAACCTGCTCGGGATTTTCTTTTATTTTCTTTACCGAGGTGGCAAGCCCGGAAAACGCCAGACTATCGATCACGTCCGCGGCCGATACGATCATTTTCAGGCCGGCTTTTTCCCCTTGAATCACGCCCTGGGAGCCAAGCAGCGCGGCTTGAACGATGCCGCTTTCGAGCGCCTGAAGCCTCACATCCTCACCCCCTATGGGTCTGATGGTCACATCCACCGCAGGGTCCAGACCGATTCCCTCCAGAACTTTTAGAGTCAGGAGATGGGTCACACTCCCTGCAGCGCTGATACCCACTATTTTTCCCTTGAGATCTCTTGCCGATGCGATTCCTTTTGCGCCCACGAGAAAGTCCATCGGCTTAGCCGCGGTGAAACCCACGACTACCGCCGGTACACCTTTCATCCTAGCCGTAATGCTCGCCGTAGACGTAGTCACGTAATCGACGCTACCCGCCATGAGCGCCTGGATGATCACAGAGATGTTGGTTCTAACGAAGTCTGTTTGGAAATTCTCCTGATCGAGAAAAGCCCTTTTTTGGGAGACAATCACGGGTAAAAAGCTCGTCGAGGGGCTCGGATAAGCTATAATAATTCGTTCAGCATGCGCCGGTGCGGAGGCTTGAGTAACGATGATGAACCAGACCAGAAAACCGAGTGATATAGCCGGGCAAAGATTTCTTTGTTGAGATCGCATCGGTTCCTCCTTTCGTACTCGACGCTCTTCCCTCCTGCGCACCTCCATGGACTCGCCCCCGGCTCATGCCCAATAGGTTGTCCGGTCTAGCGGGATATACTGCAACACTTCGCCAGGGACATAGTCCTCCAACTTGATTCTTTGCATGGCTTCATCCGGGCATTTCGATACCGGCGAGAATGGGCGATCGAGCGGCCTGGTCGCGTCCACAATCATGCACGAAGTCTTGATGTAATCGACCAGTGAAGGGTCTAAGGTGTTGCCGCGAAAAATCGGCTCGGTGATCGAAATCTGCCGATGCGGCTGAACCCTGGTCGCCAACGCCCAGAGAATATCCGTAGGGTTAAACACGTCGATGTCTTCGTCAAAAACAAAAACATGCTTCGTGTGATCGATGGTCAAAGCCGCGGCCGCCGCCCGGCCGGGATCTCCCTCGGACATCTTCTGCATCGAGATAAAGATGTTGTAATGCGCGTGGCGCCCCAACTTGCACACGGCCGTCACACCCGGGACTGCTTCGCGAACCCTCCTGAGATAGGCGCCTTCCCGGGGCAGATCCATCCATGGTTTATCTCCCTCCGGCGTGATCACCGACTGGCACATTGCGCCCCTGCGGTAGGTGATCGCGCGCACCTCGTAGTGAGGCGAGCGGATGTAGCCCTGGGGTCCGAGATAACCCGGCGCCTCTCCGAAGGGCCCTTCGACGATACGCTTTCCCGGCAAGAGCGCCCCTTCGATCACAACCTCGGCATCCGCCGGAACGAGCAAGTCGTCGCCCCAGACCTCCGACGGCGTCAGCCGCAAAGGTTCGCCAAGGTAGCCGCCGATCACTTCATACTCGTCCACCTCGAAGGCGCCTGTGTAGCACGCGCCCATGTTAAAGGCCGGATGGTGGCCGAGAACGGTAGCGACCGGGCATTCTAGTTTGTTGTCCTCGTAATCGCGGTAGATCTTCCACAGGTGGCGCGGCGCGACTTGATTTCCATCCGGTGATAAGAGCAATTATGGATTCCCGTCTTGCGATCTCGGGTCACCGTAGCCATAACGATATACGGACCACCGTCCATCTCGTGGTGTCGCATCACCGGAAGATCGAGGAGATCCACATCGCGTCCTACTTTCACGACTTCTTTTACCGGCGCCGACTTTTTATCGATGATCACCGGAGGAATGTGGCGCTCCTCCAGTCCCAGACAAGCCTCGGCCATCTCCGTGCGGTTCATCTCTTTCGGCAGGCCCAAGGCGATCTGCGCCTTGCGCTGGGAAATCTCACAATTCATGACCAGCTTCAAGTCGCTGACTTTGCCGTGCAGATTCAACGGCTGCTCAAAGATAAGAATCGGAAATTTTTTCATCGCGCCTAGGTGCTTGATGATCGCCGTGACATCGTAATGAGCGGGATCGACCTGCTTTGTGATGCGGACAATTTCACTGGGAATCTCTTTTTGACAGTCCTCCAAGAAAGTCCTCAAACTCTTCGGCATCTCATTCCTCCTTGTCTTTGTTCGCCCTACCTACCGGGGCTGGAATACTGGAGTGATGGATAATGGAGTGATGCATTTTAAAACCCAATACTCCCGTACTCCAACACTCCATTTCGCTTTCCCCTACGCCAGCTTTTCCATCGCGTTGGCTATTCCGGCACGGAAAATCATCAGCAGCTCCATCGATTCTTTGGCGGCTTGGTAGACCAGCGCTTCCTTCTCACCCGTGGCGAATCCTTCGAGATCTTCCAAAAACATATCGCTGTGCTCTTCGTCCGCCTGGCTGTGAACCTTGAAATTCGGCATGTCATCCCAGCCGAATCCTAAATCCTCCATCCAGCGCTTGGCCATGCGGCTGGAAAGGCCCCCGCCAAGATCATGAAGCAGCCGGTCGTCGTTGGCCCACTCGGTAATCGTGAGCGCCGCCAACCCTTCGAGCCAGCTCTTCTCTCGGGTCATCCACGCCCACGCATAGAGGGTGGCTCGGGTCGTCGGCAATGGCTCTACCTCCAGGACTTCCTTCGGCGTCAATCCTAAAGCCTTTCCCTGGCGAATGATCAGCTCCATGTGTCCATGCTCGGCTTATTCGTCCTTGATGACCTCACCGTATTCATGCTGGAGGATCTTCTGCTTTACAGACATATGCGGACAGTTGGCCGAGACATGCGCCCAACAGTCGCGTCGGTGGTGAATGAAAAGACCTAGCTGCGTGATCAAAACTTGGGCGCCGGGTTTGCTGATCTTGACTCGGAAATAGTGATCCAACTCAGGTGAGCGCATCGCCTGCCGGACCAATTCCCCTAGCTCACGCCTCCACTCAGCTCGCTTCACGCTACCTCCTGTGGTTTGGGTAAGATTTAATTCGCTTGAGATCCCTCACAGAGTTCACCCTGAGAAAAACGCGAGATCCTTGCGTCCGCTGAGGATGACAACAAACGAAGGGCTCGGGATACCGGCCCCCCTCTATGTCTCCCCCGCAACGGCGGATAACGAAAAGAGGGGCGACATCGATTCTAACTGAACCTTCGGCGTCATTTGTACAGCTTCTCGACGAACCCCTCTTTAATTATCCGGTCGATGATCGTGTTGTCGAAAAAGTCGTTGACGGAAGTCTCTCCTTTGTTTTCCCAATTCAGAACCGTCTGAATGACCGCGGGCTCCACTCTCGCTTGACGGTCCAGATACTTGACTGCGTACTCATATGCCTCGTCGAGCGCATCGCCGCCGCCGAGCAGATATTTTCCCAAAACTTTATAGGCAAGCTCTTTCCTGGTTCTCAGGGCGGCCACGCCTTCGATATAGGCCTTAAGCATGCCCTCCACCGTCTTGGGAGAGTTTTTGTAAAAATCCTGCTTCACGGCAATGAGATCCATGGAGAAAGGAATTCCCAAGTCCGGCAGGTCGACTAACACTCGCCCCTTTGGGCCGGGCTTCATACTTCTCACGGCGCCGGCAACCATTCCGGCTCGAAAACCAGCATCCACTTCCCTCGTGCCGCCCATGGGCTGAATCTTGACCTTATCTTGAAGACCGAGCTTCTCCAGTAAGAAAAGAGTTAAAAAATGGGTGGACGAGCCGTGCCGGGTAATCGCGAGCACCTTGCCTTGAAGCTGCTCCGGCCTCGTGATCTCGGGCTGAACAAACAGGCTCATCGCCGGGCGGTTGGTGATGCTGCCCACGGCAACGAGCGGGGCTCCTCTGAGTATCGAGCTGACCACCGCGTTGCTTGCGGCGATGGTCATATCCAGATTTCCGCCCACCATCGCCTGTACGGTGACGCTTCCAGAGCTGATGTAGACGAGATCTGCTTTTAGCCCGTGCTTCTCAAAGGCCCCAATCTCCTTCGCCATCCACACCCCCGCAAAAATCGGGCTCACGGCGGAATACGCAACCGTAACCTTGGACGGAGTCTGCGCAACCGAAACTCCCGGCATTGACAGCGCCAGTAGAAAAGCAAAAAACAAAACGCCGCTCAGGCCGGCAAAAGAACCTCCGCTCTTGTCCGGATCTTTAGATCGCGCCACGGTTGTTCTTCAATCCAGGAAGTCTTAGATCGGCCAGCCGTGCTCCGAAACGTCCACCCGATTGCCCTCGACGTCGCGGATCCAGCTTTCCGCCACAGCGCCGAATGTATTCTCTTCCGCCTTGGTTTGCGCGACTTCTTCAATCCCTTTGACGCTCTCGACCTGAAAGCCGAAGTGATTGATGCCCCACGGGTATTTGTCAGTGCTGATCAAGGCGAGATCCAGATGGCCGTCGGATAGATAAATCGTCCCGCTCGGACCACGGTATTTTTCCTCCATGTGGAAGACTTTCTTGTAGTACTCCGCGGTCTTCTCACGATCTTGTACATTGACCGCAATGTGTCTGATTCTTGGTTTCTCCATTATAATCCTCCTTATTTGATCTCGACTATAAACTCACACAGAACTGTTAGCGCTGGCCTCTTGTCAAAGCCCCCTCTTCTCTATCCTCTCCCCCCCGCGAGACTTGTCGCAATAGGAAAATGCGGTGTCTGTTGCGCTTCTGTCATTTCGAGCGCAGCGAGAAATCTTTGTTTCGACTTAAGGGAGAAATCTGTCTTAGATCCCTTACATTCGTTCGGGATGACAACTGGATGCTCAGGCGCATTCCGACACAGTCTCCAACGGGCCAGAGAGAAGGTGAGGGGATCAAATTTCAAAAAATTCAATTCAGTGGAATCCTTTCCATTGCAATGGCGACGCCTTCACGATACAAACCAAAAAGCTCCAACGACTCTTTCACCGCATCCAGAGCCAATTGTCGTTTCTCACCGGTCGCGTACTCGGAAAGAAAAGGCAGAAACATGTCGCTGTGCTCCTCGTCCGCCTGCCGGTGCGCATCGAAGTTAGGCATGTCACGCCATTTGAGCCCCAGGTCCTCCATCCAGCGTTGGCCCATGCGGGTGGAATGACCGCCGCCGATATCTTTCAGGAGACGATCATCATTGGTCCATTCGGTCACGGTCAGGGAAGACAGTCCTTCGATCCAACTCTTGGCATGGTAATCCAACCCCAGGCATAAAGTGTCGCCTTCGTCGTGGGTATCGGTTTGGTATTCAAAACCTCTTCCGCATTCATACCAACCCGTTTTGCCTGCTGCACGATGAGATGAAGATGGCCGTACTCCGAATACTGGTCCTTAATGACTTCGCCAAACTCGTGCTGAAGAATTTTCTGCTTGATCGCCATCACCGGGCAGTTGGCCGAAACGTGGGCCCAGCAGTCGCGACGGTGGCGGATGTAGAGGCCGAGCTGCGCGATCATCAGTTGCGCCCGGCGCTGGTTCATCTTGACCGAAAAATAGTGCTCCAATTCAGGCGAGCGCATGTGGTCTCGCACCATCTCGCCTATAACGTTCCGCCACTCCGGGACTTGCATTAGGACTCTCCTTCGATCTTAATCTACTTCCGCAGGTATCTCTGGTATATAAAAATTCGTCCCGGCTGCCAAACGGACTCCCGTCTATAGCGTAGTCATCTGGTCACAGCCGAGGACATCGCCTACGTAGTCACATTCCTCTGCTCACCGCTAGCGATCGGTATCACTGGCGAGCCGATCTCCGTCTCCGGCGGCGGCAACGCCGATATGCTACTAAAACTCCACGCCAATCCCAAGTGGGGGAATAGATTGCTCTTTAGCCACACGGCGATCTCAACGCTGTTGATGGTTAAAAACTCATGACTAGCTTTTCAACATCGGCTAGGATATGTTAATCGTTTCACACCAGATCAAAAGGAGAAAAGCATGAAACCTACTGCATGGGAGTTTCGAAACAAGCTCACGGTTATTCTCAATACAGCGCGACAAAAGGGGCAATCTTACGTGGATATAGAATCAGGTAGTCTTCACAAAGATGTAGGAGGCGATGCAAACGCTCATCACAGGATGCCCGTTTGCTGTGAAGTGATGATGAAAATGATGCGCAATGGCGATTCGATTCTTAAGGAGCCTTCAAGCGGGCACGGCGCAACGCTGACGATAAGATACGTCGTGTAGCGACGAGCAATAGCTGTTATCTTCCCTTGCCCGCGCTCGCCAAAGACTTTTTGATGATGTCGCGAATCGGGTCGAGCTCTTCGATCCATTCGGGTCTCAACCAGAGAAATTTGGCTCCCTTAACGCGGCGCGCTTGGTCGCTTACTTTTTCCTTGGAGATATCCTCCCTCAGAGAATCATAGAGTCCTCCGGTCTTTTGATTGGAGTCGAGCCACGCCGTTTGTCCCTCCCGAGACAATAGCCAGTTGACGGCGACCCGCGCGGCGTTGGGATGCGGCGCCCGGTTAAAGAAGCTCAATGTGCCGTTATACGCAGTCACGGAGGATCCTTCTTTGAGCGATCCCGGCAGAAATTGATTGAGCGGCAGTCCCTGCATCATTGCCGTATCGACTTGCCTCGCGCCGATACCGAACGAGTATTTTCCCGCGCTGAGCCAATCCAACAACTGCTCGTTGGAGCGCACGATGGCCATATCCGTATCGGCGTGGAACCGTCGGAGAAATTCCGGCCCCAGATCGGGGTGCTTGTAGAAAAAGATCTGCGCCGCGCTGATCGGGCCTGAGACCAGCGGGTCGACGGAGATGATCTTTCCTTTCCATTTCGGGTTTAACAAATCCCAGTAAGATTTGATCTCCGACGGATTCACGATTTTGGTGTTGAAAGTAATCTCGCCGCTACGCGGCGTGCCTTCGAAGACGAAGATGTAACGGTTCTCGGGATCGTCATAATGATGCTTGCCTTCGTACCAGCCGGACGGGTCCACGACTTCGGGCAAAAGCAACAAGGGTTTAACCGGTTCCAAAATCTTGGCGCGGTGAAATACCGTCAATGGAGTGATGTTTCCCGATACGTATAGGTCGGCAATGTATTTGCCGCCTCTGCGCTCGCTCATGATGCGCTGACTTAGCTCAGGGCCTCTTCCCGTCACCGTGGTCACTTTGATTTTGGGATATTTCTTCTGAAAGGCCTCTCGGAACACCGGTTCGAAGGCGTTGGTCATGTAGATGACCACCGTTCCCTCTTCCTCCGCCGCTTTAACTGTCTTTTCCCACTCCGCCTGCCACGCTGGTCTCGAGTCGGCGGCGATGGAAGTATTTGGGGATGAAACCCCGAGGCAAAATAGCAGGGTGCAGAGGAATGCGATGATGAACCGTGTTGGCTCTGACAAGAGAATTCTTTTGTTCAGTGAGGTCATTCCAGATTCAGCAGCCTTTATTTCTTGCCTGGAGCCGAGTCAAGAAGAGATAGATCCAGCACCTGGCTGGCCTTGGCGCGGGTTGGAATCTGATTGGTCTGATACGCCTGATCGAGGTACTCCTGCACGGCCGGCGCTTTCGCTTTGGTGTTTACGCGGTGCGCGCCGCGGAAATGATCTTGGAAAGCTCGCCCTCGGATTGGAATCGGCTCTTGCTCTTCGACCTGCGTTCTTTCTCTGCAGGCCGAGAACAAGTTTTTAATGGCTCTGAGGGTTTGGCGGAAACGGAGTCGATCTCTGGGCAGTTTATAAATGAGATCCCAATGGGGCAATTGACCCCGGAGCGGTTTGTCGGTGGTGACTTC
>WNGI01013515.1_pt1 | contig 17666 bp, 14 predicted proteins | sample 5400621 | NCBI WGS metagenome assembly WNGI01 (sample SAMN13153374, study PRJNA577476) | soil metagenome | isolation source: 20 cm soil or saprolite under Garry oak tree replicate 1 | place: USA:California | collected 2016-06-15 | reverse complement strand
ATCGGCATCGCGGGCGCGATGACGTTCGTGCCGTAGCCGGACACCAGCAGATCCACCTTGTCGACGTCGAGCAGCTTGTTGTAGATGCTCGGCACCGTCGACGGGTTGGTCTGATCGTCGTAATAGACAAGCTCGACCTTGCGGCCGAGGAGCCCGCCCCTGGCGTTGACGTCCTCGGCCCAGATTTGCATCGCGATCAACGCCGCCTTGCCGTTGCCCGCAAGCGGCCCGGTGAGGCTCATGCCGAAGCCGATCTTTAGCGCCTGTTGTGCGTGCACGGGCGCAACGAGCGCGAGCGACAGGACGATGATTCCCGTCGTGAACCACGTCGTGAGTCTGTTCATTTCCGTCACCTCCTCCTCAGGCACAACGATGCTTACACAGCGTTTTCCGCGCTGTCAATCAACTGGGTCCCGCATCATCGCGCGTTTCCAGTCCCGGCTTCCGGCGATACCTGCGAGCGGAACCAGTCCAGGATCTGCTCGCCGGTCCAGTGCACGACGCCGGGCTTACCAAGGACGTACCGATAGAGCTGCTCGAGATAGCCGATGCGGTGCGGAACGCCCGACACGTACGGATGCACACTGATCGCCATGACGCGGCGAGAAACGGCGCTTTCTTCGTACAAGCGATCGAATTGAGCACTGCCGCGCCGTAGCATCTCGTCGGCCGCGTGGTGCTGAACGACCATCATCGCGATGTCGTTGATCTCAACGGTGTAAGGCACCGAGAGCACCGGGCCGCACGCGGTCGCGATGTAGACCGGTTGGTCGTCGAGCACCCAGTCGGCGACGTACTCGACGCCCAGCTCGGAAAGGTAATCGATGGTGTCGTAGGTCTCGGCCAGCCCGGGACTCTCCCATCCGCGTGGCGCCTTGCCGGTGAAGGCGCGAATCGTATCGATGGTCTCGCGGATCGCCGCGCGTTGGTCCTCGACGTGGTGCATCGGCTGCTGCAGAAAGCCATGTCCCATGAACTCCCAACCGGCGTCCTTCGCGGCTTGCGCAACGCGCGGATAGTTGCGACACACGACACCATTGATCGCGAGCGTGGGCGTCACGCCGAATTTCTGCATGCAGTCGAGTAGCCGCCAGAAACCCACGCGCATGCCGTACTCATGCCACGCCCAATTCGGCAGGTCGGGCAGCAATGGCTGACCCATCGGCGGCGACAGCACCGTGCGCGGCATTGGCCGCTCGATGCCCCAATCCTCGACGTTGACGATCGTCCACACGATCATGCGGGCGTCCCCCGGTAGAACCAGCGCCGGCCGGTCGATGATCGCCGAGTAGGGAAGGCGATCGCGCGGTATGCGTGGGAGGGTCATGGTCAGTACCTCAGCGCAGATGCAATTCGATGTCATGCAGGATCACATCGTTCTCGCGCGCAACTTCGTTTTCGATCAGCGCTCCGCAACCTGGACAGAAGAACTGCCTGAATACAGGGCGATCGTCGATATAGCGCCGGTAATCGCCGATGTTCGGGTTGGCGGCGTGGATATCGGCATCACGCTGCACGCATTGATCCTTGTAGTTGCCGCGCGCGAGTCCCAGGTCTGCGGCGCATCGCGAGCATGCGGCATGCACGCCATCCTTTTCGCGACGCAACTCGAGGCTGTCCGTCAGGTGCGCAAGCAACCGGCCGTTAATCCGCGCAACGTGTCCACCGTTCTTGCGATTCGTCTCGCGTCGACTGCTGCGTAGCTTCTGAGTGGCCGGTTCATCGACATTGCCGTCGGCTGCGATTACGACGCCGTAGATTTCCTGCGCAGCCGCTTGCGAGACCGAGCGATTGTCGATCACGTCTTCATGCACGCGCGCCGGATCGCGTTCCAGCGGATCGCCGAAGCCGCCGCCCGCGGACCAGATGACTGCGTAAACGTCGTCCGGTTGCTGCGGGAAGTTCTCTTGACGCAACTGCAAGGTAACTTCCTCTCCTTGAAGATCGGCGATATCCGCGGGCATCTCGCTCGCGGCCATGCGCTCGAGAATATCGGTGCTTCGCTTGAACTTGTAGGCATTGGTCGTCGCGGGATAGCCGCCCATCATCCCCGGCGACGTTGGGATCGCGTTGCCCGATGACAGTGTGTCGTGGATGATCTCATCCGTGCGGTGAGGTATGAAGCAGGATTCCGCGGAGAGTCCGCCGCGATAGCGTCCCGCGCCGCCGGAATCGACAACCTCCTTGCGATACAGAAACAACAGCGGGAATGTTTGTTCGGTATGTTCGACATTGGGCAGCTTGCAGATCGGCGTGCGCGACTGGCCACCGGTCGAGATCCCGTCGCCGGTCGCAAACGCACCGATTGCGCCGCCGATCGGATCGACCAGCAGATAACCGTATCGCTCCGCCCACTGATCGGTGCCACGAAAAATCGTGGCCGGCCATTGACTCGTGCCGCCGATGCACATGATGTCCTTGCGCATCTCTTCGTCGCTGTGAATCATCTTCGATAGCACGTTGTACGCGGGATACAGTGATATCTCCATCGCCTGGATCGGGGCGGTGGAAACCGACGCGGGAAAATTTGCGCAATTGAACGTTCCCGGCGTGGGGTCGAATGTGACATGGCGCAACGCGCCGCCGATGCAGAAGTATTGGTCCCAGCAGAGAAGCTGATTCAACGCGACCATGATCGACCCGCGCCAGCCCGAATATGTCGCGTTCATCGCGCCGCCTTGTGGCGCCGTGCCGTCGTTCTCGAAGGTGAGGTGTGTCCCTTTCTTGCGCAGCGTCAGCATCACGCGATAGGTGCCACGGTCGCCTGGACGACAGCACTCGACGTACGAGCGCTCGCGGAAGACGCCGTCGGGCAAGCGCTTGAGCTTTTTCAGGAACGCGGCTTCGGCGTTGTCGATGATGCGCTTCATCACGCCCTTGACCACCGCCGGTCCGTAGCGACGGATCAGCGCTAGAACGCGATCGCGAGCGGTAATGTTGCCGGCGAGCTGGGCGCGAAAATCAAGCGCGACGGCTTCGGGCTTGCGCGACGAACGCAGGTAGAGCTCCTCGATATCGCGCCGGATTTCGTTGCGCTCGACGATTTTCACCGGCGGGATGCAAATGCCTTCTTCGAACGCGTCTTTTGCCGCGCCGCAGAACGACGAGGGCGTGATGCCGCCGAGATCGTACTGATGCAAGCAATTGGTGACCCAGCAGAAGAGCTCGTCCTCCCAGAACACGGGGCAAATAAGCATCACATCTTGCTGGTGTGCGGCGCCGACCCATGGATCGTTGGCGAGAAACATGTCGCCGTCGCAAATGCCGGGGTTGTCGCTGCGGTACTCGAGCACCCATTTCACCTGCGTGTCGGTGACGCCGGACATGTATTGCATGTAGGGTCCGAAGTACACGAACTCGCCGTCCTCGGTGAGGATCGACGGATTGAGGTCTAGTGCGTACATGGCCACCGGCGAGCCCGAAAGGCGCTGGATCGTCGCGCCGTGCTCTTCGTTCACGTGCCACAGCGCATGCCGGACGACTTCGTAGGTGATCGGATCGAGGCTCTTGACGTGCTTGCTCTGCAGCTTGAGCTTGCGCGAGATGGAAAGCTTCTTGGGCGGTACGTAGCCCGTTTTCCTGCCGTCGAAGGCGGTGTCTTTCGTTTCGCTCACCTTGAGCATCGCGTGTCTCCGATTCGTTGCGCTAAAAATGGATTTCGAAATTGCCGAATGCATCGACCTTGAGCGAACGGCGCGGATGCACGACGACGGTGGTGTCGGTGGTCTCGACAACCGCGGGACCGATGACGCGATTCCCCGGCACAAGGTGTGCGCCGTCGTAGATCGCAGTTCGCGTGGTCTTCTTGAGGTCAGCCCAGTAGATGTCTCGTTTGCCCAACCCGGCCTTGACGTCGATCTTGGCGCTGAGTCTCTTCGCCCGAGAAAGTTTCGGATGCGGCGTTGCCGCGGTTGCGCGCAAGCGTAGCGTCACGATTTCCAAACGTGCTTCGCCGTACGATGATCCGCGCCCATAGAGCTGCTCGTAGCGGGCGTAAAAACGATTGCGCAGCGCGAAGGCGATCGCGCTCTTCAAGCGATTCTCCGGCAACAGCACTTCGACCTCGTTGATCTGGCCGCGGTGTCGCATGTCGAGCGAGAACTGGAAGCGCCGGCGCGATATTGCAATGCCGTCGCGGTCCATCTGTGCCTTCGCCTTCTTCTCCAGCGTATCGAGCAGGCCATTGACGCGACTGACATCGAACGGACTCGGCTGGATATCCACTTGCTCGTAGACGTGCAGGATGTCGGCCGCAGCCGCGCCGAAAGCGCACCAAGTGGACGCGATCTCCTTTTGCGGGATCACCACTTTCTGCACGCCGAGCTCGTGGGCGAACACGCCCGCGTGTGCGGGGCCCGCACCGCCGAATGCAAACAACACGAAGTCCCTCGGATCGAGCCCTTTTTCGACGGTCATCTTGCGGATGATGTCCGCCATCTTGAACTCGGCGATTCTGGCGATGCCCGCAGCGGCCTCCATCAGAGAGAGCTTGAGTGGGTCGGCGATGCGCCGTACCGCTTCAATGGCCTTCTCTCGGTCGAGCTTGATGCGACCACCCAGAAAATTGTCCGGGTTGATCGTGCCGAGCACGACGTCGGCGTCAGTCACCGTCGCTGCCGTGCCGCCCTTTCCGTAGCACACCGGTCCCGGATCGGCGCCCGCCGACTCCGGGCCGACGCTTAGCGTTCTCGAAACTTTATCGACACGCCCGAGCGATCCGCCGCCCGAGCCGATCGCCTGGATGTCGACCTTGGGCAGGAAGTATTCGTACTGCGCCACGTTGGAGACGAACGAATACGCAGGCTGTCCGTCCGCGATGATGCCGACATCGAACGACGTTCCGCCCATGTCGGTGGTGATGATGTTCGTGCAGTCCATCAATTGGCCGAGGTAGAGCGACTCGGTGACGCCCGACACCGGCCCAGAGTCCAGCGTGAGCAGCGGCGACTCCATCGCGTCGTCGACCGAGATCGAGCCGCCCGCGCATTGCGTGATCTGCAGCGGTTGCGTGTAACCGGATGTCTTGAGCTGCCGGTCGAGGTTCGCGAGATACTTTGCCATTACCGGACCGATGTACGCATTGAGCGCGGTCGCGGTCATGCGCTCGTACTCGCCCCACTTCGGCGCGATGTCGACGGAACAGGACACGAACACATTAGGCGCCAAGTCGCGGATCATTTCCTTCACGCGCAATTCGTGCCGCGAATGCTTGAATGACCACAGGAAGCAGACCGCGATCGCCTCGACGTCCTGCGCGACGAGACGGCGGATGGCATCGACGGCATCCGTTTCGTTGAGCGGTACGACCACGTCACCGAAGCAGTCGACGCGCTCCGAGATACCTTCGATCAGACGCTTCGGTACGATTGGCACCGGCTTCTGGCTCTCCGGAAAATGCACGACTTTGCGGATGTCGCGGGACGTCACGCCGCGCGAGCCGCGCATGATATGGATTGCGTCTTCGTGACCGCGGGTCGTGATCAGCCCGACGCGGGCTCCCTTCCTTTGAATCAGCGCATTCGTACCGACGGTGGTTCCGTGCGTGAGCGCCGCGACGTCGCGGCAGAACTGCTCGAACGAGAGTCCCAGGCGCTCGGCCGCCATCCGCATCGCCGCCAGCATGCCTTCGGCGAAATTCTCCGGCGTCGATGCCGATTTGGTCGCGGTGATCGTTCCATCGCGGTCGAGCACGACGCAATCGGTGAACGTGCCGCCGATGTCGACGCCGACGAGAAGACTGGGCATCGCTTAATCGAATTCGAATGCGTCGTGCGAGTCGGTGTGGACTTCCACGCCGCTCTGCGCCGACTGCACGTCGCCGCTCACCATGTGCAGGCGCTTGGCAACGACGCCGCCTGCCAGCCCGTGACGCGACACCGGCATCGACGGCAATACGCTCCAGCGATTGCTCGCGGGATCGTAGGCCTCGAGCGCGCGAAACGTGTACATCCTCTGGCTGTCCTGGCCTTCGCCGCCCGTGACGTAGATGCGCCCGCCGTAGACGCCGGACGCCATCGCGCTGCGCGCCGACGGCATCCGCGCGCGTGCACTGCCCCAGGCATCCGTGGCAGGGTCGTATTCCTCGACCACGTCGACGTTGCTGCTGCCCGCGCTGATGAACGCCGCGCTGCGGTGATGAACGCGGCGCCGACACGTCCGCCGATGACGTAAATCTTTCCGTTCACTGTCCCAGCCGTTGCGTGATTGCGCGGTGTCGGCATCGACGCTCGCACTCGCCACGTGTTGCTGGCGGGATCGTATTCTTCGACGGTTCCGACCGACACGTGCGGGCGTGCAGGGTGCACGGCGGTTTCCTTGGACCCGGGCGGGATCGTCGCGCCGCCGATCACGTAGATCTTGTCGCCGACCGTTACCGCAACGGGCGAGCCGCGCTTGGTCGGCATCGGCGCCAGCGCCTTCCAAGAGTCAGCGATCGGATCGTATTCCCACGCGTTGTCCAACGGCACCCATGCCGGAGGACCTGCTTCCGGCAGCACGAAGCCGCCGAACGCGTAGATCTTGCCGCGGTATTCGGTGAAGGCGACATGGTGCGACAACAGCGGCATCGGTTTCTTCTTCGTCCACTTGTCGGCGGCCGGATCGTATTCATAAACCATTCCGATCGGCTTCCAGCCTGGCGCGAGGCCGCAAAACACATACATCTTTCCGTTCGCGGCGGCGCCGAGTAGCTCTTCGGCGGGTTCAGGGAATGCCGCGAGCTTGGTCCATTTTCCCTGCGCGTGAGCCGTCGTTGCGAGCAACATTGCCACCGACAAACCCGCGAACAACGCGCGAAGCGAACGATTCATGATTTCTCCTTTGGCAAGCGCTTGATCTTCAGCAGGCGCGCCGCGTTGCCACCTTCGATCATGTCGCGCTCGTCGCGCTTGACCCCACGAACGCTTCTGATGAGTGCGAGTGGATTCTCCTCGCCCATGTCGTACGGATAATCGGTGCCGAGCAGTACGTGCCCCGGCCCATACTTGTTGATCATGTGGCGCAGCATCTCGGCGTCGAACGTGATCGTGTCGAAATACATTTTTGCGAGGTAGCGGGACGGCGGCCGCTTGAGCACCGTGCGGCAGTCAGGTCGTGCGCGATAGCCGTGATCCATACGCGCCCAATAATGCGCGAGGTACCCGCCGGCATGCGGCAGCACGATCTTGAGCTTCGGATGTCGTTGCATCACACCATCGAAGATCAGGTGGCTCGCTGCGACTGTCGTCTCCAGCGGATTGCCGATCACGTTGTTGAAGTAGTGATCGATCAGACGCTCACCTTGGGTGAAGCCGATCGGATGCATGAAGATGACGACATCAAGTTCCTGCGCCTTGGCGAAGAATTTCTCCAGATTCAATCGTGGGTCGGTGAGATCCATGCCATTGACGCTGGGATTGATTTCCACCCCGCGCAGCCCAAGCGTTTTCACGCAGCGCTCGAGCTCAGTCACCGCGAGATCGACATGCTGGAGCGGCACGGTTCCGAGCGCGACGAAACGCTTGGGCCAGGTTGCGACGATCTCGGCGAGCCGATCATTCACTATCCGCGACAGTTCGAGCCCCAACGCCGGTTCGGTCCAGTAGTAGCACTGGTTCGGCGCGGGCGACACCGCCTGCATGTCGATGCCGATGCGATCCATGTCCTTCAAGCGCGTCTCGATCGTCGAGAGCTTCGGCAGCCTGTCGCGGATCTGCTTGAGGTTGACTTCGCGCGTCAATGCATTCGCGTACATGACGGACGGCTCGTACTGCGCGGGATTCAGATGCGCAACTTTCGCGGCCACTGCTTGGTTCAGATAATGACAATGGATATCGATGCGCAGACTTTTGCCACTGCGACTTCGGACGACTTTAGTCGACGCCCCGACACGGCTTGCGGCAACGTGGCGCGGACGGTCCGCGTCGAGAGGGTCATGCCGCGGATCGCTGCATCGAGGCGTTGCGCACGTGAACATCATGGGCTTAATTCCTTGCTCTAAAACACACCGAGGTGGTGGGTGATCAGCGCGGAATCGTCGCGCACTTGGGCGGCGCTTCCGGTGAACACGACGCGCCCCGTGTTCAGCATGACGACATCGTCGGCGAGCCCCAACGCGAGCTTGACGTTCTGCTCGACCAGCACGATCGACTGTCCCGCCTGCTTAAGACGCGCGATGATGTGGCCGACTTCGGCGACGATCCGCGGCGCCAGTCCCTCCGAGGGCTCGTCCATCAGCAGCACGCGTGGATTGCCCATCAGTGCGCGTCCGATGGCGAGCATCTGCTGTTCTCCGCCGGAGAGTGAGCCGGCGTGTTGCTGCTGCCGCTCGCGCAACGACGGAAAGAGCTCGAGCACGCGTGCGAGCGTCCAGTACCCGTTGGCGCTCGTGCGCGACTGTCGTGCCACGATCAAATTCTCGCGCACGGTCAGCGTCGGGAAGACACGCCGCCCCTGCGGGACGAGACCGATTCCCTTGTGCGAGATCGCTTCCGGAGAAAGTCGCGAGATCGGCTCGCCGAACAATCGGATCTCGCCGTCGCGCGGAGGAACAAAACCGATGACGGCGTTCATGCAGGTGGTCTTGCCTGCACCATTGCGACCGAGCAGAGCGAGTACGCGACCGCTGTTCAGCGTAAAGGAAACCGCGTGCAGGACATGGCTGTCCGCGTAAAACGCGTCGATGCTCGAGAGCGACAGCGCCGGCCCAGCGTTTTCAGATGCCAAGGTATACCTCGCGTGTCTTCGGGTCGGCCACGACTTCGCTGCGCGTTCCCTCGACGATCACGCTACCGTAATGGAGCACGGTAATGCGCTCTGCCAGATCGAGTGCCGTGTCCATGTCGTGCTCGATCATCACCACGGTCACATCGCGCGGAATCGCGGCGATCAATGCTTTTACCGCGATGCGCTCCTCGAGCGAAAGTCCGGCAAGCGGCTCGTCGAGCAGCAGCAGCTTCGGCTTTTGCGCGAGCGCCATCGCGATCTCGACGCGGCGCTTTTCGCCATAAGCGACTTCGCCGATCGTTCGCGCGACGCTTCGCTCGAGACCGACCAGTGCAAGCACGCGGCGCGCCTCTTCGCACAAACCGGTCTCAAGAGCGAGCCGCTGGAATCCGTTCCAACGCGCGCTCGACATCCCGAGCAGCGCCAGCACGATATTGTGTTCGAGCGTGTCGTTCGGAAAGAGCGTGATGATCTGATACGTTCGCGCGACGCCGCGATGCGCACGCTGGTGACATTTGAGATGCGAGACTTCTTCGCCGAACAGACGGATCGCACCGGCATCGGGTGCCAGGTCGCCCGTGATGAGGTTGAAGAGCGTCGTCTTGCCCGCACCGTTCGGACCGATGATCAATCGTCGCTCACCCTGCGGCACCTCCAGCGAGACGCCGTTCATCGCGGGCAAGCCCCCGAACACCTTTCGCAAGCCGCTGATCTGCAGTGCAGGCGTCATGTCTTTCGCAGCCGCGAGGACCAGCGTCTCAATCCTGGGACGACGCCTTCCGGCATGAAAATCACGATCACTACAAACACTGCGCCGAGCAGCATGTTCCAGCGATCGAGGTACGCCGACACATAGTTCTTGAGAATGAGGACGATCGCTGCGCCGACGATCGGTCCTGCGATCGTCCCCGCCCCGCCGGCGATCACGCCGAGCAATACTTCCGCAGAGCTCGTGAGCGACAGCGCCGTCGGATGGATGTACTTGTGGTAGTAGACGAACAGCAGACCTGCGACTGCGCCCCAGAAGCCGGAGTAAACGAAAGTAAGCCAGCGCACGAGCCACACGTTGTGGCCGAGCGCGCTCATGCGGCGCGGTTCGTCGCGACTGCCGCGCAGCGCGGCGCCAAACGGCGAGTTGACGAGCCGCGCCATCATCCAAACGGCAACGATCGTGACGGCAAGTGAAAAGTAGTAAAAAGCTGCCGGCCCGTCGAGACTGATGCCGAATGGCGCGGGTCGCGTAAGACCGGACAGCCCGTTGTCGCCGTTGGTCACCGCTGCCCAGCGGTATGCGGTTCCCCACAGAACTTGCGATAGCGCGAGCGTAAGCATCAGAAAGCCCAGTCCCGTCGCGCGCAACGCTCTGGCTGGCGAGGTTGATGTAGAAATCGCCGCCGATCAGTGGAAACGCGACGAGCGCGAGAACCAGGGCGATCCGCGCCGCAAAGCTCATGCGAGACGCCTCCCGAACAATCCCCGCGGGCGGAACGCGATCACGAAGATCATCGGCAGAAACAGGATCACATAGGCGAGATCGGGCAGCAGCGCTGAGCCGAAGGTGTAGATGATTGCGATGACAAAGCTGCCCACGAAGGCGCCCAGCAAGCTGCCGACACCGCCCAAGATGACGACGATCAGCGCCAGCGGCAACATTTCGGCATCGAGGCCGGGATAGGCGGACATGATGGGTCCGGCAATTACGCCGCCCGTGCCCGCCAGTGCAGCCCCGAGACAAAACACCGTGGTGAAGAGCCGCGACACCGGGACGCCCACCGCGCGTGCCATTTGCATGTCGTCGACGCCGGCGCGGATCATCGCACCGAGGCGCGTGCGCTCCATCAGCAGATGCAACGCAATTGCAGTAACGATTGCGATGCCGAGCACAACCAGACGATAGGCCGGGAACGCAATGTTGCCGACGACGATCGGACGCTGCAGCGAAGGCGGCGCAAGGATTGGAATCGGGTCGCCGCCCCAGACGATCAGACAGAAGTCGGCGACGATGAACGAAACGCCCAGCGTGACCAGCACCTGTCCCAACGCGTTTCCGGAGAGACGACGCAGAATCAATCGCTCGAGCAGTCCGCCGAACGCGGCGACTAGAAGCCCAGCCAGCAAAGCCGCAAGCCAAAGGTTGGGTGTGAACCTAAGTGCGGTGACGCCCAAATAAGCGCCCAGCATGAACAACGAGCCGTGCGTCAGATTCGCGATGCGCATGAGCCCGAAGATCAACGAGAATCCCGCGGCGAGCAGAAACAGCAGACCTCCGAGGGCCAGGCTGTTCAACGACTGGACGATCCAGAACTGCACGAATGGACCGATGCAACGCTTCGAGGTCTGACTCAGGGCTCCAGATTCTTCGCGGGCGGCCAATCGCGCGAATAGACGGGATTCTTCAGGAATTCCTTCGGATCGTAGCTCCAGAACTGGCTCACGCCGGGATAGGTGTAGATGACCGCGTTGACCAATCGACCTTGCTTGCGCTCGACTTTGCGAATGTAGACGTTGCCGACGATATTGCCGTATTCGTCGAACGCCACGGGACCACGGGCGGTGTCGATCTTGGTTGCGCGCAACGCTTTCATGAATGCCGGTTTGTCCTCGATCTTGCCGTTGACCGATGCCAGCGCGGCCTCGAGCACGGCCGCTTCGACATAGGTGGCCGCTGCGTAGAAACCAGGGTCGTACTTCCATTCGGCGCGGAACGCGTCGGCGAATTTCTTGTTGATCGGATTGTCGAGCTCGGCCGAATACCAGCACGCGGTGATGATGCCCAATGCCTCGTCGCCCATGTTTCGCAGCACCGCTTCGTCGAATGCGGTCATGCCGCCGACGACATTGATCTTGCCCTTGAGCCCGTACTCGTTGAACTGCTTGAACCAGCGGAAGCCGTTCGAACCCGCGAAGCCCAGGAAAATGGCATCGATATTGGTCTTCATTTGCGCGAGGTAAGTCGCGTAATCCGGAACGGTGAGCGGCGGAAACATCTTCTGTACGACCTTGCCGCCCGCATCCTCGAACACGCGCTGAAAGCCGGCACACATCTCGTGGCCGTACGCGATGTCGTCGGCGATCACTGCCATACGCTTGTATTTGAGCTGTTTCGCGCAATAGTCGGCCAGCGGTTGAGCGCACTGCGATGAAGTCGAAGTCCCGCGAACGAACCACGGATTGGGATTGCGCTGCGTCAAGTCTTCTGCGGCGGCGACCGACAATGTCGGCAGCTGCTGTGACCGGATGTAATCGTCGGCGGCTAGTGCTTCGCCCGCGGCCAGCGGTCCTATCATTACTTGAATCTTGTTCCTTTCGACGAGCTCTTGCAGCTTGGCGCGCGCTTGCGCCGGGACGCCCGCGCTGTCGGCCACGGACAGCTCAACTTTTCTGCCCCCGAGGGTGTCGTTGTGCTCACGCAGGAACTGGGCGAGCGCGCGTTCCATATCGATCCCGCCCGACGCGAGCGGCCCTGTCTTGACCGTCATCAGCCCAATGCGCGCCGGTTCCGTCTGTGCGCGCACGATGCCCGGAAAACCGAGCGCGGCGGCGCCGACGCCACTGCTGGTCGCCTGAAGGAATTTTCTGCGGGTGAATGCCATTTGCGTTTCTCCTCTTGCGTGATCCGTCAGTGCGTCGGGTTCTTGGGCGCGTCCGGTTGTTTGAGCGGTTGCGCGCGTTCGAAGGCGTCGATTTTCATGCACTCGTCGAAAATTCGCTGGACCGTCGGTGCGCCGGTCAGCTTCGTATCGAAATAACCGGCAGCGAAGACTTGCGATGCAAGGCAGATGTCGGCCATCGTCGGCATATCGCCGTGGCAGAACCGGCCTGTCTCGCGCTCCTTCGCAAGATGCGCTTCGAGCGCGTCGAGCGCCTTGCTGGTCCAGTGCTGTAGCCAGCGATTGCGCGTCGCTTCGTCTTGATGCATCTCGCGCTCGAGGTATGTGCGGATACGCGGAACGATCAACGGGTGGCCGTCGCACGCGACTATCATCGAAAGCCCGCGAACGCGCGCCCGGCCGCGAGCATCCGCAGGGAGGAGCGGCGGCTCCGGGTGCGTCTCCTCGAGGTACTCGACGATGGCGAGCGATTGAAAGAGCGGCGGCCCGTCGTCAATGATGAGTGCCGGGACCACGCTCTGCGGATTGACCGCCTTGTAACTGTCGTCATGCTGCTTGCCTTGCAGCAGATTGATGGACAGCTCCTCGGCGTTCAGGCCCTTGAGCGCAAGCGCCACGCGCACGCGGTACGTGGCGAGCGAGCGCCAGAATCCGTATAGCTTCATCGTCACGACATCGCTCCTTGAAATGTTCGCCGATCAGCGCTTAGCGGGAATCACCGGAACCAGAACGTACGATGGGTACGACGGTCCGACGTGGAGTGTGGTCTTACCGCCAAAGATCGCGGCAGGACGGTCGCGCGGATCGTCGTGCAAGAATGGTCCACAGCCGCGGAGCTCATTCTTGAAATTCGACAGGCGCGCGCCGGTTGCTTTGCCCCACTCGTAGTCGCGGCCGCGCACGGTGAGTGCAATCCGATGGCCACTCGGCACGACGATCGATGTCGGCCACAGCTCGATGTCGAGCGGCACGATTTCATCCGGTTTGAGCGGCTGCGGCTCGTCGTGTGCGTGATATGGCCGGTATTCGGTAGATAGCGTCGGATCGAGCTTGCGGTGCGACGCGCGCAGCCAGCCTTGCGCGATCGGCGTGTGCGGATCGATAGCGCCCATGAACACGACCTCGCGCATATCCGGCGTGAATACGCGGAACACCACGAACATATCCGCATCAGCCGTCGACGAAGAGACGAACAATTTCGCAGCCAGCGGTCCTGTGATCTCGGTCTCGCCGTCGAGCGGTGCGCTGACGAACGTCACGCCGTCGCCGAGCGCGTCATAGGCGATGCTTCGCTCGGTCTGCACCGGTTCGCGGCTAAGGCGATGGTCGGCGGGATCGAGATAAAAGCGCGTCCATCGCGTCCGCGCGATCGGCCATTCGCCTTCGTACCGCAGGACGAAGCGATCGACATGACGTACTTGCAATTGCACGCGGGGCTGCTCGGTCCAGCCGTTGTCGACGCCTTTTAGAAAGTGGTCGAAGAAGCGCTTCTGCAGCTTGACGCCGTAGTCGGTGTAGAAGTGGGTCCAATGCTCGAGGCCGTGCGCCTCCAGCCACTTGTTCTTCGACGCCGCGCGCACAAAGCCTTCGAAATTGCCGCGCGGGTGCAGGCCTTGCCCGCCCCAGTTCGCCGCGGACAGAAACGGCACGGTGATCTTGTCCCACATCATCGATCGCGCACGGTGATAGTCATCGTACTGCGGATGTGCGCGAATTTCATCGCCGAAATCGCAACGATTGCGGTACAGCTCGCGATCCGAAAGCGTCTCGTCGCCGCACACGAGCTTGCCGGTGACACGGCTCTTCGGACCGCGCTCGCCGCGACCGTACTGCACCGTCGTCACCTGCATGTCGTACCAGTTCGCCCAAAACGAGCAGAGGATTCCACCGTGGTGCGTCATGTCGCGGTACCAGTCGGCGGCGCCCTCCCAGATGCACATCGCCGCCAGATGAGGCGGTTGCAGCGAGGCCACGTGCCACTGATTGATGCCGTAGTAAGAAATACCGCTCAGTCCGACTTTGCCATTCGACCAAGGCTGCACGCCAGCCCATTCGATGCAGTCGTAGAAGTCACGGGTCTCGCGCGGAGAGAAATGGTCGATATACCCGGGCGAACGTCCTGCGCCACGTGAATCGACGCGCACGCAAACGTAACCGTACGGCACCCATTTTTCCGGGTCGACGACTTCCCAGCTTTGATATTGATTGGTCGATCCGTATGCGACGTCCGGATGCTCGGCGACCATCCGCTGCCATGCGCTCGGATAGCCTTCCTGGAACGCGAGACCCTTCGCGTACGGACCGTAGCTCAAGAGAACGGGATAGCGTCCCGCCTCCGCGGGGCAGAATATATCCGCGCGCAATACCAGACCGTCATCCATCGCAATCGGCGCATCCCATTCGATGCGCATCCCATCGCGGAGCTCACTCGCAGGCGACCCCACCGTTCCTCCTGGAATATGACCGCGACCGTGCTGCGATTCATTATTTTTATCGCGCGTCAATTTGACGCCACGGTGTAGCAAGTGTCAACTTAAGCGCATGCCATATCACAAACGATGGAGGTGCCATTGAAAATCGGTATCGCAGGCACGGGTCGAATGGGTGCGGCGGTGGCAATCCGCTTGCTAAACGTTGGTCATGGCGTGACGGTATGGAACCGCACGCGCGCGAAAACGGCAGCGCTCGCGGCAGCAGGCGCGAGAGTGGCCGCAACGCCCGCGGACCTTGCGACGCAAGTCGAGATCGTCATCACGGTTCTCACCGACGCGGCTGCGATCGACGCGACGTATCACGGAAACAGCGGCTTGCTTGCAGGCGGCGTGCGCGGCAAGCTCTTCATTGACATGAGCACCGTCCGGCCCGACGTGGAACGGGCGCTTGCGAAGGAGGTTACAAGTAAGGGTGCCGCGTTGATCGAGTGTCCGGTGGGCGGTACCGTCGGGCCGACCAAGGAAGGAAGGCTCTTCGGCTTTGTCGGTGGCGACGACCGCGATGTGGCGCGGGCAAAGCCGCTATTGGACCAGTTGTGCCGACGAGTCGAGCACGTGGGCGGCATCGGCGCTGGAGCCAGCATGAAGCTCGCCATCAATCTGCCGCTGCTCGTCTACTACCAGGCGCTGGGCGAGGCGCTGTCGCTGTGCCGGCCGCTGGGTCTCGATCCTGCACGGTTGATGGATATTTTTGCCGATACCTCCGGCGGTCCCAACATGCTGAAACTCCGCGGGCAGGTAATCGCAGCGGCGTTGCAAGGCAAGGAAACGACACCGGTCACGTTCGATATCGACCTGATACGCAAGGACCTTCGCACGATGATCGACGAAGCGAAGGCGCTCGGTGTGAAGCTTCCGGTTTCCTCACGCGCGCTCGAGTGCTACGACGACGTCGCGCGCGACGGTCTTGGTGCGAGCGACTCGACGATGCTTCCGGCGCATTGGTTGCGGCGCGGAAACGTTATTCGCCCTTGATGCCGGCTTCCTTGATGAGCTTCGCGTACTTCGCAGTCTCGGACTTGAGGTATGCGCCGAGCTCGGCGGGCGTGCTGGTCACTGCGTCGACGCCCAAATTCGCGAACTTCTCTTTGACGTCGGGACTCTGCATGACTTTGCTCAGGTCCGCATGAAACTTGTCCGCGATCAGTTTGGGTGTTCCCGCGGGCAAGAAAACGCCCCACCAGTTCACCGCCACCAGCCCCGGCATGCCGGATTCCACGCAGGTGGGAATGTCCGGTGCGAGAGGACTGCGCTCGGGGCTGGTGACGGCGAGCGCGCGAAGCTTCCCCGCGCGAATGTGTTGCATCACCGGCAACGCATCGGAGAACACGATCTGCACATTGCCGGCGAGCAAGTCTTGTACCGACAGAATTCCGCCTTTGTACGCGACGTGCACGATGTCCACGTGCGCGAGATTCTTGAACATTTCGCCGGAAAGTTGCGCGACGCTGCCGGCTCCGCCGGAGCCGAAGTTGAGCTTGCCGGGATTGGCACGCGCATAGGTGACGAGCTCACTCAGCGTCTTGGCCGGTGTTTTGTCCGGGTTGACGACGAGAATGTTCGGCCCGGTTGCAATCAACGATACCGGAATGAAGTCGCGCTCGACGTCGTACGGCACTTTGGACAGCAGTGGATTCACCGCTGCCGGACCGAGGTTTCCGATCACGAAGCTGTAGCCGTCGGGTGCCTGATGAGCCGCGTACTCCATGCCGATCGATCCCGCGGCGCCGGGCTTGTTCTCGACGATGACGGGCTGGCCCCAGAGCTCGCTCAACTTTTGCGCGACGATTCGCGCCATCAGATCGGAGCTGCCGGCCGGCGGATACGTCACAACAAGTTTGACCGCCTTGGCCGGATACGTCTGCGCGAATGCGGTGTCGGCAAGCAGCACTGCGGCCAGCACCATGAAAAGCGCTCTGCCTGTTCGCATCGTTTCTCCTCGCGCGTCGCTCGTGCCCCGGGAAGAAATCTTACCTGAAGCGCAATCGGCGCCCATCACATTGCACGTCATGTGAACAAACCCTAGACTCGGCCGACGATGAACTCAACACCGCAAACGACCCGGCAGACAGCGTCCGGACGCCGGCGCGATCAGGCGCTCTCGCTCAACATGCGCTTGCTGGCCCATCACGAGCTGGAGGGTTTCGGAGGGATCGGCGAAGGCATGGCGATGCAACTGGCGCGCGATGGCCGCCGGATCTTGTGGCTTGCGCACGAATCGGCACCCAAGAATTTCACCGGCGTGGACGTGACCGATCCGCGAGCGCCGCGGGTCGTGGCGCAGACCGAGCTGCCGCACGCGAAAGTGCGCTCGAATTCGCTCGACGTTGTGGGCGATGTGATGGCGGTCGCCTATCAGACGCAAAGTGCTGGTATGACGCCTGCCGGTTTCGATCTGTTCGATATCGGCGTGCCGGAAACACCAACACGCATTTCGCATTTCGACGCGTCCGGGCCGCATTCGCGCGGCGTGCATGCGCTTTGGTTCGTCGACGGCGACTTCGTGCACATGGCAAGTGGCGCCGCAGACTTTCAACCGCGGCATCCGAACGACGACCAGTTCTATCGAATCGTCGACGTGCGCGATCGGTCGCGACCTGTCGAGGTCGGCCGCTGGTGGCTGCCCGGCACGCGCGAAGGCGACAGCGCGCCGCCACCGCAACGACTCGATCCGAAGTTCGACGCCGGCTTTCGCGCGCACAACACCAACGTTTTCCCGCAACGGCCGAACCGCGCGTATGTCGGTTATATCGACGGTGGCGCGCTGATTCTCGAAATTGCCGACAAGGCGCATCCCAAGCTGGTCAGCCGTTGGCAATATTCGCCGCCGTTTAATGGATTTACGCATACCGTGTTGCCG
>WNGI01001935.1_pt1 | contig 17666 bp, 17 predicted proteins | sample 5400621 | NCBI WGS metagenome assembly WNGI01 (sample SAMN13153374, study PRJNA577476) | soil metagenome | isolation source: 20 cm soil or saprolite under Garry oak tree replicate 1 | place: USA:California | collected 2016-06-15 | reverse complement strand
GGCGCGGCGCTCTCGCCTCGCGCATTCGTCAGCTTCGAGACCAGTGACGCCACAACGATCACCGCCGCGATTAATCCGATCACCAGCGTGCAGATCGCGTTGATCTCGGGCTTCACCCCGAGCCGCACCTCCGAATAGATCCGGATCGGCAGCGTCGCCGAGCCGGGGCCGGTGGTAAAGCTTGCGATCACGACATCGTCGAGCGACAGCGTGAACGCCAGCATCCAGCCCGCCGCGACCGCCGGTGCGATCAGCGGCAGCGTCACCGCGACAAACGCCCGCGCCGGATCGCAGCCGAGGTCCATCGCCGCTTCCTCCAGGCTGCGATCGAGCGCGCCAAGCCGCGACTGCACCACCACGGCAACGAAGCACACGGTCAGCGTGGTGTGCGCGATCGTCACCGTCCAGAAGCCGCGCTCGGCGTTAAGCGCCACGAACAGCAGCAGCAGCGAAAGTCCGGTGATGACTTCGGGCATCACCAGCGGCGCGTAGAGCATGCCGGAAAACAGCGTGCGGCCCTTGAAGCGTTCGCCGCGCGACAATGCGACCGCCGCGAGCGTACCGAGCAGCGTCGCTGACGTGGCCGAGGCGATAGCCACCCGAAGGCTCATCCAGGCCGCCTCCAGCATGGCGCGATCGTTGAAAAATTCAAAGTACCAGCGCAGCGACCAGCCGCCCCACACCGTGACCAGCCGCGAGGCGTTGAAGGAATAGATCACGAGGATCACGATCGGCAGGTACAGAAACGCCAGGCCGAGCGCCAGCGCGGTGACGTTAAAAGGGGAAAGTCGGTTATGCGCGCGGGCCATCAGCCACTGCCCTCCAGCTCCCGGCGCTGCAGCCGGTCGTACAGCACCAACGGTCCCACCAGCAGCACCAGCAGCACCACCGCAACCGCCGAGGCCACCGGCCAATCCTTGTTGGTGAAGAATTCAAGCCACAGGGTCTGGCCGATCATCAGCGAATTGGAGCCCGCCAGCAGGTCGGGAATCACGAACTCCCCCATAATCGGAATGAAGCACAGCAAGGCGCCAGCGGCGACGCCTGGCAGCGACAGCGGAAACGTCACCAGCCAGAACGCCTGCCGCGGGGAACTGCCGAGATCGCTGGCTGCTTCCAGCAGCGCCGGGTCCATTTTGGCGAGCGTCGCATAGAGCGGCAGGATCATGAACGGCAGATAGGAGTAGACGATGCCGAGATACATCGCGCTGTCGGTGGACAGCCACACCACTGGTGCCGAGACCAGGTGCAGCGCGAGCAGGAATTTGTTGAGCAGGCCGTCATGCTGCAGGATGTTGATCCAGGCATAGATGCGGATCAAAAACGAGGTCCAGAATGGAACGATCACCAGCATCATGGCGATCGCTTGCCAGCGCTGCGGCAATCGCGCCATGCCGTAGGCAATAGGGTAGCCGATAAGCAGCAGGATCGAGGTTGAGACCGCTGCGACCACAAGGCTGCGCAAGTAGGAGAACACGTAAAGATTGTCGGAGGCCAGCAGGCGGAAATTATCCAGCGACAACTCCGCCAACGCCGCCCTGATCGCCGCAAAACCCTGGGTCGGATCGAATACTGGCAGATAGGGCGGCTGCGCGATCGCGGTGTGCGACAGGCTGATCTTGAGCACGAAACCGAACGGCACCAGGAAGAGCAGCACCATCCAAAGATAGGGCGCGACCGCGGCAAGCCGCGCCGGGCGTGTGAAGATGCGGCGGGCGCTCATTGCTCCAGCACCACGCAGTCGTCGGCGGTGAACCACGCCACCACGCGCTGGCTTGCGTTGTAGGCATCGAGATCGATCCGCGCCGTGTTGGCCATCGACGAACGCACCACCGCACCGCTGTCGAGCTTCACCTTGTAGGTCGTGATACCTCCGAGATAACTGACGCCGGTCACAACGCCTTCCAGCCGGTTGATGGAATGTGCATTGCCCTCGTCCGGAACCGGAGCGCGGCGCGACAGCTTGACCTTCTCGGGCCGGATCGCAACGGCGACGACGGTTTTGCTGATCGGCTGGCGCGGCTCCGCGACCGTGATCGTTCCGGCGACCCGTGTCGAAACCGCCAGCCGACCCGCCTCGCGCGACTCGACCTGTCCCTCGAACAGATTGACGTCGCCGACGAACTCGGCGATCCAGCGCGAGATGGGCGCCTCGTAAAGCTCGCGCGGGGTTGCGACCTGTTCGAGACGGCCAGCATCCATCACGCCGATCCGGCTCGCCACCGTCATCGCCTCCTCCTGATCGTGGGTGACGATGATAAAGGTCATGCCGAGCCGGCGCTGCAGCTCCATCAGTTCTGCCTGCGTGCTTTCGCGCAGCTTCTTGTCGAGCGCCGCCAGCGGCTCGTCGAGCAGCAAAACCTTCGGACGCCGCGCCAATGAGCGGGCCAGTGCCACCCGCTGTTTTTGGCCGCCGGAGATCTGATCGGGCTTGCGTTGCTCGAGGCCCTCGAGCTTGACCAGCCCGACCATCTCGGCGACGCGGGTATTGATCTGCGAACGCGACAGGCCGGCGCGCTTCAAACCGAAAGCGATGTTGTCCCGTACCGTGAGATGGGGGAACAACGCATAATTCTGGAACATCATGTTGATCGGGCGCTGGTGCGGCAGAACCTGCGCGATGTCCTTGCCGCCGAGCAGAATCCGGCCCTCGTCCGGCGTCTCAAAACCGGCGAGCATCCGCAGAAGCGTGGTCTTGCCACAGCCGCTTGGACCGAGCAGAGCGAAAAACTCCCCTGCCCTGATGTCGAGCGACAGCCGGTCCACCGCACGGATGCCGCCGAATTTTTTCGCCACCGCGTCGATGCGCAAAAGGGGAACGTCGGCCGCGTCTGCGCCCGCTTCGAGTTTCGAAAATTTCTCAGCCATATTCCTCGCCAGCCCATTCGCGGCTGCACGCTAGCGGCGGATCGGCACCGGCTCAACCACGGCACGGCGCGCAGCCACAATATTATCGCCAGAAACCTCCACAATCCGGTGGTTTCATGGTGCAGTATGGTGGTTACCTGCTTGGCAGGGAGGCAAGATGAACCGGGACAGGTACGATCTGCCGGTAACGACGAAGTCGGACCGCGCGGCGGCATTTTATCGCGACGGCGTCGACCGCATGCTTTCGGCATGGCACGGTGCCGCCAACGCCTTTGATGCCGCAATCGCTGAAGATCCGGCCTTTGCCATCGCTCACATTGCGCGCGCTCGCATCCATCAGATGAACATGGAAGTCACGGAAGCGCGCGCCGAGGCGGCGCTGGCGCGGCAATTGGCCGCGACAACAACCCAGCGCGAACGCCGGCACGTCGAGATCATGGCTTCAGTCATCGAGGGGCAGCCCAGAGCCGCGTTGAGCGGCGCCGAGCAGCACCTTGAAGAGTTTCCGCGCGATGCGCCGGTGCTTTCGCTTTTGCTTGGTGCTTTCGGCCTCTATGCATTTTCCGGCCGCGCCGACCACGATGCGGCGAGGGTCGCGATCTGCGAGCGTCATGCCAGGCATTACGGCGAGGATTGGTGGTTCCTCACCTATCGGGGTTGGTCGCACACCGAGGCAGGCAATCCCGCTCTCGGTCGGGCAGCGACGGAGCGGGCCATCATGCTGCGGCCTGAAAACGCAAATGCGGCGCACGGTCTCTCCCACGCCCAATTCGAGCAAGGCGACCTGGCGGAAGGCCGCACGTTTCTTTCCTCCTGGTTGCAAGCGCACGACCGGGCGAGCTTCCTGCACGGACACCTTTCGTGGCATGTCGCGCTCGCGGCACTAGAGGCCGGCGATCTGGACGGAGCGCTTGCGATCTACCAACAGCACATCAGGCCGGCGGGCGCGCCATATCCGCCCTTGAACGTGTTCACGGATTGCGCCTCGCTGCTCTGGCGGCTCTCGCTTGCCGGCAAGACAGATCTGGAGCGTTATTGGCAGGAAGTCGCCGCCTACGGCGATCGGTTCTTCCCGCAGGCGGGCGCACACTTTGCCGATGTCCACTACGCGCTGGTCGCAGCGGCAACGGGCAGCGGGGTTCTGGCAACCAGACTGGCGCAAATGGAAACCCGTAACGCCGACGGCAAACTCGCCCCAGGTTCGTCCGCGATCGGCCTTTGCCGCGGGGCGCAAGCATTCGCCGAAGGCGACAACGAAAACGCGATCCGGATTCTCGAGCCGCTGATGCCCGCGGTTGTGCGGATCGGCGGCAGCCATGCCCAGCGCGAACTGTGGGAGGACACCCTGATCGTGGCCTATCTCCGCGCCGGACACCGCGACAAGGCGATGAGGATGATCTCCGACCGTCTGCGGCGCAGGCCATCGGCCCGTGACGAGGCATGGTCGCGGCAAGCTCTGCAGGGAACAGGGAGGCGGCTTTGAAGACACCAGGAAAGCAGCGCCCGATCACAATACTGCCTGGATTTATACTGCCTGGATTTCGTCTGCGCTTTTTCGGCGCGGCGACCGAAGAGCCACAAAGATTGCCTCGAACGTTTCCAGGCTCCCGTTGAGTGAGAACAGCCGTTACAGTTGACTCCGAGTCAAAAGAATTGGCAGCCTGAACGGCGGGGGACGCTTATGCAGCGCAGACAATTCCTGAGAATTGCTGCGGCTGCGGCTGGCGCCAGCCTGCTGACGCGAGCCGGGCCCGCGAGGGCGCAATCGCTTGCCGGCAAGCAAATCCGTATGGTTGTACCGTTTCCGGCTGGCGGGCCAACCGACATCGTGGCCCGCCCCCTTGCGCAAATGTTGGGGGAGGCGCTCAAAGCGATTGTGCTGGTAGACAATCGCGGCGGCGCAGGTGGTTCGTTGGGAGCCGACGCCGTCGCCAAGTCGCCCCCCGATGGCCAAACGCTATTGATGGCGACGGTGGGCACGCACGCCATCAACCCCGCTTTGTACAGGAACTTGTCCTACGATGCCGAAAGCGACTTCACGCCTGTCGCGCTGGTGGCGCTGGCTCCGGTGGCCGTCGTCGTGCACCCCTCGCAGCCGATGACAAATCTCGCCGAGCTGGTTGATCTGGCCAAGCACATGCCTGGCAAGCTGGACTACGGCTCGGCCGGCGTCGGCACGCCCGGGCACCTGACCGCCGAGATGTTCAAGGCCGCAGCAGCTATCGATATTCAGCACATTCCCTACAAGGGCAGCGCGCCCGCCGTGACCGACCTGTTGGGCGGCCAGATACAAATCATGTTCGATCCGTTGCAATCGGTGCTGTCGAACGTGTTGGCGGGCAAGCTGCGCGCCCTTGCGATCTCAAGCAAGGCACGCTCACCTGTGCTGCCCGATGTCCCTACCATCGCCGAGTCCGGATATAATGGTTTTGAAACGACCGCATGGTGGGGCGTGTTTGCGCCGGCCAGGATGCCGGACGGGCTGACTGCCACGATCGCCGGCGAGGTTGAACGGATCGTCAACAGCGAGGCGTTCCGCCGCCAGCTCGAGCCTTTGGGCGTGATCCCGACGGTACTCAGTCGCGATGATTTTTCCAAATTTCAGCACAGCGAACTGGCGAAATGGGCCAGGGCGGTGCATGACGGCGGCATAAGGATCGATTGACCTCGATGAAACTCAACGACGAAGAGAGCGACATCCTCGCCGGCAAGGCCGGCCCGGTTCCGCAGCAGGCCTTGCAGCATCAGATCAAGGTCGGCGAATTCTTCGGCGCCGAAGATATGGTGCCGGTGACGCAAGCCCACCTGATGGCCGATACCGAAAGCCTTGGCGAAGCCGGCGTGCGGTGGCTGGAGGGTCTCGCTGCGACCGCGGGTGGGCAGCGGCGCGTCCGGATTCCAACCATCACCGACCCGCGCGGCACCGACTTCGCCAAAGCCGATTTGCTCGGTCAGACGTCAGCCATGCTCAGTCTCGAAAGGCGGGCGATTTCCGCATTCGAAGCGCTCGGTGTCGCGATGACCGACACCTGCATCAACTATCAGACCATTCAGGCTCCGACACGCAACGAGCATGTCGCCTTCGGCGACACTGGCGTCGTCATCTATTCAAACTCGATATGCGGCGCACGATCCAATTTTGAGGGCGGCCCCTCGGCACTGGCGGCCGGCCTTACCGGGCGAACGCCCCGCTACGGCTTTCACCTTCCGGAAATGCGCCGGGCCACTCTGCGCATTCAGGTGGAGTTCACGCCGACATCCCTGAACGGGTGGGGCGCGCTTGGCGGAGTGATCGGGCGTATCGGCGGCAACTATTGGGCCGTGCCTGTGATCGAGGGCGTCGAAGGAGCGCCGAAGGCGGACCAGCTCAAACATTTCGGCGCTTCGATGGCGAGCTTCGGCTCGATTGCGTTGTTTCATCTGGCAGGGCTGACGCCCGAAGCCGGCAAACTGACTGACGTGGCGGCGCCGGGTTTGCCAAGCCATCGCGTTACCAAGGCCGACGTCGATCAATTGCAAAGATCCTATCATACCGATGATGCGGTGGACGTCGTGGTCTTCTCGGCGCCGCAGCTCAGCCTTTTTGAATTGTCCGACTTGGCCGAACTGTGCGAAGGCCGGCGCTTCAAGGTGCCGCTGCTGGCGGTCACCAGCCCGCAGGTAAAACCAGACGCTGACCGCATGGGCTACACGGCGCGAATCGAAGCAGCCGGCGGCTGCGTCCTGTCCGGCATGTGCTTCTATCAATCCTATGCGCGAGAGATTTCCGAGGCCAGGGGCTGGAAGCGCCTGGCCACCAACAGTGCAAAGCTGGTCAATATTCTGGGCGGGTACGGTTACCGGCCGATGCTGGCGTCGATGGAGGCATGTGTGGATGCCGCAGTCAGCGGAAAACTGGCACGAACATGAACAACAAGACTTTTCGCGCGCGACATGCCATGGGAAGTACCGTACGCGGGCCCGCGCTGGTCGCCAATGACGGCTTTTCGGCTCGCTACGACCTCGACCGCATCAACGGCATCTTCTGTCGTCCCTCGCACAAGCTGGCGGGCCAGTCCTACGTCGGCAAAATATTGGTGCTGGACACGGCCAAAGGCGGGGTCGCCACCGCCTGGATGCTGCACGAGATGAAGTCGCGCGGGATAGTGCCACTGGCGCTGGTCCTCAATTCCGTGAATCCCATTCTAGCGCAAGGTGCCGCGCTGGGAGAAGTACCGATGCTCGCCGGGTTTGACGAAGACATCACCGCCGCTGTTCCCAACGGCGCCGAAGTTGAAGTGAACCCCGAAGCGGGCGTGCTGACGATAGTGGGTTAGCGAATTCCCTACTCAGGCCCCCGCCGTCGCCATGAACACCGCCAGCGCCTCGCGGTCAGGCGGCGGCATCGTCAAGCCCAGTTTCGACCGCCGCCACAGAATGTCCTCCGGAAACCGCGCCCATTCTTTTGTCATGAGGTAGCGAACCTCGGCGGCCGTCAGTTCCGGCCCAAAGGCCGGACCGAGTTCGGCCCGGTCTTTGGCGTTTCCAAGCACGGCCTCAAGGCGCGAGCCATAGGCGGCGACCAGCCGTTGAGCCTGAGCCTCGCTCAGAAACCGCCAGCGCTCGCGCGCGCCATCGACCTCATCGTCGAACCGCGTCCAGTCGAAATCACCGCCCGGGAGCGGCGTCTTCGCGGTCCAGCGCGGCGACATCGGATAGAAAGGGGTGAGCCTGGATACAGTCCGCTCCGCGCGCAGCCGCGAGGTTGTGACGTCACCGCCGAAGATCGTCAGCAGCGGCGCCTTGCCGCGCCCAGCATCGAAAATTATCGAGCCATCGCGCTCGGGGCGCCTGCTTTGCGGGTCCATGACCGCGTTGGCGCCGGAAACCGTCCGGATCACATCCGATGCTTCGATCCGCTCCCGAAAATACCGGTTGGCCGCGTCACAGAGATAGGCGATATCGCCGGCCGGCACCGAGACGATCGCGGGATCGCCCTTGAACGCGCGCCCCACGGTGCCGATAAGGGTGAAATCGCGCTCATAGGGGCTCGCAAAGATCAGCCGCCGGTCGCTGTTCTGGAACACATAGACACTGTCGGTATCGAACAGGCGCCGGACGATAATCTGGCTGATCTGGGCGGTGCCGACGTGCGGCGGCAGCATGCGCAACACGGTTTCGGCGACCGAGGCGGTCCAGGCACCGGTGGCATTGGCCAAGGCCCGCGCCGTGATCACCTGGCGATGGCCGCGATCGATCACGGCCAGTCGCCAGACATCGAGCCGGTCGGCGCGAACGCAACGCGCGCCGGTGCGGATCACCGCGCCCCGCTCCGCGGCATCGACGGCATTGGCGACCACCAGCCGCGAATCGTCCACCACGCAATCGGAATATTCAAACGCGGTGCCGAATGGCCGCTTCAGCGCGTTGCCGACGGGATGGTGCGTGACGTCGATCGTCGCCGATGCCGGGAGCGCCGCGGGCGAGGCCAGCCGGTCGTAAAGCAGCAGCCCCGAGCGCAGTAACCATGACGGACGCTCGTCGGAATGCGCGGGAATCGCAAAGCGCATCGGGCGTACCAGATGCGGCGCGATCCGCAGCCAGATGTCGCGTTCGGCAAGCGCGGCGCGCACGCGCAGGAAGGCTCTGCGCTCCAGCAGGGCCGGATCGCCATGGATCAGCCGCGGCGAGGCCGAGGATGCGCCCGCGCCGAGGTCGCCCTGTTCCAGCAAGATCACCCGCAGGCCGCGCCCGACGGCGTCGCGCGCCACGCTAACGCCGTTCAAGCCGCCGCCGATGATCGCAAGATCGTAGTCCGCCATGCGCGGCCCATAGCGTTTTCGAGCGAAGTGGATACCGGTTCGGGTGAAGAAAACGCGTCAAGAAAAAAGGAGGTTCGGCTCTGAACCGAACCCTAGCCGGTCTTGCGCGCGGCCTCCACCGTGTTGCCGCTGCGGCGGCCGACCAGAGCGGCGTACTGGCCGATCGGTTGAGGTCTGCCGATAAAATAGCCCTGCACCGCGTCGCAGCCTTCGTCCGAGAGGAAGGAGAGTTGTTCCTGGGTTTCCACGCCCTCGGCAACGATCGACATCTCCAACCCGTGGCCAAGGCCGATCACGGCCCGAACAATCGCCGCCGATTGGTGATTGCGGCCGAGATTCATGACGAAAGCGCGGTCGACCTTGATCTTGTCGAATGGAAACGCCTGAAGGTAGCTCAGCGAGGAATAGCCGCTGCCGAAATCATCCATGGAAATGCGAATGCCGAGCGCCTTCAACCGCCGCAGCAGCGCCAGACCGCGATCGAAATCCTCGATCAGCACGCCTTCAGTGATTTCCAGCTCAAGCCGGCCCGGCGCGAGACCGGTTTCGAGAAGTATCGAATGCAACAGGCTGACCATATCGCCATGCATGAACTGCGCCGGCGACAGGTTGACCGCGATCTGCAGCGGCATCGGCCACGACGCGGCCTCCCGGCAGGCTTCACGCAGGATCCATTCCCCCATTTCGACGATCAAGCCGCTTTCTTCCGCAAGTGGAATGAAATCGCCGGGCGGCACGAAGCCGCGCACCGGATGGTTCCACCGCGCCAGCGCCTCGAACCCGATGACTTCGCTGGAGGCTGCGGTCTGGCGCGACATCGCTTGCGGCTGATAATGCAGCGACAATTCGCCGTTCCTGATCGCGACCGAGAGATCCTGATGCAACACGCGGCGATCGCGAATCTGCCGATCCATTTCCGGCTCATAGACGCTGATCGAGCCGCGCGATGCCGTCTTGGCGCGGAACAGTGCCGCGCCGGCGTTGACGAGCAACGACGCGGCGTCGGCGCCGTTCTGCGGAAATACCGATATGCCGGTTGTGACCCCGGTGCGCACCGCTTTGCCGTCGATGTGGAACTCGTTGGCCAGCGCTTCGGCAAGCTGTTCGGCCAGCGCCACGCCCGCGGTGGGTTGCGTGCCGTCGATGATCAATCCGAATTCGTCGCCGGAGAGCCGGGCCACGACGCCGTCACGCGCCAGGTCCTGGAGGAGGTGCGCCACCTCGATCAGCAGCTTGTCGCCGGTCGCATGGCCGAACACGTCGTTGACTTCCTTCAGGCCGTCGAGGTCGACGCACAGCACCGCAAACTCCTCATCGGTGCCCTCGCAGGCCTCGATCATCTGCGACAGCGCCTGCATGAACGCGGCGCGGTTCGGCAGATCGGTCAGGCCGTCGTGATAGGCCATATGGGCCATGCGCGATTCGGTCTGGCGGCGGTCGGTGACGTCCTCGTGGGTCTTGATCAGATATTGCGGCTCGCCGGCGTCGTCGAGTACCGTCATGCGGCGGGTCAGGAACAGCCGCAAGCCGTCCTTGGTGCTGATGGGGTGTTCTTCGGTGAGCAGGCCATGCTTCCTGATCGCCGCCTCGTCGCGCGCGATGATCAGCTTGGCTTCCTTCGGATTGAAAATATCTGCAGCCGTCAATCCGGTAGCGTCTTCGCGCCGGCGGTTGAGGATGGTCTCGGCGCTACGATTGGCGAGAAGATATCGTCTGTCGCTGGCGCGCTCGACAGTCAGCGAGACTGGAATATTATCGACCACCAGTTCGAGAAATTTCTTGGTGCTTTCCAGCTCCTCGGAAAGCGATTTGCGGTCGGTGACGTCATCGAACAGCGCGATCAGGAATTCCGGCTCGTTCTTTTCGTTGCGCGCGACCACGCGGTTGGAGGCGAGAACGCGCTTTTCCGAACCGCGCTCGACCACGAATTCGCTGCGGAACTGGCCATCGGGAGAATTGAGCGCCGCCTGGTCCGCCGCTTCTATTCTTGCCGCCGTGGCGGTCGTGAATATTGCATCGGCACGGCTGCCGACGATTATGTCGCGGGAAAAGCGCGAGAAGCGTTCGAACGCGCGATTGGCAAAAATATAGCGGCCGTCCTCGATGCTCTTGGCGGCCACGCATACCGGCACGTTGTCGAGCACTGATTCCAGGAACTGCTTGGTCGACGCCAGCTCTCTCGAAAGCTTGCGCTGCTCGCTGTAATCCTCATGCGTCGCCACCGAACCGCCGTTCGGCAATGCAAAATATTTGACCAGAACCGACCGCCCGCTGGGCAGTTCGGTAATGAGGCCTTCCGGTGTGCCGGCTTGCGCATAGAAGTCCTCGACGCTGACGTCGAGGACGCCGCGCTCGCGCCGCATCTCCAGCAGTTCCGGTCCGGTCATGTTCCTGGAAATGTCCGAGCGTGCCAGGCCATAGATCTCGAGATAGCGGTCGTTGCAGAACACGATCCGGTTCTGTGCATCCGTCATCACCGCGCCGTGGCTGAGCTGGTTAAGGGCGGAGCTGACGAATGCATTCCTGCGTGACTGTAAACGCTTCACCTTGCGGAACGCCGAGTGAACCCACAGCACGACAGCTGCGAGAAAGGAGCTGACTACGACGCCGGCCATCAGGATTTCCCAAACCATGTTGGGGTCGGCAGTGCCGAGATAGCTTTTCGGCGCAAAGTCAGTAGATGCGCCCCAGACGGCCCCCAGGGGCGCAATGGTAGCAATCGCGCAAGCGATGGCCTGCGCAGCAATCACAATCTTGCCGCCTGCCCGCGAATTCTTTTTAGCCATCAGTCACCCAACGATTTTCGCGTCGGAGTGTCTGGCCTCACGGGTTTTGATCAGGTAAACGCGTACCCTCGCAACTTGTAAATGTGTCTTAAATTATGGCAATTGCCCTGACATGATTAATTCTTCCCTAACGGCAAACCAGCCCGGAAAACGCTGCCAAATAGGGATTTTCGGCAGCGCGATAGTGTGCGAATGCGATTGATCCTCGGCGCGCCAAATTGGGCGAACGCGCCTCGAGCTGAATAGCCGGATCCGAACTGCAAATGGACAAAGCCGAGTGCGTCGTTATCGGTGCGGGGGTGATCGGCCTTGCCGTCGCACGGCGGCTGGCGCAGGCCGGCCGCGAGGTGGTCGTCCTGGAGGCGGCGGAAGGTATCGGCACCGTAACATCGTCGCGCAACAGCGAGGTGATCCACGCCGGCATCTATTATCCGGCGGGGAGCCTGATGGCGCGGATGTGCATCAGCGGCAAGCGCGCCCTGTATCAATACTGCAGCAACCATGGCGTCCCGCATCGCAATTGCGGCAAGCTGATCGTCGCGACGACGGCGAATGAGACCGCGAAACTGCAATCGATCAGGGCCCACGCCGAGGCCAATGGTGTGCTCGATCTGCAGACTCTCTCTGGCGATGCCGCGCGCGCATTGGAGCCGGCGCTGAATTGCGACGCCGCCCTGCTCTCGCCTTCCACCGGCATCATCGACAGCCACGCCTTCATGCTGGCGCTGCGCGGCGATGCCGAAGATGCCGGCGCAGCCTTTGCCTTTCATACGCCGTTGCTGCACGCTAGGGCGGCCGGTGAGCGAATCGAGCTCGACGCCGGCGGCAGCGCCCCGACCAGCCTTGAATGCAGGCTTCTCGTCAATGCCGCAGGGCTTAGCGCCGCCGCGGTCGCGCGCGGCATCGACGGCATGCCGATCGACCTGATACCGCGGGCCTATCTCGCAAAAGGAAACTATTTCAGTTGCACCGCCCGGGCGCCGTTTTCGCACCTGATCTATCCGGTGCCGGAGCCCGGCGGGCTCGGCGTGCACCTCACCCTCGACATGGCGGGACAGGCCCGGTTTGGTCCTGACGTGGAATGGGTTGATACGATCGATTATGCCGTCGACCCGGCGCGGGCGGCCAGATTCTATCCGGCGATCCGGCGATACTGGCCGATGCTCCCGGACGGCGCACTGATGCCGAGCTATTCGGGCATTCGGCCGAAGATCGTGCCGCCGGCGGTGGCCGTGCAGGATTTCCTGATCCAAGGGCCGCGCGACCATGGCGTCGACGGACTGATCAATCTGTTCGGAATAGAATCGCCGGGCCTGACATCTTCGCTGGCAATAGCGGACCATGTCGGCGAGCTGGCAGGGGTATAGCGGGCAAGGCTTCCTTCGAACCTCCCAAAACGCGCACATCCCCAAGGGTGAGCGCGATTGCGCTCCTCCCGGGAGGACGGCGATGCTTGTGAAGGCTGGCTAGTGGAGTGTTTCTTCGGCGGTATGCTTCAACCGCTCGATCTGGTCCTTAACCATCAATTTGCGGCGCTTTAACTCAACAATTTGCAGGTCGTCTGTTGAAAGGTGTACGAGTGCTTCGTGTAATTCGTTCTCGAGACTCTTGTGTTTCCGTTCCAGTTCAACGAGATGCGCCTGAATTGCCATATGGAGCCTCCTCGGGGATTGAACCTCAGATTTGATCCGGGCACGCCAGTGTACACGAGCCGGCCAATCTGTCGATGGGTATCGAAAATTGTACCCTCAGTTTTGGGTATCATATGTAACGAACCGTGAGCACGGAACCGGGGTGGTTCCCTGAACCGCGGCCTGCTTGCAGACCGCGCTGGCAGGGACGATATTCCTCCCACGGCTTGCGCAAACCTTTCGCAACCTCGTCGCGTTTTTCGGCTAACGTGCACCATGACCGACGAAGATGAGCGCGAACTCGAATCCGAGCTCGCACGGCTGCAGCAGGAGCACCGCGATCTCGACGCGGCGATCGATGCGCTGCATCAATCGCCTGCGCCGGATTTGTTGCGGCTGCAACGGCTGAAAAAGCGCAAGCTGCAACTGCGCGACCGCATCGCCTTCATCGAAGACCAGATTACGCCTGACATTATTGCATAACCTTCGTCGTCGCGGGTCGCGTCCAACGGGTCCGCGCAAAGCGCGGCCCGATGACGGGCTCCGACGCGAACCCGGAATCCAAGACGGGGTGCTGGTACTTGGGACCATCCCTGAATGACAGTCTGGTGGTCTAACCGCCGCCTGTCACTTCTCGCAGTACGCCCGCAACATCTGTTGGACCGTAGGGTTTGGGTAGAAACCGTCCGCCTTCGGGCAAATCCGTTTCCGCAATCTCGACGCGGCCGGAGGTCGCGACAATCTTGATCGGTGGCCAGCGCCCCCTGACCGCCCGGGGGAGCTTCAATCCGTCCATCGAGCCCGGCATCTGGATATCGGTGAAAACCACGGTGATGTCCCGACGAGCTTCGAGAATTCCGATGGCTTCGTCGGCGTTGGCTGCTTCGACCACCCCGAAACCGGCGGCGGTAATCATATCGGCCGCATCCATTCTTAACAGAAATTCGTCCTCAACGCTCAGCACCAGGGGTCTCTCAGACTTAACAAGACCCATGCGACTTACTCCCTGAATAGGCATAAGCGCCGGATATTGTTTTCGTTCCCGCCGTCCGCCTTGCACCGCGGTCATTCGGTCTACCGGCCTGCGCCGATCCTTCGGTTGGGCGCTGCGGGGGAGGCGGCGCCGAAGCGGCAATTCAACCCCCGGGGAGGCGCTTGACGCCCCTTGACTCTCAGAGAACAAAAGAGGAACATTTATCCTGCCTCATGCCCACCAGGGAATTTCGCCATGTCCGAACTTTCTTCACTGTCCGACGTCGATCGTTACGAGCAGGCCTGCGACCAGGCGATCGCGATGTGCGACGGAAATCTGCGCAGCACGATCAAGGCGCTCATCATGGCCAACGAATATCTGGAGATGGAATTGAGGGAAGTGCAGGCGGCGGTTGCGAACGGCTTCGCTCCGGCAGGATTACCGCGAGCCAGGAGCGATGCCGCCTGATTCGATCGATCAACCCCGGAGCGATACCATGGCCGATGTCACCTATTACGTCGCGCTGCCGTTCCTGCAGGACGAGGCCGGCTCGCCGGTCGCCGGCGCGGCGGAAGAATGCCAGACTTCGTCGGGCGCATTACGGCGCGCCGAGATATTGTCAAAGGCCGCCGGCAGCATCGGCGCAGTCGCCTTCAGCCGCACCGGCGACCCCTTGATCGGTGAATTCGGCGACGCCCGATTGCTCAAGAAATTCGGCAACGTGCCGGATGATCTCAGCGGGTTGTAGGGATATCGTTTCGTACGCTATCGCTTTGCCCATCGCGGCTGAAAAATCGCGCTGATCACGCCTGGTAGCGTCGTTGTGCCTTGCGCAGATACATCGCGCTATCGGCTTGTTCCAGCGCTCGGCCCGCTTCCGCGTGAGGGCCGAGAATGGCAACGCCAGTAGACGCGCCCGCGGTCACGGTGCGGCCGCGAAAAGTGAAGCTTAAGCCATCGATGGCGTGCTCCAGCGACGCCGCCTTGGCCTTGGCGTCGGTCTCGCTCATGTTCCACAACAGCAGCGCGAACTCGTCGCCGCCCAGCCGCCCGATTACGTCGGACGAGCGCACGTTGCGCAACAGCACGGCGACGACGGCCTTCAGCACCTGATCGCCGGCGGCGTGACCAAAGGCGTCGTTGATCGGCTTTAGGCGGTCGACATCGAGCGCGATCAGCGCGCCGCTTGCGTGATAGCGCTTGATGTAGGCGATCGAGCGGTCTAGTTCGCGCAAGAAGCGGCGCCGGTTGGGAATGTCGAGCAGGAAGTCGGTATCCGCGGAAGCCTCGAGTTCCTCGATTCGCGCCAGCGCCTTCGCCAAATGGGTCCTGAGCCGGCGAATGGTCAGTTTGGCGTCATTGTGCGCAATCGAGAGCCGGTGCGGAGAAGCGCGCGAGGGACGTCGTGGCTCAACCTTGCGCTGTGCCGCGACAGTTTTTCGGCGTTTCGCACCCCTCGGGGCGGTCGCCTTGATTTTCTTTCTCATTGGCATGTCGGGGCGTATTCCGCAGGAGGGGACCGGTTTTAAACCAGAGTGCGCGCAACTTATCAGTTAGGGCCTTTTCTTACTCCTAACACCGAGCCGCAAAAATGCACTGAGAAGGCTTGCCGGGATTCACCAAGACAGGATAGTCCATTCCGGACCCCTTGCCACGCCTTGCCGAACCTTGGGCCGATCTTATACTTGCGGCCTATGCTTTTGGATTCCCGAAAGAATTGACCGAATGACCGCCCCCGTCGCCATCATCATGGGAAGCCAGTCGGACTGGGCGACCATGCGCCATGCCGCCGAAACGCTGGCCGCGCTCGGCGTCGCATGCGAGAAGCACATCGTCTCCGCTCACCGCACCCCCGACCGGTTGTTCGCCTTTGCCAAGGGCGCCAAGGCCGCCGGCTTCAAGATCATTATCGCCGGCGCCGGCGGCGCGGCGCACCTGCCGGGCATGACCGCGTCGCTGACGGAACTTCCGGTATTCGGCGTCCCGATCGAATCCAAGGCGTTGGCCGGCGTCGATTCGCTCTATTCCATCGTCCAGATGCCCGCAGGCGTTCCGGTCGGGACCCTGGCAATCGGCAAGCCCGGCGCGGTCAATGCCGCGTTGCTTGCGGCAAGTGTGCTTGCGCTCCACGACCCCGCGCTGTCAGGCAAACTTGCCGCCTGGCGCAAGGCGCAGACCGAGGCAGTCGGCGAGCGCCCGGAGGGAACGGCGTGACTGCCTCCAACCAGGTCAAGCTGAAGCCCGGCGACACCATCGGAATCCTCGGCGGCGGACAACTGGGCCGGATGCTGGCGATGGCGGCGGCGCGGCTCGGCTTGCGATGTCAGGTGTTCGCACCGGATCCGGATTCGCCGGCGTTCGACGTGGTGCTGAATGCGACCTGTGCAGAATATGCCGATGTCGAGGCGCTGGAGCTGTTCGCCAACGACGTCGACGTCATCACTTACGAATTCGAGAATGTGCCGGCCGCCGCCGCGATGATTCTCGCGGCACGGCGTCCCGTGCTGCCCGACCGGGAAATCCTGGAAACCACGCAGGACCGGCTGGCCGAGAAAGACTTCGTCAAACGGTTGGGCATCGGCACCGCCGATTATGCCGACGTATCGTCGGTAGCGGCGCTCCATGCCGCGATCTCCCGCATCGGCCTGCCCGCCGTGATCAAGACCCGACGCTTCGGCTATGACGGCAAGGGCCAGGCGATCATCCGCAACGGCGACAATCCGGAACAAATCTGGGAGGACCTCGGAACCAAGTCCGCCATTCTGGAAGCCTTCGTTCCCTTCGAGCGCGAGGTCTCGATGATCGCGGCGCGCAGCGCCGATGGCCATGTCGAATGCTTCGACGTCACCGAAAACGAACATCGCGACCACATTCTGAAAATCTCGCGCGCGCCGGCCGCGATCTCCGATGCGCTGGCGGCACAGGCGCGCATTATCGCGGAAAGCATTGCCAACACCCTGAACTATGTCGGCGTGCTCGCGGTCGAGATGTTCGTATTGGCCGGTCCCGGCGGGCCGGCACTATTAGTCAACGAGATCGCGCCGCGGGTGCACAATTCCGGGCACTGGACGCTCGACGGCGCCTCGATTTCGCAGTTCGAGCAGCATATCCGCGCCATCGCCGGCTGGCCGCTCGGCAAGCCGGTTCGTCACGGCCCTGTCACCATGACCAACTTGATCGGGGACGATATCAACGGCTATCAGCAATGGCTCACCGTCCCCGGCGCGACTGTCCACCTCTACGGCAAGGGCCCGGCACGGCCGGGTCGGAAGATGGGACATGTGACGCAGGTCGAGGCCACGCCGCCAAAAACCGGCTGATTGGAGCCAAATAACCGGATTTGGCCGCGTCGGGTGGTCCTCATCACTTTCCCGCTGGTGGACATTCCCGCTTTGATCTGATACATCCGCGCGCTCAAGGTAGAGGGCGTGGCCTTTCGCCACCTTTTGCTTTGCCAGATTCCAATCCGATCAATTGAAAGAGGATGCCGCGTGCAGGTTCTCGTTCGCGATAACAATGTCGATCAAGCCCTCAAGGCGCTGAAGAAGAAGATGCAGCGCGAGGGAATTTTCCGCGAGATGAAGCTCCGCGGCCATTATGAAAAACC
>WNGI01003660.1_pt1 | contig 17672 bp, 13 predicted proteins | sample 5400621 | NCBI WGS metagenome assembly WNGI01 (sample SAMN13153374, study PRJNA577476) | soil metagenome | isolation source: 20 cm soil or saprolite under Garry oak tree replicate 1 | place: USA:California | collected 2016-06-15 | reverse complement strand
CACCTTGCGCGATCGCGAGTGCATCGCTAGCGACGGCGGCAAGCAGGGCGACGACGAGCCATCGGGAAGAGGCGATCCACAGGCCGAGCAGGAAGAAGACGGCGAGCGAGGCGTCCGGTGGCGTGGCGATGCCGCCGAAATGGCCGATACGGGTCATTGCGAGCAGCGCGATCAGAGCAACGCCCGTGATGAGGTCGCGCGAAGGTTCAGGCAGGTTCATCGTGGATTCCTCCGGTGAGCTAGCGGGATGGGTGATAGCGCAGGGTGATCCACCCTGTGCGACCGTCTTGCGGGTAGAACTCAGCCGTTTCGTAGTGGCGCCCACTGACATTGGCGACCTTCGCCTCCACTGACCACTGCCGCGCCGGCGCCCAACAGCCGAGGAAGTCGAGTGTCAGGTAGCCGCCGAGCCGCTGAGTGTTTGCAAGATCCTCGAAGCGCGGCCCGACTGCGTTCAAGCGCGCCATGAAGCACGCGCTCGCCCATTGGTGGCCGAGGTCCAGGCGGCCACTCAGCGTGGCTCGGCGCGGCAAGAGCTTGCCGCCCTCAGCCGATGCGGGTGTGCGATTGCGGGGGTCGAGCCACGTGATGATAAGCGACAGTGTCGATCCTGCCCGCCGAGCGGCCAGCTGGCCTTCGGCGCCGCGAATAACCGCCGTCTCGATGTTCGCCGGCAGGAAGGTGGAATCGAAGGCGATCAGGTCAGTGATGCGGGTCTCAAATGTATGGAGCGACCACCGCGCCTCGCCGCGCGAACCATCGATTCCGAGCTCCGCTGAGCGGGAGTGCTCCGGCCGAAGCGCCGGATTGCCAAAAAAGGGATAGTAGAGCTCGTTAAAGGTGGGCGCTCGGAACGCCGTGCCGAACGAAGCGGTGAGCCGCGGCCCGCCAACGAAGCGGTGCGACCATGTCGCGCTTCCGGACGCCTGACCTCCGAACTGCTCGTTGTTATCGTGTCGGGCGCTGATGCTGAATCGCTCGGAGGCTAGCCCGCCCTGGTACTCGAGGAAGCCGCCGATGTCGCGGCGTGAACTGACGGCATAATCGACCGAACTCGTCACGCTATCGCGCTGCGCATCGGTACCGAGTGTCAGCAGGTGCTGCGGTGCCAGCTGCCAGTCGGCCTGCAGGGTGCCTTGGGAATGACGGGTGTCGAACCTACTCTGCGGGACGAAATTCAGGTCATCCGTCGCCTCGTCCTGCGACACGCCCGCACGCATCATCAGGTGCAGGGAGGGCAGGGGCGACCACCGCGCCGTCACGCCCGCAGTCTGCTGGACGAAGTTCTCGTGATTGACCAACGTCCCGGCGAAGCGGGTGCCCCCCTGGGCACGCAGCGCCGTGAACTCGGCGTTCGCCGTGTCGCTGAAGTCGTACCCGATCCGAGCGGACTGCGAGGCGTCGTGAAAACCGTCAGGCGTGAAATCGAAAGTAAAGCATCCCCCGCCCGGAGGAACGGGTGTTCCGCGGCACGACGCGTAGCCCTCACCGCCGAGGTAGGAACTCGAAACACTGTAGGAAAGACCCTTTGTGCTTCCGGAGAGACCGGCGCTGCTATTCTCCGTGTTGTGGCTGCCGCCGCCTGCGCTGGCCGTCAGCAGTGGCTCGCCCTGTCCGCGGCGAGTGAAGATCTGGATAACCCCGCCGACCGCTTCCGAGCCATACAGGCTTGAGTGAGGACCTCGAACAATTTCGATGCGGTCAATCTCCTCGACCGGCAGGTACTCGAAAGCCGTAGTGCCGAGCGTAGCGGACGTGAGTTTGACGCCGTCGACCAGCACCAGCACCTGGTCCGCGTCAGTGCCGCGCAGGAAGAGCGCGGTCGCCTTGCCGAGACCCCCATTGTTTGAAATTTGCACGCCTGCCTCACCGGTCAGCAGTTCCTGTACCGACGTAGCCTGGCGCGCCTGGATGTCTGCTCGGGTGATGACCGTCACCGAGCTGAGCGCATCCTCAATCGACTGACTGGTGCGCGTGGCCGTAACGACGACGGTGGCCCCGTCGCTCTGCGCCTGTGCAGCGCCGCTGGCCAATAGGAATGTCGGAAGAGCGCCGAGAACGCAGACCTGCGAGGCAGCGCGGAGCGTACGCAAGAAAGCCATCCCACCCTCCATGCACCCGCCGTGCATGTGTCGGACCGATCGACGTGGAGGATGGGAAGCGATGCAGAGAATGCGCAGTGCAGTGACACCGGCCGCTCCGCACCGATGCTGCCCACCGCAACACGTGCCTCTGCGTCGCAGGTCGGTCTACGGGCTCGTGAGTGGAACTATCCTGCCGGGTCGCCTTCCCACGCCGAAGCGCAGTGGCGTCGTGACTCGGCTTTTACTCACTTACCGTTGCGGGGGCAGCGCCGGGTTGGCCTTTCGTCGGCTTCACCGGCTTCCCGTTTCACTCGTGCGACCGCGAGGTCGACAAGCTCCTGAACGCAGCATCAGTCTGCCGCTCATCGAGCGCGGCGTCAACGGCCTCGGAGAGCGACCGCGCGGAGCGCCTCGATACGGTCCTGCGGACCCTGCAGGCGGGTGAGGCCGCCGCCGCGGGCCAAGCTCCTTGAGCCGATTACCGCCGCTGAGCAAGTCGCTGCCGCCAACCTCTCGCCCTATCATTGTCTGCGCGTCTTTAAGCATTACTCGAGAGGAGAAGCAATCATGTCGACGACCGCCAAAGGCACCAACACCATCCGGCTTCATCGTGTGCTGCGCGCTACGCCAGAGCGGGTCTACCGAGCGTTTCTCGATCCGGACGCGCTGGCCAAGTGGCTGCCACCGCACGGATTCACCTGCAAGGTTCACCACCAGGACGCCAGGGTAGGTGGCGCCTACAAGATGTCGTTCACCAATTTCGCAACCGGCAAGAGTCACTCGTTCGGTGGAACGTACGTCGAACTCGCGCACAACGAGCGCATTCGCTACACGGACAAGTTCGATGACCCGAGCTTGCCTGGAGAGATGCAGGCGACGATAGCCCTGAGGAAGGTATCCGTCGGCACAGAGTTGACCATCGTGCAAGAAGGGGTGCCCGGCGTCATTCCGGCCGAAGCGTGCTATCTCGGCTGGCAAGAGTCTCTGACACTCCTTGCGAAGCTCGTCGAGGCCGAGATTCCAGACTAGGACGTGCCTGACGGCGCTATGTTTCCGGAATAACATGTGACGAGCGAGACGAGATGCACCTCAGCGCAGGCCTCTGAGGGCTGCTCGACGTGTCGGTATTCCAGGTTCATCTGTGTGTCTCAAAGATCGCGACGCAGTTGCCCTACAAAGCGTCGAATGGCTCGCTCATCACGCCGGTAGAAGGTCCAACCCTTCTTCCGTGTCGCCACCAGGAGCCCGGAGTCTGTGAGCAAAGTGAGGTGCCGGGACGCCGTCGCTGCCGCAATACCTAACGCTGTGCGTATAAGGTCAGCGCACACACCGTCTTTCAAGAGATCTCCGTCTACCTGAGGCGGAAAGGTTGCAACCGGATCTTTGAGCAACCGCATTATTTCCAAGCGGACGGGGCTTGCCAGCGCCTTGGTCGTCTTGAGCGGCGCCGAGGTATGTTTTGCAGTTTCGCTAGTTAGCACAAATACGAAACATAACAAACAAGCCGAGCCAGGTCAAGCAGCGTTCTGACGCGACGACCGCAAGTCAGAAAGTCAGTTCCCGATTGAACGAATGCCTCATGCGCTGACACTCATGAAGCCCAACAACTCTTTAGTGTGGCTCACGCTTGCCCAGCTTGGCACGCAAACTTACATACCGAGGTGATGCATATCCCGTCTACTTCACGGAGATTCGAATGTCAGTCCCAACACCCGCGCACAAGGCGCGAAAGGAAAATCGTATGAAGAACTGCAATGCATCGGAGATTCAGTCCACGCGTCGCATCCTACCCATCGCGTGCGCCACGGCTCTCGCCGTGGCTTGCACGGCGTCGCTGGCGCAATCCGTCCAGGACGGTGGAGTCACGATCACACCGCCACCGGTACCCGCCAACATTCAAGTGCCACTGGGGAACACGGCATTTCTCGTGGGTCACGCCGTCGGTACCCAGAACTACATCTGCCTGCCCTCAGGCGTGCCACTGGGGAACACGGCATTTCTCGTGGGTCACGCCGTCGGTACCCAGAACTACATCTGCCTGCCCTCAGGCACTGGTTTCAAATTCACCCTCTTCACGCCGCAGGCTACCCTGTTCAACAACGCCGATAAGGAAGTCATTACCCACTACTTCAGCCCCAACCCGGTTGAGGGTGGCACGATTCGCGCCACCTGGCAGCACTCCCGGGACGCGAGCACCGTCTGGGCCAAGGTGCAGGGGCCTTCGCCCTCGAACCCGCTGGGTGATTCATCCTCCGACCCCAATTTTGTCGCGCCGGGTGCCGTTGCCTGGCTCAAGTTGACCGTGGCGGGAACCGAAGAGGGACCCACCGGTGGCGACACCCTGACGCGCACCACATTCATCCAGCGGCTGAACACCTCTGGAGGGCTCGCACCGTCGGCGGGTTGTAGCTCGGTGACAAACGTCGGTAATCAAGCGTTTATGCCTTACACGGCCGACTACTTCTTCTACACGGACCGCTAAAGGCCATTCGGCCGACCGCAACTACGATGTGAGCAAGAGGGCTATGGGAGAACCGGACGGCACAACCGTCCGGTTCTCCTTATTAGTCGCTCGTCCTCACTCAGGCTAGAGGTCGGGTAGGTGTTCTCGGCCTACTGTAGGCGTTATCTAAGGGCGAGGTCGGTTGTCAACCCTTCTGCATCTTGGCATCTCTGTTTCACGGATACGGGAATAAAACAGTCCGATCGGAGGTTCTCTCTCCTGAGCCACCACCTAAGGAGACGGCCGTGTCGGACGATTGCCTGACAGGTCCGAAAGGTCTGAACCATGAGAACACTCACATGACTCTGGGACGATACCGATCGGTGCTGGCGGCTGTCAGCGCCGCGCTGCTCTGGTGGGGCGCGCCCTCTAGTCCTTCGACTGCAGGAATCCCAGACCCGACTAAGATCGTGGTGAAGGATTTCATGTTTGTGCCGGTGTCGTTGACCGTTAAAGCCGGCTCGACCGTGACATGGGCCAACCTGGACGATGAGCCGCACACCGTCGTCAGCGACACGGGGCTGTTCCGCTCCGGTGCCATTGATACGAACGAAAGCTTCTCGTTCAAGTTCGACAAGCCCGGCACCTATCACTTCACCTGTTCGATTCACCCCCGCATGCTCGGAACGATTGTCGTTCAGTAGATCTCATGACCAGCATAGCGAAAGCGGGACTTGTCGTTGCGGGTACTCTCGCGGCACTGGCGTTCGGCGGCGTCGTGTACATCGGCTCGGGTATTTACAACATCGGCGCCGATGACCACCACACGAAGATCGTACTGGCGATCATCGAGCAATTGCGGGAGCGCTCCATCGGGGTGCGCGCACGCGCGACTCACGTTCCCAATCTCGAGGATCCTACGAGAATCGTCGCCGGCGCTAAACACTATGCGGCGCTCTGCGTCGGCTGTCACCTGGCACCTGGGGTGACGAAGTCCGATATTCGACCAGGCCTCTATCCACACCCGCCGAACCTCGCACAAGAAGACACCCGCGACGCCCAGCGGGCGTTCTGGACGGTCAAGCACGGTATCAAGATGAGCGCGATGCCCGCGTGGGGGAAGACGCTTGATGATGCGGCAATCTGGGATGTTGTCGCGTTTGTTCGACAAATGCCTGCAATGACTCCGGAAACGTACCAGCAACTGTCCACGGGTCACTCAGGATAGGCCGCCGCGACAATGCAACTACTGAATAGTCAGTTGGCCGAGTGCGCGCCTGAACGCCGCGAGCGCGAGCTGCTGGAGCGCATCGCCGCGCAGGATCGCGAAGCGATGCACGAATTCTACCTGCTCTACTATCGTCGTCTCGCGCGCTTTCTGAGGCGGATGACGCGCCGCCATGACCTCGTCGATGAGATAGTCAACGACACTCTCGTCGTCGTGTGGCAGAAGGCCGGCGACTTTCGCGGCGACTCCCGGGTATCAACTTGGACTATGGGCATCGCCTATCGACGGGGATTGAGTCTGCTGCGGGCGGAGTACCGCGCGGGCAAACACATGCCACTTCCAACGACCGACGATTGGCATTTGCGAAACCCGGTTGCGGAACAATCTAACCTCAGTGAGTTACTGGAACGCGCGTTGGAAAGCCTGTCCCCTGATCATCGAGCGGTCCTGGAACTGACCTACTACCTCGGTCACTCGTGCGGTGAGATTGCCGCCATCATGGACTGCCCGGTTAACACCGTGAAAACACGTATGTTCCACGCGCGCAACAAGCTTCGCGCGCTGATACCGATTCTCGCAGCACCTCGTGTGGAAGCCCTCTCGGCAAAGCCGTAAGAACGCTCTGGGCCTGCGTCGCAGTTCACCATTCGAGCAGCGATCACATCGATTTGGAACTGGCCTCAACTCCTATCCGCAGCAGCCCGAGTCGGCGCCGGAGATCCTCGAATCGAGCGTCGGACCGCAGAGGATCGAAGGCCGGGCGTAGCAGGATGGACGGGTTGAAGCGCGCCTCATAGGCCTTGTTCAGCCAGACCATCGCCTGGTCATGATTGCCGAGGCCCACATAGACCAAAGCAATATTGGCGTCGGTGGAGGGATTTTTATCAGGCTGTGCCTCCAAGTCCTTGACTATGTTTTTGGCTTCGCGCTTCCGTCCTGACATGGCGTAAACGTAGGCGAGATTGGAGTCGAAAGCTCCGCTGTGACCGGAAAGCTCAATCGCTCGCTGAAACTCTGCGATGGCTTCATCGTGCATGTGCTTTTGCTCGAACACCTGGCCCAGTTGATAGTGGGCAACGGCAAAGTTCGGGTCCATCTCCAGTGTCTTCTTACTTTGCTGCACTGATTCGTCATAGAGGTGAGCGATGCACAATGCATCTGCCAGGTCCGCGCTGATGATCAGGGAGAGAGGATCAAGACTCTCGGCTCTTCTTAGCTCGAAGATGCCCTCGCTATTCCGTCCCATCACGAGCAGATGCCAGGCATACCAGTGATGGGCCGTTGCATAGCCGGGATTCAGCTCGATTGCCCGCTTATATTCCTTCTCGGCGGCGGCCCAATCCCAGCCATAAAGGTCGAATGCGAAAGCGAGAGAAGTGTGGGCCTCGCCGAGGCTATCGTCTAGTGCCAGCGCTTTGGTCGCAGCCGCCTGGGCTTGGCGGAAAGCATCCTGCGGAGGAAGAACTCCATATTCCCAGTCGCCCGACAGTGCGTAGGAGTCGGCTAAGCCTGAATAGGCTGCCGCGTAGTTTGGAGCCATCGCGATCGCATGACTGAAGTAATCGATAGCCTTCTTCAAACTCTCACCGGTTCGCTTGTTCCAGAAGTACCGTCCTTTCAGGTAGGCCTCATAGGCATCCGGTATCACCGTCTTCGGCTTCCGCAGCGCGACCTGCTGCTGCCGACTCAAGGTGGCCCGGACCTGCCCGGCTATGGCTTGAGCGACTTCGCTTTGTAACGCAAGCGCATCGCGCAGATCTCCTTCATAACGCTGGGCCCACATTTGCTCGTCCGCGGGTACCCGGATCAACTGGACGGTGATCCGAACTCGATCGCCTGAACGCAACACGCTTCCTTCCACCACGGCTTGCACGTTCAGCTCACGGGCAATCTCGGCCAAGGGCTTACCAACACCCTTGTAGCGCATCACCGACGTACTGGAGATCACGCGTAAGGCGCTGATTTGCCCCAACTGCGTGATTAATTCCTCGGTCATGCCGTCGGCGAAATAGTCCTGGGAAGTGTCGCCGGAGAGGTTCCCCAGCGGCAGCACTGCCACGGAGCGAATCGTCGGTGAGGAGGTCCTCGACGTGTAGAGAATCCACGACAGGGCAGCTGCGAGTACCAGGGCAAACCCAAAGCCGAAAACCCTCCAAGTAAGGGCACGGGGCGGCCGTCTTGCAGAGATGCCGGCTTCCAGACCGGAAAGACGACCGCCGTCAGCCTGCACAGTCAGATCGCCGGCTGCGGCTTCCAGTGGTCCATCCTGGACAACCGCGACATCGGCGAGAAACCGGTAGCCGCGGCGGGCGACGGTCTCTATGAAGCGAGGATTCTCGGCAGAATCGCCCAGCGCCTCTCGAATCTTGCTGATGGCTTTGTTGAGACCGTGATCGAAGTCCACGATCGTCTCCGGCCAAATCTTTGCGCGCAATTCCTCCCGGCTGACCAGTTCTCCTGGCCGTTCCAGCAACATAGCCAGCAGTTGAAAGGGTTGCTCTTGCAAAGGCAGGCGTTTGCCGTGCTTCGTCAGCTCGCCGATTCGAGGGTCGGCTTCAAAAACCCCAAACCGCAAACGCTTGCGTGGGTAGTCGGCATGCTGCATGGCAAATAGTCCGAACGTCACCTGTTTTCGAACAGCCTTGTAGCAAGGACGGGACGGCTCGTCGCCTTGTCGCACGACCCGTTGCCGTCAAATTCTAGACCCCTCCCAAACTCCTGCCACAACTTTCCGAGCACGGAAACCGGAGGAGCACCTCACCTAAGCATTTCATTTGGATAGTTATTCTGGGGTACCCACGCTCCAGCAAGAAGGCACTGACGATCCATTGAAGACAGACGTCTACCTGATTAAACACGAAGAGCGTTCTCGATGGTCACTGATCACGAAGCTCCCCATGAATTCAGTTGCCGTTTACCCAACTCGCAGCGCAACCATCTCGTCTGCCCCGCAGCAAGGCGCGGCTGTGAAACGAATCAGCTCAGGGGACGCCAACGCGCGTTTCAGGAGTGTGGTGCTGCCGCATCTCGCCGATGCCTATTCACTCGCCCGCTGGCTCACCGGCAGTCGCGCCGATTCCGAGGATGTGGTGCAGGACGCTTGCCTGCGCGCGCTCCGGGGCATCGGCAATTTCTCCAATGGCAATGCCCGTGCCTGGGTGTTGACCATAGTGCGCCACACGGCCTATGACTGGTTGCACAAGAACCGACCAGCCGTTGTTGTACTGGTTGAGGATGTCGAAGCCGTCAAGCGCACACAGTCCATCGACTGGGATGTTGAAACACCCGAGACGGCGCTCATCGCGCAAGGCGACGCGGCGCTACTCGAGGCAGCGATTGCAGCGCTGCCGGCACCGTTCCGGGAGACGCTGGTGCTACGCGAGGTCCAGGAGCTCGGCTACCGCGAGATCGCCGAGGTGACCGGGGTGTCGATCGGCACGGTGATGTCGCGGCTCGCCCGAGCGCGCCGCCGCCTTATCTCGACGATGACGAAGGGCGGGCCAGGACAAATCCGATGGAGTGCCCGTTCCGCTGCAGCGCTTGGTTAGCCCGCCCAAACATGTCGAGGGCTATTGCGCCGCGGCTCGCCGCAGGGCATGAACGGTGTTGCGCCGGCCTCCGCGGGCCGCTTATCTCAAACGTTAGATGGCACCAATGAATCAGTCCACCGAAGTTCGTCAAGCGCAGCGATGACTAGTCCTACTTTTTTCCATGTCGACGTTTTCGCCACGAGCTCCATGACCGGGAACGGTCTCACCGTGTTTCTGGACACTGCGAAGTGGTCCGCGTCGACGATGCAGCGCCTGACGCGGGAGATGAGACAGTTCGAATCCATCTTCCTCTCCGAGGTTTCGCCTTCTGGGGCGGCTGCCCGGGTGTTCACTGTGGATGAGGAACTTCCGTTCGCCGGACATCCTGCCCTGGGGGCCGCTGCTGTTCTTCATCGCACTCAGGCGCCGCAGGCAGACGCATGCACTTGGACACTGAGGCTTCTTTACGGGCCGGTGCCGGTAAGGACGCGCAAACTGAGCGATCACTACCTGTGCGAAATGAATCAAGGCATCCCAATACTCGGATGCAGTATTGCGGCAGAGCTACTAAGTCCCATCTTGAAGCGGCTCGGTCTGGGCGAAACTGATATTGTCAGCGGAATTCAAGCGCAGGTGATCTCAACTGGCCTGCCGTACCTCATCGTTCCTGTCCTTCCGGCCGCTCTGTCGCGGGCGCGAATCAACGGAACCGATCTCGAGCTCCTGCTGGGTGCCGTTGGCGCAAAGTTTGTCTTGGTTCTTGATGTCGATGGACGGGAAGCACGAACTTGGGACAACTTGGGGCAGGTGGAAGACGTGGCTACCGGCAGCGCAGCCGGGCCCGCCGCTGCTTATCTTCTGCAATACGGCTTGGCCGACGCGGATCTACCCATTGAAATCGCCCAAGGTCGGTTTGCTGGTCGCCCAAGCAAGATCGTCGTGATTCAGGACAAAGTAGGGAATTTGCTGGTGAGCGGAGAGGTGTGGCCCGTCAGTCATGGCGTGCTTGATATGGACCCTGGGATTGAGGCGGCGTCACGGTCGTGTCAATCAATGCACTCGATGCGGTCGATAGCCTGCGGCTGAAACTGGGCGATCGGGCATGTGCTGCAGTCAAGGCGTCCAGTGTGGGTGATCGGGGTCGACTAACGCGACTGTGACGCAATTCTTCAATTCGGGATCCGTACACAGGTTATCAGTATGTTTGTTACGACTAAAATGCGGGTCGCGCGTCCAACAGATAATCTGGATGAGGTCACGAAGTTCTACCGGGATGGCCTCGGCTTTGCCGAGCTATCCCGTTTCGAGGATCACGACGGCTTCGACGGTGTGATGCTCGGTCTGCCAGGTGCGCCGTATCATCTCGAATTTACCAAAGCGCGTGGACATCGTGCCGGCAGAGCGCCGACGACCGATAATCTGCTGGTGTTCTACCTTCCCGATGAGCGGCAGTGGAATGATGCAGTGTCTCGGTTCAAGCAGTCAGGATACAAACCGATCTCGTCTTTCAACCCGTATTGGGATCGATACGGGCTGACGTTCGAAGACCCGGACGGGTATCGCGTGGTACTTCAGCACGCGGCCTGGGACCGTTGAGGCATATGAAGGAAGTGCAGGTGAGCCGCCGGGGCGATGCCATCGTGCTCTCGCCTGCGCTCGAGCGCGCAGGCAAGCCGATCGGTAATCTCGATCTGATGATCGCCTCGCATGCCGTGGCGGAGGAAGCGACCGTTGTAACGAACGATGTGCAGCACTTCGCATCCGTGCCCGGGCTCAAGGTCGAGGAATGGAAGTGAGTTGCCCGGCGTTCGGACGACCGTCAGCAATCATGTCGGCGTGACGCGCTGCCAGTCGCTTGCTGGGGCCAACTATTAATGGATCAGAGCCCCCTGTCTGTCAGCTCTTGCCGCAGCCACTCCGGCAGCTGCACCCGGTCGCGGAAGTGCCAACTATCGCCGCACGCGCCGCAAACGACCGTCTTTCCGTCTGCTTCCGTATGGCCGCCTGCAGTGCGGCGAAACTCCTCCCTGAGCCGCAGAGAGGCAGTGTGCTGGCAGGGGTGGCAGGAGGTTCGAGTCATTTCTGTTAAACAAGCTACTCGCCCTGGATGGCTGTTCCAATCAGGGTGATTTTCCAAGAGGGTAGGTAATAAGCGTACGCTGCCCGACTTATGACTTAAGCCATGACCGCTGTCGGCACATCGGTACTGGTTTTCGTCCCGTTCGGACAGCTAGTTATGTTTTACCGGCAATTGCGATTGCTGAGCCGATCGAAGAACGACACGCGCAGGAGCTGCAACGGTCGTCGATATGAACGAGCTTGCGGAGGAGTTTCACGGATGGCGGGGAAGCCGCGGCGGGCGCTGGGTGGAGCAGCTCATCGGCGGAGCCGTGCCGAAACCGCATGCGGAGCGCCGCACGCGGCGCGCGCTGGCACCGCATGACACGCTCGACGGGAACGGGATCAAAGGCAGGGACGTTCGAGGGAAGGCTACCAGTGGCCGGCTATCGGCAGGCCCCTGACGTGCTTCCAACGCACTCGGTACTGACCGGGGAATGCCCCAAAGGGCGGGTTTCAGACCTTACCGCGTTCGACCGCCTTAGACGGATAACATCGCGCCTGTCCCGGATAGGGGTCAGCCCGGACGATGCGATTCGCGGTTACCCGCTTGTGCTGGTACATGGCTTGCTCGGCGGTCTCCAGCAGCTCGTTAATGCCTATCGGAAGTAGCGGATTGAAATACGCGAGTCCCACACTCAGCGACAGCGCGGGAATGTCGGAAGATCGAGCTCGAGGCATCCGGGCGCGCAGCACGATTTCGCTGCGCGAAGGGCAGTGCGTGTCCGTCGTTAGAGCCGCAAACTCATCGCCGCCCAGCCTTCCCAGAACCTCGTAGACCCCATAGCTTGGAAACAGCTCGCGCAGAAAATTGCCCGTTTCCCGGATTAGGACGTCTCCGGCGGCGTGACCCGCGGTGTCATTGACCTGCTTCAGATTGTTCAGATCGAAGTAGACGAGATAGGCGGATCGCAGATCCCGCCTCGCAACATCGAGGAAGCGCGTGCCGGTCTGGAGGAAGCCGCGCCGGTTATGCACACCGGTCAGTTGGTCGGTCATTGCGACGCACCGCAACGAGTCGATGAGATGCGTGAGCGCCTGCAGCGCGATTTTCCGTTCAGACGTTAGCCGCTTGAAACGCAGCAGCTCTGACAAGGCGCACGTGAGGCGCAGCTCGTCGCCTTCCATGGCAGCTGCTTGCAGCTGGCGTGTGAGTTCTCCGTTCCGAGCGCGCAGCGCATCTTGGGCACTCAAGCGTGCTGGGGGCGCCACCGCGTGGTCCATTGATCGAGTCCTGCCTAATCGTCTGCGGAGACCTACAGAGTAGGGTACCGGCTGCCAAATGCCCGCCAGGACGGTGAAAGGCCCGATTTCCGCCTCGCCGAATGGCGCGTTCCGTCGTAGGGGATTTCCGGATGGGGCCGAATCAGGTCCGCCCGCAAGCGCGCGCGCCTGGGCCACCGTATAGCTTCCGGCGTTGCCCGTGTAGGTCACGCGCAGTCCGATCATGCATGCCCACCAGGTGAAGACGCCGACGCGGACCTAATCGAAAAGCTCGAACGCAGCAACGATCTCAACTCAAACTACGCCGCAGGTGTAAACCGGCGTGCAATCTTGACCAGGTTCGGGGAAGAAGCCACTTACAATCAACAACTTATGATGCATAAACGGGCGTCGTATCCAAACTGTACTCACAGGCATGACTTGGGTCCCGATTCACAGCTTCAGCTCACAGGCCAGCGCTGTTTGAGTAAGGGCTCACGGACAATGCGGGGCTGTTCGAGTCTAGTACCACCTTATGGCTAATCAGCGCGGAATGGAGGGCCGACCAGGCGGCGAACGGTAGAGATGAAGGACACGACCTCGGTGCCTCCGACGGTCGATGGGGGGGCGCTCGCAGCAGACTGGCTGACTGGTGGCGGCGAGATGGGCAGGCTCGTGCGCTCGATGGACTGGTCCAAAACCCCGCTCGGCCCGATTGAATCCTGGCCGCAGAGCCTGCGCACGACGGTAAGTCTGTGCCTCGCCTCCAACTTTCCGATCTCCCTCGCGTGGGGCCCTCACCACGTTCAGATCTATAACGATGGTTACTGGCCTATCTGCGGCGGCAAGCATCCGCATTCCATAGGCCAGGACTTCAGTGTGTGCTGGGCCTCAGCGTGGCCGGTCATCGGTAAGGCGTTTGAACGCGCCCTCGCGGGTGAGACGTCCTATCTCGAGAATCAGCGGATGTTTCTCGATCGCCATGGGTATCTCGAGGAAACGTTCTTCACCTTCTCATTCAGTCCCATTCGCGACGAGACGGGTGGGGTCGGTGGGCTCTTTCATCCCGTCACGGAAACGACCGCCAAGATGCTCGGTGAACGTCGCGCGCGTGCGCTGCGCGATCTGGCGGCTCGGACGGGCAAGGCGCGCACGAGTGAGGAGGCGCTCGAGTTTGCCGCTCAAGCACTCTCTGAGCACAACTTGGATGTCCCGTTCGCGCTCTTCTACCTTCTCGATGCCAACAGTGTCAGCGCCGAACTGATTGCCGGAACAGCCTCGTTACCTGAGGCGCTTGCGATTAGGGCTACCAATTTGGAAGAGCGGGAGTCTGCGGTATGGCCGCTGCTCGATGTCGTACGCACCCAGCAGGTGGTGGAGGTGGACGATCTCACGGTGCGCTGCGGCAAATTCTCCTGCGAGCCCTATCCTGAGCCGCCCAAAACGGCGTTGCTGCTACCGATCACGCCTCCAGGTAGCGCGCACCCGATCGGAATCATGGTTGCTGGGGTCAGCGCCCGGCTTCCGCTCAACGAGCTCTACCGCTCCTTCTACGATCTAACGGTAGCCGCAGTGACCGCCGCGGTGGCGAACGCGCGCGCTTATGAGGAAGAGCGCCGGCGCGCGGAAGCGCTGGCCGAAATCGACCGAGCCAAAACAGAGTTCTTCTCCAATGTCAGTCATGAATTCCGCACCCCGCTAACCCTGATGCTCGGGCCCTTGGAGGACGCGCTGGCTCAGCGCGAGCCCCCGCTCCCACAAGCTCAGCGTGAGCGCATCGACACCGCACAGCGCAACGCCCTGCGGCTCCTGAAACTGGTCAACGCGTTGCTGGACTTCGCACGCATTGAAGGGGGCCGCGTGCAGGCGCACTACCAGCCTACCGACCTCGCGGCTCTTACCGTTGACCTCGCCAATACCTTCCGCTCCGCGATGCAGCGTGCCGGCCTGACGCTGACACTTGACTGCCCAAGCCTTTCCGAACCGCTATACGTAGATCGCGAGATGTGGGCAAAGATCGTCCTGAACCTTCTTTCGAACGCGTTCAAGCACACCTTCCAGGGTGGCATCACCGTTCGCCTGGCCTGGCTCGATGGCGCGGCTCAGTTGACTGTCGAGGACAGCGGAGTGGGCATCCCAACCGATGAAATCCCGCAACTGTTCAGGCGCTTTCACCGCGTCAAGGGCGCGCAGTCCCGCACGCATGAAGGTACCGGCATTGGATTGTCGCTCGTGCAGGAGCTCGTGCACTCGCATTCAGGCCTCATACGGGTGGAAAGCGAGCTCGGCAAGGGCAGCCGCTTCATCATTACCCTTAAGACGGGCAGTGCGCACTTGCCCGCAGACCAAATCGGCCGTGCGGATGGCGACATCACCGGTGGCCGGGCTGCGGCGGCATACGTCGAGGAGGCCCTGCATTGGTTGCCTACCCAGCCCGGTGCCGGCGCGGGGGAGCCGTACTTTCTTGAAGCCGATGCACCCAAGGCGCCTTCCTCGCCGGCCGGTCCGCGACCGCGCATTCTTTGGGCTGACGATAACGCCGATATGCGGCACTACGTGACGCGACTCCTCGGTGGCTCTTACGAGGTGCTGGCCGTCCCCGACGGCCGTGCGGCACTTGAAGCTGCCCTCAGCGCACCGCCCGATCTGGTGCTCTCCGATGTGATGATGCCTGGGCTTGATGGCTTTGGGCTGCTCAAGGCGCTGCGTGCCGATGAGCGCACCCGACAGCTGCCCGTTATCCTGCTGTCGGCGCGTGCGGGTGAGGAAGCGTCGGTTGAAGGATTGGACGCGGGCGCTGACGACTATCTTGTCAAGCCGTTCTCCGCCCGCGAGCTGAAAGCAAGAGTACGCGCCCACCTGGAGCTGGCACGGCAGCGCCGCGGACTGGAGCGCGAGCTGGAACAACGGGTTCAGGCACGTACAGCCGAAGTCGCCCGCCTGACGGGCGTGCTACAAATGCTGTCGGGAATCAACACGGCGTTGGTGCGCATCCAGAACCGGGATGAGGTTATGGCTGAGGCTTGCCGGCTCGCGCACGGCATCGGCGGCTATGCGCTGGCGATGGTGGCCCTGATCAACCCGACGACGCGCATGGCACGGCCGGTCGGCTGGGCGGGCTACGAGTCTCTGTCGAATCCGGAAGCGGAATTTCCCGTGGCGGATCATGAAAGCCGTGACTCGAGTCTCATGGGACGTGTCATGCGCACGGGCGAGGCGGCACTGTGTGAGGACCTTGAACGCTTCCCTTACGTCATAAATGGACGGGACAAGCTGATAGCCGCGGGGGTTCAGTCCCTCGCATGCTTGCCGCTGCGGGTCGACAACACGCCGGTCGGGGCTTTCCTCTTTGGTACCCGCAGGAGCGATGTCATTGGACCCGACGAGCTGCTGCTACTGGAGGAGGTGGCTTCCAACCTGTCCTTCGCCCTGCAGTATCTCAACAAGCAGGACGCCGTCCACTTCCTGTCGTACTTCGAGCCACTCACGGGGCTTGCCAAGCGCGCGCTGTTCTGCGAGCGCCTCAGCCGCTTGCTGACCCGCGGCACGGAGAGCCTGCCGCGCCTGGCGGTGACGGTATTTGATATTGCGCACTTGAGCGTCATCAATGATTCCTTTGGGCGGCACGCAGGCGATCGCCTGTTGCAGTGTATCGCTGATCGGCTGAAGGAACGCTTCCCGGACACCGAGCAGCTTGCGCACTTGGGCGGTGGGACTTTTGTGTGCGTGAATGCGCTGCGCGAACCCACCGCGGGCGATCTGCACGCCTCGCACGAGGACATCACGCGGGTGTTCGCCCAACCGTTTAGCGTCGACGGGCGCGAGATCGCCGCAGAGGTCAAGTGCGGGGTGGCCTGCTATCCGGATGACGGGCAGGAGCCGAACGAACTGGTGCACAACGCGGAGGCCGCGCTCAAAGAAGCCAAGACCTCGGGCGAAAAATACTTGCATCACCGCATAGAAATGAATTCAGAGCTCGCACGGCGCGTCGGGATGGAACAGCGGCTGCGCACCGCGCTCGACAACGGGCAGTTCCTGCTCCATTACCAGCCGAAGATCAGTCTGCGCACGGGTGGAGTCGCGAGCGTCGAAGCGCTGCTGCGCTGGCACGATCCGGAGCATGGCTTGACCTCCCCGGCAATTTTCCTGCCGCTGCTCGAATCAGCCGGTCTGATGGCGGCCACCGGCGCCTGGGTAGTCAGGCAGGCCGCAACCGATTGCCGCGATTGGCGTCGCAAAGGACTGCCGCCGGTCAGAGTGGCCGTCAACATTTCTCCACCAGAGCTGCGCCGCCGAAATATTGCGCGCGACATTCTCGACGCCGTCGGCGACCTGGCAGGTGCTTCAGACTGGGGGGTCGACGTCGAGATTACCGAGGGGGCTCTGTCCGGCGACTCCTCATCCTGCGTCCACGCGTTACGACTGCTGCGTGCCGCCGGTTTGGGCATCGCGATCGATGATTTCGGTACGGGATTCTCCTCCCTCGGACGCCTCTCCGAACTGCCGATTGACACCCTGAAGATCGACCGGATGTTCATTAGCCCTCTGCCATCCGATCGCAAGAGCTGCACTCTGGTCTCGACGATCATCGATCTGGCGCATGCATTCGACATGACGACCGTCGCCGAAGGCGTGGAGAATAAACCGCAGCTGGATTACCTCTTGCACGCAGGCTGTGATGAATCACAGGGATACCTGCACAGCCGACCGCTCCCGAGATTGGAATTCGAGCGGTGGCTTATCCGTTCCAGGAACGCAGTAGCCGACGCGGGTGATCTCGGCAACGCGCGTGCCTGAGCTGCTGGCAGAGAGTCTCGATCTCGGTCATGTGCGGCAGTGGGCAGCGTTCACCGAGAATCTCGGTGCCGAAGCTACGCTGGGCTTGGGCGTCGTGATTGACGAAGTTTCCGAATTCGTTTTGCCGCCCGCGATTGCCGCGGCAACCGAGCAGGGCGATCCGCTGGAACTGTCGCTGCAACTCAATAAAACGCCGATGTCTGCGGTTGGCTCCAAGTCGAATTACGGTTTTCCTGATGCGGTTGCTCGGGATCTGCTCATGAGCTGGG
>WNGI01008462.1_pt1 | contig 17677 bp, 19 predicted proteins | sample 5400621 | NCBI WGS metagenome assembly WNGI01 (sample SAMN13153374, study PRJNA577476) | soil metagenome | isolation source: 20 cm soil or saprolite under Garry oak tree replicate 1 | place: USA:California | collected 2016-06-15 | reverse complement strand
CATTTCCACCTCCCATCCAAAAGCGCGAGCTCGCTCGTTGCTTCGGCGACAGTTCGCCAGTCATGGTAGCGGTTGACGCGCTCATGCTGGACGTCGGACTGATTCCACGGACAATCGATCAGAGCTACCGGCAACTTCATTTCACCGGCTAAAAACTGCGCTATCGGCAGCGAGTCTTCCACCGCCCAACAAAATTGCCGCTTCGCCAATTCGGCCAATGTGATTGCATTGGTGTTTTCCGTGGCAAAGCGTGAGTACTTGTCGACCACGGTGAATGAGCTGTGGGGTATCTCGTGCTGGGCCAACCACGTGAGCGACACTTCGTAGCTTTCCGGCGGGCGGCCCGTGACGATGGCGACGTCAAATCCCTCTAGACGCCAACGCTTTAGAACTTCGATGGCCTCCGCAATCGGGACCATTCGCAGCAGTTCGTCCGGCCGATGCACGATGCGATACAACTCGTCGCGCTCGCGGAGCGTTAACCCGCAAGAATGACCGACGTCGAAATTGGTCAATTGCTCGTAAGCGATTTGTTTGCCGAACTCGCGTTCGATGATAACCAGGAAATGGCGCGCCGCCTGGCACAGCACGTCGTCGAGATCGACGTAAATCGTCGTCGGTAATACAGCCATTGGCGCTAAGATTCAAAAATCTGCTTCAAGCGTTGGGTAAGATCTCTGCGCAACTTATGAGTTTGCCCGGCTTCGTAGCGGGTGGTTTTCCACTGCGCCACGTCGAAAGGCAGTTTGTCCAGCGGCGTCGAGCAAATATGCACACACGGCTTTTTCAAGGCGTGAGCGAACCCGGCCTCGTAGAGTACGTTGGGTTTCGACTCCGACAGGTCGACGATCACCGCAGTCGATTTGCGAATCAGCCGGTGCACCTCGTCGACCACATTGCCTTGAAACTCACGCCGGTCCACTCGATCACAAACCGCGCCGACCTGTTCTGCGGCATAGCTCATCGCCACGAAAAAAACATCTTCGTATTGCGGCGCGAACGGCATGGCCGCGAAGATGAGTTTATCGACTTTCGTCACCTCGGCAGAATGGCCGCGCGTTTTTGTCTCCTGAAATTCGGCTTGAAGCGCCGGCACGAGTCCATCGATCGTTACAACACCTTTAGACGGCAAGTTTCGCTTCAGTCCGGCGATCACGATGAAGGCGCCATCAGCCTTTGCCGTATCCTGGTAATGCTGCGCCTGTCGGCTGGCTTCCGTCGTCAATCCCGGGAAGTCCCAGTTGCGCGTCTCGACGACAAACTGGCGCCCGTCCGGCGCGTACACGATGAAATCTGGCGCGAGTCCGCCGATCGCTCGCTCCGTCGCAAATTTTAATCCCGCTTCGCGCAACCGTTCGGCAATAACCTCTTCGAGTTCCTTTTCTTGTGACTCCGCCATTGTCCGTCTTAGCTCCCGCCTCGCCGCCGGCATCGAGCCGGCGTATCTCATCATTCAGCGTTGTGTCGAACGAACTAACCAATCTGCAGGACGACCCGACCGGTCTTGCTGTCAATTTCTAGATAGGCCGCTTGAAGAAATACTCTTCCCAATATGCCGATTACCTGTGCGTTCTGTTCGCGGCTTTTCTCCAGCAAAGCAGGCACGCCGACGCATTCTATGACCTGCTCGAAACAATCGTCAGCGCCGCTCGCAGTCTTAGCCGGCAAACGCACCTTGGCGAGATATTGCTGCAGCGTGCCGTAGCCGTGAATGCCGTGAATTTCCCTCGTGCCCTGCTCGCGAAGCTGCAGCGATACGGCAATGTCATAATCAATCATCGCTCCGTACGCGCCGGTATCGACCAGAAATTCACCTCGCGATTCCTGGCCAAGCTCATCGTCGTGCCGGCTCCACCCGCCGGGGATCAGCGGACCGAGCGATTTTAGGCGTTCGCGATTAGTAACGACTTCTATTCGATATGACCGGTTTTCCATAGCGCCAACGAAGCTAAATCACTTCGGACGGAACGGCTCCCGCGCTACCATCGGTTAAATTTTCGAAACATATTCGCTATTCCGAATGAGGAACCGATACGGTTTATCTTTCCACTTGCCGGCGTAGTCGACGCCGATGCGCGGCGTTGCGTTGAATTTCGGTACCGGCTCGCCGCGATCCTCGACGTAAAGGACGTCACCGCATAAATCGGCGCCGTTGAGCGAGCGGTCGATGGCGAAAGCCTGGCAAAGTTTCCCCGGCCCACTGGCGAGCCCGCGCAATTTGTCGAGTCCCCTGCGCGATTTCATTAAATCGACACCATCCACCGGCTCCACCGCGCGGATCAGGACCGCCGCTGGATAATCCTTCTTTTCGGTGACCAGATTGAGCATGTGGTAAAACCCATAAATGAAATAGACGTAGGCATGCCCTGGCGGCCCGAACATCACCTCCGTGCGCGCCGTGCGTCCTTTCGCCGCGTGACACGCCAAATCCTGCGGGCCGACGTAAGCTTCAGTTTCGACGATACGACCGACGGTGTCGCCTTGCGGATGTTTGCGGATCAAATATTTGCCCAACAATTGCTTGGCGACGCTGACGGTTTTTTGTTCGTAGAATGCGCGGGGAAGCTTCAACGCTGAGCTAACGAGAGCTGATTGTGGAAACGTCGATTGTGAACTCTGCTTGCTGACAACTGCCTTGTGCATTCTTATTCGGACTGCGGCAAGCCGTCTTTGATCTCCACCCACGGCGCTTTCGATGCGACGTGAATATGCTTCGAAGCTTTCACGCCAGGATCGCTGTCCAAAGTTCCCGGACGGAAGCGAAGGTGTTCAGGGTCTTTATCTTTTTTCTTTAGAATCGGTGACCCGCAGCGCCCGCAAAACACGCGATGATAACCCGGCGATGACTCCCATTCCTTGAGTAAATCCTCACCGGCGACAAAACGGAACGAAGCCGCCGCAATCGTTGAGCCGCTGGAAAATGCCGAACCGGACATCTTACGGCAAAGGCTGCAGTGACAGTTGGTCACCGCGCCAAACTCGCCGTCGATTTCGTATCGAACACCACCGCAAAGACATGATCCTTTAAGCATTCGCTGACCTCCCCGTGTGCCAATATTAATTCGCAAACCATTCGTTAGTAAGGCTTTCGAAGCCTTTCCTAAATCTGCTTAGAGAAAATCGGCTAGAACGTCTTTCGCTTCTTCGAAATATTCTTTCGGAACTAGAAATCTTACCGGTATGTTGCGCGCTAAATTAAAATTCTCCCCCTGAGCAAGATAGGGTATATCTTCCGCTTCAAGAATCGATTTGATCAGCGGAATTTGACCCGCGTCGGCCATACTTAGAACTTCAACGAGATCAACAAACTCCAGCGCTTCCTCGGCGGGCAACTCGGCAACCAGCGCCACGTCACAATCCTTACACCAGGTGAATCCGGCACGATATTCGGAACGGCAACTCGGGCAATACATGATTTTCAATTTGAGTTTTGCGTGACGACAAGAACCCCATCTTACTTGATCTCCTTCACCAAACTCCAATCCACCAACTGGCTCAAGGGAATATCTTTGGTCAGCTTCAGCCGTTCTTTGGTGAGTTGTACGTCCAACTGCACCCCTTTGTCGGAAATCATACCGTCGTCGTTGAAAGAATTGATCGACGCGTCGTAGGCTCTGGCTGACTGCGCAGGTGTAATGTGCAGATAATCGGCAAGCATCTGCACCATCTCGCTCCGATTCTGCTTCAAGTAACGCGTTCCGCGCACCGTAGCGCGGACAACTCTTCTCACTTGCTCGCGCTGGGTTTGGAGCTTATGGTCCATGACCGCCATACCCGACAACGGTAATTCAATGAGGTCTCCCAGGTAAACAAGCCGCCTGAATCCTTCGTCTTCCGCCTTGACCGCGAACGCCACATCGATCGCTGTCGCATCGATCGAGCCGGCGTGCAGCGCGGCCAGCCGGGTCGGGCTTTCACCGGTGACAATGATCTTGACGTCCTTCTCCGGCTCAAAGCCGAAATGGCGTACCGCCACACGCGAAAGGTAATCCACTGTGCCAGCAACCGAGTCGACGCCGATGATTTTACCTTTAAGATCTTTCGGCGTCTTGATTTCCGGTCGAGCGACGAGAACGTGCAGCGGCCGCCCGGCGATACCGACCACGGCTTTGATCGGCACTCCGGTCACCGCGGCGCGTAGCGCCGATCCCCATGCGAGTAGGTAATCGACGTCGCCGGATATCAGAGCCTTGACGCCGATCGCCGGCTGCATTTGAATCTTGTCGACGTCCAACCCCTCGCTCTTATAGAATCCCTTGCGCATGGCAACGACCACGGGAAATTCAAATAAGCCGCGGCTTGGCGTCGCGATGCTAATACGCTCGGCGCGCAACGAGAAAGGCAAAGAGAGCAACGACACAGCCGCCGTCAGACCAAAGAGATAAACGTATCGAAACAGGACTCGTTTCGCTTTCATGGCCGCAAGGCGATCCCCCTATTCCAGCCGGACGTTTTTCGAGAAATTATATTTTGTCGAATAATCGCTTTCGTAACGACAAACAATTCTGTCTCTGTCCCAGCCGCCGCTGAAGCATTGCTTCAGAAACGACATCATCAGGAGCCAAGCGTCTTTCGCCGCTTCCTTCCGGTAACGTCCGGGCATCGTGTCGTTGAGCCAGCCATGGGGCGCGCCTGCGTAAATGCGAATGTGACAATTTTTCTTGGCCTTCTCCAAACAGTTGCGAAAGCGCACCACGTCATCGACGGAGATAATGTGATCGGCCTCGCCGAAGACGCCCAGTACGGGGCAAGTTACCTGCGCGGTCAGCTCTTCGATCGGCGTCGGGCGAAGCGTGTTGCCCATCCACTCCCGCCCGCCGATCGCGCCATAGAGCACCACCGCGCCGGCCATGTCATTTCGCTTCGCGGCCAGCAGCACGGGCTGTCTTCCAGTTTGACATACGCCGATGATGCCGATGCGAGTGCCGTCGACTTCCTTTAGTTTCTTCAAATATTCCACTGCGCCGTTCAAATCTTCCAGCGCGCCCTCGTCGGTGAGATCGACCCTTTGTTCGCCGCGCAACACCGCTTGGCGATCGCCGCTGAAGCGATGAAATAAATCCGGCGCCAAACCGACGAATCCCGCTTGCGCCAATTTCACCGTCAAGTCTTTCGTATGCGGATCAATGCCGTAGCGTTCGTGCAGGATAATGACCGCCGGCCGCTTGCCTTTGGCCTTTGGCAACGCGCGCACGGCACCGATGCCGCCGCCGTATTTGACCATCGTCGGAGCGATGCCCGTCGTTTTCTTGGCAACCATCATGACCTCCGGAGCGTGATCGGGTTGATGCCGTGTCGCTGAAATGCGCCAAGCTTATCCTCGCCATTATTAAGGAGTCAAGCCAACTCGCGAAGCTTGTCTCCCTACCGGCATCACCGTATATTTATGCCATGAATCTCAAAGACGGCTCGAGTGTGGTTGCCGACCTAATCACCATCGGGCGAAAAACCGGCCAACCGCGAACGGTTGAGCTCCGTTTCGTGTACCGTCAGGGATGCTTCTACGCGTCGTCGAGCCGGGTGCAGGGTAAGCACTGGTGCCAAAATATGCTCAATAATCCTGCGGTGGAAATGAACGTGCGAGGGGAAAAACTTGCTTGTGTCGCTAGGCAGATCACCGACGATAACTTGCGCAGAGAGATTCTTTCCTCGCGCGGTTCGCCGCGCGACATGGATCGGGTAGTTTTCGAGATCGAGCCGCGCGCCTAAGCCGAGGGCACCCCCGCCAAAGCGCTGGCCGGAGCATGCTAAACGGCGAAGGCCTACTTTTTCGTTTCTTCTTTCTGCTCGGTCATTTTCTTTTCCATGCCCTCCACACCCTTTTGCATGCCTTCCATCATCGCTTTTTCTTTTTGCATGCCTTCCTGCATCACTTTCTTCACTTCTTCGTCCCGCGCGGCGCTATCCTTCTTGTCGCCACAAGCTGAAAAAAACGCGGCCATTCCGACAAGCACCATCACGCCAATCCATTGTTTCATGATCACCTCCGCTGATTTTAATGTACTTGGTTGTAGTTATCAGCAATCGCCTGGAAGACGCAAATGAACAGCATAACGCGGCGACTTCTCTTTTCGGCGCCATTTGCTATCTTGAATGCAGCCATGATTGCGCGGCGATTCCTGTCGGCAAGTTTAGCTTCAACTCTACTGGCGCTTCCCGTCGGGTCAGTTTTTTCTCAGACACCGGCAAAGGCGCAAGTCGGCGCGTCGTTGACGATCACTGACGCCGGCCTTTGGCGCGATCTACAAAAAGGTGTCGCATTTCGCACCGTCGCGATGGAGCGTTCTCAACCGGGTTACACGCTGGAGCTGAAACTTTTGCGCTTCGACAGCCAGGTCATCGTGCCGCGGGTTTTAAACGCCGGGGACTTTCAACTGAAGAGTGCGAGCGCGAAAACTTTTGCCGAAAAAACCAATGCCATCGCCGCGATCAATGCCAACTACTTCGATGAAAAGGGCCGCCCCTTGGCTTATCTCAAGACGCTCTCCAAGGAAGTCAACCGCGCGGTCTCCAAACACTCCCTTTACACAGGTATTTTTGGCGTCAGCGAGTCGGGACCGTTCGTGATGCACCGTGATGAATTCTTGCCGTCCCAAGCGAGCGAAGCGCTCCAGTGCGGACCGCTGTTGTTGCATCGCGGCGTTTCGGTGCCCGTTACCAGCGACGCGCGTTTCGCGCGCCGAACGGTCATCGGGATCGATAAGCAAGGCGCGCTCATTGCCGGCGTCGTCGACGCCTTGCTCGGCGGACTCACCCTTGCGGAGCTCCAGGAATTGTTCACCACTGCACGCTGGAAGCTCGAAGCTGCCGAGTTATTAAATCTCGACGGCGGCGGCTCCGCTCAGCTTTACGTTCGAGCGAAAAAATTTGAAGAGTGGCTGCCCGGTACCGCTGAAGTGCCGGTGGCCATCGGCTTTTTCAGCAAGGCAAATTAGTCCCGACAATTTGACAACTATTCGAGCGAAGAGAATGCAATGCGGCTCCAGTCGAGCGCCCTTGCCGGCAAAACTCCCAGGTAGAGGGTGCCGATGACCGCCAGCGCGATGGCGATGTAGACGTAGGGGGCTTGGCCGAAGGTTTTGCCCTCGGTTCCGCCTTCTTCCATGTACATCGCCACGATCACCCGCAGATAGTAAATAACCGACAGCAAGCTATTGAGCACGCCGATGACCGCCAGCCCGAGATGGCCGGCCAGCACGGCGCCGCGAAACACGTAAAATTTTCCCACGAAGCCGGCGAGCGGCGGAAAGCCGGCGAGAGACAGCATAAAGAGCGACATCGCCAGACCGAGAAACGGTCGTTTGAATCCCAAACCGGCGAAGTCGCGATAACTCTCGTGCGGCTCATCGCCGTCGGCGACACACGTCAGTACCGCGAAGGCGCCGACGGTCATGAAGGCATAGGTCGAGACGTAGAAGAGCAGCGGCAAGCCGCCCCATTCTTCGCCGACGGCGACGGCAATCAACAAATAGCCGGCATGCGCGATGCTGGAATAGGCGAGCATGCGCTTCACGCTCGATTGCGTAATCGCCAGCAAATTGCCGAACGTCATCGTGCCGATCGCGATCACCCACAACGGAAACACCCAATCGGCGTCGAGCGGGGAAAGTTTGTGCAGCAGGATACGCCCCCACGCGGCAAACGCGGCGGCTTTCACGGCCACCGCCATAAAACCGGTGACCGGCGTAGGCGCGCCTTCATAGACATCGGGCACCCAAAAGTGAAACGGCACGGCGCCGACTTTGAAAGCAAAGCCGACGAGCAGGAGAAACCCGCCGCCGATCAGATAGGGCGGCCACTCGCTCGGCTGCTCGACCAGCGCATCAGCGATCAAATTGAGGTTCGTCGAACCCGTGGCACCGTAAATCAAGGCGATGCCATAGAGGAGAAAGCCGGTGGCGAACGCGCCCATGAGAAAATATTTCATTGCGGCCTCGCTCGACCGCTCGCTGGCGCGCCACATACCCGTGAGCACGTAGACGGCAATGGACATGGTTTCCAAACCGAGAAAGAAAACCAGCAGATCGTTGGCCGCCGCCATGAGCATCATGCCGACCGTGGCGAAAAGAATCAGCGCGTAAAATTCGCCTTCGTGGATTGCCGTCAGACGAACATAGTGAATCGACGAGAGAATCGTCAGCGCGGCCGCCAGCAAAAAAATCAGCGCAAAATAGAGCGCGAAGTTATCTAGAATGATGCTATCGCTAAACGCTCCCTCCTGGGCGCCCCAAAGAGCGAGCACCTCCGCGGACGCCAGCCCGATACCGGCCAGACTGATGAAGGCCAGGAAACCCTTCGGCTCATGCTCCTCGATAAAAAAATCGCGCACGACGACGACGAGCGCCGTCAACAGCACCTGCACCGCAGGCAAGAGCGGCATGAGATTAACGTTCATCGTTGTTCGACTCTCCGCTAGGCTCGTGGTCGTTGCTCACCGGCGTAGAAATCACCGTCGTGATTCTTTTCAGGTTCAATTCGACCGCCGGCTTGATACGCTGTAAAAACGGCTGCGGATAAACGCCCATCAGCACGATCAGAAATAAAATCGGCGTAAGCAGGCAAATTTCCCGTGCGTTGAGGTCCGCCAATTGCTCGTTTGCCGGGTTGGTCAGCGCGCCGAAGATCACCCGGCGGATCATCCAGAGCATGTATATCGCGCCCAAGATTACGCCGGTGGTGGCTGCCGCCGTCCAGTAGGGCGTAACGCCAAAGGAGCCGAGCAAAACCAGAAACTCGCCGATGAAACCGTTCAACCCCGGCAAACCGATCGAAGAGAACGTCACCACGAGCAGCATGACGGAAAACACCGGCAGCTGTTTCCATAGGCCGCCGAAGTCAGCGATCAGCCGGGTGTGGCGCCGCTCGTAGATCATGCCGACCAGAAGGAACAGGGCGCCAGTGGACAGGCCGTGATTGAGCATTTGGTAAATACCGCCTTGCACGCCTTGCATATTCAGCGCGAATAAACCGAGCATGACGAGACCGAGATGGCTGACTGAAGAGTAGGCAACCAATTTTTTGATATCGCTTTGCATCATCGCCACCACGGCACCATAGATAACCCCGATCACGGCCAGGGCGACGATCACCGGCGCCGCCGCCTGCGCGGCATCGGGAAACAGCGGTATGGCAAACCGTAAAAAACCGTAGGTGCCGAGTTTGAGCAGCACGCCGGCAAGTATCACCGGTGCAAGCCGGACAATTTTAACAGATCGAAGCTCAGCGCCTGCTCCACCTGCGCGTGACGCGTGGCCAGATAAATGATCGCGATGAGCATGAGCAAGCTGCCCGTCATCGTGTAAATGACGAATTTGAGTGTCGCGTAGATTCGCCGGGTGCCGCCCCACACGCCGATCAAAAAATACATCGGCACCAACATGACCTCCCAGAACACGTAAAAGAGAAAAAGATCCAGCGCGACAAAAGCACCGAGCATGCCGGTTTCCAGGAGCAGCATAAAAATCAGATACTCTTTAACCTTATCCTGCACCGACCACGACGCGAGAATAGCGATCGGCATCAGCAACGTCGTGAGCAATACCAGGAATAAGCTTATGCCGTCGATGCCGACGATGTATTGAATGCCGAAGGCGGGCATCCAGGCGATGTGCTCGACCAGTTGCATCTCGCCGTTATTGGCGTCGAAGAGAGCGAGGATTTTTAGCGACCAGAGAAAGTTGAGCGTGCTTGCCAGCAGAGCGAGGGCGAAAAGCGCTCGACTATGCCGGCGCGGTGCAAAAACCAGCAACCCAGCGCCAAGCACGGGAATCGCAAGCAAGATAGTCAGATGACCAATGGCAAGACCGAACATGGTTAAGATTGACCGAGGAAATAGGCTAAGAGCGCCAGTGCGCCAACCAGCAGCCCCGCCGCGTAATGTTGCACGTTGCCGGTCTGGATGCCGCGCCAAACCTGGCTCAGCCCGCGCGTGATCGCGGCGACACCGTTAACGATGCCGTCGATGACCCACGGATCGATGAATTCGGCGAAGAAGCGCGAGCACGCCGTAAACGGGCGAACCAAAACAAGATCATAAATCTCATCGACGTAATACTTGTTGAACGAAAGACGATAAAGCAGGCCGCCCACCCGATCTTTCTGCTCGACGCGAATTCCCGCTCGTCCGTATTTTAGATAAGCGAAATAAATTCCAACGGCCACCACGCCGAGGGTTAAGAGAGTCACGAGAATCTCCGTGCTCACCGCGCCTTCGTGCGCTGCAGCGGCGCCAAAGAGGGGTTGCAGCCAATGATCCCAGCGGCTGCCCCAGAGATATTCCGGCGCTCCTAACCAGCCGGCGAAGATCGAACCGATGGCGAGAATCACCAACGGCACGGTCATGACCGCGGGCGATTCATGGAGATGCGCCTTGGCATGATCGCCGGCCCGGCACTCGCCGTGAAAGACCAAGAAGAGCTGGCGGAACATGTAAAAAGCGGTCATGCCAGCCGTGATTAAGCCGATGCCCCACAGGGCCGTCGCGCCGTGACTCAAGGTTTGCCACAAAATCAAATCCTTGGAGAAAAACCCCGCCGTGAACGGCGCGCCGGCGATCGCCAAGGTCGCGACGACATACGTCCAATACGTCGTGGGCATGTAAGCTTTGAGCCCGCCCATCTTGCGCATATCCTGTTCGCCGTCCAGCGCATGGATCACGCTGCCTGAACCCAGGAACAAACAGGCCTTAAAAAACGCATGGGTGAAGACATGAAAGATCGCCGCGCTGAACGCCGCCATACCGACGGCCAAGAACATATAACCGAGCTGGCTGATGGTGGAATAGGCCAAAACTTTTTTTATATCGTTTTGGGTGAGCGCGATGGTGGCGGCGAAAAACGCGGTGGCCGCGCCGATCCAGGCGATGAGGGACAAGGTTGACGGCGCCAGGACGAAAAGAAAATGCAAGCGCGCGGTCATGTAAACGCCGGCGGTGACCATGGTGGCAGCGTGGATCAACGCGCTCACCGGGGTCGGGCCGGCCATGGCGTCGGGCAACCAGACGAACAACGGAATCTGCGCGGATTTGCCCGTGGCGCCGACGAACAGCAGCAAGGTAATCAGAGCGATGGTCGCCGGACGGAGCATCTGGACATGCTGCTGCAGCTCGAGAAAGTCGACCGTCCAGATCCCGTGGCGGCCTAACTCTGTAACCAGCAGGAATATTCCCAGAAGAAAACCAAAATCACCGATGCGGTTGACGATGAAAGCCTTGTTGCCGGCAATCGTGTTGTTATGATCGTGATACCAAAAGCCGACCAGGAGATACGAGCACAGGCCGACGCCTTCCCAGCCGACGAACAACAACAGCAAATTGTCGCCCAGCACCAGCACGAGCATGAAGAAGATAAAGAGATTGAGGTAGATAAAAAAACGCGCCATGCCCTCGTCATGTCCCATGTAGCCGAGAGAATAGATATGAATTAAAAAGCCGATACCGGTGACGATCAGCAGCATCACTGCGGCAAGCGCGTCGACCTGGAATGACAAATTGACTCGAAGCGCTCCGGAGTCGATCCAGGTATAAACCAAGTCGCGGAAAATTCCGTTCGCCGGCAGCTGCCAGAAAACGTAAAGAGCGAGGGCAAATGACGCGCCGACCGCGGCGCAGGCTAACGCGCCGGCAGTTTTATGACCCCATGCTCGGCCGCAAAAAAGATTTACGACGGCCGCAAACAGCGGGATCAACGGGATCCAGCGCAACAGATCGTAAACCGTGGCGGAAAAATTTGCGCCTACCATTTGAGTAGCTGCATCTCCTGCGGGTCGAGGGTTTGGCGCTGGCGAAAAACTGAAATAATGATCGCGAGGCCGATGACCGCCTCGGCGGCGGCGACGGCCATCACGAAAAACACTGCGACTTGACCGGTCATCGAGCCGAGGTAACGGGAAAACGCGATGAAGGTCAGGTTGACGGCATTGAGCATCAACTCGATCGACATCAGAACGACGATCAGATTGCGTCGGATCAGTACGCCGGTCACGCCAATGGCGAAAACGATGGCGCTGAGAATGAGGTAATAGTTAAGCGGTATCATTGGATCTGCGCTCCCGTTTCGCCAGCACCACCGCGCCGATGATCGCCACCAGCAAAAGAACCGAGGCGATCTCGAAGGGCAAGACAAAGTCGTTGAACAGACTCTTGGCCAGCATCTCTGGGCTGCCGAATAATTCAGTCGAGGCCACCGGATCGCCCGCCGACTCGCTATTGGACATCAAAGGCACCAACAGTGCGCCGAGCAGGACAGCGAGCAACGTCGCCAGACCCCACCAAACACCGGGCGGCTGCTCCGGGACGCTGGGATTTAGAAGCATGATCACAAACAGAAAAAGCACCATGATGGCGCCGGCGTAAACCATCACCTGTAACACGCCGACCATCGGCGCGTGCAGTGTGACAAAAAAAATCGCGATGATCAGAAGCGCACTGACCAGCGCTAGGGCGCTATGGACGACGTGGCGGAGAAACACCACCATCAAGGAGGAAATCACCAGCAGCGTGGCAAGCACAAAGAAAATCAATGTCGAAGCATCCACGAGCGAGCCCTCGCTATTGCGCAGCGACGATGACGATCGCGGTGATCGTCACGTTGATTAACGCCAACGGCAGCAGCATCTTCCAGCCGAGCCGCATGACCTGATCATAACGAAAGCGCGGCACGCTCCAGCGCAAAAGGATCTGCAACCAACAAAAGAAGATGACCTTCACGGTAAACGCAACCAATTGGAAAACGACCACCGTCAGATGCGGCAGCAGCCATGCCGCGCCCCAGGGAAAGTGAAACCCATCGCGCATGAGATAAGGAACCTGCCAGCCGCCGAAAAAGAGCGTGGTGATCAAGCCTGCTGCCGTGACGATCTCGGCGAATTCGCCGGCAAAGAACATGAGAAACTTGCCGCCGGAATATTCCACGTGATAGCCGGCGACGAGCTCCGACTCGCCTTCCGGCAGATCGAACGGGATACGCTTGGTCTCCGCCACCGCCGCAGTGAAAAAAAGCAAAAACGCCAACGGCTGAAGAAAGATGCCCCACGCCGGCAGCCAGCCGATGACCGGTCGAAGGAATGCCAGCCATTGCGGCAACAGCTCCCGGATCAGCGTGCCCTGATCGCGCGCGATCTCCTGCAGTTCCAAAGTGCCGTAGACCATCAGCACGCCCATGACCGAAAGTCCCATGGCGACCTCGTAGGAGATCATCTGCGCCGAGCCGCGCAGACCGCCGAGCAGGGAAAATTTGTTATTCGACGCCCACGCGCCGATGACCATGCCGTAGACGCCGAGCGATCCCATGGCTAAGACGTAAAGGATGCCGATGTTGAGATTGGCGACTTGCAAGTTGATCATCCGGTCGCCGATGATGAGCACATCGCCGAAAGGAATGACGGCGAAGGTCACCAAGGCTGGAAACAGCGCCATGCAGGGCGCCAGCGTATGCAGCAGCTTGTCGCCCGCCGCGGGAATAAAATCTTCCTTGGTCAGAAACTTGATCGTGTCAGCGACAAGTGTGTTGACCAATCCCAGCCCGGCGAAGCCTAAAATGGAAGCGCGGTTGGCGCCGATGCGGTCTTGTATCAGCGCGCTGCCCTTGCGCTCGACCCAGCCTAGGAAACCGGCCAGGTTGAGCACCATGAAGAGAACGAGAAAAGCTTTCGCGACAACCACCGCTACATCAACGATCATGATGCTCCGCCACCACCACTTCCAAGCTCTATTCCCTGCTCACCGATGGAATCGTAGTCTAAAGTCGCATAGGCAGATATTTCGTGGGTCAACGCTGCAAAAATCTCACCCGGTGTCGAATAACCATTCGCCGCTCCGGCGAGATCCAAAAGCCGCATAAAGATTTCACTGTCGTGCAGCGCACCTTCGGGCGGGATCAGCGCGGCATTGAGTTTTTGCACGCGGCCTTTGCGATTGGTGTAGGTGCCTTCCTTCTCGCCGAAGTGTGTCGCCGGCAAAACCACATGCGCCAGCTTGGTCGTTTCCGTCACACGGGTATCCTGTACCACGAGGAAAGAAAGTTTTTGCAAAGCCGCGCGCACCGCCTCGGGCTCGGCGGCAGTGCGAATCAGATCGTCACCGACGATATAAGCCGCGGAGAAATTGCCAGCCACGAGTTTTTGCATCAGCGATCCGAAGCCGCCATTGGAGCTGACGCCCATTTCCCTTGCGCCGCGGAAGTTCGGCGAGCGATCCGGGCTCATGAGAATCTTTTGTACCTCGGTCAGGTCGCGCTCCTGGTAGAAAACTTCCAGCGTGGAATCGGCGGCAAGCTTCTTTACGAGCTTGGCAAAAAGATACGCCTCCTCGTTGGTGTTTCTCCCTGAAAGAATGCCGGCCAACGGTTTGGCCGAAGCGAGGCCCGAGTAAACCGCTTGCAACGCCTTGTCCCAGGTCGTCGGCACCAAGCCGCCTTCTTGACGAATCAGCGGCGTCGTCAAACGCTCGCCGCCGGCCAGATCGTGAAAACAATAGCGCCCTTCGTCGCACAGCCAGTGGCTGTTGACCGCTTCGTTGATGCGCGGCTTAAAGCGCGCGATGCGATTCTGATAAGCCTCGACGCTGATATTGCAGCCCGTGCTGCAGCCGGGACAAATCGACGGCGTTTTCTGCAGATACCAGACGCGCACTTTGAAACGAAAATCGCGATCGGTGAGCGCGCCGACCGGGCAGATATCGACGACATTCGCCGACAGCGGATTGTCGAGCACCGCGCCGTCGAATAACGCGATCGTCGAATGATCGCCGCGATTGATGACCGTCAATTCATCGGTCTTGGTGATCTCCTGGCAGAAGCGCACGCAGCGCGTGCATTTAATGCAGCGCTCGCCGTCGAAAATGACATTGGGTCCGAAAATCGTCTTCTTGCGATCGTGCACTTTCCCGACGTCGAAGCGGCTCTCCTGGCGGTCATGCTGCATGTAATAATCTTGCAGCCAGCACTCGCCCGCTTGATCGCAGATCGGACAGTCGACCGGATGATTGATCAGCAAAAACTCCAGCACCGACTTGCGCACCGCCAAGACCTTCGGGCTCTGCGTCAAGACCGCCATGCCCTCCGCCACTTGCGTATTGCAGGCGATCTGCAGCTTGGGCATCTTCTCGATTTCGACGAGGCACATACGGCAGTTACCCGCGATCGAGAGCTTCGTGTGATAACAGTAATGCGGAATTTCCACGCCGACGTCGGCTGCCGCTTGGATAACGGTCTTGCCTTTGGTGGTAATGACTTCTTTACCGTCGAGGGTAATCTTTAACGGATCCATGTTCAAAAATTCTAAATACGGGTCGAAGATCGAGGATCGATGATGGAAGATGGCGTCGGAGATGACGCCATCCTCAATCTTCTATCCTCCATCCTCATATTCAACGGGCCACCGTGCACCGTTTCTCTGCGATATGCGTCTCAAATTCGTCGCGGAATTTTTTTATAAACGCTGCCGCCGGCATGGCCGCGGCGTCGCCGAATGGACAAATCGTATTGCCCATGATGTTGCCGCTGATGTTGAGAATCAAATCGAGATCGGCTTTTTCGCCTTCGCCATGTTCGATGCGGTGAAAAATCTTTTCCATCCAGTGGCAGCCCTCACGGCACGGGCTGCACTGGCCGCAGGACTCGTGGGCGAAAAAACGCGCTAAGTTCCACGCTGCCCGCACCATGCAAGTGGTTTCGTCCATGACGATGACGCCGCCCGAGCCGAGCAGGCTTCCCGCCGTTTGCACCGATTCGTAATCCAAATTTACTTTTTCGATTTCCTCGGGCCGGAGCACCGGCATCGAGCCGCCGCCGGGGATCACGCCTTTGAGTCTTTTGCCGTTGGGGACTCCGCCGCAATCCTCTTCGAGAAATTTCTTAAACGGATACCCCATCGCCAATTCGTAAACGCCGGGTTTAGCGATATGACCGCTGACACTGAAAAGTTTCGTCCCCTTGCTTTTCTCCGTGCCGATGGCGGCATAGGCCGCCGCGCCGCGCTCGATGATCCACGGCAAGGCGGCAAGCGTCTCGACGTTGTTCACCACCGTCGGACAACCGAACAATCCGTGCGTCGCCGGAAACGGCGGTTTCAGCTTAGGCCAGCCGCGGCTGCCTTCCAACGACGAAAGCAAGGCCGTTTCCTCGCCGCAGATGTAGGCGCCCGCGCCGCGGTGCACGATCACGTCCAAATCATAACCCGAGGCAAAAATATTCTTGCCGATATAACCGGCCTGATACGCTTGCTCCACGGCGCGCTCCAAGCGCGTCGCGCCGAACGCCAGCTCGCCGCGAACATAGATAAAAGCGGTGTGCGACTGGATCGCGAAGGCGGAAATCAAAGTGCCTTCGATGATCGCGTGCGGATCTTGCTCGATCAGCAAGCGATCCTTAAAAGTTCCCGGCTCGCTCTCGTCGGCGTTGCAGACGAGATATTTCGGTTTGGGACTGTCCTTGGGCACGAAGCTCCACTTCATGCCGGTGGGAAATCCGGCGCCACCCCGGCCGCGCAGCCCCGAGGCTTTGACTTCGTCGATCAGCTCGGCCGGCTTCATGCTCTCGACCACTTTCCGCCAAGAGCGATAGCCGCCGCGCCCTTGGTAGGTCGCCAGCGTGTGTAATTCAGGAACACCGATGTTGCGGAGCAAAAGTTTTTCCATGAAACCTTAAAGCACAATGGAGAATTGAAAATTGAGAATGGAGAATGATTCGGACTCGCTTTTATCGACTCTTGCGTTATCCATTATCCATTGTATTCATTTCATTGCGCCGAGAATCTGATCAATCTTCTCTTCCGTTAAGTTTTCGTAATAGTCGTCGTTGATTTGCATCATCGGCGCCGTGCCGCACGAGGCGAGACATTCGACTTCGCTGAGAGTAAATGTCCCATCCGACGTCGTCTGCCCAGTTTCAATGCCGAGTTTTTGCTTGATGAATGCCGTAATCCTCTCGGCGCCGCCGAGGGCGCAAGACAGCGTGCGGCAGACTTGAATGTGGTGCCGACCGATCGGCTTCATGTTGTACATGGTGTAGAAGCTCACCACGCCGTGCACCCGTGCCGGCGTTTGCTCCATCAGCTTGGCGACATACTCGATCGCCTCCGGCCCCAAATGGCCGAACTCCTGCTGCGCTAGATAGAGCACCGGCAGCATCGCCGCTTCCTTTTTCGGATACCGTGCCACCGTCTCTTCGAATTTCTTCAGCGTCTCAGGTGAAAACTCTAGAGCCATTTCCATTCAAACCGAGGATGGCGAATCGAAGATAGAGGATCGCGCCCACTCAATTTTCCATTCTCCATTTTCCATTATCAATCGGTTCTTAACGATCGCACTCCCCGCCGATCATGTTGATCATGCCGAAAGTCGGCACGATGTCCGCGACCATGTAGCCTTTGATCATTTCGTGAAACGCTCCCATCGCGATAAAACACGGCGGCCGCACGCGCAGCCGATACGGTCTGCCGCTGCCGTCACTAACGATATAAAAGCCGAGCTCGCCGTTGCCGCCTTCAACGGCAAAATACGTTTCACCGGCGGGCACGTGAATCCCTTCCATGATGATCTTGAAGTGATGCATCAGCCCTTCAATGCTGCCGTAAACTTTTTCCTTCTCCGGCAAGACAAAGCGCGGGTCGTCGATCCACACCGAGCCCACGGGTAATTTCTCCAAAGCTTGCTCGACGATTTTAATGCTCTGGTCGATCT
>WNGI01001931.1_pt1 | contig 17678 bp, 20 predicted proteins | sample 5400621 | NCBI WGS metagenome assembly WNGI01 (sample SAMN13153374, study PRJNA577476) | soil metagenome | isolation source: 20 cm soil or saprolite under Garry oak tree replicate 1 | place: USA:California | collected 2016-06-15 | reverse complement strand
GATCGACGGGCTCGAGGAGCCGATCGGCGCGGCCACCGCGCTCGCCGAGATGCGCGACGCGGCCGTCTCGCTCTTCATCTAGCGCGGCGGGCCGCTCGCGGAGCCGGGGGACGCTCGTCGCGCGCGGATGTTGAGGCGCACGTGATGGATCACGCCGTCGGGGAGACGCTCCGCGGCGCGGCGCAGGACGTCGTCGCGCTCCTCCTCCGGGACCCGGCCCAGGACGGATCCCAGGCAGATCGTCCGGAGGTAGAGCTCGAGGTCGCCCTGCGGGATCGGCGTCGGCTCTTCGTGCAGCCAGCACTCGATCCGATCGAAGCCGGCTCGCTCCAGCCGGCTCCGCGTCTCCTCCGGCCCCGCGAACAGCTTGTCCTCCTCCAGGTCGTAGCCCAGATCGCGGACGACGGTCGCCAGTCGTTCGGTGTTCCCCGCCCCTCCGCACTGGGCCGCCAGCTGCCCTCCGTGCCTCAGCACCCCGGCGAGGTTGGCGAACAGCCGGTCGTGATCCGTGACCCAATGGAACGTGGCGGTGGACAGGATCGCGTCGACCGGTGGGAGCGGGATCCGATCGAGCAGATCGTGCACCAGGAACTCCGCCCGATCGTCGGCGAGGCGCGTACGAGCCTGGTCGATCATCGAAGGTGAGCCGTCGAGCGCGACGACGGTTCCCTTCAGCAGCCTCCGGAGCAGCTCGCGCGTCACCTGACCGGGCCCACAACCTGCGTCGAGGACGCGCTCGTCACCGGCGAGGTCCAGCCATCCGATCACCTCGATGCCCCAACGCGTCATCGGGATCGGGAGTCGGTCATAGGCGTCGGCGTCCCAGTCCCGGGGCATGGTCCGGCGAGGCTACCGCGTGGCCGTCGTGGCGACGCGGCGTCTCCCGGAGTCGGTCGTTCGTGACGCTAATTAGCGATGCGTACTATATTGGCCGACATGGAAGAGCCCATCACGGCGGTTGCCGGCCACGGGGAGCCCGCCGCGTTGGCGGCGAGGCTCCGCGTGGCCGGCTGGCGGTTCGCTCGCCGGATGCGGCGCGAATCCTCCCCCGGGATCAGCCCGACGCTCTCCGCGGCATTGCACACCGTGGAGACGCAGGGCCCGATTACCGCCGGTCAGCTGGCCGCCTACGAGCACGTGCAGAAGCCGACGATGACCCGAACGATCCAAGCGATGCTCGATCGGGGCCTGGTCGAGCGTATCCCGGACCCTCTGGACGGCCGCGTGAGCTGGCTGAGCGTCACCCCCGAGGGCCGCAAGCTGCTGCAGCGGTCCCGGCGGCGGACGGATGAGTTCCTCGCCAAGCGGGTCAAGAAGCTCTCCGCCGAGGAGCGTGAGGTCCTGGAGACCGCGGCCTCGTTGCTGGAGCGGCTCGCCGAGGGTGACCGATGAGCCCGCGGATCACGCAAGCGTGGCGCCGGACGTTCGCGTCCGCGCGGGGATCCCGCAACTTCCGGCTGTTCCTGACGGGCCAGTTCATCTCGGCGATCGGGACGTGGATGACCTTCACGGCGACGTCGTGGCTCATCCTCACGCTGACGGGGAGCGGCACCGCGCTCGGGATCAATGCGGCGCTCGCCTTCGGGCCGGTCCTGGTGCTGGGGCCGTGGGGCGGGGTCCTCGCCGACCGGTTCGACAAGCGGCGGATCCTGACGTTCACGCAGAGCACGGCCGCCGTCATCTCGCTCAGCCTCGCGACGATCGTGTTCACCGACGTCGTTTCGCTCTGGATGGTGTTCGCCCTCTCGCTCGCCTCGGGGATCGTCATCTCCATCGACAACCCGGCCCGGCAGAGCTTCTACGTGGAGATGGTGGGCGAGGGCACGCTGACGAACGCCGTCAGTTTGAACAGCGCCGCCTTCACCGGCGCACGCATCATCGGGCCCGCGGTCGCCGGCATCCTGATCGCCACGGTGGGGATGGCGATCTGCTTCCTGATCGACGGGATCTCCTACCTCGCGGTCCTGGGCGCCTTGCTCGCGATGCACGGCGCCGAGATGCACGCGCAGCGGCGGTCGACCCGCGAGCGCGGGCATCTGGTCGCCGGGCTGCGCTACGTGTGGGAGACCGACGCGCTCCGCCGGCCGCTGTTGGTGATGGCCGTGGTGTTCACGTTCGTGTTCGAGTGGCAGGTGCTGGTTCCACTGCTCGCGAACCACACGTTCCACGCGGGGCCGGGTGCCTTCGGGCTGCTCTCGGCGGCCGCGGGACTCGGCTCGTTCATCGGGGCGATCATGGCGGCGAATCGCAACGCGCGACCGTCGATGCACGGCCTCGGTGTCTGGCTCGCCGCGGTCGGCGTGACGATGGCGTTGGTCTCGGTCGCTCCGACGCTTCCCGTCGCGATGGTCCTCATGGTGCCGATCGGGTTCTTCGCGATGTCGTTCATGATCACGGGCAACACGATGCTCCAGCTGGAGGCCAAGCCGCAGGCGCGCGGGCGCGTGATGGCGCTCTACGGGGTGGTCTTCCTGGGCTCGACGCCGATCGGGGCGCCGTTGGTCGGTTGGCTCGCCGAGATCCTCGGTGCACGCCTGATGTTCCTCGCCGCCGGTTCGCTCGCCGTGGCCGTCGCGGTCGCGGTCCTCGTGAGCCGGTCCGGCTCCCGCGTCACCCCAGACGAGACGATCGACGAACCGGTCGGCGCCCTGGACGGACCCGCGGCAGCGACGGCCTGACCATCACGGCAGCGTTCGCTGGTCGTCCCGCTCCCGGTCGACCGTCCACACGCCACCAGCGTCCGGCCGGCTGACGTCAAGGACCGTCCCGTCGCGGAGCGACAGACGGAAGCAACGAAGGCGCACCCCGTTCCGTTCCTCGAGCCACGTCTTCAGCACCTCCACTGACTCCTCGGCCGCTCCCCAGCGGACGGCGTGCGGCCACTCCTCCGCTCGCGCCCCTTCCGAGAAGACGATGTGGACGTCGGCGATGCCCCCGATCCATCGGGGGAGGACCGGCGCCCAGGCGATGAACACCAGGCTGACGAGCGCGACGGTGCCGTGCGTACCGAGCGCCGGAACCAGTGGGATCACGAGGGCCGCGGCGAGGATGCGAGCGACGTTGTAGACGACGTCGTAGACCGAGAAGACGCGCCCGCGATACCCGTCGGGGAGCGATCCCTGCACGATCGTGTCCACGGGCACCTTCTTCCACGCGAAGGCGAGACCGACCACGAAGCTCGCGACCAGGATCGTCCAGCCCCGGAGGTAGAGCGCGGCGCCGAGCAGGGCGCACCCGCCCACCACGAACGCGCCCGCGATGATCCGCTCCTTGCTCCAACGCTGCTCGAGCCACCCGACCGTCACGATCCCCACCAGCACGCCGACGCCACCCGCGCCGACCAGGTTGGAGTACGAGCCGACGCCCTCCTTGAACTGTTCTCGGAACACGACCGCCGCGACCGTGAGGATGATCCCCTGCCCCATCGAGTCGATCGAGATCGCGGTGATGGGCCCGATCGCTCGAGGCGTCCGCAGGAGCGTGGATGCACCGTCGCTGAACTCCACGACGACCCGCCGGAGCTGATGGCGCAGGAGCTCGTCAGGTTCTGGGATGGTCATCGGGGCGAGATCGGACCCGAGGCGAAGCGCTAGCAAGGTCGCACCGAGCCACGCGAGGGCGGCGACCGCGACGACCGGACCCGACCCGCTGGCGTCCGCGAGCTGCCCGCCGAGGAAGAAGCCCACCAACAGTGCGAGCGTCCCGCCGACGGTCGCGAGCGAGTTGGCGATCAGCAGATCGTCGCTGGGCACGAGTCGTGGGACGACCGCCGAGGCCGTCGCGAGGTAGAAGCGGTTGATCGAGATCACGGCGAGCGCTCCCACGTAGAACGGGATCGCGTGCGCGGTCGGGTTGAAGAGCACGGATCCCACGAGCGCCACCTTGAGGAGCGGCGCGTACGCCAGGATGCGCCGTCGTCGCCACCGGTCGATGAAGACGCCGACGAATGGCCCCAGGAGCGTGAAGGGGAGCGCGGTGATCAGCGCCGCCTTGAAGAGCCCGAACGTGGTGCTGTGTTCGCTCGGGTTGAAGACGACCGATGCGAACAGCGCGACGGTGAAGAATCCGTCGCCGCCCTGACCGACGATGCGGATCGCGAAGAGCTTGCGGAAATCGTCGCCGCGGAGCGCGACGCGTGCGCGTTCCAAGGCGCCCGGGGGAGCGACCGCGGCCATGTGCCGCCGCCGCCGTCAGGCTTTCGTCGTGTCGAAGAACCGCGTCCAGTCTGCGTTCGCGGACTCGCCGTCGCCGAGGATGAACTCCTCGACCATCTCGCGCGCCATGTCGTCGCTGAACTGCACGGGCGGCGACTTCATGAAGTACGCGGAGGGACCGATCAGCGGCCCACCGATCCCTCGGTCCTTCGCGACCTTCGCGCACCGGAGCGCGTCGATGATGACGCCCGCAGAGTTGGGGGAGTCCCACACCTCGAGCTTCATCTCGATCGTCAACGGAACGTCGCCGAAGTTCCGCCCCTCGAGGCGGATCATCGCCCACTTCCGGTCCTGGAGCCACGGCACGTGGTCGGACGGTCCGATGTGGATGTTCTCCTTGCTCAGCGGCTCCTCGAGCTGCGACTGGACGGACTGCGTCTTCGAGACCTTCTTCGAGGTCAGTCGCTCCCGCTCGAGCATGTTCATGAAGTCCATGTTGCCGCCGAAGTTGAGCTGGTAGGTCCGGTCGAGCTCCACTCCTCGATCTTCGAATAGCTTCGCCAAGACACGATGCGTAATCGTCGCACCCACTTGGCTCTTGATGTCGTCGCCCACGATCGGAACCCCCGCGTCGGCGAACCGCTTCGCCCAGACGGGGTCGCTCGCGAGGAACACGGGGAGCGCGTTGACGAGGGCGACGTTGGCATCGATCGCGCACTCCGCGTAATAGCGGTCGGCCTGCTCCGACCCGACCGGCAGGTAGCTGATCAGCACGTCCGCGCGGGCGTCGCGGAGCACCTGGACCACGTCCGCCTCGGGCTCGTCGGACTCCACGATCGTGTCGCGGTAGTAGGTCCCGAGCCCGTCGAGGGTCCGTCCGCGCATCACGGTGACACCGATCGGCGGCACGTCGGAGAACCGGATCGTGTTGTTGGGTTCGGTGAAGATGGCCTCGGAGACGTCCTTGCCGACCTTCTTCGCGTCGACGTCGAACGCGGCGACGACCTCGACGTCACGGATGTGGTACCCGCCCAGCTCCACGTGCATCAAGCCGGGGACCCGTTCGGCGGGGTCCGCATCCTTGTAGTACTCGAGTCCTTGCACGAGGGACGAGGCGCAGTTGCCGAGTCCGACGATGGCGATGCGAACCGTGCTCATGCTGTTCGCTCCTTCCTGCGAAGCGTCGCGGAGGCGCGACGCCTCTGCCCCACCGGGGCGGTGATGCCGTACTTGGTGCGCTCCTGTTGGATCAATCCCGCGAGCCAGGCGATGTCCGCTTCGCTCGCCGCGCGCCCGTGCTCCATGAGGGCGCGCTGGTAATCGTCCCCGTCGTCGGCGGCTTCCGCGATGGCGGCCTTGACGGCCTCGAGCCGTTCGGCGAGCGCGGCGCGGCGCCGATCCAGCAGGCGGATCCTCGTCTCGGGCGGGAGGTAGCGGAAGAACGCGAGGCGGATCCGGAACCGAGCATCCTCCGCCTGCGTGTCGGACGGCGGCTCCTCGAGCAGCTTCAGGAAGAGTTGCTCACCCGGGGCCGTGATCCGGTAGACGAGGCGCTTCCGTCCGGTCCCGGCGCTGGTGCCGGGCACCTGCTCGACCGCGCCCTCGCGCTCGAGGCGCTTGAGGGTCGGATAGAGGGACCCGTACGAGACCTTCCAGAGGCCGCCGAGCTGTTCGGTGAGCTCCCTCGAGAGCTGGTAGCCGTGCATCGGGCGCTCCTTCAGGAGGCCCAGGATCGCGAGTTCCAACATGCTTATCTCATTTCGATATATCGGATGGGTATATCGGACCGATATATGTGTACCACGGTGGATGGAGGCTGTCCAGCCGGCGCGTCGGGTGCTCAGGGCCGCTGCGGCCGAGCGAGGTAGGGCGGAACCTCGATCCCGTGCAACAGATCCGGTGACGATTCCGGCGCGCCGGTCCCGGTCTCGAGCGGGAGGAGACCGGCCCAGATCGGCAGTTCGAGGTCGGCGCCGTCGTCCTTCGGCGGACCCGTGCGGACCTTCGCGGAGGCCTCGGCGATCGGGACCGCGAACAGGATCGTCTGTTTGAACTCGTCGGCCGTCGGCATCCGCGCCTCGGCCTCCCGGCCGGGCAGGACGTGGTGGGTGATCGCCCGCGCCGCGGTCACGAGCTCGTCCGCGTCGGTCACCTCGCGGCCGTGTCCGTACAACACGACGCTCCGGTAGTTCATCGAGTGATGGAACGCGCTCCTCGCGAGGACCAGCGCGTCGACGATGGTGGCGACGACGCAGACCTCGGCGCCGCCGGCGACCGCCCTCCAGGCGCGGGCTGCGCGCGAGCCGTGCAGGTAGAGCGTGTCTCCCACGCGCGCGTGGATCGTCGGGAGCGCCCGGGCACGGCCCTCGCCGTCGGTCCAGGCGACGTGGCAGATCAGGGCCTCGTCCAAGATCGCCTCGATCGTGTCGCGGTCGTACGCGGCTCGTTCGGGGAGCCGGTGAACTCGGGCGCGATCGGTAGGCGCGTCGGGCATCCCGGGATGCTACCCGGCGCCGCTCCGGTGGTGATGCCAGAGGCCGTCCCTCAGGAAGTGCCGGTGTCCGTCGTGGAGGTAGTCGACGTGGTCGTCGTGCTCGACGGCCTCGTGGCCGCACCCGGGACCGTGCTCGTGGTCGCCGTGCTGCTCGTGCTCCTCCTCCTCGAGGATGCGCTCCACGTCCGGTTGTTGGAACGCGTCCGGGTCCTGGAAGAAAGACGGTGGGAACTGCCCCATGCGATCGCCTCCCGCTCGGCTGACGGGCCGGTCATACCACGCGCAGCTGCATCCGGCGCGCGGCCCGGTCGAGCGCGGCGAGCACCGGCCGCCCGATCGCGAGGACGAGCACGACGTTCCCGACGGCGCGGAAGGTGTCCCACGTCAGCCCGTCGACCACGTAGAAGCCGAGGTAGTGCCGGACGTTCATCCACGCGCCGCCTCCCGGGTCCCACGCCAGGGCGGAGCCGTCGGTGAGGAACGGCCAGAACCAGAGCTCCATCACGAGGCCGTAGAGGTACCCACTCACGAACCCGAAGGCGGCGAGCCACGCGATCCGGGTCCGCCACGATCCACCGTGCGGGAGCAGTCCCGCGCCGGCGCCGACCCACCCGACGGCCACCATCTCGAACGGCAGCCAGGGCCCGAGCCCGCCGACGAAGATCCCGCTCGCGAACATCCCGACGCACCCGAGCAGGAACCCGAACCCCGGCCCGAGGGAGTTGCCCGCCACCAGCACGACGATGAACAGCGCGCTGAAGCCGGCCACGAAGCCTGGGAGCCGGAGCGCGACCATCGCGGCGCCGAGCACACCGAGCAGCGCGACGGTCTTCGGTCCCAGCCCGCCCCGGCCGAGCTCGAGGAACAGGAGCGCCAGCAGGATCGCACCCAGGGCGGCCACGATCCACGGGCCGTCCCCCTGGTGGTTCTCGGCCACGTGGCTCGCGACCGACGGGAGCACGAATGGCCAGAGGAAGGCGAGCAGCCCGATCACGTTCGCCAGGGCGAGGAGCGCGATCCGTATGCCGGGAACGCGGACCGTGCGTCGTTCCCGGGCCTCCGCCTCCGTTGAAGGGGCCGTTCGGGTCTCGAGCCCGAGCTCCAACCGGGTGGTCACGTGAGCGCCTCCGCGACCTGCTCCGGGGTCAGCCACCCGGGCCCGAACACGCGCGTCATCTGCGGGGCGAAGACGCGGGAATCGCCGAGCACGGATCCCGGGTCGCCGTCCGCGATCACGTCGCCCCCGGCGAGGATCACGACGCGCGTCGCGACCGCGGCCGCGAGCTCGACGTCGTGCGTCGCGACGATCGCCGCCCGTCCCGCGGTGGCGTGGGCCCGAACGAAGCCGATCAGCCGCTCCTTGGATGCCGGATCGAGCCCACGCGTCGGCTCGTCCAGCGCGAGCAGCGGTGCTCCCGTGGCCGCGACGGCCGCGGTCGCGACCAGCAGGCGCTCTCCGGCCGACAGATCGCGAGGGTGGCGCGCGGCGAGGCCGGCGATGCCGAGGGCGGCCAACCACGGGGCGGCGGCGCCGGCCTCGCCGCGCGCCACGAGCGTCGCCCGGACCTCCTGTTCGACCGAATCCTTGAACAACAGCTCGTCCGCCTCCTGCGGGCAGAGGGCGACGTCGATCCCCGGACGCGGCTCCCGGCCGAGGACGCGGACCTGGCCGCCGGCCGGCTCGTGGATCCCGGCCAGGACGCGCAGCAGCGTCGACTTGCCGGCACCGTTGCGACCCATCACCGCGAGGACCTCGCCCGCGTGCAGATCGAGATCGAGGTCGCGGAGCACCGTCGTCTCGCCGTAGGAGGCACGCAGGCCCCGAGCCCGCGCGACCACCGACCCGTCTCCATCGCCGGTGTCGGTGGGAGCGGGCGGGGGCAGCGGCGGGCGAGGCCCCGCCGACGCCACGCCGCGAGCCGCGCGCACGGTCAGCGGGAGCGGATCCCACCCGAGCATCCGCCCGAGGCTCGCCACCGGCGGCCCGGAGGCAAGGTGACCGATCACGTCGGCCGGCGTCCCGGACCTGACCCGGCCGCGATCGAACCCGATCGCCACGTCGACCCATCCGGCGACGCGCTCAAGACGGTGCTCCGCGAGGAGAACGGTCATGCCGTGGTCGTGCACGAGCCGCTGGAGGGCGGCCATCACGTCCTCCGCCCCCTGCGGATCGAGCTGGGAGGTCGGCTCGTCCAGCACCAGGATCCGGGGGCCGGCCGCCAGGGCCGACGCGATCGCGACACGCTGGCGTTCGCCACCCGAGAGCGTCCGGACGCTCCGGTCGCGCAGGCCGGCGACGTCCAGCAGATCGAGGGTCTCCTCGACCCGCCGTCGCATGTGCGCCGGATCGACCCCCAGGTTCTCCATCCCGTACGCCAGCTCGTCCTCGACGCGATCGAGCACGAAGGAGGCGCCCGGATCCTGCGGGACGAACGCGACGACGTCGGCGAGCCGCCGCGGCGGGTGCGCGAGCGTGTCGCGTCCCTGCACCGAGACGCGCCCGGCGAAGGTCCCGCCGGTGAACTGCGGGACCAGGCCGTTCGCGGCGCGGAGCAAGGTCGACTTCCCCGACCCCGTCGGGCCAACGGCGAGCGCGAACGACCCCTCGTCGATCGCGAGGTCGACGTCGACGATCGCCGGACGCGATCCTTCGGGATACGTGAAGGTGACGTCGTCGAAGCGGAGCGCGTCGCTCACGGCCGGGTCCGTCCGACGAAGCCCGGCGCGGCCAACAGCCCGATCGCGGCCAGCAGGAGCGGGTCCGCTTCGGGCCACGTGATCGGCGAGGTCTGCGGGTGCAGGACGGCCCAGCCACCGGTCGATGCGGCGAGGAAGGTCGCCGCGGCGACGATCGCGGCCGCGGCGATCAGGACCCCCGCCTGGGTCCACGGCTGCGGGCGATAGCGTGTCCGCCGCCCCGCGCCGTGGCCGCGCGCGTCCATCGACTCCGCGAGCGTGTGCGCCTCTTCCATCCCGCGTTCGAGGACCGGCACGGCGAGCGCCGGGAGGGCACGCGCGCCATGGACGCGGATCCCGCGCATGCGCTGGGCTTCGCGCACGCGTCCGACGCCGGCGACGGTGCGCGGCGCGATCGAGAGCGCGAGCGCGGCGGCGAGCGCCGGCTCGTGGAGGTGACGCGGAGCCATCCGGACGAGCCCGAACGGATCCGTGACGGCGTTGAAGGTGCCGAAGATCACGAGGATCGTGCCGAGGCGGAGCCCCTCGAGGAACGAGAACGTCGTGTTCGCGGCGCTCACCGTGCCGAAGAAGACCAGAGCGGTCCGCAGCGCGACGGCGATCGTCGCGCCGGTCAGGAACAGACGGAACGAGCGCGCGTGGTCGGCGTCCACCCGATGGCTGGCGTAGACGAACCACGACACCGCCCACAGCAGGAAGAGATAGACGGGGTCGGTCGTCACGAACGCGACGAAGCCCGCCGAGGTCGCCCAGACGATCCACGCCATCGGGTGGACCGTTCGACGATCCCTCATCCGATGTTCCGTCCGCGGCGTGCGCTTCGCAGCCGGAGCCAGCCGCCGCCGGCGAGCGCCGTCCCGAGCACAAGCGCGACGAGGAGCCCGGGTCCGGGGCCACCGCTGCCCGACGGCCCCTGGGCCGCGGCGAACGCGGCCACCGTCGGGCTGCCGCGCTCGGACGGGGGGACCGTCACCGGGACCGCGCCGGACGGTGTCGCCGGCCGAGCCGTGCTCGGCGGGCTGGAGCCGGCGGAGCTCGGCGAGGCGAACGACCGGACCCCCGAGCTCGGTGCCGATGGCGGGGGCGTCGACCGCGTCGCCTGCGGCGGGGCCGCCGGGGTCGCGGTCTCCGTCTCGCACACGTCATCGATGCCGAGCGACGGCGGTTTCGGGTGCGTCGCCCCCGAGTCACCGGATCCCCAGACCCAGGCGTCGAGCCCGCCGCCGCCGACCTGCGCGGAGGCTGCGCCGCTCGAGGACCAGGTCCACCCGCCGCGGCCATCACCGTGCCAGTAGCCCCAGTAGTCCGGGTAGTCGGCGAAGCAATCGTCACCCTGGGGGCCGACGCCGGCCAGGCGGCACACGGCCTGCCCACCGGACCCGAACCCGTACGCGAGATGATCTTGCGCACCGGCGAGCTCGATCAGGTGGATCCCGCTCACGCTCGCCGCATCCAACGCGACACAGAAGGAGTGCGCGCCCGCGCCGGTGTCGATCACGAGCGCGGCGTGAGGTCCGGTCGCGGCCGCGCACGCGGGAGCCGTCCCCGTGACCGCGGGCACCGTCACGGGGATCAGGGCGGCGACCAACACGAGCGCGGCCGCGACCGGACGGGGGAGCACCGTCGCCGCTAGGGTCCGCACGTTCTCGCCCAGGGCGGTCCGAGCGCGCTCGGCGTGACGGGAAGCGGTTCGCGAAGGAACCCGAGCACGGCACCGATCGATGCGCCCACGTCCTTCCCGGTTCGTGTGCCGGCATCCGTGAACGAGTAGGCCACCGCTCCGCACCGATACTGGAGCTTGCGGAGGGCGCTCATCGCTCCGCGTGGCAAGGGGCGGGCGTGCGCGGCGAAGGCCTGGATCACGAGGGCGGTCGAGTTCGCGTCGGTCCGGCGGAAGCCCCAGGTGTACCCCCACCCGCCGTAGGTCGCGTCACGGAGCGCCGCGAAGAACGTGAACGGGCCCGAGGCCAGGGACGCGCCGAGCCCCTCGAGCGCCATCACGGCGTACGCCGTCGTATTGGTGTCGGAGCGGAAGAAGTCCCCCGCGTCGTTCACGTCGTGGCAGTGTCGGTTCTCGCTCGCGCGATGCGGTCGATCGAACTGCCAGCCGCCGTCGGGGCATTGCGCGTTCGCCAACCACGTGACGGCCGCGGCGTCCGGGGTCTGGCCGGCGGCCTTGATCGCGAGGATCGCCAGCGCCTGATCGAAGACCGACGCATCGCCGTACCGGCCGCGCGGACGCTCCGCGTCGGTGATGTGGCCGAGGAGGTTCGTTCCCGCGAACGTCGACGGATCGCGGCCTGCCGCTACCGCGGCCATCACGACCTTCGCGGTGAGGCCGATCGTCGTGACGTGGCCCGCGTGCACCTGCCGGCGGAGGAACGCGATCGCGGCGGCCTCGGCGCCGTATCCGGTGGCCGCCATGTCGAGCACGGCGTCGGCGGTCGAGCCGATCGCCGAGAAGCCGGGGAACGAACCGTTCGCCTGCTGCTGCGCTCCGACGTACGCCATCGCGCGATGCGCCCGTTGCGGATCCGTGATCACCGCCGACGCGGGACCCGCCACCCCGACCGAGAGGGAACAGACGACGAACAGCGATGCGACCCGCCTGAGGGTCGTGCCCATGAGGGCAACTCCTTTCCGGGCGTCCGCGCGCCCACCGGAACGACCCGAGCGGGGAGGTCGTCTCCGGGCGGCACGCCCGGTGGCCGGTCCCCCTTTGCCGCGAGGGTTCGTTCAGCCGGTGCGTCGCCGAGGGCGGCCTGGCTCGCCCGTTCCCGGGCTCACAGTTGCGGGACAGCGCCGGTTTCCGACCGGACTTCGCCTCCGCGACGCGTCTGCATGCGCACCTTAGCAGGGCCGAAGGGCCGACCGTTTCGAGCCCAACGCACGTCGCGCCGTGGGACCGACCGACGTACGCTCCCCACGGCAGGGGGTGGTCCGATGGACCCGGTACGCAGCTTGGATACGGGGATCGCGAGCGGCCTCGTGACCGTGCTCGTCGACGAGCTGGGAGGCGGGAGCTCTTCGATCCAGACGCCGGCGGCCGACTTCGAGGCCGCGGAACGCGGCGTCGCGATCGGCCGCCGGTTCATCCCGTGGCACCGCGTCCGTCGCTACGAGTGGGACCTCCCGTCGAAGGAGTTCGGCGAGGAGCATCGCGTGTCGGCGAGCGTGCGGCTCGTCGTGGACGACGCGAACGGCGTCCCCGAGGAGCATGTCGTGTCCGCGGACGGGTTCGAGACGGCCGCGTTCGCGGTGACGATGTTGCTCGAGGATGCCGCCGGCGGCGGAACCGTCACGGTGCGCCGCGTCGGGATCCCGTGGCATCACGTTCGCGAGTATGAGCGGATACCCGCGGATGCCACGCCCGATGGGGACGCGCCCAAGCGCCCCGACGCCTGAGGCCAGTCACGACGGTGGGATCGTGCCGGGCCCTTCGTTCCGCAGGTAGCGCTCGATCTCCGCAGCGAGGTCGTCCCCCGACGGGATCTCTTCTTCGCTGGCGCTCTCGAGCTGCAGCAGGATCGCGCGGACGTCGTCGTCCCCCGCGACGGCGGCATCCAACCGCTCGCGTTGGGTCGTCGCGTCCTCGTTCAACGCATCGAGCGGGAGCTCGATGCGCAGGTGCCGGGAGAGGTGCTGGAGCAGCGCGAGCGTCGCGGCCGCGTACGGACCGCCCACGTAGTGGGGAACCTGGGCGTAGAACCCGACGGCGGGGATGCCGCTGCCGCTCACCACGACCTCCATCGCGGAGAGCCCTGCGCTCGGGACACGCAGCAGCCCCGGGGGTCCTTTCGTCTCGGCCTCGTGCAGCGTGCCCTCTGCTGACGCCGTCGCCATCACGGGAACGGGACGTGTGTGTGGGACGGCGGCGGGGATCGCGCCGAGGCTGATCCATTCGACCACGCCGAGCCGGAGGCAGAGCTCGAGGATGTCGTTCGCGAGCTCCTTCCAGCGGAAGTCGGGCTCCGCGCCGTGCAGGACGAGGAGGTCGCGGCCCGACGCCTCGCGACGATGCAGCTCCAGCGTCGGCCAGACGAGACGGGTCAGCGTGCCGTCGATCACATCGAGCGTCGGACGTCGTGAGCGATAGTCGAACAACACGTCGTCTTCGAACGTCGCGAGCAGGCCGGCGCCGTCGGCGAGTTGATCCGCGGCGCTGCTGGCCGCCCCCGCGGCGTCGATCCAGCCGTCGAAGGCGGCGACGACGACGGGTGCCGTGAGCGCCGGCGAAGGCTCTTCGAGCCGGTAGAGGGGCATGGAGGCAGCATAGTCGCGCTGCTCGGAAGCCCGGAGAGAGGGTCGCGCGTGTGCCGTCAGCCGCTGAGCGCTTGTTCGCACTCGGTGCGCGTCGGCCGCGCGACGGCCACGAGCGTGTGGCCGACGTCGAGCGCCTGTGAGTCGGGGATGCCGTACGTCGTGTATTTGAGCGTGAACGATCGGATCTCCGTGCCGCTTCCCTCCGACGTGTCGGTGAAGACGCTGCAGATGAGCTTCGCGTTCGCGGCGAACACCACGAGGATGCCGATCCCCGTCCCGGGGTTCAGCTTCGTGGGCTCGAACCCCGACGTGTTGGCGGGGTCCGCCGTCTTGCCGTCGCCGAGGTGGAGCTCGACCGGGATGTACGGCGTCTGCTCCTCGTCCGGCGGCGTTCCGAGTCCGGTGATCGTGATGGGAAGGGTCCCTTCGTTGCGCACCGTGGTCGCCACGTAGATCTGCCCGTTGGGCTCGAGCTTCACCACGGGATCCGTCGGCGTTCCGTGATCGGCCAGCACGGTGTTGTAGCCGACGGTGGTGTCCACGCCCAGCGCCAAGGGGTCCTGCGACCGGGTATAGACGAACAGCGCCGCACTCGCGAGCAGGGCGAGCACCAACAGCGTGGCGAGGAACTTCGTCAGCGCGCCACCGCGCTGATCTCGGAGCCGGATCATGGGCGCAGCATAGGACGACCGCGGGCGGTTCTCGCTCAAGCTCGATCCCGAGGCTCGTCGTCGCGAGCATCAGCGCGGTCCCGGTCGGCGAGCACGCTCTTGAGCGTCGACATCGCGTTCATCGCCGGTGGGAAGCCCGCGATCGTCGCCGTCAACATGATCGCCTCGCGGAGCTGCTCGGGCGTGAGCCCCGCCTTCAGCGAAGCGCGCAGATGCTGCGGGAGCTGCGACGAGCGTCCGAGCGAGGTCAGCGCGACCACCGCCCCCAGCTCGCGATCCCGGTCCGTGAGGGCGGGCTTCGTGTACATCTCGCCGTAGACGAACTCGACGATGTGCCGGCCCAGATCGCCGAGGCCCTCGACCGTCCGCAGCGCCTTCTCGTCGTGGATCTCGAGGAAGCGCTCGCGCCCGCGCCGGTACGTCTCGTCGTGCCGATCCTCGCTCATGTCGCGCACCTTAGCCGAGCCGGACGCGGAGCCCGGCGAGACCGCGGACGATGTAACTCGGCTTCCATCGCGGCTCCTCGACCGGCTCCATCCGGGGGAAGCGTTCGAGGAGGGATCGGAACGACGTCTGGAGCTCGAGGCGGCCGAGCGGCGCACCGAGACAGAAGTGGATCCCGGCGCCGAAGCTCAGATGCGGGTTCGATGTTCGCCCGAGGTCCACGCGATCGGGCTGGTCGAAGACCTCGGGGTCGCGGTTGCCCGATCCGAAGACGAGTCCGAGCTCGGCGCCGCGCGGGATCGACGTGCCGTGGAGATCGAACGGCTCGAGGACCCATCGCTCGAACAGCTGGAGCGGGGTGTCGAACCGCAGCAGTTCCTCGATCGCGGCCGGGATGAGCCCGTGCTCAGCACGGAGCCGCTGCAGCTGGTCGGGGTGGCGGAAGAGCGTCCACCAGCCGAGGAGCGTGGCGTTCACGGTTGCCTCGTGCCCGGCGTTGAGCAGCAGCACGCAGGTCCCGACGAGCTCGTCCTCCGTGAGCCGTTCACCCTCGTCCACGACCTGGACCAGCTCGGAGATCAGGTCGTCGCCCGGGTGTTGCGCGCGCTCGCGTGCGAGCGCGCGCAGGTAGTCCGAGAACTCGAGGCTCGCGCGCACCGCGGCGGCCTCCGCTTCCGCCGAGGGGTTGAGCTCGTACATCCGGCAGATGTCCGCGGACCACGGACGCAGCAGGTGTCGGTCCCCCTCGGGGACGCCCAGCATCTCCGCGATCACGGTGACCGGCAGCGGCTCGGCGATCGTCGGGAGCAGGTCGATCTCGCCGGCGCCGTCGACCGCGCCGGCGAGATCGCCCACGATCCGCTCGACCCGCGGCCGGAGGCCCTCGACGAAGGCGGGGGTGAACGCCTTCGAGACCAAGCGGCGGACACGCCGGTGGTCGGTCCCCTCCATATCCAGGATCCCGGCGTTGATCAGCCGCCAGAACGGCGCCAGATGCGCCGGCGGCGCATCGCGGCCCATCTCCTCGTGCGATGCCGCATGGAGGTACGTCCGGCCGAACCGGCGATCGCGGAGGAGCGCGTCGACGTCGCGATGCCGGGTCACCAGCCAGTGATCGGTCGCCGCGTCGTACGCGACCGGCGCCGACGCCCGGAGCTCCTCGTACACGGGATACGGGTCGGCGACGAACGCGACGTCCTGCGGGGCGAAGCGCATCCCGGGAGGGTACCGACCATCGGCCGAGGCCATCCGCACCCCGAGGGGCTACGCTGAGGGCTCCGGTTGGGAGGGCACATGCACAGCGAGATCACGTTCATCGACGGCAAGACCGTCAACTTCGATGAGACCGCCGACGTGAAGATGACGCCGCACGGCGTCGAGGTCCTGCAACGGGAAGCGGAGGATCAGGTCCGGATCCTCTTCCCGTGGGCGCGGATCGATCGCGTCACGCAGCGCGGCGCCAACGTCGCCGCGATCTACACCTACTGAGGTCCTGTCCGCGCGCGCTGACCGCCAGCGTGCGTTGTACGGTCCCCGGCGATGACGACGCGGGCCGGCTTGGATCACGTCCGCGAGCTCATGGCGCTCGCGACCGGCGACGAGAAGCACGACGAGAGCAGCACCTCGACGCTCGACGCGCTCTGGGTGCTGTACGACCGGGTGCTCCGCGTCGATCCGAGCGCTCCGAAGGACGAGGCGCGCGACCGGTTCATCCTTAGCAAGGGTCACGGACCGAGCGCTTTCTACGCGGTGCTCGCCGCCAAGGGGTTCTTCCCGGAGGACCTGCTGGCCGGCTTCCTCGAGTGGGGCAACCCGCTGGGGTCGCACCCGGATCGCAACCAGGTTCCCGGCGTCGAGGCGTCGACCGGCTCGCTCGGCCACGGCCTCGCGCTCGCGGTCGGTTCCGCGCTGGCGCTCCGGGCGCGGGGCTCGACCGAGCAGCGCGTCATCGTGCTCTGCGGTGACGCGGAGCTCAACGAGGGGTCGAACTGGGAGTCAGTCCTGCTCGCTCCCTACCTGAACCTGACCAACCTCACGCTGCTCGTGATCGACAACCACAGCTCCTCGATCCCGATGGGTCCGTGGGAGGCGCGGCTCGGTTCGTTCGGGTGGGATGTCCTCGTCGTCGACGGTCACGACCATGAGCAGCTCTTCGACGCGCTTTCGAAGCGACCGGCCGACCGGCCGAACGCCGTGGTCGCGGACATACCGGAGGGCGAATGGTGATCGACATGCGGTCCCAGCTCGCACGGACGGCGACCGACCTGGTCGAGCGTGATCCGAACGTCGCGGTCGTGCTCGCCGAGATCAGCGTCGATCGGTTCGAACGTGCGATCGCGATCGCGCCGAACCGTGTGATCAACATCGGGATCATGGAACAGACCCTCGTGGGGGTCGCGGCCGGTTTCGCGATGGAAGGGTTCCACACGATCGCGCACACGATGGCGCCGTTCCTCGTCGAGCGCCCCTTCGAGCAGGTCAAGGTGGACTTCGGCTACCAGGGTCTCGGCGGCACGCTGGCCAGCGTCGGCGCGCCGTACGACTACGGGACCGAGGGCGGGACGCACCACTCGCCGGGAGATGTGGGCGTCGTGCTCACGGTGCCGAACACGGACGTCCTCGTCCCGGGGTGCGCCGCCGAACTGGATCGCTTGCTGCGCGGGACGTACGCGGACGGCAGGCTCACCTACCTCCGGGCGAGCGTCGCGCAGAACGACGTGGCCTTCGAGGTCGGGCGCGGACGGCTCGACGTCGTCCGGCGGGGCTCGCGCGCGACCGTGGTCGTCGTCGGTCCGCTCCTGACGCGGACGCTCGCCGCCTGCGAGGGGCTGGACGTATCCGTGCTCTACACGGCGAGCGTCGCGCCGTTCGACGTCGCCGGGCTCGCGGCCGCCGCCGGTCCGGATCCCCTCGTGATCGCGGTCGAGCCGTTCTACGAGGGGACCTTGCTTCCGG
>WNGI01001929.1_pt1 | contig 17680 bp, 18 predicted proteins | sample 5400621 | NCBI WGS metagenome assembly WNGI01 (sample SAMN13153374, study PRJNA577476) | soil metagenome | isolation source: 20 cm soil or saprolite under Garry oak tree replicate 1 | place: USA:California | collected 2016-06-15 | reverse complement strand
ACCAGCACGCTCCGCCGATCGGTCGCGTGTCGCGTCCTCTTGAGGTAGCCTCGGCTCTCCAGCCGGTCGAGCCTGCTGGTGATGCCGGCAGACGAAAGCATCAAGCCCTTGAACAGCTGGGTCGGTGAGAGGCGCTGCTTGGGACCGGCCAGCATGAGGGCCGCGAGCACCCCGACCTCACCGCGGTTCAGGCCGAAGCGGCCGAACGACTCTTCCTGAATCCGCGCGATGTGCAAGCTGAGCCGCGAGACGCGCGCCGTGACCTCGAAGGGCTCGATCTCTCGAGCTGGGCGGGTGGCGGCCAGCCGGTTCAACAGCGCGTCCGTCCAGTCGGGCTGGGCCACGTAGAAATTGTAGCCATCGATAACAGGAATAACTCTCTCGTGAGCAAGATTCTTCTGAGCGAGAAAACTCGGAGGAGAGAAAGATGATGAGACCATTCGCTTTACTGGGGCCTGCTGTAGCAGCTGTGCTGGCAACCGCGGCGTGCGCGTCGTCCAGCCCATACGCCGCAGCGCCAAGCGCGCAGCCATCGCCGGCGCCGAGCGCGTCGCCGGTAGCCGTCTCCCCGGCCCCGACTGGGACTGAGATCCAGGTCGGCAGCAGCCGGCTGGGCCAGATCCTCGTCGACTCGAAAGGCCGGACCGTGTACCTGTTCGTGGCCGACTCGGGCGCGACTTCGAGCTGCAACAGCGCAGCCTGCGTGCAGTACTGGCCTCCTGTGTTGACGGCTGGAGCCCCATCGGCGGGAGCTGGCGCTAACCCCGCTCTTCTGGGCACGACCCAGCGCAAGGACGGTACGGCCCAGGTCACATACGCCGGGCACCCGCTCTACTACTTCATCACTGACAAGAAGGCCGGCGACGTCACCGGCCAGGGCATCAACGGCTTCGGCGGTCCCTGGTACGTGGTCTCTCCGTCGGGAAGGCAGATCCAGTAAGTGCGTGGCGGCCGGGAACGATCCCGGCCGCAACCCTCTTGCTGGGAAGATGTACGCCAGCAGGAGCTGCAATGGAGAAGAACACTGAGGTCGATCGCTGGTTCCAGGACAAGAAGCCAAAGGGCGAGCCGGCGATGCAGCGCGTGCGCGAGACAATCCTGGGCGCTGACGAACGCATGACCGAGCGGGTGCAGTACGGGACGATCACGTTTGCCTGCAAGGACAACATGGCGAGCTTCGTGCAGGTGGCCAACAAGCACGTGACCCTGATGTTCAACCGGGGCCAGCTGATCCAGGACAAGGCAAAGCACCCGCACCTGGAGGGCGCCGGGCCCAATGCCCGCTTCATGCGCTTCGCAGACGAGACGGAGGCGAAGGCGCGTACATCCGAACTGAAAGATTTGTCCCGGCGATGGTGCGACCTGATGACTCCGCCCAAGAAGAAGACGAGCGGGCGCTAACCGCCTCGCCTGGATTTCAGGACTTCCCAGGCGGCCCGCTCCAGCGCGTCGATCGCCGACGCGAGCGCCTTTCGATCCTCTGGGGTCAGCTGGCGCACCGCCGCCTCGAGCCGCGCCACGCGCGCACGCCGACCGCGGCTGATCAGCCGGCGGCCGGCCGCGGTCATCTCCAGCCGCGCCGATCGGCCGTCGCTTGGGTTGGGAACCCGCCGCGCCAGGCCGGTGCGAATGAGTCCGGCGCCGATCCTGCTGATGGTCGCCGCCGACACCTGCTCCGCCTCCGCGAGCTCGCTCAGGGTCTTCGGCCCGGAAAGCAGTACCGACAGGGCCGACAGCCGGGCCGGACCCACGCCCAGGCGTCGGTCGGCCTGCCTGATGCCCCGCATGAGATGCAGAGCCGCGCCATGCAGTCGGTCGGCCAGCATATACTTAGCAATGCTAATTATCTTGCTCGAGATTGGGGGCGCAAATGGAACAGGCGATTGTCGATGAGCTGGTGGGCAACTCGCACGGCAATCTGGTTCGGGTCAAGGAGATCCTCGAGGCGCATCCGGAGCTCATCAATGCCGCGGCAGTGTGGAAGGAGACGCCGGTCGAGGCTGCGACGCAGATGGGCAACCGCGCGATCATCGAATACCTCGTATCGCGCGGCGCTCCCGTCGACTTCTTCACTGCTCTTGCGCTGGCCCAGGTGGACCGGGTTGACAGCGAGCTGAAAGCCAAGCCCGATCTCGCCCATGCACGCGGCGTCCACGACCTGCCTGTGCTGTATTTCGCCGCGATAGGCGGCAGCGTGGCCGCCGCGGACCTCCTCATCTCGGCCGGCGCCGACGTCAATGCGAACGCGGAGGCCGCCGCGCCGATCCACGGAGCTGTGATGGGCGGCAGCGGCGAGATGGTGCGATTCCTGATCGAGAGCGGCGCCGACCTTTCGCTGCCTGACTACAAGGGCCGGGACGCGCGCACGCTTGCCACCGAGATGGGCCGGAACGACCTGGCTAGCCTGATCCCCACGCGGGCTTGAGCTCGCCCACGACCTCGTCCACCGCGTCGACAAAGCGCTGCAGAACGTCCTCGTCCATCGGCGTCGAGATGGCGCCCATGCCGCGCGGCGCCATCAGCACGCCGTGGTTGACCAGCGCGAGGAAGAAGTCCCGCATTCGCTTCTTGTCCGAGGCGGCAACCGCGCGGTAGTCGACGACTGGTTTGTCCGAGAAATGGATCGCGAGCAGCGAGCCCACGCCATTGATCTGCGCCGGCACTCCATGCGACGCGAACACCTCCGATAGCTGCTCGGCCACGCGCTCGCCCTTCCGGTTGAGCTCCGCGAAAACGTCGGGCGTCAGCTCTCGCATGCAGGCGAGGCCGGCGGCCATCCCTAGCGGGTTGCCGTTGTAGGTGCCGCCCTGGGCGAGGTTCGGTTCGCGCCGCGGGTCGAGGAGCTCCATCACATCGGCACGGCCGCCGAACGCGGCGACCGGCAGGCCGCCGCCGATGATCTTGCCGAGAGTCGTCAGGTCCGGGGTCACGCCGTACATCTCCTGCGCGCCGCCGGGCCCGACGCGAAATGAGATGACCTCGTCGAAGATGAGGAGGATCCCGAGCTCGACTGTCACGTCACGAAGGCGCTGCAGGAACTCGGGGCGAGCCGCGATCACGCCGCCCGCGCCGATGATGGGTTCGAGGATGACCGCGGCAAGCGACCCCGCCTCGCGCCGGATGATGGCCTCCGCGGCATCCGGGTCGTTGAACGGCAGCACGACTACGTTCTCCAGCGCCCATTCGGGCGTGCCGATCGAGTCGCGGACGGCGATCGGCGCGTCCGGCGGCCCCGCGTCGTCCACCAACGGGTGCGTGCTCACCTCCGCGTAATCGTGGGTCCCGTGGTAGCCGCCCTCCATGCGCGCGATCTTCGGCCTGCCCGTGAACGCGCGGGCCAGGCGCATCGCGAACATGGTTGCCTCGGTGCCGGAGTTGCAGAAGCGCACCGCGTCGAAGCTGGGCACGCGCTCGCACAGAAGCGTCGCCAGCTCGACCTCGACCGGGTTGGCGGCCGCAAAGCCCGTGCCGCGCGCCGCCTGGTCGCGGATCGCCTCGACGATTTTCGGGTGCGCGTGGCCGAGGATCATCGCGCTGTAGTTGCCGAGCATGTCGACGCGCTCGGTGCCGTCGGCGTCCCAGATGAAGCAGCCCTCGCCGCGCTCTATGTACAGCGGGTACGGCGGGAAGTAGGTGGTCGTGCGCGTGGTGCCGCCGGGCATCACCGCCACTGCGCGCTCGTGCAGCTCTCGCGAGCGCGGTGTGGTCCGGCGGTATGTCTCCTCCGGCGAGGTCATGCGGTTCCAGTGCGCACGCCGAGCTCGCGCAGCCAGCGCCGGTAGGCGATGGCCGTGCGGTCGCTGCGCAGGTGCAGCTCCGCCTGCAGGTCGAGCGGCAGGAGCTCCGGCCGTTGCGATTCGAGGATGGGCCGGTCCTGCTCAAAGATCCGGTCCTGGAACTCGACCATATCGCCGGCAGGCTCGTAGTTCATCGCCTGCCACATCCATGCCGTGCTGGTGACGGCGTCGTGAGGCGTGACCGCGAGCAGCATCCCGAATGAATGGTCCCCGTGCTTGATGAACGATGCGGTCAGCGGGCGGTGCACGCGATACGTATAGGTCACCGTCGCGCCCTCGCCGGTGCCGTAAGGGTCGGGCTGGAAGACACTGACGCCTTTCGCGAGCACGCCATCCGGTCCCGTCGAGGTCTCGTAGTCGGCGATCTCAGGACGCTTGCGGTCGCCCAGTATCCCCTCGTGCACGAATGGAAAATGACCGACGTCGAGGAAGTTCTCGACGACTCGCGGTCCGCTTGCCATCACTGGGTACGGGCCTGACATCACCACATTGTGCGCGGGGTCGTCGAGCAGCTCGAAGCCAGGGATCGCCGCCGACCCGCTGCCCAGCGTGGCCCAAACCACCCCGTGCTTGGTCGTGGCGCGGTACACGGTGACGCGCGCTTTGGCGGGCGGGCTCTGCTCGGGATGGGCCGGGATGTGCACGCACTCTCCCTCGTCGCCGTACGTCCACCCGTGATAAGCGCACTCGAGACGGTCGCCGTTGACGACGTGGCCGAGCGAGAGGCGGGTGCCGCGATGCACGCAAAGGTCGCGCCACGCGAGATACTCGTCGCCCGACCTCCAGAGGACCAGGTCCTCGCCGAGCAGCCGGGCCGCGACCGGACCTCCGCCCGCGAGATCCTGGACCCGAGCCACCGGGTGCCAGTCCTCGATCAGAACCGGATCGTCGATCATGCCTGGTTGCGAGTATGAAACGAACCGCAGGATTACCTCAAATGGAGGAGGATTTTGCGAGATCGTTCATTTAGCGTTCCGCTTGTTGGGCTACAAGATCCGCGTCCTCGGAACGCACCGGCCGCTCCGAGGCAGCCCGTTGCCGGCGTGGGCTTATCGCGCCGAAGCGAGCAACGATGACGACGCGCTGCAGCAACCTGTGTGGTCGTGCCCCCACGCGCACGAGACACCTCAGCTCGCCCAGAGCTGCGGCCAGGAGTGGCTGCTGATGAACCAGACCCAGGAGCAGGCCGCGAGCTAGCTTCGCGTCCCCTTTTCGTCAGGGTGTCCCGTGTTCCCGAATGCGATCCGGTCGCGCACGACCGGCGCTCGGCCCAGCAGCCGCGAGCGCTGCATCGCGTCCTCGCCGAATCGGTCGCGGATCGCGTCGACCGCCGCTTCGAGCTTCTCGTTCCGCGGCGGTGCCGCCCCTGGTCTGAACAGGTCCAGCTGGCCCTCGTCACCTTCGATCAGCCCTGAAAGCCCGACTCCCAGAGTGCCCACCAGCAAGCGAGGATCGCGAGCGGCCAGCAGCTTGCGCGCGGCCTGGTAAATCTCGTCGCCGGTGGCGATGGGCTCGGAAAGAGTCATCTGGCGCGAGACGTGGCCCACATCCGGCCGGTACACGACGCCGATCGACACCACCCGGCCGCGCCTGCCGGCTGAGCGCAGCCTGCGCCCGACCATGTCCGAGAGCCGCATGAGCAGCTCCTCGAGCTCCCTTTGCGAGGTGGTCGCGCGCGACATCACGTGCGAGTGGCTGTAGCTCTTGCGCGCCGCATGTTCGAAAGCTCCCACCTCGAATCCACGCAGCCTCCTGGCCCAGCCGCCCGCGACCTCCTCGTGCATGCCGGCGCCGCGGAGCCGTGAATTGGTTGCACGCAGGAAGTCCATCGGCGTGTGGATGCCCGCCTTGGCCAGGCGACGCGCGCTGGCCTCCGCGATGCCTGACAGATCGGTCAGGCTCAGGCGCTCGAGCACCGAGATGAGGTTGGTGTGGTCGATGCGGCGAAGACCGTCGCGCTTGTCCAGGTTCGAGGCCTGCTTGGCCATCCAGATCGACGTCGAGACGCCGACCGAGGCGGTGACGCACTCTCCGATCTCGGCGCGGATCGCTCGCTTCACCGCCATGCCGACGCCCTCCGGTCCGAGCTTCTTCAGGTTCGGCGTGCCGGCCAGGTTCATCGACGCCTCGTCGATCGACATGCGCAGGACGTCGGGGCTGTGCCGATCCATGATCTCGATGAGCTGGTCCGACGCCGCGCGGTAGAGGGGAGGGTTGGGCTCGCGGATGATGATCGCCGGGTAGATCGCCTTCGCCTCGAACACCTTCATGCCGGTCTTGATGCCGAGGTCGCGCGCCTCTCGCGACGAGGAGACGATCGTGGCCGCGTCGACGTCGTAGGCTCCGATCGCGATCGGCCGTCCGCGAAGCGCCCGATCGTGCTGCTGCTCGATCGAGGCGAACGCGCAGTTCAGGTCGATGACGAGCGTCGCCGGCTCGGCCAGGTTGAGGCCAAGCTCGATGGCCTCCCGCGACGGGGCCCGCGCACCCACAAACAGATGTTCTCATGACCCGCCCGAGGCCGCAAGGGTGTCGATCATGATGTAGCCATGGGCGATTCCAGATTGAGAGTGCCCATGATCGCGGCCGCGCTCGTGTGCATGTCGTGGGCGTTCATGCCGCCGGCGGCAGCCGCGGCGAACGCTTCGGCGGAGGTTCACGCCGCGGCCGCACCAGCCGATTACTTCTCGTATCCGCTGCCTACGTGGCAGCCGCACTGCCTCGGGTTCGGCAGCCAGTGGCGGCTCTGTGATGGCACCGTGCTGCGCCGCTGCTCGGCCACCGGCGCGATCTGGCTGCACACCGGCGTCGACATCACGACGGGAATCCAGCCGGTGGCGGCCGCGGCCAATGGCGTGATCGCCGGCTACACGGTCGATCCGACGTTCAAGGGCGGAATGTTGATCCGCCACAACACGGCCCAGGGCGTGGTGCTCACTCAGTACTGGCACGTGTGGCCGAGGCGCGGGTTCGGAGTCGGCGCGGTGGTCACGCGCGGCCAGGTGTTCGCCGACGTCGCGGACATGGGCTCCCGGACCCACCTTCATTTCGGGGTGTACATCGGCAACTTCACGGCGACGTCGTGGCGAGGCGCGCTGCCGCCGGCGGCATGCGATGGATTCCCGGCATTTCCGAATCGCTTCGTGAATCCGAACGAGTTCATGCAGGCGCACCTGCAGCCGCAGGCGTCGCCGTCGCCGTTCTGCCACCGCGCCGGCAGCTAGGCCAGCGCCTCCCGCGTCATTCGCACGCCAAGGCCCACCAGCACCGCGCCGAGCAGGGCGTCCATCGCGCGCCGCACCCGCCCGCGGAGGAGCAGCGCCTTCATGCGATCGATCGCGAACGCGTATCCGACCAGCCACACCAGAGTGAGCAGGCAGAAGTTCAGGCCGAGCAAGGCGAGCATCACAAAGCCCGGGTGCTGCCCGGCGAACTGCGGCAGCAGGCTGATGAAGAAGGCGACCATCTTGGCGTTGGACAGGTTGCTGAGCAGGCCCTGCCAGAAGGCGGTTCGAGGCGCGAGGCGTGCCGCCGCGCCATGGGCGGCCGCGTCGTATGCAGGTGACCTGGAGATGGCTTTGATCAGTGAGCGCACCCCCAGGTAGATCAGGTAGGCGGCGCCGGCCAGCCTGACCGCGAGGAACAGGGGTCCCGACGCGACAAGGATCACCGCGAGCCCGGCGCTCGTGGCGAGCGTCCAGATCGCCTGGCCGCTCGAGACCCCGGCGGCCGTCGCCACGCCGGACCGCCGTCCGCCCAGCAGCGTGTTGCGGATCGTCAGCGCGGTGTCCTGGCCGGGCGTGCAGATCACCAGCAGGGAGACGGCGAGGAAGGCCGCGTAGGAGGCTGCGCTCATCCTGGGCTCAGGTTAGTGGGAATCAGCCTCCTTTCCTTCCATACAGCGCGCGGAGCTCGTCCTTGGCGGCCTCGAGCTTCGCGCGCCTCTGTTCAGGCAGGTTCCTGCCGGCGCGGTTGATATAGAAGGTGAGCATCGACATCGCAGAGCGATATGGATCGCTCTTGCGGCGGTGGCTGCGCTCGGCCGACCGCTTGAGAGAGCGCGCGATGCTCTGCGGGTCGTCGCGCTTGAAGATATTCGCCTCGAGGTCGAGCGCGTTGCTCTTCGTCGTCACGTCGAGCGACCAGCGCCTGCCCTTGCGTGTCGTCATCTGCGCGCGGGCACCGCCTCCAGGACTTTGAGCGATTCGCGGATGAACGCGGGGATGTCCTGCGGCATCCTCGAGGTGACGAGGTTCCGGTCGACGACCACCTCCCTGTCGACCACGTCGGCGCCGGCCTTCTTCAGGTCGCCCTGGATCGTCTTCCACGCGGTCATGCGGTGGCGCTTGTACTCCTCGGCGGCCAGCAGCAGCTGCGGCCCGTGGCAGATGGCGAGCACCGGCTTGTTGGCGGCCATCATCGACTTCACGAAGACGACCGGCTCGTCATGCGCGCGCAGCTTGTCTGGGCTGTAGCCGCCAGGGATGAGCAGCGCGTCGAAATCATTGGGGCTCACGTCGTCAAAGGACTTCTCGGTGAGGACGGTGACCTGGCTCTTCTTGCCCTTGAGCGGCTCATTCGCCCTCAGACCGATGACGGTGACCTCATGGCCGGCCTCCAGAAACGCCCTGTATGGGTCCTCGAACTCGGAGTCTTCGAAATCGGCAGCGAGAACGCACGCGATCCTCATAGCTCACCTCCTTCCGATCACCATACGAGCGGTTCGACCAAACTGTCTGTCGGTGGCCGCGTCGATATTCGAGCCCGTGGGGGACGGTCGATTTGTCGCGACCGCCGCCGCGCTGAGCCCATGGTCCGACCAGTCACTGCATGGATCGCCGGTGGCCATGCTGTTAGCGCGCGAGGTCGAACGGTTTCCTGCCGAGCAGCCCATGTTCGTCACCCGCCTGACGGTCGAGCTGCTGCGTGCGTTCGGCCGCATCCCGGTGGAGGTGAGGGCGCGGCTCGTCCGTCCCGGCCGCAAGGTGCAGATCGTCGAGGCCTCTCTGTGGAACGGTGAGCAGGAGGTTGGTCGGGCCACGGCCCTGCGCATTCGCACCTCGGACGTGGCAGTGCCGGACGAGCCGGAAGACCACCCGCACGCCCCGCCGGAATCTCTGCAGACCTGGGCCGGCGGCTGGCGTCCGGGCGCGGAGGCCTATCACCTGATCGGCGTCGAGAACCGGTCGCCGGCGGACTTCGATGAGCCCGGCCCGCACTTCTCCTGGTTTCGCCTTCGACTCCCGGTGATCCCGGGCGAGGACCCGACCGGGTTGGTTCGCGTGTGCGCCGCGGCGGATTTCCCGAACGGCATCAGCCGCGTCGTCGACCCGCGCCGGATGAGCTTTGTCAACCCTGACGTCACGCTCTACCTGCACCGGCATCCGGTCGACGAGTGGGTGATGGTCGACGCGCGGACGTGGCTCGAGCCGAACGGCGTCGGTGTGGCGGAGGGCGCTCTGTACGACCGGCGAGGGCGGATCGGGCGCAGCGTGCAGAGCCTGCTCGTGGAGCCGCGCTGAAAGAGCTCACGTGGGCGCAGGTGATCGCTCGCCGCCTTCGGCGGCACCATCTGCTCGAGCCGGCGCCGGCCAACCGAATGGTGCAGGTCGTCTCCGACATCTGCGGCGTGCACGCGCAGATGTCGGCGAGCGCCGAGCTCATGCTCGGGATGCGGGTGCGTGGCATCACGCGCGAGGACGTCCGCGATGCGCTGTGGCGCCGGCGGACGCTGGTCAAGACCGTCGGCCTGCGCGGGACCCTGCATCTCCTCCCGGCCAGAGAGGTCCCGACGTGGATGGCCGCGAACCGGCTGCGGTTCGACTCGGAGCGGCAGCGGTACGTGAGGCTCGGCATGGACGTAAAGAACCTGGACCGTCTGGTCGACGCGATTTCCGAGGTGGTCGGCCCGGAACCTATTGACCGGCCTGAGCTGGAGCGCGAGCTGGAGGCGCGCGTCGGCAAATGGGCGACGACCCGCAATCAGGCCTGGGCCGGCAACTATCCGAACTGGCCGCTGGCCCTCGGCTGGGCGGCCGCCGCCGGCCGGCTGTGCTACGGACCGGGGCAGGGCGGCCGCGCGACGTTCGTGAGCCTTGCGGACTGGTCCGGCTGGCGCGAGGAGGATCCGCACGAGGCCGGCCAATTCGCGCTCAAGAAGTTCTTGCGCGCATACGGGCCGTCGACGGTCGCCGAGTTCGCCCGGTGGTTCGCGCTCGAGCAGCCCCTCGCGCGGCGCTTGTTCGCCGAATCTCCGGGCCTGGTCGAGGTCGATGTCGAGGGCAGCAAGCGGTGGATGCCGGCCGCCGGCGCGAACGAGGCCGAGCCACTGCATCCGAAGGCAGTGCATCTGCTACCGCACTTCGATGTGTACGTCGTGGGATCCCATCCGCGCGACCAGCTGATCCCGAGCGAATCGGCTCTCGCCGCGACTCGCCTCGGCACGGCCGCGCCGTTCGCGGTGCTGCTGGTCGGCGGCCGAATAGGCGGCGTGTGGGAGCGCAAGCCGAAGGGCAAGAAGCTGGAGGTCCGGGTGGATGCGCATGTGCCGCTGAACCGAAACCAGCGGCGATCCGTCGAAGCGCAGGCGGAACGCGTGGCGGAGATCCTCGGCCTTGAATGCCGGCTCGAGTTCGGCGCAGTCTCGCTGAGGCCACACCTCTGACACCCCCTCCTAGCCTCCCCCAAGGTGGGGAGGGACGGGGTCAGGGCTTGAGGAAGTCGACCTGCTCCTCGCGCCCGTCCCACACGACGGTCGTATGCGCCGGCTCCGTGCGCGCCACCACCTTGCCTGCACGCACCACCAGCTTGCGCGGCGCGACCAGGCGGATCGCGTCCATCTCCGTCGGCGCCGCAAACGCGCACAGGTCGGCCCGGCAGCCCACCTCCAACCCGTAGCCCTCGAGGCCGAGGGCCTCGGCCGGATTGCGCGTGATCATGTCGATGAGCGTGCGCAGCTCGTCGTGGCCGGACATCTGGCCGTAGTGCGCGAGCACGAAGGCGGCCTGCATCGGGTCGCCGTAGCCCAGGGGGTACCACGGATCCATCACCGAGTCGTGCCCGACGCAGACGTTGACGCCCGCCGACAGCAGCTCTTTGACGCGCGTGTGCCCGCGGCGGATGGGGTAGCTGTCGAAGCGGCCCTGGAGAGTCGCGTTGTCGAGAGGGTTCGTGACCATGTGCATACCCGCGCGTTTGAGGTTGTTGATCAGCCGGTATGCGTAGGCGTTGTTGTACGAGTGCATCGCGGTCGTGTGGCTCGCGGTCACCCGGCCGCCCATGCCCAGCCTGATGGTCTCCGCGGCCATGACCTCGACGAACCGCGAATGGTCGTCGTCGGTCTCGTCGCAGTGGATGTCCACGCGCAGGCCCTTGTCGGCTGCGAGCGCCATCGCGAACTTGACGGACCGCTCGCCGTATTCGCGCGTGAGCTCGAAGTGGGGAATGGCGCCGACCACATCGACGCCCATTTCGACCGCCTTGCGCATCAGCTCCTCGCCGCCCTCGAAAGAGAGGATCCCCTGCTGGGGAAAGGCCACGAGCTGCAGGGTCATCTGGTCGCCGATCTCCTCGCGCAGCTCCAGCAGCGCGCGCACCGCCCTCAGCTCGGGGTCGCACACGTCGACATGGCTGCGCACGAACTGCACGCCGTTGGCGAGCTGCCAGCGCAGGACGGTACGCACGCGGCGCTTGACGTCGTCGACGCTGAGCGTTTTGACGCGCTCCGCCCAGATGGCGATGCCCTCGAAAAGGGAGCCCGTCTGGTTGTGCCGCGGCTCGCCGACCGTGAGCACCGCGTCGAGGTGGATGTGAGGCTCGACCAGGGCCGGCGTGACCAGCGAGCCGCCCAGGTCTTCGACCTGTCTGGCCTCGGGCTCCGGGGCGGCGATTCGCCCGTCCAGGATGCCGATCTCCCTGTTGGTCGACTCCCCCGGCAGCCTCGCGCCGCGGAGGAGCAAATCCAGCATCGACGGAATGCTAATCCTTGCTTAAACTTCGACCGACCGATCCGGCCGCACACTCAAGGGGAAAGCGCATGGCCACAGCCCAGGACGTAGAACAGCACGTACCTATCAGGGAGGGCGACTACGGCGAGAGGGTCGCCACCGTCGAGCCAGGCGGCGTCGAATACATCGCCCTGAAGGAGCGGCACGGAAAACCGATCGATCTCTTCTGGACGTGGCTGTCGCCGAACCTCGAGTTCGCCACGGTCTTCGTCGGGGTGCTCGGCGTGGCGGTGTTCGGGCTCAGCTTCTGGGAGACGGCGCTCGCCATCCTCATCGGAAGCGCGCTTGGGTCGCTGACCCACTGGGTCCTGTCGTCTTGGGGTCCCAAGTTCGGTGTGCCCATGATGGTGGAGAGCCGCGGGGCATTCGGCTTCCTCGGCAACATCCTCCCGGCCGGCCTCAACGCCTTCACCGGGTCCATCGGCTGGTTCATCGTGAACAGCGTCAGCGGCGCCTTCGCGCTCCTGGCGCTTGTCAACCTTGGCCCGACATGGTTCTGGCTCGGCTTCCTCGTGATCGTGGTCGCGCAGGTGCTCGTCGCGACCTTCGGCCACAACTTCATCCACCTGTTCGAGCGATTCGCCTTGCCGCTGCTCGGCGTCGTGTTCATCCTCGCGACCGTCTTCATCTTTTCGCACGCCAACGTCGGCGCGGCGGCGGCCCCCGGCGTCAACCACTTCGCATCCTTCACGCTCCTGCTCTCCGCGACGTTCGGATACGCGGCCGGCTGGAACCCGTACGCGGCCGACTACACCCGCTACCTCCCACCGACCACGAGCCGTCAGGCAGTCGGCTTCTGGGCGGCGATGGGAGTTTTTGTTTCGTGCGTCGTCATCGAGCTCGCGGGCGCGGCGCTTGCGACGGTTGCCGGCACCAAGTGGGGGCCCACCGACATCCCCACCGTGCAGCTCGCGGTGGCGATGCCCAGCTGGCTTTACTACCTCACGCTGCTCTGCATCGCGATCGGCGCGGTGTGCGCCAACGCGATCAACATCTACAGCGGCACGATGTCGCTGGTCGCGGTCGGCATCCGCGAGATGGGCATGACCCTGAAGCAGCGCCGCGCGGTGCTCGCCGTGGCGGCCGGCGTGCTGGGTTACCTGATCGGCATCATCGGCCAGGCCAACGTCGGCCCTGGCAGCAAGTACGAATACTTCCTGCTCCTGATCAGCTACTGGATCGGCTGCTGGCTCGCGGTCGTCCTGGTCGACTACTGGATGAGAAAGGGCGACTACGGCGACGAGTCGATCTTCTACGACACGCACTACCAGCGCTGGCAGGGCTTCGCGGCGATGGCCATCGGCCTCGCCGTCTCGGTGTACCTGTTCGGCAACGTATACGGCGTCTGGGTGGGACCGATCCCGACCGGAAACCCGGGCATCGGCGACATCACATTCTTCGTCGGGTTCGCGCTGACCGCCGTCCTCTACTACGTCTTCCAGACGGTCACACGAAGCCAGTCGGCGGCGGCCCCGATCGGGTCACGCGCATAGAGATCGAAATCAGGGTCTCGAGGTTGCGCTTCCTGGCGCGCCTCGAGACCCAACTCGCGCCGAAGACGTGCTCCAAGTTCGTTTCCATGCTGCCTCTCGAGACGCAGATCATCCAGGCCCGCTGGAGCGGGGAGGCGGCGTGGATCCCGTTCGGCGAGCTGGACCTCGACCTCGGTTACGAGAACCACACGAGCTACCCGGCACCCGGACACCTTCTTCTGTATCCCGGCGGGATCAGCGAGACTGAGATCCTGTTTCCCTACGGGTCCTGCGTATTTGGCAGCAAGATGGGCCAGCTGGCCGGCAACCATTTCGCCACCATCCACGAAGGGGCCGAGCACCTTGGCGAGCTCGGCCATCTCGTCCTCTGGAAGGGCGCCCAGGAGATCTCCTTCAAGCAGCTTGTCAGCTGACGTGACCGGCGCCGAGACGGTCATGGCGAGGTGCGACGAGCTGGCCGCGTGCAGCGAGGAGGCCGAGCGCATCACCCGGCCGTTCGGCTCGCCGTCGATGAAGAAGGCGCAGGAGCTGGTCGGGCGCTGGATCCTTGAAGCGGGCATGCGCGTGAGCCGCGACAACGTCGGCAACGTCCGTGGTCATTACGAGGCCGCCGCCCCGGGCGGCCCGACGCTGCTGATGGGCTCGCACCTGGACACGGTGCGCGGTGCGGGCAGGTACGACGGCATGCTCGGCGTCCTCGTGGCAATTGCTGCGGTGCAGGAGCTCCACGACGCAGGCCACACGCTGCCGTTCGCCATTGACGTGATCGCGTTCGCCGATGAGGAGGGACTGCGCTTCGGCTCCACATACCTCGGCAGCCGTGCGCTGGCGGGCACCCTTTCGCCGGCCGACCTGAACCTGGTCGACGCGCGCGGCATCAGCCTGGCCCAGGCGATCACCGAGCTCGGCGGCGACCCTTCTCGCATCGCCGACGACCGCTGGCACGGCGGCGACCTGATTGGTTTCATCGAGACCCACATCGAGCAGGGCCCCGTGCTGGAGGCGCGCCTGCTGCCAGTCGGGGTTGTGAGCGCGATCGCCGGCCAGAACCGTTACGCGCTCACCCTCAAAGGTGAGGCGGGACACGCCGGCACGGTGCCTATGAACGGCCGCCGTGACGCGCTTGCCGCGGCAGCTGAGATCGTTCTCGCCGTCGAGGCCGAGGCGCTCGCCCGTCCCGGCCTCGTCGCGACCGTCGGCAAGCTCGACGTGTTCCCGGGCGCGACCAATGTCATCCCCGGCCAGGTCGACCTGAGCCTCGACGTCAGGCACTCGGAGGACCCCACGCGCATCGAGACGTGTGCGCACATCCTGGAGCGCGCGCAGGACGTCGGCGCGCAGCGAAACGTGACGGTGACGGTCAAACCCGTCAGCGAGAACGCCGCGGTGCCGTGCTCGGCGCGACTGTCGCAGCTGCTGTCACGCGCCGTCGAGGACGCCAGGCTGGAGGTGCTGCACCTGGCCAGCGGCGCGGGCCACGACGGCGTCGCGATCGAATCGCTGACCGAGATCGGAATGCTGTTCGTACGCTGCAAGGGCGGTGTGAGTCACAGCCCGGCGGAGTCGGTGACCGCCCAAGACGTGGCGGTCGCAATCGACGTCCTCGGCAACTTCCTCGAGCGATTGGCCGCGGCTTGACCAACAAGGTCGATGCTGTCGTCCGCGCCGGCCGCGTGGTCACAGCGTCGGGAGTGGTCGAGGCCGACGTGGCCGTGACTGATGGTCGCATCACAGAGATCGGGCCGCGGCTTGACGTCGAGGCCGGCGAGGAGATCGACGCGGCCGGCCTTCACGTCTTTCCCGGCGGGGTCGACGCCCACGTGCACTTCAACGAGCCTGGCCGTGCCGAGTGGGAGACCATCGCGTGCGGGTCGGCTGCGCTCGCGGCCGGCGGTTACACGAGCTACGTCGACATGCCGTTGAACAGCCTGCCCGTGACGATCGACACTGACGCGTTCGACCTCAAGCTCGCCGCGGCTTCGATGACGGCGATCGTCGATTTCGGCATCTGGGGCGGCCTGGTGCCTGGCAATGTCGACGAGCTCGACGCCCTGATCGATCGCGGTGTGCTCGGATTCAAAGCCTTCATGTGCCCGAGCGGCATCGACGAGTTTCCCGCGTGCGACTCGATCACTTTGCGCGAAGGCATGGCGCGCATCGCGCGCCGCGGCTCGATATTGCTGGTGCACGCCGAGGATCCCGTTGTCCTCGCCCAGCACGTGAACGCGTTCGGCGGCACGAGTCCCGGCGATTTCATGCGCTCACGCCCGCCCGAGGCGGAGCTGGCCGCGATCGCGAATGCCATCGAGCTCGCGGCTCAAACCGGCTGCCGCCTGCATGTGGTGCACGTGAGCACGCTCGCGGGCATGCAGATGATCCGCGCCGCGCAGGGCCGCGGCGTCGACGTCAGCGGCGAGACGTGTCCGCATTACCTGCTCTACGTCGAGGACGACCTGGTGCGCCTTGGCGGCGTGGGGAAGTGCTTTCCCCCGTTCCGGACCGCGGCGGACAGAGACGGCCTGTGGCGCCTGCTCGCAAGCGGCGTGCTGCCGATCGTCGTGTCGGATCACTCGCCGAGCACGCTCGAGCTCAAGCAGGGCGATGACTACTTCCAGATCTGGGGCGGCCTGTCAGGCTGCCAGTCCACGCGCAGGCTTTTGCTCGCTCGTTCGCTGGATCTCCGGCGGCTGGCCGCTGCCACAGCGGGCAACGTGGCGCGACGATTCGCGCTGGCCGGCAAGGGCGAGATCGCGCCCGGGTACGACGCGGACCTCTGGCTCGTCGACCTGACGGACACCGACGTCTTGCGGCGCGAAGAGCTCCTCTACAAAAACCGGTTCAGCGCGCACGAGGGCCAGCCTGTTCGCGGCCGCACGGTGCGCACGATCCGGCGTGGCGAGACCGTGTTCGCCGGCGGCAAGGTCGTGGTCGAGTCGGGCGGGCGCTTCATGCGCCCCGCAGGCGAGCGCTAGTAGCCGCCAGCTCGCGGGCGATCGTTTCCTCGTCGGCGGTCAGCAGTCTGCCTTCGCGCACCACCACGTGTCCGTCCACGATCACCGCCTGAGCGCGCCCCGGCGGCGCCAGCGCCAGCGCCGCCACTGCGTCGACCGAGCCCGCGTGAGCGAGGTCGTCGATGCGGAAGCAAGCGACGTCGGCGCATTTGCCTGCCTCGAGCGTGCCGCAGTCGTCGCGTCCCAGGCACTGCGCGCCGCCCTGCGTGGCGAGGCGCCATGCGCCCCGCGCGTCGAGCGCCTGCGGAGATGTCTCACGCGCGCGTGCCAGCAGCAGGGCCTGGTGCACCTCGAACGCGAGGTTCGAGTCCTCGTTGCTGGCAGCCCCGTCGACGCCCAGGCCAACACGCGCTCCCGCTCGCACCAGGTCCGCAACGCGGCACATGCCCGCGCCAAGACGCATGTTGCTGGAGGGGCAGTGCGCGACGCCCGAGCCCGACTCGGCGACCCGATCCACCTCGGCGTCGTTGAAATGGATCCCATGCGCGTACCACACGTCGTCGCCGGTCCATCCGAGGTCGTCCATCAGCGCCAGCGGCCGGCGCCCGAACTTTTCGATGCAGAAGCGCTCTTCGTCCAGCGTCTCGGCGAGGTGCGTGTGCAGGCGCAGCCCCAGGCGCCGCGCCAGCTCGGCGGATTCCTCCATCAGCGCGGGCGTCACCGAGAAGGGCGAGCAGGGCGCAACCACCACGCGGCACATCGAGCCGCGTGCGGCATCGTGATAGCGGTTCGCCACCGCCTCGGTGTGGGCGAGGATCTCGTCGTGCTCCTCGACCGCGCTGTCCGGCGGGAGCCCGCCCTTTGACCTGCCCAGAGACATGGAGCCGCGGCAGGGATGGAAGCGCAGCCCCAGCTCGCGCGCCGTGTCCACCAGCGCCTCGAAGATGCCGGGCCTCCCCGCCGGGAATACGTAGTGATGATCGGTCGAGAGCGTGCAGCCGCTGATGAGCAGCCTGGCCATCGCGGCCCGCGCGGCCACGCGCACGATGTCGGCGTCGATTCGCACCCACACCGGGTAAAGCGCCTGCAGCCACTCGAAGAGCGTGCCGTCGGGAACGTAGGCGCGCGTCGCCCACTGGTACATGTGGTCGTGGGCGTTGACGAGCCCGGGCATGGCGACGCAGTTCGGCTCGTCGACGACCTCGTCGGCATCGGGAGCCGGTCCTGAGCCGACCTGCTCGATCATGCCTTCGCGCGCCAGGAGCCAGCCGTTCTCGATCTCCTCGCCGTTTCCTGTGACGAGCAGGCCGGCTCTGACGAGAAGAGTCATCGGACGTCCCCTCCTAACCTCCCCGCCGGCGGGGAGGGATCGGCTCGACGTCCCCTCCTGGCCTCCCCGCTGGCGGGGAGGGATCAAGTCGACGTCCCCTCCT
>WNGI01002034.1_pt1 | contig 17682 bp, 16 predicted proteins | sample 5400621 | NCBI WGS metagenome assembly WNGI01 (sample SAMN13153374, study PRJNA577476) | soil metagenome | isolation source: 20 cm soil or saprolite under Garry oak tree replicate 1 | place: USA:California | collected 2016-06-15 | reverse complement strand
CATGAGCACGAAAAATCTCCGCCGGTTGTCGCGTGAGAGTGCTTCGAGGGCGAAGTGGCACGTCACACCGCTGGACAGCAGGACGATCGTGTTGACGAACGGGATCGGCCACCAGCTGACGTAGTACTCGGGAGTGCTGCTCGGAGCGGCCGGCGGCCAGGTGTTGTGCGACCCGACCATGTAGAAGTACATCGCGAACAGGCTTCCGAAGAACATGACCTCGGAGGCCAGGAAGATGTACATCCCCATCATCCCGGGCTTGATCGCCGGATACTCCGGCGTCGGCTCTCGCTGCAGCGACGCGACGGCCATCAGTGATGCACCTCACCGTTCGTCTTGGGGTTGTCGGCTGGAAACATCTTGACGTCCTCAACCAGGACCCAACCTATGACGCCGTAGAGAAAGACGAGGCCCCCGATGACGGCCAGCGTGATCCGGGCGGTCGGCGAGAACGGGATCGCGGCCAGACCGAGAAAGAATATGCCAACGCAGATGATGAACGGGAAATTGCTGTTCGGGAAAAGGTGGATCCCGAGGGAGTGCGCGCGTTCGGCGTAATCCACCGTGTCATCGATCGGCGGCGGCGGCAGGTCGAGATCGAAGCGTGAGGCGTCGGCGCGGCTCGGGTCAGCGTCCCGCCACGCCTTGAACGCCGCGGACGCCATCTCGCTGGAGGGCCAGAGCTTGTAGCCGCAGTTGCGGCAGTGGTCGACGAAGCGCGCCGTCCGCAGCCCGCAGTTGGGGCATTCGACGGACAGGCTGGGGTTGGCCAGGTCGACGTAGCGAGGCTTCCGGGCTACGGCCACAATCGATTTTGGATTCTATCGGGTCGGCTGTCCAGGGCACAGCGGGGTGCGATTCCTGCCGCCGATATACTTCCATCTCGTGGCTCGAAGCGCTCGCGCGCTGATCACGACCATCGGACTCGCCGGCCTCGCTTTCGCTCTCAGCTCCTGCGATCTCGGCGGCCTGAGTCCCATCTTTCCTGAGCCCGTTTCGCCGAACGGAAAGGACATCTACGACACCTACTTCTACATCTCGCTGGTGGCGATTGCCGTGTTTGTCGGTGTGGAGGCTTCTCTGCTCTGGGTGGTCATTCGCTACCGCCGCTCGCGGCAACCTGCCGGGTACGTGGTGCCCCAGGTGCACGGGCACGCGGGGCTCGAGATCGCATGGACCCTCGCCCCGCTCATCATCGTTTTGGCGATCGCCGCCTACAGCTTCGTGGAGCTGCAGAAGAACTTCCAGCCCATCAACAACCAGGAGATGACGGTCAAGGTGAGCGGTCATCAGTTTGGTTGGGAGTACGACTATCTCAACGGCGTCGTGGTCCACCAAGAGGGCAGCCTCGCCGCCGAGGTGACGCCGTTTGTCGTGCCCACCAATACCCTGGTCAAGCTGCAGTTCGACGCCAACGACGTGATTCACTCGTGGTGGGTGCCCTCGATCTCGGGCAAGACGGACGCGGTTCCGGGCTACGACAACTTCTCGTGGCTCAAGATCGACAAGCCAGGCAAGTGGCGCGGCGAGTGCGCTGAGCTCTGCGGCTCAGGGCACGCGCAGATGCAGATCATGGTGCAGGCCATGGACAAGGCGGATTTCGACGCCTGGATGGCCAAGCAGAAAGCGGCGACCACGTCGCCTTCCCCATCACCATCCCCGTCACCTTCCCCGTCACCCGCTTAGTAGGATAGGAATCGGATGGCCACCACAGTCCTCCCCCGGCCGAAGCAGTACGACGATACGTTCTTCAAGCCGATCAGCATCTGGCTGACGACGACCGATCACAAGCTGATCGGGATCATGTACATGGTCACCTCGATCATCAGCTTTGTGATCGGCGGCATCTTCGCGCTGATCATCCGGCTGCAGCTCTCCCAGCCCAACCTGCACATAGTCGACGCTGAGACTTACAACCAGATCATCTCGGCGCACGGCGTGACGATGATCTTCTTCTTCGTCACGATCTTCGTCACCGGGGTCGCGAACTACATGGTGCCGCTAATGATCGGCGCCCGGGACATGGCTTTCCCGCGGGTCAACCTCCTCGGTTTCTGGCTGATCCCGGTCTCGATCATCCTGTACTACTGCGGTTTCTTCACGGGCGGCTCGCTGAATGCCGGCTGGACCGGCTACGCGCCGCTGACCGAGAAGGCGTTCAACCACGGGCTGGGCGTCGACTTCTGGGCGCTGAGCATCATGGTCTGGGCGATCAGCGGCATCATGGCCTCGACCAACTTCCTGACCACGATCGTCGCCCTGCGCGCGCCCGGCATGCGGTTCTCACGCCTGCCCCTCTTCGTGTGGGCGCAGATCTCGACCTCGATCCTGCTTCTGATCGTCGGTGCTCCGCTTGCGGCGGCGATGATCCTGCTCGAGTTCGACCGCCAGCTCGGCACGCAGTTCTTCACCACCCAGGGGCGCCCGGTCCTGTACCAGCATCTGTTCTGGTTCTTCGGGCATCCCGAGGTCTACGTCATGATCCTGCCCGCGTTCGGGCTGGTGTCCGAGATCGTCCCTGTCTTTGCGCGCAAGCCGATCTTCGGCTACATGTCGATGGTGGCGGCGATGTTCGGAATCGTCTTCCTGTCGATGACCGTTTGGGCACACCACATGTTCACCGTCGGCATGAACACGTACGTCGAGGGCTTCTTCATGCTCATGACCATGCTCATCGCGGTGCCGACCGGCATCAAGTTCTTCAACTGGATCGCCACCGCGTGGTGGGGTTCGGTCGAGTTCACGGTGCCGATGAAGTTCGTCTTCGGCTTCCTGGCGACCTTCCTGATCGGCGGCATCACCGGCATCTTCCTGGCCTCAGTGCCGGTCGACACGCAGCTCCACCAGTCCTACTACGTTGTCGCCCACCTGCACTACGTTCTGTTCGGGGGCAGCGTGTTCGCGATCCTGGCCGGCATCTACTACTGGTTCCCGAAGATCACCGGTCGCTTGCTGAACCGGACGCTTGGCGAGTGGAACTTCTGGACGGTGTTCGTCGGCTTCAACGGCACCTTCCTGATCATGCACACGCTCGGGTTGGAAGGAATGCCGCGCCGCATCTGGACCTACGCCAACCCCGCCTGGGCGACGACGAACATGATCATCACGATCTCGTCGTTCCTGATCGCGTTCTCGATCTTGCTTTTCCTGATCAACGTGGTCCAGAGCTGGAACCACGGCGAGATCGCGGGCAACGACCCGTGGAAGGGCAACACGCTGGAGTGGGCGACGACCTCTCCCCCGCCGCCGTACAACTTCGAACGCGTTCCGCCTGTGCGCAGCTTCATGCCGGTGCGGGACCTGCGCGAGGCCGGGGAGCTGGTCGAACAGGAGCCGGTCCTTACCGCAACCTGAACCCGGGGACCTAGTGGTGTTCGGCGGCTTCGGGTTCGAGCGACTCCTCGCTGGCGCGATTGATCGCGTCGCCGCGCAGCACCCACCAGCCCAGGCCGGCCACGCCCAGAGTCGCGACCAGGAAGGTCATGCTCATCCAGAGCCAGGCGGGCACCCATTCACCGGCGAGATAGACCACGTGTCAATTATCGCCAAGCCACGACGTTCGGGCGTTGAGGAAGGCTAGGGTGTTAATAAGTAGAGCCCGTTGATCAATCTCATAGACGTCCTCATCCTCATCGCGGCCGTCGTTGGACTCGCCAACGGGTACCGGCGGGGATTCTGGCTGTCGTTCGCGCAATACGTCGGCCTCTTGGTCGGCGTGATGCTCGGCGCGGCCTCCGCCAGGTACGTTCTCGACTACCTGCAGATCAACAACGCCACCGCCCGGCCTCTGGGCGCGGTTCTCGTCCTGGTGATCGGAGGCAGCCTCGGCTCGAGCATCGGTTTCGCCGTGGGCGAGCCGATCCGCCGCCAGATCCTCCGCACCGGCATTCACACCTCGACCGATTCCGTCGCAGGCGCTGCGCTCTCCGCCTTTGCGGTGCTCGTCATGTGCTGGTTCCTCGGCCTGAGCTTCTCGCGCGGGCCGAGCCCTGAGATCGCCCAGCAGATCCAGCGCTCGGCCCTGCTCCGCGGGCTCGACACGCTGGCGCCGCGTCCTCCGCCGTTCCTCGCCAGCGTGCAGCAGGTGCTGGCTGGCGTGCAATTCCCGCCCGTGTTCGCCGGCCTCGAGCCAACGCTCCCGAGCGCGCTCCCTGTGCCCGAGTCGGTGGACACGCCTGGCGTCAACCACGCGGCCCAGTCGGTCGTCAAGGTGTCGAGCCTGGGTTGTGGCGGCATCGTCACGGGCAGCGGCTTTCCAGTCGGCAGCGGTTATGTCGTGACCAACGCGCACGTCGTCTCGGGCACGGGTTCCCACACGATCCAGAAGACCGACGGCTCGACGATGCGCGCGACGGTGGTGTTCTTCGACCCGGAGCGCGACGTGGCTGTGCTCTTCGTGCCCGGATACGCGGTGTCGGGGCTCACCTTCGGCCCGGCGCAGCGTGGCACGCAAGGGGCCGTCATCGGTTATCCGGGCGGGCTCGCGGAGAGGGTGGTGCCTGCGGTCGTGGACGGCTCCGTCCAGGCGCAGGGCCGTGACATCTACAACCAGAACCTGGTGACGCGCCAGATCTTCGTCTTACAGGCAACCGTCCACCCAGGCAACTCGGGCGGCCCCCTCATCGACATGCAAGGGCGGGTGCTCGGCATGGTCTTCGCGACCTCGGCCAGTGATCCGAACCAGGCCTACGCGCTCACCGACGACGAGATCACGCCCGACATCCGGGACGCCGAGGCCAACCCCTCACCGAAAGACACCAGTCACTACGCGTGCGCGGCCTGAGTAAGGAGAAGGTTCCCGCTACTGCTCCTCCGGTTTCCCCTCTTCGATGAGCATCACGGGGATCCCGTCCACGATCGGATAGAGCACCTTGCAGTTGGGGCAGCGCAGCCTGTCCGGCTCCCTGAGCTCGATCTTCGTGTGGCACTTCGGGCACGCCAGGATTTCAAGCAGTTCTTGAGAGATCACCCGCGCATGGTAGTACGGTTTCGGCTGTGATTTTGAGGCGCCTCTACCTGTACCTGGTGAGCGCCGCGGCGATGGTGCTGCTGGCGGTGGGCCTCGTGTTCCTCGGCTCCACAGTCTTGCTCTTTGCCTTCAACGACCCGTCGGCTGAATCCAGCCGCAGCCAGCTTGCGGTGTTCACCGCCATGACGGTGGTGGCGCTGCCGGTTTGGGGCGTGCACTTCTGGGTTGCGCGCCGCTTCGCGATGCGAGATCCGTTTGAGCGCGCGTCCGCCCTGCGGCGCCTGTACCTGTACTTCGTCTGTCTTGCGACTGCACTCGCGGCCATGGAGACGCTGGCCTTCGCGCTGTTCTTCCTGTTCCAGCCGGTCTTCGATCAGCTGCCTCTCAACGGACTGACCGCGGCGCAGTTGGTTTGGGCAAGCGTCATCTGCGTGGCTCTTCTCGGATTCCATTTCGTGATCGCATCGCGAGACCGTGCTGCCGTCGGCGAGGAAGGCGCCTCAGCCACGCTCCGCCGCTGGTACATGTACGTCGCCCTGCTGGTGGGCCTGCTGACCATGCTGTCGAGTGCGGCGTACCTGCTGCAGCTCGGATGGACGAAGCTGGTCCTCGGCTCGATCGACCAGTACCTGTACATGGCCACCCCGGCAGGCTCGGTGATTGCCGGGGCGCTGCTGTGGGGCTTCCACGCTCGAGCCATCGCCACGAATCACATCTCAGACGACCGGCATTCCACGCTGCGCGCGCTGGAGGGATTCATCGCCGTTGCGTTCAGCATCGGAGCAGCACTCTTCGGTGCGACACAGATCCTGTACTACGCCCTCGACCGGGCCCTTGGCGTCAGCAACCCCGGTGGCGCGGGCACGAATCTGCTGGCAGCCCTGGCCGGTCCAGGCTCACTCCTGCTCGTGTATGGAGTGGCGTGGTTTTTGATCCGGCGGCGGTTGGCCCGTGACGCGCGCACGCAAGAGGCCGACCGGCAGGCCGGCGTGCGTCGCCTCTACACAAACCTGGCCGCGCTCATCTCGCTCGGCGCGATGGCTTACGGCGCGGCGGTACTGCTGGCCACGCTTCTGGTCGCGGCCGAAGCGCCCGTCATCGGCATCAAAGCACCCGACTGGAAGGACCCCGCCAGCCTCTCGCTGACCCTGCTGTTGGTCGGCGCCGCGGTCTGGCTGGCCCACTGGAGGCAGGCGCCCTGGGCCGCGGACCGGCAGTCGCTCAGCCGCAAGCTCTATGTCTGGGCCGCTCTACTCGGCAGTGTGCTGGCGGTCCTTGGCGGCGGCGTCGGGCTCATCAACGCCCTGCTCCAGCAGGTCTTCAGCGCGCATCCGAATCTGGCAGACGAGAACAACCTCAACTTCGGCCGCTTCCTGGCGCTGATCGTCGTCGCCGCCGCGATCGGCGTCTATCACTGGCGCGTCCTGCGATCGGACGCCGCGACGCGGCCGCCCAAAGTCACGGCGCAGCCGGCCATCCTGCCGGCGACCGTTGCTGTCGTCGCCCAGACGACGCACGAGGACGCGGCGCCTACGGCCGAGGTGGTAGGACCGCACTCCCGCCGCTACACGCTGGTGGTCACCGACGCGACCGAGGACGACGTGCACCAGGCCCTGGCGAGCCTCCCGCCGCAGGCGAACTACCATCTGACGCCTACTGAGCAGACCGTTGACGGGCACTGAGCCTCAGCCGTATCTCGATCTGGTCGACTGGCGTCGCCGTGTGGGCGATCTCTATCGCATCTCCGGTCCGGGCACGCTGGCTCGATTTCGCGAGGCTCGCAACGCGCTGTTTCGGACGCATCCTCAGTCGCCGATCGAGCCTGAGGAAAGGGCCTCGTTCCAGGGCCTGCGCTACTTCGATCCCGATCCCGCGTATCGGGTGACGGCGCATGTCGAACCTGGCGATGGAACCGAGCTGGTGATCGACACCGGCGGTGAGGACGGCGCGGTCAGATACCGGCGCGTGGGACGCATGGTCTTCACGCTCGACGGCCAGGAATGCGCCCTCACTGTGCTCAGCCTCGTGCAGTACGCGGGCGGCCTGTTCGTTCCGTTTCGCGACCTCACCTCGGGGCGTGAAACGTACGGCGGCGGCCGCTACCTCTTCGACACCGCCAAAGACACCGACGGGCTGGTGCTCGAGATCGAGCCGAGCTCAGCTGACGTCGTGATCGATTTCAACTTCGCCTACAACGCCTCGTGCGCCTACAGCCCGCGCTGGGCCTGCCCGCTCGCGCCGCCAGAGAACCACCTGAAGGTGCCGGTGCGAGCGGGCGAGCTCTCTTACAAGAGTTAGGCCGGAACGCGGCTCCCGTTCACCGTCTGGATCAGCTCGCCAGCGAGCGCGATCGATTCGCTCGTCTGGAGCACGTTGTTGTTGAACGTGAAGCCGCCAAAACCGGCGTCCATGTACTGGCCGATGATCTCCGCGGCCTGCGCCACGGTCGTCGTCACCGCCATGGCGCGCCGCTCCGGAGTGAGACCGTCCAGCAGCTTCCTGGCATCCCTTTCGTTTTCCGCCAGCACGAGGATGAGTCCGACCGTGAGCAGGACCTCTGAAGAATCCCGATTGACCTCGACGCAGTGCTGTTCGAAAACCTGCTTCTTGCGCTTCAGCTCCTCGAGGTTGCCGCCAAACCAGTGACCGATGTCGCCGTGCTGCGCGAGAAGCCGCAGCGTTCGCCGCTCGCCGCCGCCGCCGACCAGGATCTTTGGTCCACCCGGCTGGATGGGACGTGGCACGTTGAGCGCGCGCTCGATCCGGTAGTACTTACCCTCGAACGTCGGGCGCTCCTCCGTGAACATCAGCTTGGCGATGGTCAGCGCTTCGTCGAGCCTGTCCATGCGCTGGGCGATGGGCGGAAATTCAATGCCGTAGCCATTGTGCTCATCCTCGTTCCAGGCGGCGCCGATGCCCAAGATGGCGCGGCCTTTCGAGATGACGTCAAGGGTTGTCACCATCTTGGCGAGCAGCGCCGGGTTGCGGTAGGTGACCCCGGTCACGAGCGTGCCGAGCTTGATCCGCGATGTCTGAGCCGCGAGCGCGCTGAGCGTGGTGTACGCCTCCATCATCGGCTCGGTCTCGGGACCGATCCCACGTATCTGATAGAAGTGGTCCATCACGGTGACGAGGTCGAAGCCGGCCCGCTCCGCCGCCCGTGCATTCTCGAGCACGCGATCGAACAGCTTGTCGTTGGAGACGCCAGGGAAGCTGAAGGTCGGCATGTGGAAACCGAAAAGAGCTGCCATATCCAAAACAATAGGAGCCGACGCCCTACGATTCCCTGGGCGATGAACTGGAAAGGCCTTGCGGGCGTCGGGATTGCCTTGATCGTGCTTCTCTACGGCACAGTCCTCGTGTTCCTGGCCTTCGACCGCAACTCGCACTCGGCCAGCGACACGATCCGGCCTTTCATCATCACCATGGGTCCGGTGTGGGCGTTGGCGATCGTGGCGGCGCGCGTGATCCTGCAAAGAGGCCGCAACTAAGACCCGAGTCGGCGCGCTATAGATAAGATTTGTAGCGTCAGGCCATGGCCATAGACGAATCACGTAACGGGAAGCCAAACGGCATCCAGCTCGTGCAGGTCGAGGGGTTCCTCGAGGTCGCCCGCCGGGGCAGCGTCAGCCGCGCCGCCGAGGCGCTCTTCATCACCCAGCCAACCCTGACGGCGCGCCTTCACGGACTGGAGCGCGAGCTCGGCACGCCGCTCTTTCTCCGCACCCCACATGGCATGCGGCTGACCGATGCGGGCCGGGCGTGGATCCCATTCGCCGAACGCGCGCTCCGCGCCCTGGTCGACGGGCGCGATGCCCTCCAGCAGGTGATGACCGCCTCGGCCGGCCACCTCATGATCGCCGCCGCCCCGGCGGTCAGCACATACGTGCTCCCCGAGATGCTCGAGAAATTCGTCGCCGCCCACCCTCGGGTCGAGGTCTCGGTCCGGACAGGCCATTCGGAAGACGTCGTCGAGCTGGTGTTGCGCGACGAGGTGCAGATCGGGCTCGGCCGGGCCATTCGCCACCCGGATTTGGAGCTTCGCCCTTTCCACACCGAAGACCTCGTCCTCGTGTGCGCTCGCGACCACGCGTTCACCAAGCGGCCTTCCGTCGTGATGTCTGAGGTCGCGAGCCAGAAGCTGATCATGTTCGACCGGACTTCCAGCTACTACGAGATCACGCAGGGCGCGTTCCTGTCGGCGGGCGTAAGCCTGCGCGGGATGATGGAGCTCGACTCCATCGAGGCCGCCAAGAAGATGGCCGAGCGTGGGCTGGGCGTGGCGCTGCTGCCTGGCACCGCAGTGGCGCGCGAGGTGGAGGGCGGGACGCTTTGCCTGGTCAAGATGAAGGACGCGCCCCTGATGCAGAACACGATCGTCGCGTACCGGCGGAGGGACGCGGGCAAGCCCGAGGGCATTGTGGCCGCATTCCTGGAGCTGCTCGAAAACCGAGCCTGACCGACCCGATAGAACGCGCGGACGGCACTTCTTCCGCATCGAATTTTCCAATGGGTCTCATCAGATCAATCAATTGGACTTATACCGATGCGCCCGTTAGGTTGGACGTTATGGATAGGGACAACCGATCGCAGGACCCGGACCGCGAGCCCTCCACGCCCGAGTGCGAGTGCCCCGATCCCTGCAACTGCGATCACGACAACGAATAGCTAAGAGGAGGCCTTCGATGGAATTGGTTTCCACGCCTCTCCTGCCGGAGGGCTACAAGGTGCCGGCGTCGCGCAACGAGGCGCCCAGCAAGCGCTTGCGCCGGCTCCTGGCGGAAAAACCGTACGTCTTCGCCCCGGGCGTCTACGACCCGATGGGCGGGCAGCTGGTGATGTACCACGGCTTTGATGCCGTTTACTTCAGCGGCTATTCGTTCGCCGTCGGCCACCTCGGGACGACGGACATGGATCTCTACTCGTCGGTCGAGATCGCGGACGGCGCGCGCCGCACCGTCAGCGCTCTGCGCAAGTTCCAGCTCACCATGGCGATGGGCGACCCTGACAAGAAGGCGGCGCCGGTGCATCTGGAGATCCCGCCCGTCGTCGTCGACATGGACGCGGGATACGGAAACCTCTTCAACGTGCAGCGCACGGTGGAGCTTTATGTGAACGCAGGTGTCGCGGCCGCGCACCTCGAAGACCAGGTGATGCCGAAGCGGTGCGGGCATATCGCCGGCAAGGCCCTGATCTCAGCCGATGAGTTCGTCGGCAAGCTGAAGATGATGCGCAGCGCGGCCGACGACCTCGGCCACAAGGACTTCATCATCATCGCCCGCACCGATGGCGTATCGGCCACTGAAGCGCCGGAGTCCAAGCGAGGCCTCGAGCTCGCAATCGATCGCGGCCTGCGCTACCTCGACAGCGGCGTGCCCGATCTTCTCTGGTGCGAGTTCCCGACGGCGGAGCGCGGGCCGACAGAAGAGTTCTGCACCGAGATCCGCAAGCGCTTTCCCAAAGCGCGGTTCGCTTTCAACTACTCGTCTTCCTTCAAGTGGTTCAACGAGAAGGACCCGGTCACCTGGGACGAGCTCGGGCTGCTGGGGGTGGGCTTCATCTTCATCACGCTCGCCGTGCAGCACGCCGCCGGGTACGGAATCTCGACCCTTCTCAACGACCTCAAGCAAAGCCAGGAAGAGGGCTACATGGCCCTGCAGCGGAAGGAGTGGGCGGACGGAGTTGACATCCCAACCCGGTCGCATCACCTCTTCTCCGGAGTTCCCTACCACCACCACGTCGGCCAGAAGTACGGGGCGTCGCGGCTCAGCGAAGAGATGGACGAGCATCTCGAAATTTCAAAGGTCGTTTAGCACCTACTAAAATCGCCCATAAGGGCGTGGGTTGATCCTGCTTCCGTTTCGGTACCTGTGGTGGCTTGTCTCGAGCGTCCGGCGCTCGATCGGCAAGCCTCCCGAGTTCGTCGTGTTCGTGCTGGAAGAGAGCCTGCCCGGACTGCCGGATCCACCGCGTCCGCTCTGGCAGCGGTTCACCTCGAAGCCTCGACTCAGCGTGAAAGAGCTGGGCGAGCGCTTCGACGCGATCGCACGCGACCCTCGGATCAAGGGCGTCGTCCTCCACCTGCGCACGACCGGAATGCCGATGGCGACGCTGCAGGACCTCCGCGAGCTGGTCGCCAAGCTCCGGACGGCCGGAAAGCGCGTCGTGGCCTGGGCGCCGTCCTACACGACCGGGCCCTACTACCTCGCGTGCGCCTGCGACGAGATCCTGCTGATGCCTACCGGCATGGTCCAGCAGCTGGGTTTCGCGAGCACCGGGGTCTTTCTCGCCGACGGGCTGGCCCGATTTGGTGTGAGCGCGGACTTCATCCAGGTGTCGCCGTACAAGTCAGCGGCGGACCCGCTGACCAAGCCGAAGATGACGCCCGAGTTCCGCGAGCAGGTGACTTGGCTGCTCGATTCTCAGTTCAGGGAGCTCGTCAGCGCGGTCTCCGAGTCGCGCGGCCTGGACGAGGCAGACGCGAAGGACCTGATCGACTGCTCGCCGTATGGCGACGACGTGGCGGTCGAGAAGCACGCCGCGGATCGAGTGGTCGGGGAAGAAGAGCTCCCTTCGCTCCTCGCAGGCCGGATCGGCACCTGGGAGCAGGCGAGCGGCAAGATGCGAAGGCCCGCGCCATCTCTGCGACGGGGCAAGTACATCGCGCTGATGCGAATCGAAGGCACGATCGTTGACGGCCGATCAGGCCGGCTCCCCGTCAAGCCGCCCATCGACATTCCGCTGGTCGGCGAGGAGCGCGCCGGTGATCTGAGCGTCGTGCCGCTGGCCCGCCAGCTTGCCGGGGACAAACGAGCCGCCGCGGTGGTGCTCTATGTCAACTCGCGCGGTGGCTCGTCGACGGCGTCGGAAGCGATGCGCCTCGCGTTGAAGGTGGTCGCCGCGCGTAAGCCGATCGTCGTCGTGATGGGGGCTGTCGCAGGATCGGGCGGTTACTGGATCGCAACACCGGGGTCGTGGATCGTTGCGCGCCCAAGCACGCTGACGGGATCGATCGGCGTTCTCACCGGGAAAATCGTGACCGGCGCCATGTGGCAGAAGCTGCTTTTCAACCGTGAAACGATTGCGTTCGGCGACCGCGTGACCATGTACAGCGACGAGCGGCCGTTCAACGAAGAGGAACGCGGCATCGTGCGGAGTGATATCGAGCGCATCTACAGCGTGTTCCTCGACGTTGTCGCCCGAGCTCGCAAGATGACGCCCGACGAGCTGGGTCCGATCGCCCAGGGCAAGGTGTGGACGGGGCGCCAGGCGCTGGAACGGAGGCTCGTCGACGAGATGGGCGGCCTCGACGCGGGAATCGCCAAGGCTCGAACGCTCGCCGGGCTGAAAGACGATGCTCCGGTGCGGGAGGTCCGCGGCCCCAAGCGCATGGTTCCGCCGCTCGCCGCCGCCGTGGCGGCCGGCTGGTTCGGCTATGTGCTCGAAGGACTTAACTTGCTGAACCGCGCGCCCGCGCTGGCGGTGATGGATTACCTACCGGGCGATCTGACCTAGCGCGGAACCTCTAGGCGTCGAGCGGGGGGAGCCTCCACGGCTGGCGCTCCCGGACGATGCCGTACACGGCCTCGACGATGCTCTCCCGGTTGGGTTTCGAGAAATAGTCCCCGTCCGGTCCGTACGCCGGCCGGTTCGGCGAGGCCGCGAGCGTCTTCGGTGCAGCGTCGAGGTGCCACCAGCCCTGCTGCACCTCGAGGATCTGCTGCAGCATGAACGCCGAGGCTCCACCTGGCACGTCCTCGTCGACGCAGACCAGCGCGCGCGTCTTCTCGACCGAGCGCACAAGCATGTGGTCGATGTCGAACGGGTTCAGCGTCTGCACGTCGATCACCTCGCATGACACTCCGAGACCGTCCAGGGTCTCAGCCGCGTCGAGCGCGATCGCACAGCAAGCGCCGTAGGTCACGACCGTTGCATCGGTGCCTTCGCGCAGGACCTCGGGAACGCCGAGCGGCACCGTGAACGATCCCACGTTGTCCGGCACCCGCTCCTTCAGCCGGTATCCGTTGAGGACCTCGATCACGATGCCCGGGTTGTCGCCCTGGAACAGCGTGTTGTAGAAGCCGGCGGCCTGGGTCATGTTGCGCGGCACCGCGATGTACACACCTCGCAGTGCGTTGAGCAGGACCGACATCGGCGATCCCGAGTGCCAGATGCCGACCAGCCTGTGGCCCTTGGTCCGGATCACGACCGGCGCTTTCTGCCCGCCGACGGTTCTCCAGTGGAGCGTGGCCAGGTCGTCCGAAGCCACCTCCAGCGCGTAGAGGAAGTAGTCGAGGTACTGGATGTCGCAGATCGGCCGGAGGCCACGCATCGCGGCGCCGATGGTCTGGCCGAGGATCGTCGCCTCGCGGATGCCGGTATCGGTCAGGCGCAGGTCGCCGTACTTCGCCTGCAGGCCCTCGAACACGAGGTTCACGTCGCCAAGCCGGCCTACGTCCTCGCCGACGACGAAGATGCGCGGATCGCGTGCAAAGTTGGCGTCGAAGTTGCGCAGCAGGACCATGCGGCCGTCGACAGTTGGCGACTTGTCCGAGTAAACCGGAGCCACCACCGGCACCTTGAGGGGCGAGTCCGCCGACCGGCTGTACAGGAACGAGTTGTATCGAGTGTCGTTTTCCCGCCTGTACCCGTCGACGAATCGCGCCAGCTCCGCGCGCTCGGGCGAGTCGATGCCGCGCGTTTGGTGCAGGGCGCGCGACGCGCTCGACATCACCAGCGCCCGCGTCACCTTGTGCGCCTCATCGAGGGCGTTCGTGATCTCAGCGACCTCGGGCATGTCGATCCGCCGAAGGATGCCGACCGCGTTGTCGCGTTCGGCTCGGATTGGCGCCTGGAACGCCTCCCAGGCCAGGTCGCGGGCAGCCTCCACCGCTTCCTTGTCCGCCGCCTCCCAACCCTCGATCTGCGATTCGCTCGCCACGCCGGCCTCGATGATCCAGTCGCGCATCCGCGCGATGCAGTCGTACTCGTTTTCGAAGCGAAGCCGTTCCTTCGACTTGTATCGCTCGTGGCTGCCGCTGGTCGAATGCCCCTGCGGCTGCGTCATCTCGGTGACATGGATCAACGCCGGCTTGTGCTCCCGACGCACCTTCTCGATCGCGGTTGCGTAAGTCTCGATGAGGGCGGGGTAATCCCAGCCACGCACGACGTAGATGTCGATCCCCGGCCGGTCGTCCGGCATGAAACCCCGCAGCACATCGGAGATCGACGCCTTCGTCGTTTCCTGGGTGATCGGCACCGAGATCCCATATCCGTCGTCCCACACGGACATGGCCAGCGGCACCTGGAGCACACCCGCGGCGTTGATCGACTCCCAGAACAGCCCCTCGCTCGTCGCGGCGTCGCCGATCGTGCCGAAGGCGACCTCATTGCCGTTGACGGAGAACCCGTCCTGGACTCCCCTCAGCTGCGAATTCATGCGATAGAGCTTTGACGCATAGGCAAGACCGATGAGGCGGGGCATCCATCCGGCGACGTTGGAGACATCGGCGCTGGAGTTGGGAGAATCGACCGTGCGCGCGAACGCGCCGGCATCGTCAAGGAAGCGCGTCGCAAAGTGGTTCCCCATCTGACGCCCCCCCGACGCCGGCTCCAGCTCGGCGTTGGCATTGCCGTACAGCTGGGCGAAGAAGTCGCGGACGTTGGACATCCGCGTGGCCCACATGAAGGTCTGATCGCGGTAGTAACCGGCACGCCAGTCACCCCGCCGGAACGCCTTGGCCATGGCGATCTGGGCGACCTCTTTGCCGTCGCCGAAGATGCCGAAGGTCGCGTTGCCGCGCAGGACCTCGGCTCGTCCGCTGACGCTCGCCCGGCGGCTGCTGAAGGCAAGCCGGTAGTCAGCGACGATTGCTTCGGCGGTCAGGGAGAACTTGGAGTTGCGAACGGCTTTCGCCAGCTGAGACAAACCTCCCCTTACGCGTCCATAGTTTGCCGCCCGGGCGGCGAAATCTACGTTATCAGAGGTTGCCCGGCCCTAAGCCGAGGTGACGCGCTCCTGCTGCTCCTCGCGGCGGAGAAGCCCGGGGCGGCTTGCCTGTAGGGCCTCCTTCATGTGGGCGTAAGCCTTCGCGACCTCGCCCCGCCGCTCGAGGATCTCAGCGTACGCGCCGTGGCAGTGAAGCAGCCGCTCGCGCAAGCCCAGGGCCTCGAAGCCGCTGATCGCGTCCTCGAAAGCTCGGTCGACGGCCTGATGGTCGCCACGCCGGTCGGCGATGCGCCCGACCCACACGTGCGCCTCGGCGATGCTCGCGCCTTCCTCCAACCCCTCCGCCAGCTCCAGCGCTTTGCGAGCCAGCGCGTCCGCCTGCTCGATGTTGCCCTCCCGAATCGCGAGCTCACAGTGGGTTAGCAGAACCTGGCTGCGCCCGAAGTTGACGTCACCTTCGCCGGACAGCTCGAGCGCGCGGTCGAGATGGGTGCGCGCGCCGTCCAGGTCACCCCGCGCGATCAACACCCGTGCGAGGCTGTTCTCCGACCGGGCCATGGCCGCCCGATCCCGCAGCACCTCGAGAATCGCAACCGAGCGCATCGCGTACCGGACCGCCGCCTCTGCCTCGCCGACCTCCTGATACGCGCTGCCGAGCTGGCCGTAGAGCCGGGCGGTCCGGCGAAGATCGAAAATCCCTCCGCCGACCTGAATCGATTCCTCAAAACCTGCGATCGCCTTGTCCCAATCGTGGTTGGCAGCATGCGTGGTGGCGAGGATGCCAAGCAGGCGCGCTTCGGTCGGCACCGGCACAGGCTTCAAGCCGCGGCACACCGACAGCGCCATCTCGGCAAGGGTCACGGCGTCTTTCGACTGCGCCAGGTTGGCAAGCGCGGCCTGAGCGCCGATGCACTCGGCCAGCATCACGCCGTCGTTCACCGCCTCGAAGTGGGAGCGGGCGTCGGCCAGGAGCGGGGGTGCACGGTGCGCTTGAGACGCGCCGATGTAGGCCTGGGCGAGAAAGAAGCGAATCCGCCCAAGGCGGAACGCTGACGAACCGCTTTCCAGAAGCGACAGGCCGAGCGCGATCGCTTCCTGGTTCCGGCCGTCGGCGACCATCACTTCGAGGGCGATGAGGTTTGCCTGCGTTCCGTCAGCCGCGCCCGCGGGTTCGGCCAGGAAGAACTCGACCGGCTTGCCGGTGCGGCGCGCGATGTGCTCGAGGGTCGGCAGCGACGGCCTGGTGCGGCCGACCTCGATCAGATAGATCGCTGGAGCCGTGACGTGCCCCCTCCCCAGCTGAGCCAGGCTCAGACCAGAGTCAAGACGCGCCTGCTTTACCGAACCCGGGCGGACGGCTACCCCGGGGAGCCTCCGTCTCTTTGGCCGCGCGTCAGTCGCAACTGGTGCGTCAGTGCGCCCGCTGGCCACGTCGTGAACTTTAGCTGAAAGAAGGGCTTCTGTAACGTTCCATTTTGCTCGCCACAGCGCCGCGCCACTTAACGCCGTTAACTTACACTTACGCGTGCAGGTCGCGGTCAGAGTGCTTCCCGCCGCGACCTGTACTACTCCTCCCCATCTGTGCGGAGGTGTCCGGCGAAGCCGGACGGAGGGGCCGAGGCGACCCCCTGGCTAAGCCGAGGGGTACGTCCCGAACAGCTTGATCTCCGCGCTCGCCTCTTCCAGGTCGCTCAGCGCCGCCTCGGCCGCGGCCGGCGATGAAGCCTCGCCGTTGATCGAAAAGTCCAGATAGAAGCGGTACTCGAACGGCCGCCCCATCATCGGCCGGCTGTCCAGCCGCGTCAGGTTGACGCCGCGCTGCGCGAAGCAGTCCAGCGCGTGCGCCAGGCTGCCCGGACGGTGGGCGGTCACGAAGGCGATCGATCCCTTCCATCCCGAGCTCGCCTCGCGGGGTCGGGACGGGCCTCCCTTTTCGACCACCACGAACCGGGTGCGGTTTTCAGAGTCGTCCTGGATCGACTCGGCCAGCACGTAAAGCCCGTAGCGCGCGGCGGCGGCTTTGCTCGCGATCGCCGCCGTACCCGGCTGCCGCTGCTCGGCGACGGCCCGGGCCGCGCCGGCGGTGTCGTGATACGCGACCGAGCGGATCTGTCGCGAGTGCAGGTAGCGGTCGCACTGCGCGAGCGCCTGCGGATGCGACAGCGCGCGCTCCACCGGCCCCGGCCATCCAAGCAAGCAGTGGCGCACCGGCACCGGCTGCACATGCTCTCGGACGACGCGCAGGCCAGGCAGCTCCCACAGGAGGTCCGACACCTCCTGCACGACGCCCGCGCTGCTGTTCTCCACGGGCAGCACGGCAGCCTCGACCGCACCCATCGCGAGCGCGTCGAATGTCAGGCGGAAAGTCGGAAAGCCGACAGCCTGGGCGTCCGGAAAGAGCGCCGAGACGGCCTCGTCCGAGTACGCCCCAGGCTCGCCCTGGTAGGCAACCTTCACCCGAAAATCAGGTGTCGGAGCGTGTCCGCGACGTGGTTGTGATCGTTCAGCTGGTCCGTCACCGGCGGGTGGCCGTTGCCCTCATGACCGTTGGTCTCTGACATCGCGGCGATCTTCCGCAGGTCCTCATCGGTGACTTCCTTCTTCGTGTCAGCCAGCTGGAGGAATCGCTGCCACGCCGCGTCATCCTTGCCGTCCGCGAGCGTGATGCCGAGCCGGCCGAGGCGGTGGTGGAAGGCGTGGCGACCGGAGCGCGCGGTGAGCACGATGCGCGAGTCGGAGAGACCTACGTCCTCCGGCTTCATGA
>WNGI01003519.1_pt1 | contig 17684 bp, 13 predicted proteins | sample 5400621 | NCBI WGS metagenome assembly WNGI01 (sample SAMN13153374, study PRJNA577476) | soil metagenome | isolation source: 20 cm soil or saprolite under Garry oak tree replicate 1 | place: USA:California | collected 2016-06-15 | reverse complement strand
GATGCGCCCAGCCGTCTTTCTCCCAGGGGAACACCAGCCGGCTCCCCGTCCCCCACAGCAGCTGGTTTTCGGCGACGAGCCCGTGAAACGCGCTGCCTCGACCCGTGTCGGCCTTCCAGACCTCCCGGCCGCGACCGGTTGCCACTTCGACGACACGGATCGACCAGGCCGGAGCCGCGCGCCGCGGCGTGAACGGCAGGGTGCGCTCCGCCGCCGGGATCCGGATGAACGCGATCTGCGCGCCATCGGGGGACCACACGGGGTCGTCGTCGTCGTCGACGCTCGGATCCACGAACCGCAACGCCTTGGTCGCCACATCGTAGACGCCGACAAAACCGTGGTCCCCCCGGCCGCTCACGAACGCGAGCCTGGTGCCGTCGGGAGACCACCGCAGCGATTGCGCGGTGCCGCGCGCGTGAATGAGCTGCTCGGGCTTCGCGCTGTCGGCGAGCGGCGCCCACCAGAGCTGTCCCTTGTTGAGGAACGCCACACGATCGCCCTTCGGGGAGACGGCGGGCGCGTGGCCCTCGCCCAGACGGCGCGGCGCGCCGCCCGTGGCGGCGACGATCCACAGCGCCTGCTCGGCGCCCGCGGTCAGGGACAGGGGGTTTGGGTACTCGCCGCGCGCGTTGGCGTCGCCGCCGCGCACGTAGACGAGCGCCCGTGCGTCCGGCGTCCAGGCGAGCTCACCGATCTCCTGCCCGTCGTCCTCCTTATAGCTCGTCACCGCCCGGCCCTGATAGTCGGGACCGGTTGCGATCCAGATGTTGCGCACGCCTTGCGCGTTCAACACCCAGGCGAGCGCCGCGCCCGCCGGGGCGGCCACGAGCTCGTCGGGGAACGGCGCTGACAGCGCCTGCTCGATCGTGAAGGAGCGCTGTTGGGCAGGGGCGACGCGGCTCGTGAGCACGAGCGCGGCGAGGCACGCGTGCGTGCGGAAGGCGACGAACATGACGGTTCCTCTCGGGATGGCCGCATCGAAACTGTCGCTAACGACATCGTTGGGGAAGTCCTATCTTAGCCGCGTATGCGGGACCTCGAGGAGCGACTCCAGGCCGCCTTGGCGGACCGTTACGCCCTCGCGCGGGAGCTCGGCCGCGGGGGCATGGCCGTGGTATTTCTCGGCCGCGACCTGCGGCATGACCGCGCGGTCGCCATCAAGGTGCTCCGCCAGGAGATCGCCGCGGCCCTGGGCGCCGAGCGGTTCCTGCGCGAGATCCAGATCGCCGCCAAGCTCCACCACCCCCACATCCTGCCACTGTACGACTCCGGTGCCGCCGGCGAGCTGCTGTATTACGTCATGCCGTACGTCGAGGGAGAATCGCTGCGCCAGCGCCTGGAGCGGGAAAAACAGCTGCCGGTGGAAGAGGCCCTGGCAATCACACGTCAGGTAGCCGGCGCGCTTGCGTACGCCCACCGCAACGACGTGGTGCACCGCGACATCAAACCGGAGAACATCCTGCTCGAGAGTGGCGAAGCGGTCGTGGCGGATTTCGGCATTGCACGGGCGATTAGGGCAGCGGGCGGCGACAAGCTGACGCACACGGGGATGGCGATCGGGACGCCGCTCTACATGAGCCCCGAGCAAGCCGTGGCAGGCGAGGGGCTCGACGGCCGAAGCGACCAGTACAGCCTGGCGTGCGTCCTCTACGAAATGCTCGCCGGGCATCCGCCCTTCCTCGGCGGGACGGCGCAGGAGATCCTCGCTCGGCACACGATGGATCCGGTGCCATCGCTCCGCACCGCCCGGGCGACGGTGCCGGGTGTCGTGGAGCGAGCGCTGGCCCGCGCGCTCGCGAAGCTACCGGCCGACCGCTACGCCACGGCGCTCCAGTTCGCTGAGGCGCTGGGTGGCCCAGTGCCCTCGGCGGCCCCGTCTGCCAGCGGCGGGTCCAGGCGCCTGCGCGCCGCGTGGAGCGTTGGCCTTGCCCTCGCCGCGCTCGGCGCCGGTCTCGCCGTGGCGAGGCCCTGGCGCCACGCGTCGCGGCAGCCGGCCTTAAGCACTCCAGCCTATGCTGCTTCCGTGGCGGTACTGCCGTTTGAGACCATCGGTGGGGGGCCGCAGGATGAGTACTTCAGCGACGGCATGACCGACGAGATCATCACGCAGCTCGCCCAGATCCGCGATCTCAAGGTCATCTCCCGCACGTCGGTCGTGGCGCTCAAAGGCAGCCACCTGACGCTGTCGCGCATCGCCGACACGCTGGGCGTGGACCACGTGCTCGAGGGGTCCGCCCGCCGCGCCGGAGGGCGCGTGCGGGTGAACGCGCAGCTCATCGCCGCCAAGACGGACGCGCACTTATGGGCGAAGACGTACGAACGAGATCTCAAGGACGTGTTCCGGGTGCAGGAAGAGATCGCCGGAGACGTCAGCAGGGCGCTGCTGGCGAGCGTTCAGGGTCTGCGTCCGCTGAGTCCAGGATCGCGGACCGAACAGCCGGCCGCCTATGACGCCTATCTCCGCGGCACGTACTGGCGCCAGCTCCGCACGCGTGATGGGCTGTTGCGCGCGATCGAGGCGTTCGAGGAAGCGCTGGCCGTCGACTCCGCCTACGCCCCCGCTTACGCGGGCCTCTCCAGCGTCTTGAGTCTCTTCGTCCTGTACCAGTACTCCGGTGGCCCGGAGCCTGTCTCGGCGCTCGCGCGGGCCATCGTGCTCGCCGACCGCGCGATCGCGCTGGACCCAAGTCTCGCCGAGGGGTTCGCCGCTCGAGGCTGGGCGCTTACGAATGCGGGAGTTTCGGTCGATACGGCGGTCCGGGACCTGGCGCGGGCCGTCGCTCTCCGGCCGAATTCCGGACAGGCGCACAGTTTCTATGTGGCGGCTCTGGGCGACGCCGGTCGCGACGAGGATGCGGTCGCAGAAGCCCAGACGGCTACAGAGCTCGACCCCTTGGCGCCAGCATTCCGTATCGCGCTCAGCTCAGCGGAGCTTGGGATTCGCCGCTACGACGTCGCGCTGCGGGAGGCGCGCCGGGCCGGAGTCCTCGAAACAGCCCCGCTGCCGGTGCGGATTCGTTTTGAAGGGCTTGCCTTGTTGCTGCTCGGCCGTCCTGGGGAATGTCTCGCGCTCGATCTGGACGGCCAGCAGCCTCTCAAGGCCATGTGTCTCGAGGCGCTCGGGCGTCATCGAGAGGCCGCGGCCATCGTCGACTCGCTCGCCGCGGCGGTCCGGGCTGGCCGCGCCGCCTGGGCGGCGCCTGAAGGGTTGGGGATGTATTACGCGTGGCTCGGGGATGTGGAAGGATCGCTGCAGTGGTACGGAGCGGCGTACCGGGCGGTCCAGCCCCGCTTTCTCCGGAGTGGCCTGTTCGACCGAGTGCGCAACGACACGCGCTTTCAAGCCGGCATCGCGCGGCTGACCGTGCGGAATCGGGCGCGGCTCGCACAGGCGATCGTACGGGCTCGATCGCGAACCCTGCAGCCCTAGACGGAGGAGCCGGACATGCTCAGGAGAATCGGCGCCGCCCTCGTCGCCGTCGGCCTCTTCCTGCCGTACAGCCCGGACGTCCGCGTCATCGCCAGCGTGTGGCACAACGCGGCCGAAGTGCTGTTCCAGGGCCTCCCGGTGCTGCTCGCGTTCGTCTATGTGCTGCACACGTTCGCCCCGCCGCTCGCCCGGTTTCATCAGCGGCACGGACAAGGGCTGCACGGCGCACTGCGCATGGTGTATTTCGTGCTCGCGGGGGCCTACCTCGCGACCGCGACGGCGGGGCGCGCGGATTGGCCCGCGCTGGGACCGGTGCTCGCGGCGCTCGTGGTCACCGGCGGCCTCTTGTACTGGGGACAGGGGCGGGGCAGTAAGGCGGAGCGGTTCCCATTGCTGCTGCTGATCGCGGGCGGGGTGCCGACGGTCGCGCCGCGCCCAAGATCGCGCACGGCGGATGATCACATCGGCTGCTCCGCGAAGTGGCATGCGGCGAACCGTCCGGGGGCGACCTCGCGCAGCGCGGGCGGCTCGGTGCGACAGCGGTCATTCTTCTTGGGGTGCGGGCACCGCGGGTTGAACGGGCACCCCGCGGGAGGGGCCGCGGGCGACGGTACCTCTCCTTCCAGCACGATGCGCTGCCGCTGCGCTTTGGGGTCTGGCACGGGCACGGCCGACAGCAACGACGTCGTGTAGGGATGCCGCGGCCCCGCGTACAACGCGGTGGCGGGCGCGCGCTCCACGATCTTTCCCAGGTACATCACGGCAACGTCGTCCGCGATGTGCTTCACTACGGCCAGGTCGTGCGCAATAAAGAGGTATGTCAGCCTGCGCTTGCGTTGCAGGTCGGCGAGCAGGTTCAGCACCTGAGCCTGCACCGACACATCGAGCGCGCTCACGGGCTCGTCCAGCACGAGGAACTGCGGCTCGACCGAGAGCGCGCGGGCGATCCCGACGCGCTGGCGTTGCCCGCCGGACAGCTCGTGGGGATAGGCTGCCCCGAACGCCGGGTCGAGGCCGACCTCTTCGAGCAGCGCCGCGACCCGCCGCTTGGCGTCGGCTCCGGTCGCGAGCCGGTGGATGGCGAGGGGCTCGGCGAGCGTCTGCTGCACGGTCATCCGGGGATTGAGGGAACCGTACGGATCCTGGAACACGATCTGCATGCGGCGGCGCAGGGCTCGCAGGTCGCGTCCCCGCAGGGCCACGACATCCGCCCCGCCGAGGGTGACCCGTCCCGCATCCGGCTCGATCAGCCGCAGGATTGCGCGCCCCACCGTCGATTTGCCGCACCCCGACTCGCCCACGAGGCCCAAGGTCTGTCCCGCCGCGATCGCGAACGACACGCCGTCCACGGCATGCACGGTCCGGCGGGCGCGCCCCAACCCGAGCAGCGCCCGCTCGCCGGGGAAGCGCTTGACGAGGCCTTCGACCTGGACGAGCGGCGCGTGCGTCACGCGTGACGCTCGCGGCGCCCGGGCTCGGTGAGGAGCCAACAGCGCACCGTATGGGTCCCCGCCTCACCCCCGGGGCTGTCGAGCAGCGGCGGCTCTTCCATGGCGCAGCGGTCCCACGCGTACGGGCAGCGGGGATGGAAGCGGCACCCGGCGGGCCAGGCGGTCGCGGCCGGAACCTGACCGGGGATGCTGTGCAGGCGCCCGCGGACCTGGCTGACGCGCGTGTCGAGCCGGGGCACCGACGCCAGCAGGCCTTCGGTGTAGGGGTGCAGCGGCCGGGCGAACAGTTCCGTCGTGAGCGCCTGCTCCACGACCTGGCCGGCGTACATGACGACGACGCGGTCGGCCGAGCCCGCGACGACCCCCAGGTCGTGGGTGATCAGCATGACCGCCATGCCCAGCTCCCGCTGGAGCCGGTCGAGCAGCTCGAGAATCTGGGCTTGGATCGTCACGTCGAGGGCGGTGGTCGGCTCGTCGGCGATGAGGAGCTGGGGGTGGCAGATCAACGCCATCGCGATCATCACGCGCTGGCGCATGCCTCCGCTCATCTGGTGCGGGTAGTGGTCCACCCGCTCTCCGGGATCGGGAATGCCGACGAGCGTCAACATCTCGATCGCGCGCGCCCGCGCCGCCTTGCGCGACAGGCGCTGATGGACGATGGCCGCTTCGGCGATCTGGTGCCCCACGGTGAACACCGGGTTGAGCGAGGTCATCGGCTCCTGAAAGATCATCGCGATCCGGTTGCCGCGGACCGCGCGCAGCTCCTTGGGGGCCAGTGTCAGGAGGTTGCGTCCCTCGAACTCGATGAAGCTGCCGGGGCGGATGTGGCCGGGAGGCTCGGGGATGAGACGCAGGATGGAAAGCGACGTGACGGTCTTGCCGCAGCCCGACTCCCCCACCACGCCGAGCGTCTCGCCGGGGTACACGTCGAACGAGACGCCGTCGACGGCGCGGGCCGTCCCGCTGCCCTGCTCGGTGACGAAGTACGTCTTCAGGTCGCGCACGCGGAGCAGGGGCTCCGTCACGTCGGCTCCTTGCGGGGATCGAGGGCATCGCGCAGCCCGTCGCCCACGGCGTTGAGGGCCAGCACGAGGAGCGCGATGGCGAGTCCGGGGAACCCCGCGGTCCAGGGCGCGGTGGCGATGTACGGCTGACCGTCGTAGATGATGCTGCCCCAGCTGGGCAGCGGCGAGGGGACGCCGAGCCCGAGGTAGGAGAGCCCCGCCTCGAGCAGGATCACGTTGCCGATGCCGAGCGCCGCGGACACGATGATCGGGGCGGCGGCGTTGGGGAGGACGTGGCGGAAAATCACGCGCGTCGGTCCCGCGCCCGCGGCCCGCGCCGCGGCGACGAACTCGCGCTCCCGCAGGCCGAGCACCTCGGCCCGGACCAGCCGGCTGGTGCCGAACCAGCCCGTGAGCCCGATGAGCAGCACCAGCAGTGCGAGCGGCAGGCGCTCCCACAGCGCCACCGCCATGAGCAGGACGAACATGCGGGGCATGGCGAGCCCCACGTCCACGCTGCGCATGAGCAGCGCGTCGACGCCGCCGCGCCAATACCCGGCGGCGGCGCCCACGCCCGCACCGACCGTCACCGCGACCAGCATCGCGATCGTGCCGATGCCGAGCGACAGTCGCGCGCCGTACACCAGCCGGCTCCACACATCACGGCTGTACACATCGGTGCCGAGCGGGAAGCGGAGCGAGGGCGGCTGGTTCTGCAGATGCACCGGGTCGACCTGATCGGCCGGGGCGTAGGGCGCGACGAGCGGCGCGGCGAGCGCGGTCGTGACGAAGAACACCAGGATGAACACGCCCGCCGCGGCCGTGGGGTGGCGGAGAAACCGCCGTCCCGCCGCCCGCGGCGCGGCGTGCCGCCGCACCTCGGCCGTCGCTACCAGCGCCACGGCGACCGCGCCCGCGAGCGCCAGCCAGGTCAAGACGGTCACGGCGCCGCGCCGCGCACCCGGATGCGGGGATCCGCGACGGCGTACAGCACGTCCGCCACGAAGCTGCCCAGCACCACCACCCCGCTCGCCACGAGCGCCGCGCCGGTGACGAGGGGGTAATCGCGCTGAAAGATCGCCGCGACCGACAAGCGGCCCATGCCCGGCCACGCGAACACCCGCTCCACGAGCACGGCGCCGGTGAGGAGGAAGGGGAACGCGAGGCCGACCAGGGTGATGAACGGAAGCAAGGCGTTGCGGAGCGCGTGCACCAGCAGGACTCGACTCTCGCGCAGCCCTTTGGCCCGCGCGGTGCGGACGTAGTCCTGCCCTGCGACCTCGAGCAGCGCGGCCCGCTGGTAGCGCGCCGTGGCGGCGGCGCCGACCAGCCCGAGTGTCAGCGCCGGCAGGGTGAGGTGCCACAGCAGATCCCCGAGGCAGCGGGCGCTCGTGACGCTGGGGCACAGCACCGGGTCGCGCATGCCGCCGACCGGAAAGACATGCAGCCACTGGCCGAACACGAGCAGCAGCACGAGCCCCAGCCAGAACGTCGGCATCGAGTTGAAGAACAGGGCGACGTTGCCGAGCGCGATATCCCCGAAGCGCCGCGCGCGCACGGCCTGGTACACGCCGAGCACCAGCCCGAGCGCGAAGTCGATGAAGAGCGCGGCCCCCGCCAGGGTCAGGGTCGGGGGGATGGCGTCGGCAATCGCCGCGGCGACGGGGCGATGCTGGGAAAACGACTGTCCCAGCTCGCCGTGGAGGAGGTTGCGGAGATACAACACGTACTGCACCGGCAGCGGCTCATCGAGGCCGAACTGGCGTCGCAGCCGCGCGACCACCTCCGGGTCGAGCTGGCGCTGCTCGTCCGCGCCGAACGGCGTTCCCGGCGCCAGGTGGATGAGCGCGAAGGTGATGGTGACGACCGCAAAGACGATGGCGATCGCGGCGGCGAGCCGCCGCACGAGCCACGCCGTCACCTAGCGCTCCGCGCGGTCTCGATCGGTCAGCTGGTCGGCGGGGATGCGCCAGGTGCGCACCAGCGCCCAATAGGCGTCCGGCCGGATGACGACGTCCGTCACTCGGCGATTCACCGCGGCCACATTGTCCGTTGCGTACAGGAAGATCGCCGGGGCGTCCTGGTTCAGCGTCTCGACCGCGCGGCGCCACAGGCGCTTCGCCGCGTCGCGCCGCGGTGCGGCGGTCGCCTCGTCCACCAGCCGGTCGAACGCAGGGTTGGCGTAGCGCCCGGCGTTGGAGTGTCCGGCGGATGTCCACACCTGCCCAATGGACGAGGAAGGCGTGGGGTCGGTCCCCCGGGCGATCACGGCCGCGTCGAACCGGCCCGCCTGCGTCCGCTGGTCGAACACACTGAACTCGACCTCGTCCAACTGCACGTCCGCGCCGATGCGACGGAACTGCTCTTGCAGCAGCCGGGCGTACTGCCGCCGCAGCTGGCTCGTCGTCGGCACCAGGATGTGGAACGCCAGCGGCTGGCTGTCCCGCTCCCGGATCCCGTCGCCGTTCGAATCGCGCCAGCCGAGCCGCGTGAGCAAGCGAGCGGCCTGTGCCGAGTCATGCGGCAGGTCGCGCGTCTCGGGGTCCCAGATCGACCAGATGCGGGCGAGCGGGCCGGGCGGGACCTGCGCGAGGTCGCCCCAGACACTGTGGCGCAGCCCCTCGCGATCCACCGCCATCGCGAGCGCGCGCCGCAGCAGCCGGTCGCCGAACAGGGGGTGCGGCTTCGCCGTGTCGCCGTTGGTCGACAGGTTGAACGCGAGGAAACCGTACACCGCGCCGTGGTAGGGGTACAGCGTGAGGTTGGGCGCCGCCTGGGCGCGTTTCACGTTGTCCGGCGGGCCCAGCACCTCCACGGCGTCGGCGTCGCCCGCGATCACCTGGGTGACGGCGACCTGGAGGTCGGGAGTGAACCGCCAGATCAGACGCCGGATGTGGGGGCGTCCCAGAAAGAAGGTCGAATCCGCCGCGAGCTCGACGCTCTCGCCCGCCTTCCACGCCACGAAGCGGTACGGTCCGTCGCCCACCGGCGCGCGCCCCAACGCCGCGCTGCGCCACTGCGAGCGTGGCACCGGGCGCAACAGATGTGCCGGCAGTATGTGCATATGGTACACTGCATCGTAGAACATTTCCGGATAGCGGGCGTGGAACCGGAAGACGGCGGTGAGCGAGTCCCGCGTGGTAACCGCGCTGATCGTGCGCAGCGACGAGCGGAACGCCGAGTTCACGAGCGAGTCGGTGTAGATGTCGAACGTGAACGCGACGTCGGCGGCGGTGACGGGGCGTCCGTCCTGCCAGTGCGCGCGCGGGTCGAGGTGGAACACGAGGGTGAGCGGGTCGTCCCACTCCCACCGCTCCGCGAGCTGCGGCTGGAAATCCTCGTCGCCCACGGTGTTCCCCGAGAGGCCCAGGTCCGCGAGCTTCAGGAAGACCTGCTCGAAGATGTCCTGGGCGTATTGTTGCTGGGTCACTGGGGGTAGCAGGATGTCGGGCTCCCCCGCCGCGGCGAACACCAGGGTGCCGCAGTAATCGCCGGCGCACCCGCGGCGGCGCTCGCACGCCGTGATGGAGACCAGCACGGCCGCGGCGAGGGCGGTCAGGGCGAACGACGTCGCGGACCCTAAAGGACTCCCTGACGGTCGCGGTCGGACGGTGGGCATCGCGCCTAACATTCTATCCCCGGCCTAGCGGCGCCAGGTCCAGGCGGGGTCGGAGAAGCGGGCGGTCGAGGGCGGGGGAGGGCGGTCGAGGGCGGTCGAGGTCAGGATATCGTCCCATGTCGCGCCGATCGCCTCGACGACTTCCTCGAAGGTGATCCTCCGGCCAAGCGCGGCGGTGAGCGTCGTTTCCCCGCTGACGGCTGACGGCTGACGGCTGACGGCTCCCAGCATCTCCTGCGATCCATCCAGCAGAATCGAGCCGTGCTGCAGGAATGCCCGTCCCTGCCGGACCTGTGCGGAGCCGATCACCTTGCGGCCGTGGAGGAGGACTTCGCCGCCGACGGGCGCTGCGAAGCAGGAAGCGGGACGGTCGGACAGTCGGACGGTCGGACGGTTGGGTGCCAGCACGGGATCGGCTCCCAAGCGGCGCAGCGCCGCGGCGAACCGCTGGTGGATCGCACGGTATGTAGGGGCGCAGCATGCTGCGCCCCTACGGGGGTCGCCCCCGAACGCCGTGATGGGCGCCGCCACGGCGTAGGTCACCTCATGCTCGTGCCAGACCGCGCGACCCCCGGTGGGCCGGCGGACCACGTCGCAGCCGAGGCGCGCGATGGCGTCCGGGTCGTAGCGCTCGCGCGCGGGCTCGTTGCGTCCGAACGAGATGCAGCGCGGGTCAAAGCGATACAGGCGCAGGAACGCTCGGCCCGTGCGATCCGCTGCTTCAAGCAGCGCCTGGTCGATCGCCATGTTCTCGGCGCCGGGACGACCGGCAGGCTCGAGGAGGAGCTGCCAGGTCGGACGGTCGGACCGTCGGACCGTCGGACTGTCCCCGCGCCTCCCCGTCCGACTGTCCGACCGTCCGACTGTCCGGCGCTCAATCCGCGGCGAGCGCATACGCTTCCACCGGCGGGCACACACACACCAGGTTGCGGTCCCCATAGGCGCCGTCCACGCGGCCCACCGACGGCCACACCTTGTGCTGGCGGGTCCAGACAGCGGGGAAGGCCGCGCGCTCGCGCGAGTAGGGCCGATCCCACGCGTCGGCGATCACGTCCTCCAGCGTGTGGGGCGCGTTCGTGAGGAGGTTGTTGCCGCGGGGTTGCCGGCCCTCCTCGACCTCGCGGATCTCGGCGCGGATCGCGATGAGAGCGTCGCAGAAGCGGTCGAGCTCTTCCTTGGATTCGCTTTCGGTCGGCTCGATCATCAGCGTGCCGGCGACGGGAAACGAGACCGTCGGGGGGTGAAAGCCGTAATCGATGATGCGCTTGGCGATGTCCTCCACCTCGATCCCCGCCGACTGCTTGAACGGGCGAGTGTCGACGATGCATTCGTGGGCGACGCGGCCCTTGGCGCCGGTGTACAGCACCTCGTAATGCGGCGCCAACCGCCGGGCCACGTAGTTGGCGTTGAGGATCGCCAGCTTGGTGGCCTCGACCAGTCCCTCCCGGCCCATGAGGGCGATGTAGGCCCAGGAGACGGGGAGGATCCAGGCGCTTCCCCACGGGGCGGCCGACACGGTGCCGCACGGCTGCTCCCGGCGCAGCGGCACGACCGGATGATCGGGCAGGAACGGCCCGAGGTGCGGGGCCACGCAGATCGGCCCCATTCCCGGCCCGCCGCCGCCGTGCGGAATGCAGAACGTCTTGTGGAGGTTCAGGTGGCAGACGTCGGCTCCCATGTCGGCGGGCCGGCAGAGGCCCACCTGGGCGTTCATGTTGGCGCCGTCCATGTAGACCTGACCGCCGTGGGCGTGCACGATCTCGCACACCTGCCGGATCGTCCCTTCGAAAATGCCGGTGGTGGAGGGGTAGGTGACCATCAGCGCGCCGAGCGTGCTCTTGTGCTCGGCCGCCTTGGCGCGCAGGTCCGCGAGATCGATGGTGCCGCGCGCATCGGTCTGCACCGGCACCACGGTCAACCCCGCCATGACGGCACTCGCGGGATTGGTGCCGTGGGCGGAGGTCGGGATGAGACAGGTGGTGCGGTGGCCTTCGCCGCGCGAGCGGTGATACGCGCGGATCACGAGCAGTCCGGTGAACTCTCCCTGCGATCCCGCGTTGGGCTGCAGCGAGACGTGCGCGAAGCCGGTGATCTCGGCGAGCATGTCCTCGAGCTGCCGGAACAGCGTGCGATACCCGGTCGCCTGCTCGCGCGGGGCGAACGGGTGCAGCCGGTTGAACTCCCGCCACGAGAGCGGCACCATCTCGGTCGTGGCATTGAGCTTCATCGTGCAGGAGCCCAGCGGGATCATCGACGTGGTGAGTGACAGGTCGCGCGCCTCGAGCCGCTTGATGTAGCGCAGCATCTCGGTTTCCGAGCGATAGCGGTGGAACACCGGGTGCGTGAGGTAGGACGAGCTGCGCCGCAGGGCATCCGGGATGGCGGTGTCGGCCTTGGCCCCGAGATCCTCGACCATGAACGGCAGGACCTCGTTGAGCGAGAACGCGGCCACCAGGTCCGCGAGGTCGCCGAGCGTGGTGGCCTCGTCGAGCGACACGCCGATGCGGGTCGGCGAGATGACCCGCAGGTCGATGCGGCGCGCGCGGGCCGCGTCGATCAGTCGCGGCAGCGCCCACGACTCGACCTCGATGCACAGCGTGTCGAAGAAGGTCGCATGCACCACGCGGTAGCCCAGCCGCGTCACCGCGTTCGCGAGCAGCACCGTGAGCGTATGGACCCGCTCGGCGATGCGGCGCAGGCCCTCGGGGCCGTGGTACACCGCGTACATGCTCGCCATCACGGCGAGCAGCACCTGTGCGGTGCAGATGTTGCTTGTCGCCTTCTCGCGGCGGATGTGCTGCTCGCGCGTCTGCAGGGCCATGCGCAGCGCCGGCCGGCCGCTGGCGTCGCGCGATACGCCGATGATGCGCCCTGGGACATACCGCCTGTGCTCCTCGCGCGTCGCGAAAAACGCGGCGTGCGGGCCGCCGTACCCCATCGGCACGCCGAAGCGTTGCGAGTTGCCGACCGCGATGTCGGCGCCCCACTCACCGGGAGGCTTGAGCAGCGTGAGCGCGAGCAGGTCGGTCGCCACCGTCACGAGCGCCCCCACGGCGTGCGCCCGCTCGCACACCGCGCGGTAGTCTTCGATCCGGCCGTCGGTCGTCGGGTATTGCAATAGCGCGCCGATCACGCCGGGCCGGAACTCGAAGCTGGCCGGATCGGCGACCACGGTCTGGACACCCCGTGCCTCCGCCCGCGTCCGGACCACGGCGATCGTCTGCGGGTGGCACGCGTCCGCGATCATGAACACCGGCGTCACGCCCGCCGGAGGCCGGGCCACGGCTTCGGTCAGATGCATCGCCTCGGCGGCGGCGGTGGCTTCGTCGAGCAGGGAGGCGTTGGTGATGGGGAGGGCGGTGAGGTCGGCGACCATCGTCTGGAAGTTGAGGAGCGCTTCCAGTCGCCCTTGGGCGATCTCCGGCTGATAGGGCGTGTACGCCGTGTACCAGCCCGGGTTCTCCACGATGTTCCGCTGGATCACCTGAGGCGTGAAGGAGTGGTAATAGCCCATCCCGATGTAGGAGCGGTACAGCTGGTTCTGCGCCGCGAGGCCGCGCAGCGCCTGGAGCACCTCCCGCTCCGTCCGGCCGGGCGGCAACGCCAGGGGTCGGCCCAGCCGGATGTCGGCGGGCACCACGCTGTCGATGAACTCGTCCAGCGACGCGGCGCCCACGAGTTGCAGCATCGCCCGGGTCTCATCGGGACTCGGCCCGATGTGGCGCGTCACGAAGCGGTCGGCCGGCAGCAGGGAAGCGCGTGCCGTGGGCATGTTGGAGGGGTTATTCGCCAATATGCTTCTGGTACTCCTCGCTCCCCAGCAGTTGGTCGAGCTCTTTCGGACTCTTGACCCGGAGGCGGATCATCCAGCCCTCGCCGTAGGGGTCGCGGTTCACGAGGGCAGGGTCATTTGCCAGCGCCGCGTTGACCTCGGTGACCGTGCCGGCGAGCGGGGAAAAGAGCTCCGAGACCGCCTTCACCGCTTCGATCGTCCCGAACACGTCCATGCGCGCGAACGTCGCCCCGACCTTGGGGAGGTCGACGTACACGACGTCGCCCAGCTCGCCCTGTGCATAATCGGTGATCCCGACCTGCACGACCGCCGTGTCGTCGGTCTCCTTGACGTACTCGTGCTCTTCGGTGTAGCGCAGGTCCGGCGGCGTTTTCGACATGCAGGGTTCGCTCTCGCTCGCGGCGTCACCAAGGTCGGGGCGAAGGTTACCGGGGCACTAAACCCCTGTCAACCCAATGGGTTGGCCGACGGGAACAGATCCGGTCGCGGTGCCACGCCGTGGCCGCCGGGCTCGACCAGCCGCAGCCGGTCGGCGCCCCACGGGCGCAAGTCGAGCCGCACCGCAACCGGGTCGGGGTCATCGCTCAAGAGGACGAGTAGACCGGGCCGCCCGGCGCGCTCCCACGCCCGTTCGACGCTCGCCGCCGCCCCGGCGGTCGCCACGATGGCGTCGGGCGGCGGGTCGGCGCGGGCCAGCGCCTTCTCGACTGCGCTCCCGCCCGTCACACGGCGCACCGCCAACCCCGCGTCCGAGTAGCGCTCCACGATCGCGTCCAGAGGGGAGGCCGCGCGTTTGCCTTCCCCGTCGGCCGCCGCCACGAGCAGCGATTGGGCGGGTCGACCGAGCGCCGCGCGGGCGGCCCGACGGCGCAGCGCCTCGAATACATCGCGCGCCGCGCGCTCGAGCTGCGGCACTGAGCCGTCGTTGTCGATGACGAAGTCGCTGCGCGGGCGCTTGCGCTCCGCCGGCATCTGCGCGGCGATCATCCGGTCGGCCTCTTCGTTCGACAGTCCCCGCATCGCGCGCAACCGCGTACGCCGCAGCGGGACGCCCGCATCCACCAGGACGACGGCGTCGAACTGCGCGGGATCGAGCACCTCGAACAGCAGGGGGATGTCGTTCACCACCAGCACGTCGCCCCGCTCGCGCGCTTCGCGCGCGAGGTCGTCGCGGCGGCGCCGCACCGCGGGGTGGACGATGGCGTTGAGGGCGTCGAGCGCGGCCTGGTCGCCCATGACTTTGGAGCGCAGCGCCGCGCGATCGAGCGAGCCGTCCGGGGCGAGCACGTCGGACCCGAAGCGCTGCGCGATGGCGGCGAGCACCTCGCCGCCCGGCGCCTGCGCTTGGCGCACCAGCTCATCGGCGTCGATGATCGTCGCGCCCCAGCCGCGGAACAGCTCGACGACCGTCGACTTGCCGGCGGCGATGTTGCCGGTGAGGGCGACGTTTAGCACGGGGCTAGGGCCTCGGGCCTCGGGGCTTGGGGCGTCCCAGCGGCACCCCCGAGCCCCGAGCCCCGAGCCCCAAGCCCCTAAAGCAGCGCCGTCTGGTCCTCATCCTGCCTCGGCACCCGATGACACTGCCGGCACCGCGCCTCGTACGACTCCCGTCCCCCGACCATGATCGTGGGACTGTCCCACAGGGCGGGCCGGCCGTTGACGAGGCGCTGGTTGCGGCTCGCCGGCTCTCCGCACACCACGCAAATCGCCTGGAGCTTGTCGACGATCTCCGCGATGGCGAGCAGCGCCGGCATGGGCCCGAAGGGGAGGCCCCGGAAATCCATGTCGATGCCGGCGAGCACGATCCGCACTCCCTGGTCGGCGAGCGTGTTGGCCACGGCCACGATACCGTCGTCCAGGAACTGCACCTCGTCCACGGCGAGCATCTGCGTGTCGGGCCGGCGGCGCGTCATGATCTCGTCGGAGGAGTCGACCGGCTCGGCCTCCACGAGACCGCCGTCGTGGGTGCTGATCGAATACAGCCCGGCGTAGCGGGCGTCCAGGTGGGACTTGAACACCTGGACCTGGTTCTTGGCGATGACCGCGCGCCGCACCCGCCGGATCAGCTCCTCGCTCTTGCCGGAAAACATGACCCCGGCGATGACTTCGATGCGACCGGGGCGGGTGCGGTGTTGCATGCGGGGTGGAAGGGTAGTTTCTCGGGGCGGGTGGGTCAAGGAAACGCAGCTATCTTGCGGATTTTCGGGGGGGTACCCCATATTGTGGCGGTTTCATGCGGCTTTTCCGGCGCCCCGTGCCTAAAGGGGCGGAATTCCAAGGCTTCTCCGGGGCCTAGACCCTCACAAGGAGATACCGTGAACAAAGCCGAGCTGACCGGTGCGCTGGCCATGCGGACGAAGATGTCCAAAGCCGACGCGAGCCGGGCGATCGAAGCCCTGTTCGACGACAAGGGCATCATCGCCGGCGAGCTGAAGAAGGGCGCCAAGGTGCAGATCACGGGGTTCGGGAATTTCGAAGCGCGCAAGCGCGCCGCGCGGATGGGCCGCAATCCTAAGACGGGCGGCGTGATTCAAATCAAAGCGTCGATCGCGCCGGCGTTTCGCGCCGGAAAGCAGTTGAAGATGGTGGTGAACAACCGGAAATAACCCACGGCGTCAGCCGTGGGATGCTGCACCCGGGCCGCCCCGCTGGGCGGCCCGTCGGCGTTCAGGAGGGCTCCGGCAGGGCGAGTCGCAGCCCGCGGTGGCAATGGCGGCAGGTCACGGGCTGCGGTACCCGCCACCGCGGGGCGAGCTCGAGCAGCTGCTCGGTGCCGCAGTCGGGGCACGTGCCCCGGGTGCCGGACGCGAGCTCCACCGTGCCCAGTCGCTGGGAGAATTGCCACGCGCCGTACAGCAGGAACGACGGCACGAGCAGAAAGTGGGCGACCGGAATGAGCACGGACAGCAGCGCCACCCCCCACCACTTGCCGAGTCCCGCCAGCGCGCGACGCCAGCGCTGCTTGCGCGTGAACATCTGAATCGTGACAGTGCCGCGGGTCGGCGCGCCGTGATACCCGCTGAGAATGAAGGGCTGGAGCCGGCTTCCTTCTGAAACGAATCGCTCGGTTTCGATCATCGGATGGGCGTAGTACCGCCCGTCCGGATGTCTCGTTCCGTCAGACCTGCCGATCGAGCCGCGCCTGGGCCCGGCGCCCCCTGATCGTGACGCCGGTGAGGCCGCGCACGACTTTCTCCGCGACCGGGGGCGCGACTTCGAGCAGCGTGAACGTGTCGCGCACGTCGATCCGGCCGAGGTGATTCTTCTCGAGCCCGACCTCCCGGATCAGCGCCCCTACCAGGTCCTTTGCCGCGACGCGATCCTTTTTTCCCACGTTCACGAACACCCGCGTCCATGTCGCCGCTGGCGCAACAGCAGGCTGGCTGACGTCTGACGTCTGTCGTCTGAGAGCCAGCAACGCCGCCGCCACTTCCGCCGGGTCGAACCGCTCGAACAGCGGGCTCAAGAGCGCGAGCTCGGCGTCGACGCCGCCGTGGGCGACGAGTCGCTCGACCTCGGCGCAGAGCGCGTCGATGCGGTCGCGGGCCCGGTCCGCCGCGGAAGGCAGCGGCACGGGCACGAGCGGCGCGGCGAAGGAACGGAGGTATGGCAGCTGCGCCGCCGTGGCGAGCACCACCGGCTCGCCGAGCCGGGCGAGCGCGGCGAATTGCTCGCGGGTCGGCAGGTGCGTGCAAAGGACGGCGTCGGGCGGCGCCGGGGGGGGGGCGTCGAGCGGCCCGCCGTCCCAGAGGAACGGGCGCTCGGCGTCGAGCGCCTCGAGCACGTCGCGCACGGCGGCGTGACGACGGACGCGCGGGACCACAGCGTAGCGGGCGGGCCCCAGGGGACCGAGCGGGGCGCCGTCGGCGCCTGCGGGGGATGCGCCCACCACCAGGGCGCGGCGGGCGTGCCGCTCGAGGAAATCGCCGAGCGCCGCGGGATTCCAGCTCAGCACGATGCGATGCGCCTGGTGCGCTTCGGCGAGCAGCGTGTCGAGGGCGGCGGCGTGCTCGCCCGACACGAGGGCCTCGGGCCACGCGACCACGACCGTAGAGATGGCGTCGAGCTTCAGCGCCGAGCGCGCGACGAGCGCGGCGAGGTCCTGCACCGCACCGGCGAGCAGCGGGACGGCCCGCTGTTTGAGGATGTGCGTGGCTCGGGAGAGGCCCGTGACGGCGTGGACGCGCATACCGGCGGGAGCCGCTGCCGCCCACTCCGCGGCGGACCCATGATCCGCGCACACGATCACGGCGGGTGCGCTCACCAGCTCCCACACCGCGGCTGCCTGCTCCACGTCCGGTGGCAGGACCAGCACCAGATGGCGGCCGCGCTGCAGCGCAGCCTTCGCTTCGTCCAACGTCACACGATCCTCGGTTGTCAAAGGGCG
>WNGI01004561.1_pt1 | contig 17688 bp, 12 predicted proteins | sample 5400621 | NCBI WGS metagenome assembly WNGI01 (sample SAMN13153374, study PRJNA577476) | soil metagenome | isolation source: 20 cm soil or saprolite under Garry oak tree replicate 1 | place: USA:California | collected 2016-06-15 | reverse complement strand
GCTGGTCGCGGCCGGTCAGCCGAGCGAGCCAGGCGACGGTCCGGCGATGCTCGGCCTCGATCGTGGCCCAGCGGCGGGCGTGGTCGTCGCCCGGCGCGAGAGCAGCGTATTGACGGGCGACCCCGATGTCGGCACGGGCGAGGACGAGCTCGGCGTTGTCGACGAGGCTGGCCAGGAACGGCCACGACCGGTACAGCCGGCTGAGCTCGCGCAGGCCGGCCTCGCCGCGACGTTGCCCGTACGCCTCGAGCGCCGACCCGAGACCGAACCAGCCCGGCAGATCGATCCGAGCCTGGGCCCAGGCGAAGACCCATGGGATCGCCCGCAGGTCTGCGATCCGCGGCTGAGGATCGCCGGCGGACCGGCCCCCAGCGCGGCCGCGGGCGGCCGGCCGCGACCCGAGGCGGAGCGTCGCGATCTCGTCGATCGGGGTGACGAGGCGGAAGAAGTCGACAAAGCCCGCATCGTCGACGAGGGCCCGGTACGCGTCCCGCGAGGTGGCCGCGAGCTCATCGAGGATCGGGCCGCCGGTGGCCTCGGCCGCCTCGAGCACCGCGGCATGATCGGCCGTGGACGCCCGGACGACCGCCGCGGTCAGTCGGTCGAGATGGCGAACGGCGATCCCGGGATCCGCGTAATTCTCAGCGATCACCTCGCCCTGTTCGGTCAGCTTGAGACGCCCGTCGAGCGCCCCCGGCGCGAGGCCCAGGATCGCCCGGTTGGCCGGCCCGCCGCCGCGCCCGATCGCCCCGCCGCGGCCGTGGAACAGGGTGAGCTCGACGCCATGTCGCCGGGCGGCCGACACGAGCGTGGCCTGGGCCCTGTGGATCAGCCAGTTCCCGGCGAGATAGCCGGACTCCTTGTTCGAATCGGAATAGCCGAGCATCACCTCCTGGCGATCACCCCGGCGGCGGACATGATCGCGATACGCCCGCTCGGAGAGGATCGCGTCGAGAACATCACCAGCGGTCTCGAGCGTGGCTGCGTCCTCGAAGAGCGGCACAAGATCCAGCGCGAGAGCACCATCCGGCGCGACGATCCCGGCCGCCGCGGCGAGCTCGGTGACGGCGCGAACGTCCGTGGCGGCGGCCGTGAAGCTGATGATGTAGCGCTCGACTGCCGCCTCGCCGAAGCGGCCCTTGACCGCGGCGCTCGCCCGAAACGTCTCGATGACCTCCGCCGCGGAAACGCCCGGTGCGGCTTCCCCGGCAGGCCCGCTACCGGCCGGCGCGGAGCCCGCCGCCGTGGCCGCGGTCGCCGCCAGCGCGGCAATAGCTGCCCGGTGCACGGCGCTGTGCTGGCGGATCTCGAGGGAGGCGAGATGGAACCCGAATGTCGCCACCTGCCAGCGGAAATCCTGGACTTCGCCCCACGCGATCCGTCCGAGGTCGTCACCGACGAGCGCCTCCTGGATCTCGGCGACTTCGGAATCCAGTTCCTCCGCGCTCTCGTACCGCCCGGTCAGCGGCGCCTGCTGGCCCGTCAGGTAGGCCCTCGTCCGCCGCAGGCGCTCGGCCATGAACCCGAACCGCTGGCGATACGGCTCGTCCGGGAAGCGGCGCCGCATCTGGCGGTCGAGCTCGGGCAGGAGTTCCGCGTCGCGAGCGAGACGGGTGACGAGCGGCCGCGCGACGTCGTCCGGATCGACCGACGCGGCTACGGTCTGGGCGAGGCGGCGAGCAACGGCCTCGTAGCCCCGCAGGACGTGATCGGCGTGGATCCGGAGTGCACCCTCGGTGATCTCGGCCGTGACCGCCGGGTTGCCGTCGCGGTCGCCGCCGATCCACGACCCCCAGCGCAGGAACGCCCCGACCCGTGGCGGGCGGGTGCCGGTCGAGTCGGCGTCGGTGGCTTCGCCGTCGGGCGCGGCCGGCCTGTCGAGGGCCGCATCGGCCAACCGGTAGAGTCGCGGCACGACACCGAACAGGGTCTCGTCGAAGAACGCCAGCGCGGTCCGGACCTCGTCGAGCGGCGTCGGGGCGACGGTTCGCAGGTCCGCGGTTCGCCACAGGAGCGTGATCTCCTCGCGAAGCCGCCGACGGAGGTCGCGGTCTTCGGCCATCGGCAGGTCGTGATCGTCGAGCCGGGCGAGGATCCGCTCGACCCGGCGCAGGGCCAAGAGCAGCGTCCGGCGGCGCGCCTCTGTCGGATGAGCCGTCAGGATCGGGGAGATCCGCAGTCGCCCGAGCAACTCCTCGAGCTCGCCCGAGGATCCCCCGGACCGAATGCCGGCCATGGTGCCGGCGATGGAATCGGCGGCCGGCCGATCCCGCTCCGCCCGCTCGCGGCGCCTGGCGGCCCGGACGCGATCTCGCTCCTCGGCGAGGTTGACGAGCCGGAAGTAGAGGCTGAACGCGCGGATGACGACCTCCGCCCGGTCGACGTCGAGCCCCGCGAGCTCGGCCGCAAGTGCGTCGCGGTCGGTCGGATCGTCCTCGCGACGCAGGCGAATCGCCGCCCGACGGATGCGCTCGACGAGGTCGAGGAGATCGCGGCCGGCCTGCTCGGCGATGACCTGGCCGAGGAGTGAACCGAGCAGCCGGACCTCGAGAGCGAGCGGGTCTCGGGCGCGACCTGTCCCGACCGTCAACGGTTCGGCCCGGACCGCGACATTGGCGTGCTCGCGCGCCGCCGACCTCGTGCCGCTCATGCTGCCGAAACCGCCGGTTCCGCCCACGGTGCGCTTAGTCGACAGGCACCGTTCCGCATCGCTGGTTTCACGGTGCCGCAACCTTTCCGGAGCCCGACCTTTCGTAGGCTTGTATCGTGGCCGTCGTGGCAGTGCCGGAATTCGAACGTCGCGCGGAAGCGGGCCAGCTCGAGCAGCTCCGCTTTCTCCACCATGTCGCCCGTCTCGCGACGACGGCCCGGACATGGGACGAGCTTCTCGAGACGGTCGTCGACGGCACCCGCGACGCGCTCCACGCCGATGTCACCTCGCTCTACCTGCTCGACCGCGACGGAGCGTACCTGACACTGGCGGCGACGACCGGGCTCGATCGGTTCCAGATCGGGCGGGCTCGGGTGCCTTATGGCGAGGGCGTCACCGGACGAGTTGCCGCGTCGCGCGAACCCCTCGTCATCCCGAACGTCGGAATGGACGCGCGTTTTCTGTGGGTCCGCGGCCTCGACCAGCGTCGCTTCGTCACCTCGATGCTGTCCGTGCCACTGTCGTGGCACGACCAGGTCGTTGGCGTCCTCAACATCCAGACGGAGCAGCATCGCGATTTCACGCCCGACGACGTCGCCCAGCTCGGGGCGATCGCCGACCTCCTTGCCGGGATCGTCGAGAAGGGCCGCCAGCAGATCGAGGCCGAGGCCCGGGTCGAGGCGCTTCGCGCGATCGACGAGGCCCGCAGCGAGCTGATCGCCCTCGTCACCCACGAGCTGCGCACGCCGCTCGCCGTCGTCCGCGCCTACACCGAGCTGCTCGCCGATGACCCACCGCTCGAGGACCGCGAATCGCGCGACCCGGCCCGACGTGCCCAGCGCGCGGCATGGCACTCGGCGACGCTCGAGCAGGTCGAACGGCTCGACCGCCTCGTCGACTCGATCCTGGCGTCCGTCCGCGTCGTTCCCGACGTCCCGGCAGCCGTCATCCCGACCGACGTCGACGCCACGATCCACGAGGTCGCCGCATCGATCGAGCCGATCGTCCGCCAGCACCACCTCGATGTCCTGCCGGGGATCGCGCTCCATGCCCTTGCCGATCCGCCGCGGCTTCGCCAGATACTCGAACATCTCATCGAAAACGCAGTCAAGTACGCGCCGCCGGACACGACGATCACGATCGATCGCTCGCTCGTGGAAGGATCGGTTCGGATCGGCGTGACCGACCAGGGACCCGGCGTCCCGGAGGAGTGGCGTGAACGTATCTTCGAGCCCTATGCGCGGCGGGACACCCACACGGCTCGCGGGTCCGGGATCGGGCTTTATGCCGCCAAACGACTGGGCGAGTCCATGGGCGCCCGCCTCTGGTGCGAGCCGGCCGATCCGACTGGCGCCCGATTCGTGGTTGCCCTGCCCGCCGCGGCGGGGGTGTAACGTCCGATGATGACGTTGTCCACCCGCCCGCTCCGCATCCTCGTCGTCGACGACGACCCGGCGATGGTCGGCGCGATCACCGCACTCGTCGGGACCGAAGGCCACCAGGTCATTACCGCCTACGACGGGCTGACGGCGGTCAAGCGCTTCCGAGAGGAGTCGCCCGACATCGTCCTGCTCGACCTCGCGATGCCAGGGCCCGACGGCTTCACGGTTGCCGGCCAGATCCGGGCGTCCGGGTCCGCCCCGATCCTCGTCGTGTCGGGCGAGAGCGCCGAGGCGGCCAAGGTCAAGGCGCTCGGAATCGGCGCCGACGATTACCTCGTCAAGCCATTCGGCAAGGCCGAGCTGCTCGCCCGGATCGCGGCGGTCATGCGGCGGGTCGACCGGGCCACAGGCGCGGCCACGTCCGGGCCGCTGTCGGCCGGCGACCTCTACCTCGAACCCGCCCGGCACGAGGCGCGGGTCGGCGAGACGGCGCTGCTGCTCACCCCGACGGAGTTCCGCCTGCTCGAGGCGCTCGTCCGGGCGGCCGGCGACATCGTTCCTCATCACCTGTTGGCGCGGGCAGGCTGGCCGGCTGAATCCGACCCCGATCTTCTCTGGCTGAAGCCGCACCTGGCCCGCCTCCGCTCGAAGGTCGAGGGCGCGGGAGGGCCGCGGATCCTTGCCGTGCGCGGCGTCGGTTACCGGATCGACGCGGACTCCGATGCAGCGGAGTTCATAGCGGCCGAGTGACACCCGGCCGTCCCGGTGACGGCCGAGGCGATTCTCAGGCGAGGGCGAGGGCGGCCTGTCCGGCGACGTCGTGGGCCTGGTCGACGCAACCGACCCGGCAGCCGCGCGCGTCGCGGCCAGCCAGCGGCTGGAAGTGGAACCACGCTTCGGAGCCGGGATGGCCGACAGCCTGGAGGCGACAGCCGCACTCGGCGCACGTGACCGGGGCGAGCCGGCCGTCCCGGACGGCGAAGACGGGTCGGAGCTCTGGATCGGGCGGGTGGATCATCAGGGTCCTCGGAATGTCGTCGGACGTTGGGGGTCGGGTCGCCGGTCTGGGGAGCGGGCGGCCCGAAGGGATTTCGGGCGGACGCCCAGCGTAGGCTCAGCGTGGGTCGCCGATCGGCGGCGAACGGGGAGCGGCCGGGTTGCGATCCGGTTGCGGTCATGCGGGTGCCTGCGCCGCCCGGCGCGGATCGCGGGTCTTTCCCGCCCTCCCGCAAGGTCGTCACAGAACTCACTCATCGGCTGGCGATGCCGTTCTTTGCATATCGTGGGCGGCGGGGTTGGGTCGAGCGTGGCTGATGCCAACGACGGCATCGCGGCTGGGGATGCGATTGCCTGGGCGCCTGGCCGTGAGCCCGCGGGTCGAGCGGCAATGATGCAAAGAACGGCATCGCGGGCGGCGAGCGCGACCGCCTCGGCGCCTGGCCGTGAGCCCGCGGGTCGAGCGGGCAATGATGCAAAGAACGGCATCGCGCCTGGGGATGCGAATGCCGCGGGTGCACGCGCCCGCGGCATCAACTTCGGGTTTCGGCCCCCGCCTCGACCACTGCAGACCGGGCGGCGGGGACGGCCCGCGGAGCAGCGGGCACGTCGACGACGGGCACCGCCGGCGGGATCGGCTCGACCAGCCAGATGTCGGCCTCGAGTGAGTGGCGCTCGGCGAGGAGGCGGGCAGCGAGTTCCGAGCCAGCCTCGCGGTGGGCCTCGAGCAGCCGGCGGAGCTCGGCCGCGAACCGCTCGCCATCCGATCGGTCGCGGACCACGGCCGACAGCCGCACGGCTCCTACGCTGCGCACGTCGAGTGCCGGCAGGTGTCGGCCGTCGGGGTCGTAGAGGTAGGCGCGGCCGCCCGTCATCCCGGCGCCGAAGTTCGCTCCGACCGGCCCCAGGACGACGACGACACCGCCCGTCATGTACTCGCAGCCGTGCTGACCGAGACCCTCGACGACCGCCTCCGCCCCGGAGTTGCGGACCGCGAAGCGCATCCCGGCGCGACCGACGAGGTGCAGCCGGCCGGCGGTCGCGCCGTACAGGCACGTGTTCCCAGCGATCGCCTGGCGGTTCGCCTGGGCCGCGAGGTCCGGCTCCGGCTTGACGACCAGCCGGCCACCCGACAGGCCCTTGCCGACGTAGTCGTTCGCCTGGCCGACGAGTCGGAGATCGAGCGCCGGGCCGGCGAACGCGCCGAACGACTGGCCGGCGGCGCCGCGCAGCTCGAGCTGGATCGGGCCCGTCAGTTCGCCTCGTTCGAGCGCACCTGACAGGGCTGCGCCGAACGACCTGTCGGCGGTCGCGAGGGCGAGGCCGCGAGCCGAGAAGCCGGCCTGTCCGTGGAGCGCAGCGACAAGCCGTGACTCGAGCGGCGACGCCGGCTGCCGCGGGACATCGCGCCCGGCCGCATCTGGAGCGGCGCGGCGAGCGGTTGCAGCTTCCCAGCGTGGCGTACCCACGACGCGAGCGAGGTCGAGCGTCCTTCCGTGCGACAGCGGGACGGGCGCGAGGTACCGGCTCGCTTCGCCGACGAGCTCACCGACCGACGCCGCGCCGACGGCGGCCAGCTCGCGCCGGAGATCCTCGGCCAGGGCGTTGGCGAAGCGCTCGACCTGCTCTGGGGTGCCACCGAACTTCGCCCGGAGATCCTCGCGCTGGGTGGCGATACCGGTCGGGCACGTGTCGAGGTGGCACTGGCGGGCCATGTCGCAGCCGATGGCCACGAGCATCGAGGTGCCGAAGGCGAATTCCTCCGCGCCGAGGAGCGCGGCGACGAGAAGATCACGCCCGGTCCGCAGACCACCGTCCGTGCGGAGGGCAACACGATCGCGCAAGCCGTTTCGCAACAGCGTCTGGTGGACCTCGGCCAGGCCGAGCTCCCACGGCGCACCGACGTGCTTGATCGACGACAGCGGCGATGCGCCGGTCCCCCCAGCGTGACCTGAGAGGTGGACGTAGCTCGCGCCAGCCTTGGCGACACCCGCCGCGATCGTCCCGACACCGCGCGATGCGACGAGCTTGACGCCGATCCGGGCGGCCGGGTTGATAGCACGCAGGTCCGCGATCAACTGGGCGAGATCCTCGATCGAGTAGATATCGTGATGCGGCGGCGGGCTGATGTAGCTCATTCCCGGCTGGCCACGTCGCAGGGCGGCGATATAGGCGGTCGCCTTGCGGGCGGGAAGCTGGCCACCTTCGCCCGGCTTCGAACCCTGGGCGATCTTGATTTCGAGCTGATCGGCACGGGCGAGGTACGTCGCGGTGACGCCGAACCGGGCCGAGGCGACCTGCTTGATCTTCGCGTCATGCCGTTCGCCGCTGGCCGTCGGGCTGTACCAGGCTGGATCCTCGCCGCCCTCGCCAGTGTTTGCCGCCCCGCCGGCCCGCTGGATGCCGATCGTCAGCGCCTGGTGGGCCTCCGGCGACAGCGCCCCGATGCTCATCGCCGAGACGACGAAACGACGGACGATGTCTCTTGCCGGTTCGACCCGGGCGAGATCGATCGATCCGTGCCGGGCTCGGTGCCGGAGGCGAAGGCCGTCGCGGACCACCGAGTTGGCGGGACGTCCGACGGCGCCCTTGGCGTCCGACTGACCGACCGAGCCTTGCCTGCCGAGAGCCACCCGATACCGACCGAGCGCCTCGTCGAGCGAGGCGCCGACGGCCGGTTCGGCCGACAAGGCCTGGACCTCACCGACGATCTTCGGCGAGAAGAGATGGGCCTCGCCGTCGGCCTTGAAGCGGGCGAAGCCGGGATCCGGCAGCTTATGCGATGGCACGTCGGCGGCCAATGCGCGGGCGGCGTTCGCCCGGCGAACCAGGCGCTCCCCGATGGTCGCCAGCCCGACCGTCCCGAGCCAGGCCGGAGCGCCCGGGAAGCAGCGCCGGACGAGCTCCGTGTCGAGCTCGATCGTCTCGAACAGGACGCCACCGATGTACGACGAGACCGTGCTGATCCCCATCCGGGCAAGCGTCTTGCGCAGGCCGGTCTCGAACGCCGCCAGGAGGTTGCCTACCGCCGCGTCCGGCGTCAGGTCCTCTGCCCCTCGCGTCCCGGCGGCCTCCTGGGCCAGCTCGACGGCGAGCCACGGGACGACGGCGGTGGCCCCAGCCGCCAGGCTCATCGCCAAGCCGTGGACATCGAGGACGTCCGACGACTCGGCGAGGATGTCGGCGCGGCCGCGCATGCCGGCCTCGGTCAGGGCGACGTTGACGGCACCGATCGCGAGGACGCTCGGGATCGGCAGCCGATCGAGCGAGAAGGAGCGATCAGACAGGACGACCAGCTCCACCCGGCCGCGAGCGGCTCGCACCGCCTTGGCGCCGAGAGACGCGAGGGCAGCCTCGAGCCCGGCAGGCCCATCGGTCGCCTCGCAGGTGGCGTCGAGGCGGAGGACAGGCCCGCCGAAGGCGTCGAGAAGTCCAGGAAGGTCGGCGATGACCGGTCGATCGAGCCGAATCGTTCGCGGCGCTCGGCTGGCACGCGGCGGACCGCCGAGCAGCGCGGGACGCCGGCCGAGATCGACCCGCAGGTCCATGACCGCCCGCTCGCGTTCCGGGTCGATCGGCGGGTTCGTAACCTGGGCGAACGCCTGGCGGAGGTGGTCGCTCGCTGGGCGATCAACCCGCCCGAGACCCGGAGTCGGCGTGTCATCGCCCATGCTCCAGAGAGGTTCGTGGGCCTCGAGGACCATCGTCTTGACGTCGAGCCGGGCCTTCTCGGCGTCCAGGCCCGCCAGATAGCGAAGCGGCGAGGGCGTTCGGGCAGAATCGTCTGGCGTTGGGGCCACGTCGAGGTGGGCCGGGCGGGGAGCGTCGTGGATCGGCAGGCGGCGGAGGATGTGGGCTTTCGCCTCGCCGTCTTCGAGCACGAGCCTCCGGCGTGGGTCGACGAGGAGCATCTCCCCGGGGCCAAGCCGCCCGCGCCGGACCGTGTCCGCCGGGGCCAGTGGTATCGCGCCAGCCTCGGAGGCGACCGCGACGAGCCGATCCGCCGTGACGGCGAAGGCCGCCGGTCGCAGTCCGTTGCGGTCCATGATCGCCCCGACCCGGCGGCCGTCGGAGAAGACGATCGCCGCGGGTCCGTCCCACGGCGCCAGGAAGCCCGCCGTCCCGCGGCGGAGCGTCGCGACCTGGGGATGCGGTGCGCGGCGCAGGGCCGGTGCCTCCGGCATCGCCGCGAGTAACGCCGAACCGAGATCCCAGCCGGTAGTGACGAGCAGCTCGAGCGCCTCGTCGAGAGACTGCGAGTCCGAGCCCTCCGGAGCGAGCAGCGGGCCGGCCTCGACGAGGGCGCGCGCAACGGCGCTCGCCGCACCGCCGCGAACGACGTCGGCCGAGCGGCCGCGAACCTGCTCGCGGTTGCCGCGGACCGTATCGATCTCGCCGTTGTGGGCAATCGCCCGGAACGGCTGGGCCAATCGCCAGGTCGGCTGCGTGTTGGTCGCATAGCGCTGGTGGAAGAGCGCGTAGGACAACGGGATCGGCAGGGCGAGGTCCGGGAAGAGATCGGCCAGCCGGGCGCCGGCGACGAGGCCCTTGTAGACGATCGTCCGGCACGACGCCGAGGGCACCGACAGGTCGTCGAGCCCTTCGACCCGGGCCCGGCTCTCGAGGCGCCGTCGGGCGAGGATGAGTCGGCGCTCGAAGTCTGCATCGGTAAGCGGGCGGCCGTTCGAGCCGGTCGGTCGCGCGACGATCGCCTGGAGGACATCGGGGCGCGTCTCGGCGGCGGCCTTGCCGAGAGCAGATGCGTCGGTCGGGACCCGGCGGACCGCCGAGATCGAGAGTTCCTCGCTCGCCAGGGCCTCTCCAACGAGGGTGCGGGCGCGGGCGGCTCGGGCTGGCGAGCGCGGCACGAACAGCATGACGATGGCCGGCGAGTCGCCCGTGGCGCTCGCCCCGGGGACGAGAGCCTCGACCAGCGCTTCCTCGAGCGGCAGCGCCACACCGGCGCCGTCGCTCGACTCACCGTCGGCGCCGAACGCCCCGCGATGGCCGAGCGCCGCCAGCCCGGCGAGGGCCAGCGGCAGGACCCGCTCGCGATTCCGCCCACCGGCGTCCGCGACGAACCCGATCCCGCACGCATCGTGCTCGAACCGCGGGTCGTAGAGCGGAGCGACGGGTGGCGTTCGTCGAGCTGGCATTGGCGGCTCCGATTGAGGGCCGAACGACCGCCCGAAGGCTCCTTCGGGCGGTCGCGATCGGTGGCCGGGCGGGAGACCAGGCCGGTTACATCTGGTAGGCAGCCTCGCCGTGGACCGCGAGGTCGATACCGAGCTCCTCGTCCTTGGCCGAAATCCGGATGCCGAGGATGCCGTCGACGACCTTGACGATGACGAACGTGCCGACGACGGCGTAGGCGATCGTCGCCGCAACGGCGATCAGCTGGGTCAGGACCTGGCCGGCGTTGCCGTCGATCAGCCCCTTGTAGCTCGCCTGGACCGCGCTCGTCGCGAGGACGCCCGTCGCGATCGCCCCGAAGACGCCACCCACGCCGTGGACGGCAAAGACGTCGAGCGCGTCGTCGACCCGGACCCGCTCGCGGAGGAGTGTCGCGCTGTAGCACAGGCCGCCGGCGACGAGGCCGATGAGGATCGCCCCACCCGGCGTCACGAAGCCAGAGGCCGGGGTGATCGCGACGAGGCCGGCGACCGCGCCGCAGGCGGCACCGACGACGCTGACCTTGCGATGGTGGAGGTAGCTTGCGCCGACCCACGTCAGGGTGGCTGCCGCGGCCGCTGTGTTAGTGACGATGAACGCGCTGGCCGCGAGCCCGCCGGCCGTAAGGGCGGACCCTGCGTTGAAGCCGAACCAACCGAACCACAGGAGGCCCGCGCCGAGGACGGTCATCGGCACGTCATGCGGCTCCATCCGTTCGCCGTTGGCGACGCGCCGGCCGATGAGGATGGCGACGATCAGGGCCGACAGGCCCGACGAGGCGTGGACGACGGTGCCACCAGCGAAGTCGAGGGCGCCGAGCTTGAACAGCCAGCCGTCGGTGGCCCAGACCCAATGGGCGATCGGCGAGTAGATCAGGATGGACCACAAGATGGTGAAGAGGACGAAGGAGGCGAACCGCTTCCGCTCGGCGAAGGCGCCGGTGATGAGCGCCGGCGTGATTGCCGCGAACATCAGCTGGAAGGCCGCGAACAGCACGAACGGGATGGTCACCGCGTAGACGGTGCTGGGCGTGAGCCCGACGCCCATGAACCCGACGTAATCGAGGTTGCCGACCAGGCCCATGCCGTTGAGGTCGGGGCCGAAGGCGAGGCTGAACCCGACCAGGACCCAGACCACGCTGACGATCGCCAGCCCGAAGAAGCTGTGCATGATCGTCGAAAGCACATTCTTGCGGCGGACGAGCCCGCCATAGAACAGGGCGAGGCCGGGGAGCATGATCATGACGAGCGCCGTGGCCGCCAGCATCCAGGCGGTGTCACCGCTGTCCGCGACCGGCGGGTCACCCGTGGCGCCGAGCGCCAGACCGGGGATTGTCGCGACGCCGATTGCCGCCGCGATGGTTCCTAGGGTCAACTGTCGACGCATGATCCTCCTCCGCATTGGTGGTCAGACCGAGGCTACGTTGCGAGCCTCGCGGCGAGCACCCACGCGCGGGGGTCAGAAGGGATGCGAATCGGTAGCGGGCGGGGTGCGGCCGGGGTCCGGAGGAGACGCCAATTGCCGGCCCCGCGCCGATCGCGCGATGACCGGTAGGGACTGACCATGGACACCGAGGCGCTGCGCGAGTGGCTCGACGGGCGGACGGCCCGTCATGAGTTCAGCGGCGTGGCGCTCGTCTGGCGTGAGGGCGCACCGACCTTCATGTACAGCGGCGGGCTCGCCCATCGGGGCCACGGCGTGCCGATCACTGACCGGACGAGGTTCGCGGTCGCCTCGGTCACGAAGCTCGTGACGGCCACTGCCGCGCTACGGCTCGTCGAGCGGGGTCTCGTTCGGCTCGATCAGCCGCTGGTCGAGATCCTGCTGCCGGAACACGGGGTTCTGCTATCTCCCCCGTGGCCGAAGCGATGATGACGCCCCAGGGACCGCCCTCGGACGCAGTCGAACAGTACGGCTATGGCTGCTGGCTGGTCCTCGAGAATGGCGAGGTCACGATCGTCGGCCACGGTGGATCGGATCCTGGCGTGTCGTCGCTGGTAACCCACCATCGGCGCGCCGGGATCACGATCGTCGTCGAAGCACATCGAGGAGGCCCTCGGCCTGGCCGACCCGCGCCCGTGAGCGGCCGGGTCGAAGGCTCGGGCCCCTACCCGCGGAAGTCCGTTTCCTTGACCACGCGACCGGATCGCTCGAACGTTCGCCACACGCCGATCTGCCTGCCCCGGTCGAACTGCCCGGACCGCATCACAGTGCCGTCTGTGCGGTACCACTCCCAGGCGCCGTGCATCTCGCCGTCAAGGTGGAAGCCCTTCATCTTGAGCACGCCGGTGCCGTAGCGCTCGACGTGCGGAACGGGTTCGGATGGCGCGGCCACGCCCGGGAGTATCGCACCGCCGTGCGATCGACCTCCCAACCCGAACCGCGACGTACCATCGCCGCGTGACGAGATACCCGGATGGCTTCGACGTCGTGGGTCCGGTCCAGGCCGAAGTCTTCGTCGTCTGGCTGGCAGGCGACCACCTCGAATTGACGGGCCCCTGTGGGCCGGCTCCGTGGCTGCTCGAGCTCGGTACGGCCGATCACCCGGTCGAGGTGGTCACCCGGATCGTGCGCGATTCGATCGGAGAGCCGTTGCTGGTCCACTCGACGTCGTGGCGACGCGATCGCGATGCGGTCATCCTCAGCTTCGTGGTCGTGATCGACCAAGCGCTCGTCGGATCCATGGCCAGTCTGCCGATTGCGCGGATCACCCTGGCGCGCGGGGCGGCCACAGCTGCCCCGCGAACGATCGCGACGGCGCAGGTGGTCGAGCATGGGCTGCGCCACATGGCCTGGTTGGCCAAGGACGATCCCGCGGTGGCTGCAGAGCTTCCCGCGGGTTGGCGGACGCTCCTGACCGAGTACGTCGCCGAGCCATTCCGGAACCTCGGCTGAAGGAGGGTGCCGATGACTGACGAGACGATCACCGTCCGATGCGTCTGCGGTTGGGAAACCACCGGACCAGAGGAGGAGGTCGTCGTCGCCACGATCGAGCACGGCCGACGGCTCCACAACATGACGGCGACGCGTGAGGAGGTCCTGGCCATGGCGGCTGCGGCGCCCGAGGTCAAGTCAGCGCCGCCGAGTGGCCCGGGCTGATCCGCAGGTGCCCGCATGCGCTCGGATTGAAGGCGAGCCGGGTGGGAATCGAACCCACGACCAAGGGATTAAAAGTCCCCTGCTCTACCGCTGAGCTACCGGCCCGCAGCCGGAAGCGTACCGGACCACGACGAGTCCTCGACGGTCTCGGTCAGTCGCGGTAGGCGGGAGGCAGGTGGAGCCCGAACTGCTCGGCGAGCGCAGCCACGTCGGCTCGATCGTGATCGCGCGGCACGTACCGTTCGTGGAACGTCAACTGCAGGCTCGGCGTCCCACAGCGAACTAGTTGCCCGGCGATCAGCCCCTCGGCGTCGAGACTGCCTGGTGGATACTCGAACGTCTCACCGTCAAAACCGGTCTGGGTCCCGGTGCCGGTCGGGCCCCACGCGATCGGATGCAGATCCACCTGTCCTTTGTCGCTCACCAGAACGAGGCGCGCCGGCCGTTGATCGAGCGTCACGGCGTACCCGATCCCGCGGAGCGCATCGATCGCGGAATCGATGGCCTCCGCAGGCACCCCCAGATCGACGTCCCCGTGCGCCCGGGACTGCCGTCGCAGCAGCGCGTCCACGCCCCATCCGCCCGTCAGCCCGCCTCGAATGCCGGCGGCATCAAGGACGGCCAGAACGCGCAGAACTTCGGTTGCCTCCACGGCCACAAGCCTATCCGCAGGCCGAGAATCGCCTCGCGGTGTCGCCCGACGCGGCCTGCCTCAGGCCCGGTCGTAGATCTCGGGGTTGACCGGCGTCGGCAGGCGCTCGCCGCCGAGGCCCGCGAGAAGATTGGCGGCGGCCATCTCGGCCATCTTGCTGCGGGTCGCGTGCGAGGCCGAGGCGATGTGCGGGACGACAAGGCAGTTGTCAAGCGAGAGAAGCGGATCGTCGGTCGAGATCGGTTCCGGGTCGGTGACGTCGAGGCCGGCGGCGAAGATCTGGCCTTCGCGCAGGGCGGTGGCGAGGGCGCCGCCGTCGACGACCGGGCCGCGCGATGTGTTGACGAGGACCGCGGTCGGTTTCATCCAGCCGAGCTTCTCGGTGTTGATGAGGCCGCGGGTCTCCGGCGTCAGGTTGACGTGGAGGGACACGAAGTCGGCCTGCGCGAGGAGCTTCTCCAGGGGCAGGAAAGTGGCCGAATGCTCGGCCTCGATGGCCGGATCGGCCCGATGGACATCGTGGTAGAGGATCGTCATCCCGAACCCGGCGGCGCGCCTCGCGACGGCCTGGCCGATCCGGCCGAACCCGACGATCCCAATCGTCGCGCCGTGGACGTCCGGGCCGAGCAAGAGCATCGGTCCCCATGTCTTCCACTTTCCGGCTCGGACGTATCGATCGCCCTCGGGCAGGCGTCGAGCGGCCGCCATCATCAGGGCGAACGCGAGATCGGCGGTCGTTTCGGTCAGGACGCCCGGCGTGTTGCCAACCGGGATCCCGCGGGCTGTGCAGGCGGGCACGTCGACGTTGTCGAAGCCGACGGCGTAGTTGCTGACGACCTTGAGCTGCGGCCCAGCCGCGTCGAGGAACTCGTCGTCGACGCGGTCCGTGAGGAGGGTCAGGACGCCGTCGCAACCGGCCACGGCGCGAAGCAGCTCGTCGCGCGGCGGAGGCAGCTCGTCGGGCCAGATCGTCGCGTCGGTCGCGCCGGTGACGATGCTCAGCCCGGCTTCGGGGATCCGGCGGGCGACGAAGACCTTCGGTCGATCGGCCATCAGGATCGACCCGATGTCGTGGCCGCGGCCGCGAGTGGCTCGACCACGCCGCGAATCCGCTCGAGCGCCGTCGCCAGGTTCTCCCGCGAATTCGCGTACGAGATCCGGATGTGCTGTGTCCCGACGCCGCCGAAGGCCGTCCCCGCCAGGACGCAGACGCCGGCCTCGTGGAGCAGCTTCTCGGCCAGCTCGGCGCCGGTCAGACCCGTCCCGGAGATGTCCGGGAACGCGTAGAAGGCGCCGGTCGGCCGAAGGCAGCGAATCCCCGGGATCGCATTGAGCCCATCGACGACGAGGTCCCGCCGCGCCTTGAATTCGACGACCATCGCCGCGACATCGTCCTGCTGGCCGCGAAGTGCCTCGACCGCCCCGATCTGGGCGAACGTCGGAGCGCAGCTGATCGTATTGATGATGAGCTGTCCGTACATCTGCACGAGCGACAGCGGCACGATCGCGTATCCGAGCCGCCAGCCGGTCATCGCGAATGTCTTCGAGAAGCCGTCGAGGACGATCGTCCGTTCGGCCATGCCCGGCAGCGAGGCGATCGAGACGTGTTCCGTCCCGTCGTAGAGGATCCGGCCGTAGATCTCGTCGGCCAGGACCACGAGATCGTTGCGGATCGCCAGGTCCGCGATCGCCTCCAGGTCGCCGCGGGTCAGCACCCCGCCGGTCGGATTGGCCGGCGAGTTGATGACGAGCATCGTCGTTCGCGGCGTGATGAGCGACGCGAGCTCGTCGACGTCGAGCCGAAACTCGTGCGACATCCGAATCGGGATCGGGACTGGTGTCGCACCCATGAAGCGGGTCAGCGATTCGTAGATCGGGTAGCCGGGATCCGGGACGATGACCTCGTCGCCGGGATCGACCAGACCCATGATCGCGTAGAGCATCACGCCCTTGCCACCGACGGTGACGAAGACGCGATCCGGCGTCACGTCGAAGCCCTTGCGGGCGGTTGCGTCGTCGGCGATGGCCTGGCGCAGCGGCGGGATGCCCGGGAAGGGCGCGTAGTGCGTGGCGCCCTCGTCGAGCGCCCGCTTGGCGGCTGCCCGAACGTTTGCCGGTGTGTCGAAATCCGGTTCACCGATTTCGAGATGGACGACGCTCCGACCGTTCGCCTCGAGGGCCCGGGCGCGCGCCGCGACCTCGAAGGCGCTCTCGGTGCCGATCGTGCTCATCCGGGATGCGAGACGCACGGCGTTCCTCCTCCGGCCGGCGGCAGCTGGCCGCGCGACGCGGGCCCTAGCTTATCGCGGCCGAAACCCACGTCGACCGGCGTCCCGCGCGGCGACGCGGCGCCGCGGCGCCGCGGCGCGATGGAGCCTCAGCCCCAGCGAAGCAGCTGGCGGAGGGCGAAGACGACGTTGGCGGGCCGCTCGGCCAGGCGGCGCATGTACCACGGATACCAGGCCTCGCCATAGGCGATGAGTGCCCGGACGCCGTATCCCTCGGCGGCGAGGCGGCGCTGCTCGCCGGGCCGAATTCCGTAAAGCATCTGGACCTCGAACGCGGTCTTCGGCAGGCCGAGGGCAACACCATGCTCCGCGATCTGGGCGATCAGCCCGACGTCATGCGTCCCGAGCCCGATCCGGACCGTCCCGCCGGCGCGGACAGCCTCGAGCATCGACACGGCCAAAGCGACGTAGTTGGCGTCGACCTCCGGCTTCTTCTGATAGGCGATCGCGGCGCGCTCGGCGTAGGCGCCCTTGACAAGCCGGATGGCCGGTGCGAGCGGCAGCAGCCGCTGGATGTCCGCGGCGGTTCGGCGGAGGTACGCCTGGAGGCAAAGCCCGGCGTTCGGATGAACCGCCATGAGGCGTTCGTAGAAGGCAATCGTCCGCTCGGCGTAGGCGCTCGATTCCATGTCGATCCAGAGCGTCTGACCGGCGGCTTTCGCGCGCTCGGCCAGGCCGCTGACGTGACCGAACGTTCGCTCCTCGTCGAGATCGAAGCCGAGCTGTGTGAGCTTTACCGACACCTCGCCGTCGATGCCGCGCGTCGGGATCATGCCGATGAGATCGAGGTAGTGCTCGGCGACGGCGTCGGCGTCCTCGATCTGGACGAGGTTCTCGCCGAGGCGCGTGAACATCGCCCTGATGCCGTCGGCGCGGTACGCCTCCGCGGCGACCAGCGCCGACTCGGCATCCTCGCCGGGCATGAATTTGCGGACGGCGCGCTTGGTGAATCGGAGACGCGGAAGGCGGTCACGCAGCCAGCGATTGCCCGCCATCCAGAGGAAGATCCGTCGCATCGTTCGTCGAGGATAGCGTGCGAAAACCGCGCCGGCCGGGCCGTGCTGAACCACGTCCGGGCAGGGATCGCCACGTACCATTGCCGCGGAGGGATCCGGACGACACCCGGCCGATAGGAGGCGAATTCGTGGATCTGGAACTTCGAGGCGCCCGAGCGCTCGTAGGGGGCGGTTCGGGCGGGCTCGGCGGGGCGGTCGCCGAGGCGCTCGTGGGCGAGGGCGCGCAGGTTGCGCTTGTCGCCCGGGCCTCCGATCGGCTCACGAAGCGTGCGGCGGCGCTCGATGCGCTCGCGGTTCCGGCCGACCTGTCTACCGCCGACGGTCCCGCCGGCGCGGTTGCCGCGACGGTCGATGGCCTGGGTGGCCTCGATCTCGTCCTCGTCAACAGCGGCGGGCCGCCGCCCGGCCGGTTCGAGGATCTGTCCGACGCCGA
>WNGI01002033.1_pt1 | contig 17696 bp, 20 predicted proteins | sample 5400621 | NCBI WGS metagenome assembly WNGI01 (sample SAMN13153374, study PRJNA577476) | soil metagenome | isolation source: 20 cm soil or saprolite under Garry oak tree replicate 1 | place: USA:California | collected 2016-06-15 | reverse complement strand
TTGATCAGGTCGCGCATCAGGTCGTGCGTCAGGGGCCGGACGGTCTGCACGCCCTGCTGCTGGAAGGCGATCGCCGATGCCTCGACGGCGCCGATCCAGATCGGCAGGTACCGCACGCCGTCTTCCTCGCGCAGCAGCACGACCGGCTGGTTGGCGGGCAACTCCACCCGCACGCCGACGACCCGCAACGGATGCACGAGCGCTCCTCCTGGCATCTGACTCTCGGCATTCGACGCTACACGCTCCGAGCGTGCGAACGCTCATGACTACGGTGCTAAGACGAGCTGCCGGACACGTCGCGGAGCCCTATCTGGACGAGCGCGGCATGCAGGCGCACCGACAGGGCGGCGAGCTCGCGGACCGTCTCTTCCGCACGTGCCTTCGCCTCAGCTCCCCGCTGATGGGCCATCGGGCCGACGACCTGGGAGAACAGGCCGACCTCGCGTTCGGCCGCGGTGCGGAAAGCACGCAGATGGCGCCCCTCCAGGCCGTACCGGGCAAGCTCGGCCACCACCTGCCCGACGGCGAGCGCGTCGTCGTCGTAGTGGCCGGCCGTCTTCGGGGCGATCATGCCGAACTGCTCGAGCTCGCCGAGTTGCTCGGCGGTCAGGCCGGTCGCGTTGAGCAGCTCGTCGCGAGATAGCCGCAGCGCCGGCGTCACCGGACGGAAGTGCTCTGCGGTCGGCGCGTTGTCGGCGATCGCGAGGTGTGGCACCCGCGGCATGCCGCCAGGCCCGGGCGGGACGAGGCCGCGATCGATCGCGTCCAGTTGGTCCTTGATGACGCGCAGCGGAAGGTAGTGGTCACGCTGCTGGGCAAGCACGTAACGCAGCCGGGCGACGTCGGCCGGGGAGAACTTCCGGTACCCGGACGGTGTGCGGTCCGGGCTGACGAGACCCTCGGTCTCGAGGAAGCGGATCTTGCTGATCGTGATGTCCGGGAAGTCGCCGCGCAGTTGGGTGAGAACTTCGCCGATCGACAGTGTCGGTCGAGTGGCGGCGCTGGTCGCAGTCATCGGGGCGGTCACGCTCGATCTCTCGGGTTCATGCGCGACGACGCGGCGACCACACTGGACCGGCCGGCCACGTGCCGCGTCACACTTGCTGCCCTGCCCCGACGCCGGCTCGCACGGCGGCTGTCAAATACACGAGCCGGAACTTGCCGATCTGCACCTCGTCCCCGCCGGTCAGCGGCACCGCGTCGATACGTTCGCGGTTGACGTACGTGCCGTTCAGCGACCCCACGTCATGGACGGTATAGCCATTGCCCTCGCGACGGAACTCGGCATGCCGACGCGACACCGTGACATCGTCCAAAAAGATGTCGCTGTCAGGATGCCGGCCGGCCGTCGTCACGTCCTGATCGAGCAGGAAGCGGCTGCCTGCGTTGGGGCCGCGCTTGACCACGAGCAGCGCGGATCCAGGGGTCAGCGCGTCGACTGCCCCCTGGTGGGCCTCCGGGGAGAACTCGCCGTCCGCCTCGGGCAGCCCGCCGGCCGCCGAGAGGACACTCGTCGCATCGGGGGCGTGCGGGTAGCCGGCCTCCGGTAGTGCGGCGCCGCAGTTCGAGCAGAAGCGGCTGCCCGCCGGGTTCTCGGCGCCACAAGCAGTGCAGAACACTCGGGTGCCCCTTCCTCTAACAAGCTGTACGGGCGTTACGGATGGCGTGATCCCTCGGCCAAGGGACACTGGTGATCGCTCTGAATGAATTGGACAGGCAGTGCGCGATCGTGCAACCCGGGCCCGTGCCGCGAGCCTAGTTGCGCGCCCTCCCAAGGGTCAATCAAGCGTTGAGCATGAGACGGCGTGCTTCCCGCGGCCGGTCGACCAGTCACGTGCTGAGCGTGCCGTAGGCGGCCGGGTCGAGCAGGTCGTCGACCTGCGCGGGGTCGCTGGGCTCGATCTCGACGATCCACCCCTCGCCGTACGGATCGGTATTGATCAATTCCGGTCGCCCGTCGAGTTCGTCGTTGCGCGCGCGGACCGTCCCGGTAACGGGCGCATAGAGGTCCGAGACGCTCTTGGTCGACTCGATCTCGCCGAACGGCTCGCCCTTCGCGATCGACGCGCCGACCTCGGGCAACGAGATGTAGACGACGTCGCCGAGGGCCTGCTGCGCGTAGTCGGTGACGCCGACCCGGATCGTCGCTGAGTCGTCCCCGCTGACTCGAGCCCACTCGTGCTCGGCCGTGTACTTCAGGTCATCGGGTACGTCTGCCATCGCTGCGGCCCTTTCGCAATAACGGATTCGGACGAGATCCGCGCCGACACTACCGTCCGGCCGACGTGGCGTATTTCGGCGTGGGGATCGTGCGGGTCGCGGTGATGTCGACGCGCTGCGTCTCGCTGATCTGTGCGGCGCCACCAGCGTTGCGTGCGGCAGCGGCCACGCCACCGGGGATGTTCAGCGCGGTGTCGAGCGTCTTGGGATCACCGATGGCGAGGACGCGGTACGGCTCATCGAGCCGGCGGCCGTCGATGCTCACCGCGTCGCCGGTATCGCTGAAGCTGGTCGACGTGCCGACCCGGACCGGGCCGAACTGGAGCGACTCCGCGCCGGCGCCGCGTAACTCCTCGACGACGTCGAGGAGATCTTCGGCCTTGAGCTTGTGCTGCGGGTCGGTGATCGTGACGACGACGCCCGGCCCGGTTGCCGGCAGGGTCCCGAGCAGCACCTGCAACGACTCGACCTCTCGTTCAGCCTGCTGCTGCGCGACGGCGTCGCTGTTGCCGCTCGCGCGGAGTTCGTCGAGCGTGCGTTGTAGATCGGCGATCTGCTGGTTGAGCCGATCCGCCCGCGCATTCTGGTCGTCGAGAACGCGGATCAGGTCGTCCTCACGCAGGTTGGCCAGGTTGTCCGACGAGGAGTTCGAACGCACCTGCACGGCAATCGCGAATCCGAGGATCGCGGTGAGCACGCCGATCAGCACACCGGCGCGCACGTGGACCCGTCGGCTACCGGTCTCTGCCGCGGGCGCGTCCGCGGGCGCGTCGTCGTGCGTCGCGTCGACGGCGGCGTCCTCCGTCGCGTCGTCGTCCGGCCGCTCAGTCATGCGTGGAACACGTGCCTTCTGATTGCCGCCGCATTGCCGAAGATGCGGATGCCGAGGACGACCACCACGGCGGTCGAGAGCTGGCCGCCCACACCGAGCTTGTCGCCCAGGAAGACGATCAGCGCGGCGACCACCACGTTCGACACGAACGACACCACGAAAACCTTCGAGTCGAAGATGCCGTCGAGGCGAGCGCGAATCCCACCGAAGACCGCGTCGAGTGCCGCGACGACGGCGATCGGCAGGTACGGCTCGAGCCAGCCGGGAACCGTCGGCCGCAGCACCAGCCCGACGACGACACCGATGACGAGCGCAAGTCCCGCGATCATCGCGATCCACCCGTCGGGCCTGGACGCGCATATCTCGGCGCCGATGTGGTCATCGCCGCCAGGTGCAGCTTCGACACCTGATTCCACGAAAACCCGATCCCGTTCGCCGAGGCAAGCGTGTGATAGCGGCTGGCGACATCGCTGTCGGCGAAACTGGTCACGAGCACGTCACTGTCTCCTATTGCGCTGATCGTGTATGGCGAGGTGATGGGGGCGAAATCGACGAGCACCGCCTGCCCGGCGAACCGGATTGCAGACGTCGGCGTGAGGCGCACGTCGTTGACCGCGATTGCCTCGGCGCCGTCGTGCCAAAGCTCGTTCACCACACTGCGCACGTCGCGGTCAGTGAGGATCTCCGAGGCACTGATCGGCGTGGAGCCGGGGCGGTCGCCCGGCGATCGGGTCGGCGTGTGCGGGTCGGCGAGCTGCACCCGCAGCCCCGGACCGGTGACCGGAGTCGCCCCGGCGAGCAGCTCGGTCCGGTTGAGCTCCGCGCCGATGGACGTTCCGGGCAGCGCCTGCGCTCGGAGGTTCGCTACCTCGGCGTCGAGCCGTCGCGCCTGAGCGTCGAGGGAATCACCCGCGGCGTTCGCGGTCTTGACCCGCGCGACCAGCCCGGCATGCACCTTCGCCGCTGTCGGCGCGGCACGGTGCGTATGCACGTACGCGACGGCCAGGGTCAAACCGATCAGCCCGCAGCCGAGAGCGACAGCCGGACGATCGAACCACCGCCGGGGCGCTCCCGGCCCTCGCCGGGCCGCCGCGGCCGCGTAGCCCGGATCGGCGGTGTTCGTCACTAAGTCGACAAGTAGAGCTGTCGTCATAGCGCTGCGTCGAGAGGTCATGCGCTCGCCTTGCGGGTCAGCTGAGCGACCTGGCCGACGTACAGCACCCCCGCCCACAGGTACAGCGCGGTGCCCCAGACCGTGAAGGCCCAGGCGATCGGACGCGCGATGTCGGCGAATGTGCCGTCACGAGCCGCAAGCAGCAGCAGCGGGAACGCGTAGAGCAGATTGGCCGTCGCCGCTTTGCCGAGGTAGTGCACCGGTGGAGGGCCGTAACCGCTGCGGCGCAGCACCGGCAGGGTCAAGCCGAGGAGCAGGTCGCGGCCGATGATCACCGCAGCGAGCCAGGCGGGGATGATGTGGCGCAGGGTCAGCCCGACGAGCGTCGCCAGGATGTAGAGCCGGTCGGCCGCGGGATCGAGCAGCGCGCCGAGCCGGCTCGTCTGGTTCCACCGGCGAGCCAGCACGCCGTCGGCCCAGTCGGTCGCGCCGGACACGGCCAGCAAGATCAGCGCCGCGACGTCCGCATGCGGCCCGAGCAGCAACCAGAGGAACGCCGGCACGCCGAGCAGGCGTAGCACGCTCAGCGCGTTCGGCACTGTCCAAATGCGGTCGGCGGCGACTCCGCCCGGTGCACCCGAGGCCACGTCACCTCCCTGCTCGACGCCTAATCGGGGCCTGTACCGGCCCCCGATTGCTGGCACCGAGTCCACTCATCTGGTCGGGACGGCGGGATTCGAACCCACGACCCCCTGACCCCCAGTCAGGTGCGCTACCAAACTGCGCCACGTCCCGGTCGCGCGAGGAAAACCCTAGCGCAACAGCGCGAATGCCCGGCCCGCCCGGCGTGTCAGTGCCGAGTCCCCCGGCGCTCCCGCACCCGCACGGAGATCTCGATCGGTGTGCCCGTGAAGTCGAAGTCCTCACGCAGGCGCCGTTCGATGAACCGCCGGTAACCCGCTTCGAGGAAGCCGGTCGCGAAGAGCACGAAGCGCGGCGGGCGGCTGTCGGCCTGGGTGGCGAACAGCACCCGAGGCACCTTGCCGCCGCGTCCGGGAGGCGGAGTCACAGTGACGACGTCGGCGAGCCACGCGTTGAGCCGCCCCGTCGGAATCCGCCGGTCCCACGACTCGAGGCTCGTCCGCAACGCAGCCGCCAGCTTGTCGACGGACCGGCCAGTCAGTGCGGACACATTCACCCGCGGCGCCCACTGCACGCGCGCGAGGTCGCGCGAGGCCTCGCGCTCGAGGGTGTCGCGCCGATCCTCGTCGACCAGATCCCATTTGTTGTACGCAATGACGAGCGCGCGGCCGGCGTCGGTGACCGCTGCGATGACTCGCTGATCCTGCTCGGACAACGGCTCGGACGCGTCGAGCAAGGCGATCGCCACCTCGGCGGCCTCGATCGCACTCGCGGTGCGCAGGCTCGCGTAGTACTCCATCCCGGCCGCCTGATGAACGCGCCGCCGCAGGCCCGCTGTGTCGACAAAACGCCATGTCTGCCCACCGAGCTCCACCAGGCTGTCGACCGGGTCGATGGTCGTCCCCGCGACCGCGTCCACGACCGAACGATCGTCGCGAGCGAGCCGGTTGAGCAGGCTCGACTTGCCGACGTTGGGCCGTCCAACCAGGGCGACGCGTCGCGGCCCTGATTCTGTGGCCGTCTCAGGTGGCGCGTCGGGCAGCGCATCGAGGATCGCGTCGAGCAGCTCGCCGCTTCCCCGTCCGTGCAGGCCGCTGACCGCGAACGGCTGGCCGAGTCCGAGTGACCACAACTCGGCCGCATCCGCTTCGCCGCGTTCGTCATCGATCTTGGTAACGGCGAGGATCACCGGACGGTCTGCGCGTCTCAACGTCCGCGCGACAGTGAGGTCAGTTTCGGTCGCGCCGGTGCGCCCGTCAACGACGAGCAGCACGAGGTCGGCAGTCTGGACGGCACGCTGCGCCTGGGCCGAGACCATGGCCTGAAGTCCCCGGGCGTCGGGCTCCCAGCCGCCGGTGTCGACCAGCGTGAACCGCCGGCCGGACCACAGCGCGTCGTACGCGATGCGGTCGCGCGTGACGCCGGGGACGTCCTGCACCACCGCCTCTCGCCGACCGAGGATGCGATTCACCAGTGTCGACTTGCCGACATTGGGCCGGCCGACAACCGCCACCACCGGCGCCGTGACGGCGGTGCGGATGCCGGCGTCGCCGCTGCTCTCGGCGTCGCCCGCGTCGCCCTCACGATCGGTCATGCCGTCAATCCTTCCGGATCTGACGACGACGCGACGCCACCGGTGCGCGCGTGGCGAGTTCTGTGCTGTCGATGCTCGGCTCGATCGAGCACGTGGCAATCACCGGTCGGCCGTGGCTGGTCGTAGCACCATGTCGACAAGACGATCTACCACTTCATCGATGTCTAGATCTGTCGTGTCGAGCTCGATCGCGTCCGCAGCCTGCGCCAATGGGCTCGCCGGCCGCGAGCTGTCGAGCAAGTCCCGGCGCTGCAGGTCGGCGCCGACCGAGGCGAGGTCGGTGCCCGGCCCGAGTTCGGCAGCTCTACGCTGGGCTCGAGCACTTGCCGACGCTGTCAGGTACACCTTCGGGCGAGCCGCCGGCCACACCACCGATCCGATGTCGCGGCCCTCGACGACGATGCGCCCGGTGCCGATCAGGGCGCGCTGCTGGGCAACCAACACCTGCCGGACGGCCGGGATCGCCGAGACCGCGCTCACCACGGCGGTCACCCGCGCCTCGCGGATGTCGCGGTCGACCCGCCGGCCGTTCAGCCGGGTCTCGGGATGCGCGGGATCTGTCGCGACCTCGATACGCGCCGCACGAACAACCGCGACGACCTGGTCGGCGTCGTCGGCTGACAGGCCAGCCTCGAGTACAGCCAGCGTGGCCGTGCGATACATCGCGCCGGTGTCGAGGTACTTGGCTCCTAGGCGGCGCGCCAGCCGGCGAGCTACGGTCGACTTGCCGGTGCCTGACGGCCCGTCGAGCGCGAACACGCCGGAGAACTTCTGGGCCGCGTCGTCGGGGTCAGAACTCGGATCGGCGGGCTGCGGGGTCAATTCGTCTCGTCCTCGTCGGTCGACCTCGGGATCACGGCGCAACATACCCCGACCGCCCGGAGGCGAGGGACGTGAGCCAGCGGCTGGACATCTTGCCGCGACGTGGCGTTATGTCAGCGTTAGATCTGGCCCCTAGTAGCTGACACGGCTAGTGCTCTAGTTCAGCTCTGGCCGTTCATGTCTTGGTCTGTCAGGCAGCTTCGGCTCAACTTCATCGGGGTAGGTCCGTCCGCAATGCCGCGGCTCCGCCCAGGTACACGTGGCGTACCGCTGAGCGCTCACGGTCGGTCTCGACGTGAGCCAGGACCCGCAGGACCCTAGGCATTGCGCCGGGAACGGCGATCTCGCTGGCACACAGCAGCGGGACGTCGACGAGCCCCAGCTGCCGCGCGGCGTAGGCCGGGAACTCCGCGGTCAGATCGGGAGTGGCAGTGAAGACGATGCTGATCAGATCGCCAGACGTAAGGTCGTTGCGGTTCAGAATCTCGGTGACCAATTCTGCTGCGCCGGCGAGAATCGAGTCGCGGTCATCCGCGTCGATCTGGATGGCGCCTCGCACTCCGCGCACAGCCACGAATCCTCCTGTCGGCTCATCGACCTGCTGCTTCGCCGTCACGATGCCCTAGTGACAAGGCTGTTGAGCAACTTATCAATACAGAGCGAGATCGCCTTCAAGGCACGACGACTCACCGCGATCAACCTTTGGCCGTTTATCGATAGATCGGTATCGCGTGGCCCTCGGTTGGAGCGCTTCGCGATACATCGCTATGTCGATGTGTTGACGCCAACGAGAACGCATCCGTCCGGATCCATAGCCGATCGCTCGGCGCCGGCCCCGCGCCTCGTGGCCAGCAGCCGACGAGCACCGCGGTCCGCGCCACAACACCGGACCGACCGCGAGGCGGATCCGATTCGCCGATTCACCGGTCGCCGACGCCACCGCTCCTGTACGAGCCGCCTCGAGCTCCAGCTGGCATGGGCCTGAGCATCGTCGCTGTCGTCGGGAAGCCATATATCGACATAGCGATCTTACGGTCAGATTTGGACCGGCTCGATCGTATCGATATAACGACTCGACCGGTTATTGTCATAGAGCTGAACCGTTAAGCGGTTGAGATGCTAGATCGGTCAACCGCTAAGTCTGCTAGTCGATCAGCCGCTCAATTTCTGAATCTCTAAGCTGTTGAAGTGTCGAAGCGACGAGTACACAAGGCGTCTGACACATTTGGTGCTTCAACGAGAGGCAGGCTTGTCCACAAGGTCATGAAGCGATCCAAGTTCCGCATCGTCGAGTGCACGCAGCCGGCCGGCCTGCAGGTTGCCGAGCCGCACCGGTCCGATCGTGGTGCGTACGAGTCGCTGGACCGGATGCCCGACCTCGGCCAGCAGGCGACGGACGATGTGCTTGCGGCCTTCGTGCAGGGCGACCTCGACCAATGCCTGTCCCCCGCTCACGTCCACCACCCGGAACGAGTCGACCACCACTCGCCCGTCCTCGAGATCGACACCCTGCCGCAGCCTTCGCGCTGTCTGCCGACCGGGCGGCGGCGTCACCGTCGCCAGATACGTCTTGATCACCTCGAAGGACGGGTGCATGAGCCGATGGGCGAGTTCTCCGTCGTTCGTCAGTACGAGCAGTCCCTCGCTGTCGGCGTCGAGCCGGCCGACATGGAACAGCCGCTGCGGCACGTCGGCAACCAGATCGCCGACAGTCGGCCGTCCTCGCGAATCGGACATTGCGCTCAACACGCCACGCGGCTTGTTCAGCGCCAGGTAGACGAGGTCGTCGCGGACGTTGATCCGGACGCCGTCGACCCGGACCACCGCGTGCCTGGGATCGACCCGGACGCCCATCTGCGTCACGATCCGCCCGTCGACCTCGACTCGCCCGGCGGCGATCAGCTCCTCGCAGCGCCGCCGAGACCCGACAGCGGCTGCTGCCAGCACTTTCTGCAGCCTGATGCCCTCGACCGGAGACGTCTTACCGTCAACCTCAGAGTTCGTCACTTTCAGCTCCGTCGAGCTCAGGCAGTAGTGGAGCCAAAGACGGTAGCTCGTCGAGCGATCGCAGGCCCATCTTCTCCAGGAACAGATCGGTCGTTCGGTAGAGTCCGCCACCCGTATCCGGGTCTGCGCCGACCTCGGTGATCAGCCCCCGCGTCGTCAGCGTTCGCACCACGCTGTCGACGTTCACGCCCCTGATCGCTGAGATTCGCGCTCTCGTGACCGGTTGCCGGTAAGCGATGACGGTCAGGGTCTCCAGAGACGCCTGGGTCAGCCGCGCTCGCTGGCCCTCCATCAGGAACGCCTCGACCCACGCGGCGAGCTCTGGACGTGTGTAGACGCGGACGCCGCCGGCAACCTCGCGCAGTTCGACGCCGCTCCCCCGCCCGTCCAAGTCGCTGCCGAGTTCGGCGAGCGCCGACTCGATCTCGACGGCCGGGCGCTCGAGCGCCGTCGCCAACGCGGCGACGGTGACGGGTGACTCGACGACGAACAGCACGGCTTCGATCGCCGCGCGCAGGGTGGCCTGATCGTCAAGGCTGGGACGCTCGAGCACGTCCGAACCGGGAGTCTCAGCCGCGGCGGCGTCGTCGGACGTTGTGCCCTCAGCCGCGGTTAGGTTGTCAGCCGGGGTTTCGTCCACGACCAGCGCGGCGGCGTCATCGCCGAGGCGCTCGTCGGCGCCGCCGACATCAGCACTACTCACCCGTACTCCTCGTCCACTCTGTTGTCGATGACGATGCCGCCCGGGACACTGGCGGTTTCGCCCACCCAGCGGACCCTGAGCTCGGCAAGCGCGGCGGCCTGATCGAACGCGACGAGGCCGTCCCGATAGAGCTCCAGCACGCCGAGAAAGCGCGCGACGACTTCGAGCGTCGTCTGGCAGTCCGCCACCAACAAACGAAACGTGGCGGAGCCGTGACGCAGTACGCGTTCGCGGATGATCAGCATGTGCTCTCTGACGCTGACCTGCGGCGCGTGGATGTGGTCGATCGTCAGGACGGGCGCCGGCTTAGGCCTCATCGCTTCGGCAGCGATCGCGGCGAATCGGCCGGCCGTAACCCCGATGAGCACGTCGGGCAACAGCTGCGCAAACCGCGGCTCCAGCTCGACCGCACGCCCGTGCCGGCGGGCCTGTGCTCGTTCGAGCTCTGCGAGATAGGCCGCCGCGAGCTTGTAGGCACGATATTGGAGCAGGCGGGCGAAGAGCAGGTCGCGAGCCTCGAGGAGCGCCAGGTCCTCCTCGTCCTCGATGTCCGCGGCCGGGAGCAGCCGAGCCGCCTTCAGATCGAGCAGGGTCGATGCCACGACGAGAAACTCGGTGGCCTGCCCGAGATCCCACTCGCCCGACGCCGTCAGATGAGCGAGAAACTCGTCGGTGACCTGCGACAGCGCCACTTCGGTCACGTCCATCTGGCGGCGGCTGATCAGGCTGAGGAGCAGGTCGAATGGACCCTCGAAGTTGTCTAGCCGCACGTGAAAACCCACCGACGAGTCCGCGCCCAGCTGCTCACTACCGCCACCGAGCGGCTCGATCGCCAGCGACTCGATGGCGACGGCGTCTTCGGCGGACAGGTTCACGCCCCGCGCAGCCGACGGACCAGGATCGACGAATCGCCTTTCGACTCGAGGTCGGCGAGGACGACGGCGACGGCCTCGCGAATGATCCGGCCGCGGTCGACTGCGAGGCCGTGCTCGGCGCGCAGGTGCAGGCGCGCGGTCTCGATGTCGACCAGCTCGTCGGCCGAGCAGTAGACGGTGATCTTCTCCTCGTGCCGCTCCCGGCCGCTCGGCGCGCGATCCCCAACCACGCGGATGCGCCGCCCACCCCGGGCCGGCCGGGTGACAACCTGTGTGGCGCGTGCCGGATCGGCCTCAGCACGATCGCGGTCTCGATCGGCTGCTGGCGCCGGCTGCGAATCGTGCTCGTCCGGGTGCGGGACAGCGCCGACACCCGGATGGTGCGCGACCTCGGCCTCACGGGCAGCGGCCGCGGTCGTGGCGCGGAAGAGTTCAGCTGCCCCCGGCAGGCTCGCGCGGCGGGTCATGTCTGAACCCGCGCGACCGTGACCCAGCCCGATTCGTTGCCTGATGCGCTCGTCGTGCGCGTGTTGGCCTGGCTCACTGATGGCCCTCCTGAGCGTGGGTACTCATCGTCATCGCGCGAGCACTTCGCGGGCGAGATTCCGATACGCAGTGGCGCCGGCCGATGAGGACGCCCACGTGGTGATTGGCTCACCCGCGACCGTAGTCTCCGGGAAGCGCACTGTCCGAGAAATCACCGTGTCGAACACTGAATCCCCAAAGGCCTCTACCACTCGCGCGAACACTTCGCGCCCGTGCAGCGTACGGCCGTCATACATCGTGGCAAGGATGCCGGCGAGTTTGAGTCGCGGATTGAGCCGCTCGCGCACTTTGTCGATGGTGTCGATCAGCAGGGCCACGCCGCGCAGGCTGAAGAACTCGCATTCCAGCGGCACGATCACCTCGTCCGCCGCCGTCAGCGCGTTCACCGTCAGCAGGCCGAGCGAGGGCTGGCAGTCGATCAGCACGAAGTCGTAGTCGGGGACGATCGGCGTGAGTACCCGCGACAGCGTCTGCTCGCGGGCGACCTCGCCGACGAGCTGGACCTCAGCTGCGGACAGATCGATATTGCTGGGCAGCAGGTCCATGCCCGGGACACCCGTCTTGAGCAGGATGTCGTCGATGCTTACGCCAGGCTCCATGATCAGGTTGTATGCCGTGCGGTCGAGCTGGTGCGGCTGGACGCCGAGGCCCACGGACAGCGCGCCCTGCGGGTCGAAGTCGACGAGCAGCACCCGGCGCCCGAACTCGGACAGCGCCGCGCCAAGGTTGATCGTCGACGTCGTCTTGCCGACACCGCCCTTCTGGTTGCACAGGGCGATGACTCGGGCTGGGCCGTGACGGTCGACCGGCTTTGGCTGGACGAGCTTGCGCTTGCGGCGGGTGAGCGCGGGATCAGCCGACTTGACGGCGTCGACCGTGAACAGCGCGCCAGCCTCGGCGTCATCGGAACTTGTCGACTTAGCCATCAAGTGCTTAGACCCCCTACCTACTCATCGCTGCGCGGCCCAGCGTGGCGAGGCTACCCCACCGGCGGCCGGCATTCGCGCCATGGCGGCGTGCCACGCGGGTCGACGCGACGCGGGCGGCTCTCCGAGCGTTCGCCGGCCGCCGGCTCAGCCGATCCGCGTCGCGTCCGAGCGAGAGCGAACTCGGCTGCGGAGTATCTCGGCCGTCGTTGCATCGGCTGGCAGGAACGCTTCCAGGTGCAGCTCGGCGAGCGTGATGTCGACCGCTGTCGCGAACGACGTGAGGGTGGTCAGCAGCTGCAGTTCGCCCTCGTGGCATCGCAGGCGCAGCGGCACGGCGAAGCCCATGTGGTCCGGGCCAGGCGTGGCCGGCGGCACGTACCCGGACAGCTCCGCGATGAAGTCGTCAAGTCGTGGGTCCGGACTCTGCGCGGCATGGCGACGCGTGTTCTCGATGACGTGCTGGCCCCAATCGGCGAGGTTGCGGACGCGGCGAGCCATACCGTCCGGATGGAGCATCAGCCGCAGCATGTTGACCGGCACCTCGAGCAGCGCTGGGTCGGCATCCTCGGTGAGCACGTCGATCGCGCTGTTGGCAGCGACCACCTCGCCGTAGGGGCGCAGGACCAGCGCCGGATAGGGCGAGTGGCCGTCGAGGATGCCCTCGAGCGCGTCGCGGACCGGGCGGAGCAGCGGCTCGTCCAGGCCGGATTCGGAGAACAGCGGCGCGTAGCCGGCACGGAGCAACAGCGAGTTGCGTTCGCGCAGCGACAGTCCGAGCGCCTCGGCGAGCCGGACGACGATCGCCCGGCCGGGCATGGATCGGCCGCGCTCGATGAAGCTGAGATGCCGCTGGGTCGTGCCGGCACGGATCGCGAGCTCGAGTTGGCTGACCCGGCGCGAGTCACGCCACCGGCGTAGTTCGGTGCCGAATCCCGTCGGCTCGGCGATCGTCTCCATGAGCCCGTTCTAGCCGACCCCGCCGACATCGGACGATTCCCTGCGAGGAATTGCCGCGCGTTCGTAGCGGCCACAGGATTGCGGTGCCATTGACGAGAAAGGTAACTGACCATGTCGGAATTGACCACGGACGACGTGATTCGCCGTTTCAACGAGTCATTCGTGCAGCACGACCCCGAGGCGCTGAGCGGCCTGGTGGCGCAGGACTGCGTCATGGAATCCGTCGGGCCGGCGCCGGACGGTACGCGCTACGAGGGGCGCGACGCATGCCTGCGGTTCTGGCAGGAGCTGGCGAACGACCCGAACACCAGCTTCGAGCCCGAGGAGATCATCGTCGCCGCGGACCGGGCGACGATCCGCTGGCGAGTTCGGTTCGACGGCGCAGCGCACCCCGTGTTCGGCGACACGCAGGTGAACTCCGTGCGCGGCGTCAACTTGATGCGCGTTCGCGACGGGCAGATCGTCGAGGCCCTCGGCTACACCAAGACACCCTGACGGCTGTGGGCCGTTGCCGTACCGCACCACCTGGCCTGCGACGAGGCGGCCACGCTGGCCGTGCGCCGTTCTGACCGCATGGAACTTGGTTACAGAAGCGCATGACGCGTTGCGCTACAACCTCGCGGGCGACGCGTTCGGGAAGGTGGTCAGCCGCCTCGACTAGCCACGTGCCCGCGGGTGCGCCGCCGCATACACCTCGCGAAGCTGGTCGACGGTTACGAGCGTGTATATCTGCGTCGTCGTCACCGACGAGTGCCCGAGCAGCTCCTGCACCACGCGGACGTCGGCGCCGCCCTCCATCAGGTGCGTCGCGAACGAGTGGCGCAGCGTGTGCGGCGAGATGCCGGCGGCGAGGCCGGCCTTCTCGGCGGCGGTGCGCAGCACTGTCCACGCCGACTGGCGCGACAGCTGCCCGCCGCGAGCATTGAGGAACATCGCCGGGGTGCCGCGTCCTTTCGCCGCCAGCCCGGGCCGCACCCGTACGAGGTAAGCGTCGAGCGCCGCCGCGGCGAACGACCCGAGCGGCACCCGGCGCTGCTTGCCGCCTTTGCCCGACAGCAACACCGTGCGTTGGGCGAGCGCGACGTCGTCGACGGCCAGTCCGACCGCTTCGGAAATGCGCGCCCCCGTCGCGTAGAGCAGTTCGAGCAGCGCGCGGTCGCGTATCGCGAGTGGCGTCTGGTCGAAGCCGGCGGCGTCGAGCAACCGCTCGACGGCGTCGACGCTGATGGCCTTCGGCAGCCGTCGTGGCGGGGCGGGCGGACGGACCGAATGCGCGACGTCGGCGTCGACCAGACCGTCGCGCAGAGCGAACTTGTGCAGGCCTCGCACCGCTACGACGGCCCGCGCCGCGCTCGTCGCCGAGAGCGGCGGGTGCTCGTCGTCGCCCTCGCGCAGATGGGCGAGGAATCCGCTCACCGTCGTGGCATCGACGGCGGCGATGGAGCGAATGCCGCATCCGCCGAGGTAGGCGAGGTAGCGGTCCAGGTCGCGGTGGTAGGAGACGAGCGTGTTGGACGCGACGCCGCGTTCGACCGCGAGGTGGTCGAGATAGCCGCGCACGACGGCACCCGGTGCGAGCCGGCGCGCGGCAGAGGACCGCACGCCGGCCGACGTGGTCATCGCTCAGTGCCCTGGCCGCGCCGGCCACGGCGCGTCGGCCCGGCGCAGATTCCTCCAGCTGAGGGCCCGCGATGCGGCGGCAGCAGTCACTCCCGCGACAGCCGCGGCGTTGGTCAGCTCGCCGGACAGGGCCCGCGCCACCGCCTCGTCCAGCGTGACGCGCGACACGGTCAGCGTGATCTCCTCGTGCTCGGGCTCGAACCGCTCGGAATCGGCGACGTCGAGCAGGCCGCGGGCGAGGAACACGCGGATCGCCTCGTCGGTCATGCCTGGTGATGTGTACAAGTCGACAAGGACATACCAGTCGGACGCGGTGAGCGCGGCCTCCTCGTACAGCTCGCGCCTTGCCGCGACCAGAGCCGGCTCGCCGGCGACGTCGAGCAGGCCGGCCGGCAGCTCGTCCAAGTACCGGCGGACCGGATGGCGGTATTGGTTGACGAGGACGACCCGATCGTCGTCGTCGATGGCCACGATCGCCACCGCGCCCGGATGCTCGACGATCTCGCGCGACGCGACCGTGCCGTCGCTCATCCGCAACTCGTCGATCCGCATCGAGACGACGCGGCCGCGGTACACCGGCTTCGACGCGACGACCGTGTACTGGTCAGCACTCACCGCAGCGCCGCGCTGGGGTACGTGGTGGCGCCGTTACCCGGGACGGTCTGCGGCACGACGTCCAGTGGCTCGATCTCGCCCGGCGCCTCGGGGATCTCGACCGGCAGGCGCTCGGCCGCGCTGTAGCTGAGCGCGGCGTCGATCAACCCGCGAAACAGCGGATGCGCGCGAGTCGGCCGGGACTTGAGCTCGGGATGTGCCTGCGTGGCAACGAAGTACGGGTGCAGCCGCCGGTCGAGCTCGACGAACTCGACCAGCCGCCCGTCGGGCGAAGTGCCGCTGATGACCAAGCCGGCGGCCTCGAGCTGTTCGCGATATCCGTTGTTGACCTCGTAGCGGTGCCGGTGCCGCTCGGACACTTCGGTCGTGCCGTATGCGTCGGCGGCGAGCGACCCCGCGGTCAGCTTGGCCGGGTAGGCGCCCAAGCGCATCGTGCCGCCGAGATCGGCGTTGCCGGCGACGATGTGGATCTGGTCGGCCATCGTCGCGATGACCGGCGCGGACGTCTCGGCGTCGAACTCGGTCGAGTTGGCGTCGTCGATGCCCACCAGGTGGCGCGCAGTCTCGATCACCATGCACTGCAGGCCAAGGCAGAGTCCGAGGATCGGGATGCCGTGCTCGCGCGCGTACCGGACGGCGCCGACCTTGCCCTCGATGCCGCGCACCCCGAACCCGCCGGGAATCACCACACCGTCCACAGTGGACAGTTGAGCAGCCGCCCCCGCCTCGTCCTCGCAGGTGTCAGACGCCACCCACTTCACGTGCACCCTGGCGCGCCGGGCGAACCCGCCCGCTCGCAAAGCCTCAGTCACCGACAGGTACGCGTCGGGCAGGTCGACGTACTTGCCGACGAGAGCGATCGTCACCTCGTGACGCGGGTGGTGGACGCGGTCGAGCAGGTCACCCCAGAGCGTCCAGTCGACGTCGCGGAACTGCAGGCCGAGCCGGCGAACCACGTAAGCGTCCAGTCCCTCGGCGTGCAGCACCTTGGGGATCTCGTAGATGCTCGCCGCATCGGACGCCGACACGACGGCCTCGGCGTCGACGTCGCACATGAGAGAGATCTTCCGCTTGACGTGATCGGAGATGTCGCGGTCGCTGCGGCACACGATCGCGTCGGGCGTGATGCCGATGCTGCGCAGCGCTGCCACCGAGTGCTGGGTCGGCTTGGTCTTGAGCTCACCGGACGGCGCGAGGTACGGCACGAGCGAGACGTGCAGGAAGAAACAGTTGTCGCGGCCGACGTCGTGGCGCACCTGGCGTGCCGCCTCGAGGAACGGCAGGGACTCGATGTCGCCGACGGTGCCGCCGATCTCGGTGATCACGAGGTGCGGGGTGAGGCCGTCGCTGCCCGGCGCTGCCATCGCCCGGATCCGGTGCTTGATCTCGTTCGTGATGTGCGGGATGACCTGGACGGTGTCGCCGAGGTACTCGCCGCGACGCTCCTTGGCGATCACCGTGGAGTAGATCTGGCCGGTGGTGACGTTCGCCGACCCGACGAGGTCGGTGTCGAGGAAGCGCTCGTAGTGGCCACCCGCACGCCGCGCGCCTTGAGCAGACTGCCCAGGCTGCTGGCCGTGAGGCCCTTGCCGAGCGAGGAGGCGACGCCTCCGGTGACAAACAGGTGTTTGGTGGGCTGCTGATTACTACTCGAACCCATGGGCGCCAGCGTCCGATCCACGGAAGTCCACGCTAACACGCCTGGATGACATCGCCTCGCCGGTCACCGCGACGCGCCGAGCAGTTCGCGGTAGATCGCCTCGACCTGGGCGACGGTGTCGTGCTCGGTAGGCAGGCGCTGCGCGACCTCGGCGGCTCGGGCGGCGAGGGTTGCGGCCCAGGCGTCGTCGGCCAGTACCCGTCCGATCGCCTCGGCGAGCGCCCTCGGATCGCCGGGCGCGACCAGGGCCGCCCCGTCGCCGACCACGTCCGGCAGGCCACCGGCACGCGTCGCGACGAGGGGTCTCCCGGCCCGCAGCGCCTCCTGCACGGTCAACGGGCTGCCCTCCCAGATGCTCGCCCAGACGATGACGTCCGCGGCCCGGAGGAGGTCCGGGACGTCGTCGCGATGGCCCAGCAACGTGACCGGGGCCCGCCGGGCGGCGATCAGCGTCTCGAGCTCGGCGCGCTGCGGCCCGTCCCCGGCGATGACCACGCGCAGACTCGGCCAGCGCCCGGCCAGCGTCGCGGCGGCCTCGATCAGCACGTCGTGGCCTTTCT
>WNGI01001925.1_pt1 | contig 17696 bp, 15 predicted proteins | sample 5400621 | NCBI WGS metagenome assembly WNGI01 (sample SAMN13153374, study PRJNA577476) | soil metagenome | isolation source: 20 cm soil or saprolite under Garry oak tree replicate 1 | place: USA:California | collected 2016-06-15 | reverse complement strand
TGGGCGACGGGCAGCCCGCTCATGACGGCATACCACGATGCGGAGTGGGGCGTGCCCGTGCGCGACGATCGAGTCCTCTTCGAGTTCCTGACGCTCGAGGGCGCCCAGGCCGGCCTGAACTGGCTGACGATTCTCCAGAAGCGCCGGGAGTACCGGGCGGCGTTCGCCGGCTTCGACCCGGACAAGGTGGCCCGGTACGATGGCCGGATGCGGCGCAGCCTGCTGCGGAACCCCGGGATCGTCCGAAACCGGCTCAAGATCGATTCGGTGATCACGAACGCCAGAGCGATCCTGAAGGTTCAGGAGGAGGTCGGCAGCCTGAGCGAGTACCTCTGGCGGTTCGCCGGCGGCACACCGATCGTGAATGCCTGGACGTCGCTCCGGGAGATCCCCAGCCAGACCAGCGAGTCCCGGCAGATGAGCAAGGAGATGAAGCAGCGCGGGTTCGCGTTTGTCGGGCCGACGACCTGCTACGCGTTCATGCAGGCGGTGGGTCTGGTCAACGACCACATGGTGCGCTGCTTCCGGTACAACCAGGTCTAGCGGGCTACCAGATCGTCACCCCGCCGTCGACGTAAATGCTCGCCCCGGTCATCAGCCGCGCGTCGTGCGACGCCAGGAACAGCACGGCCCCGACGATCTCCTCGGGGTCGCCGATGCGCTTCATCGGGATGCGGCTCAGCCGGAGCTGCCGGTTGGCCTCGTTCTGGAGGTAGTCCCGGGTCAGGTCCGTCTCGATCAGCCCGGGGTTGACCTCGTTGACGTTGATCCCGTGCCCGGCCAGTTCGAGCGCCATCATCTTCGTCAGCATGGAGACGCCCGCTTTGGAGACGCAGTAATGGGTGAGGTTCGGCCCGGCACCCTTGGAGCTGGTCGACGCCACATTGATGATCCGGCCCCGGATCCCCCGTTGGACCATCCGGCGCGCGACCGCCTGGCCCACCAGGAAGGGTCCGTCCAGGTTGGTGTGGAGGACCGCGTCCCACTCCTCTTTGGCGATGTCGAGGAAGGTCGTCCGCCTGACGATGCCGGCGTTATTGACGAGCAGGTCGATCGGCCCCAAGGCCGATTCCGCGGCGTCCACGAGGCGTTCGACCGACTTCGGATCGGTCACATCCGCCTGCACCGCCACCGCGGTCCGGCCGTAGTCCTTGATCGCGGCCACCACTTCCGCGGCGGCCTCCGCCGCGCCCCGGTAGTTGACCGCCACGCCGGCGCCGCACCGCGCCAGCCCGAGGGCGATGCTCCGGCCGATCCCCCGGCTGCCTCCGGTCACCAGAGCCCGCTGTCCGCTCAGTGCGTACGTGGTCGTCTGCATGGCCATCCTCTCCCCCCTGGAGCGCTGTCCGCCCCGGGTGCGGGCGGTTTCCCCCAGCGTGTTCTCGTTAGTAGAGCCGTGTCCTGTCGAAGACGTTGAGCAGCGGGTCTCCGCGGATGTGCCGGCGCAGGTTTTCGCAGAACAGGTCGGTCAGCCTGGCGTTCTCGGTCACGACGGTGCTGGCGGAGTGCGGGCTCACCAGGACGTTGGGGAGGTCCCACAGCGGGCTGCCGGCCGGGAGCGGCTCCTCAGCCGCAACGTCGAGGGCCGCGGCCCCGAGGCGGCCCGACCGCAGGGCGTCGATCAGGGCGGGTTCGTCGACCACGGCCCCGCGGGCGATGTTGATCAGGACCGCGCCGGGCTTCAGCATCGCGAGCTCCTCCGGGCCGATCAGCCCCTCGGTCTCTGGAGTGTGGGGACAGGAGAGGACGAGGATGTCGGCCTCCCGCAGCAGGGTGGGCAGCCCGGAGGGCGGCAGGACGACATCCGCCGCGCCGCCCTCGCCGGCGTCCGGTCCCGTCCGCCGCGTTGCGATCACCCGCAGGCCGAGGGCGCGGCACGACCGCCCGACCTCGCCCCCGACGCCTCCCAGACCGACGATCCCCACGGTCGCCCCGCGCAGCTCCCGGGCGCAGGTCCGCTCCCATCGGTGGGCGGCCTGATCGCGGACGATCCGGGGCCCTCCTTTGGCAAACCAGAGCATGGCCATGAGGGCGAACTCGGCGAGCGGGACCCCGTGGATGCCCCGGGCCGTGGTAAACGTGATCGGCGCGTCGATCAGGCCGGTGCGCAGCAGCAGCTGGCCGATCCCGGCGCTCGTCGCCTGGATCCAGCGCACATGGGGAATCAGCGGCCTGAGGCGATCGAGGTTCGTGTAATCGAAGTCGAACATCACCTCCGCCCGCGCGAGGCAGTCCCGCCACCGGCGCTCATGCTCGCCGTCCCGGCGCAGCGGCGCCCCGTGGTGGTCGCAGGTGTACCGGGGCTCGGGCAGCAGGCCGGGCTCGTAGATGACGTGGACGCCCTCGACGCGGGCCACCCGCTCCACGTATTCGGGCTCCAGGTACGAGGCGATCAGCACGGGACGCCGGGTGGTGGTGGGCACAGATCCTCCCTCGGTCGAGGCTCGGGCGCTCACGGACGCAGGCGGGGGTCGAACGCGTCGCGCAGGCCGTCGCCCAGGAGATTGATGGATAGGACTGCGAGCATGATGGCGAGCCCGGGAAAGAACGCGACCCACCAGGCGTGCCGGAGGAACTCCCGCCCCTCGGCCAGCATGTTCCCCCACTCCGGCGTGGGGGGCCGGATCCCGAGGCCGAGGAAGCTCAGCGCCGATCCGGTGATGATCGCCGCGGCGATCCCGAGCGTCGCCAGCACGGTGAGCGGCGCCGTGACGTTCGGCAGGATGTGCCGGAAGATGATCGCCTGATCGCTGCACCCCACCACCCGCGCCGCGAGCACAAACTCCCGCTCCTTGAGGCTCAGCACCGTCCCGCGCGCGACGCGCACGTACTCGGGGATGGCGGAGATCCCCACCGCGATCATCAGGTTGGGGAGTGTGGCGCCGAGCGTCGCCACGATCGCGAGCGCGAGCAGGATGCCGGGAAACGCGAGGAGGAGGTCGACCAGCCGCATGATCACCACGTCGGTGCGCCGCCCGTAGTAGCCCGAAATCAGGCCCAGGACGACCCCGGAGCACGCGGCGATGCCGACCGCCACCACGCCCACCGACATCGACAGGCGCCCGCCCCAGAGGATGCGGGAGAGGATGTCGCGGCCAAAGCGGTCGGTGCCCATGGGGTGGGCGGCGCTCGGCGGATCGAGGGGGGAGCGCTGGTTGGTCTTGATCGGGTTGTAGGGCGTGAGCGCCGGCGCCAGGATCACCGCGAGCGCGATCGCCAGCAGCAGGGCGCCGCCGACCAGCGCGCTGCGGCTGCGCCCCAGACGCCGCAGGATCTCGCGGGCCGGGGACCGGCCGGCCCGGGCCGGCCAGCGCCGTCCCCGGACGCGGGCCGCGGGGGGCTCACTCATCTTGATAGCGCACACGCGGGTCGATGGCCGCGTACGAGATGTCGACCAGGAGGTTCACGAGGACGTAGGCGACCGCGGTGAACAGCACCGTGCCCTGCACCAGCGGGAAGTCCCGGCTGAGGATCGCGTCCACGGCCAGCCGGCCCACGCCCGGGCGCGAGAAAATCGTCTCGGTGACCACGGCGCCGCCGAGCAGCGCGCCCAGCTGCAGGCCCAGCATCGTGATGGTCGGGATGAGCGCGTTCTTGAGGGCGTGGCGCAGCACGACGACGCGGGGCGCCAGGCCTTTCGCGCGGGCCGTGACGACGTACTCCTGGCGGAGGACCGCCAGCATGCCTGACCGGACCAGCCGCGCCAGGACCGCGGCCGAGATCAGCCCGAGCGCGGTGGCGGGCATGACCAGCCGCGCCACCCCGCCCTGTCCGGTCGCCGGCAGCCACCCCAGCGTGAAGGAGAAGAGGAGGATCATCAGCAGGCTGGAGTAAAAGACCGGCATCGACACGCCGAGGATCGCGAAGGTCATCGCCGCGGTATCCAGCCAGGTCCCGCGCGCCAGCGCGGCCAGGATGCCGAGCGTCATCCCCAGGATGGTGGCGAGCGCGAGCGCGGCCAGCGTCAGCTGCGTGGTGCCCGGGGCCACCTCGAGGATGCTGTCGAGCACGGGCCGCTGGCTGCGCAGCCCGCGTCCGAGATCCCCGCGCACCGCATGCGCCGCGTAGTCACCGTACTGGACCCAGAGCGGGCGGTCCAGCCCCAACTGGTGGCGGAGCTCCGCCGCCCGTTCCTCGGTCATCGGCTTGTCGCCCGCGAAGATCAGCACCGGGTCGCCGGGGATGAGGTGGAGCATGAGAAACGTCAGCAGCGAGATGCCGATGAGGATCGGGATCAGCTGCAGCAGGCGTTGGATGATGTAACGCAGCATCGCGGTCCCTCACCCCCGCGCGGGGCGGCCCCCCCCGCCGGCCGCCCACGGCGCGTGGAGCGACGAGCTCCCGGCGTCCCGCCCCGTCCGTCGCTACTTCTTGACCTGCACGTCGTACAGCCACACGTACGAGGCCAGGGCATCGATCATGTCGCCCTGGACCTCCGCGCGTTTGGCGTTGTAGGTGATCGTGTCGACCAGCGGCACGACGACCGCGTCCCGGAGCACCCGCTGCTGGATCCGCGAGTAGAGCGCCGCGCGCCGGTTGATGCTGGTCGTCGCAGCGGCCTCCTCCAGCATCTTGTCGACGTCGGGGACCTGGTACCGGCCCCGGTTGAACGCCTCCACGTTCGCCGAGTGAAAGAGCGTCCGCAGCACATCCGGATCGCCGTAGGAGAACCACATGAAGTTGACGTCGTACCGGTTCTGCCTGACGAGCGCGCGGAACGCTCCCCGCTCGAGCGGGGTCACTTTGACGTCGATCCCCACGTCACGGAGGCTGGCCTGCACCGATTCCGCCATGGCCTTGTCGCGCGGCCGGCCGATGATGGGGAAGTCGACCACCAGTTTTTGGCCGCCTCTCTCCCGGATGCCGTCGCCCCCCGCCTTCCAGCCCGCTTCATCGAGGATCTGCCTGGCCTTGGCCGGGTCGAAGCTGTAGATCCGCTCGGTGGACGGATCGTACCCGAACGTCGGGCGCATCAGGGGGCTCCAGGCCACCTTGTTGAGGCCGTGGAAGACGGATGTGTTCAGCCCCTCGCGGTCGACCGCGAAGGCGATCGCCCGGCGGACGGCCAGCGTGCCGATCGGGCCCTTGCTCGTGACGTTGAGGAGCAACACGAACCCCGATCCCGGCTGCCCCCGCTCGATCACGACGAACCGCGGGTCGTTCCGGAGGCCGGCGTACTCGAGCGGATCCAGGTCGTCGATGTATTGGGTTTCGCCGGTCTTGAGCGTTCCGGCCCGCACGGACCCCTCCGGGATGATCTTGAACATCACCTGGTCGAGCAAGGGCGGCCCCTGGTGCTTGAAGAGCGACGATCCCCAGGCGTACGCGGGGTTCCGGACGAGCGTGATGTGATCTTTGGCCACCCACTCCTTGACCATGAACGGGCCCGTCCCCACCGGGTGTCTGGCGAAGTCCGCGAGCCCCATCTTCTTGACCGCGGTGGGCGAGACGATCCCCAGGTACCCGTTCAGGTTGGTCAGCAGCGGAGCGTAGCCATCCTTCATGACGATCTTGACCGTGGAGTCGTCGACGATCTCGGTGTGGTCGTACGGCCCGAGCTGGTCGTGCGACTGCCCCGCCTTGGTCTCGGGGGCGACCACCCGGTCCATCGTGAACTTGACCGCCTCCGCCCCAAACGGGGTGCCGTCGTGGAACCGGACGCCTTTCCTCAACCGGAAGGTGTAGACTTTGGCGTCGGGAGACACGTCCCACGACTCGGCGAGCGCCGGCGCGAAATGCCCCGGGGTGGGCTCCCAGACGAGCGGCTCGCACACGTTCAGGGTGACGCGAATCGTGGAGTCGAAATCGGTGACCTGCGGATCCATCGTGTCGTCGAGGTCGAACCCGAGCCCGTAGACCAGCGTGCCGCCGCCCGGCGCCGCCGCGGCGGGCCGCAGCACCCCGGTCGCGGCGAGACCCGCCGCCCCGATCCAGGCGCCGGTCGCGGCGATTATCTCCCGGCGGGTCACCCGGCCGATCCCGTTCACCCGCCTCACCCCCGGATGGCGGGCTGATCGCTCCACGTCATCTCTGCCGCCGTCGTGGCGCTCGCTGCTGCCCATATTCGTCCCCCCCTTTGGCCGTGGCCGGCTGGAGCCGGTCCTCCCGATCACAGACGTGCGGTCTTAGACGCGCGCGTAGGCCTTGCGCATGGCGGCCGCGACAAGCGCCACCGGCACCGACCCGTGGGCCAGAAAGCGATCGTGAAAGCCGCGCAGGTCGAACCTCCCGGGGTGGGCGGCTGCGAGATCGCGCCGCAGCCCATGAATGAGGTTCCGGCCTGCCGAGTACATCATGGCGGTCCCCGGAAACATGCTGTTCTTCACAGCCTCCGCCCGGGCCGCCTCCGGGGCGAGGCCGGCCCGCTCCTGGTAGACGGCCGCGGCCGCGTCGACCGTGAGCGCGCCGTGGTGCAATTCGACGTCCACCAGCGCCCGCACCGCCATCCTCAGGCGCGCGTGGATCTGCGCGTACCGCTCCAGCGGGGTGAGCACGCCGATCTCCTCCATCAGATCGGTCGCGTAGCAGGCCCACCCCTCGGCCATCGTCCCGCCGCAGAACAGCGCGATCCGCCCCGCGCAGTCGACCGCCGCGACCTGGCCGATCCGCGAGGCGGCCCTCTGCGCATGCCAGTTCTGGACGTGGTGGCCGATCCCTCCGTGGTGGATGACGTGGTTGAGCTTGATGACGCTGTCGTTGGTCGCGCGCAGGCGGCGCGCCTGCTCGTCGGGGGGCATCTCCGGGTCGACCGGCGGCACCAGGTAGTCCACGGTGGGAAGACGGTCGCAGGGCGCGGGGGAGCGGTAGGCGAGGAAGTAGAGGGACGGCGCGGCCGCGCGGGCCCAGGCGGGCTGCGGGACGTATCGGATCGGATACTCGGGCCAGGTCAGCAGCCGATGCGCCACCGCCGCCCGGCGCATTTCCTCCCAGACCTCCGCGTAGCGGGCATAGTAGCGCTCCGCCGCGGGATGCCGGCCGGCCAGCTGCGCCAGCGCCTCGCGCCAGGTGCGCGCCCCGAACTCCGCCGCGCCCGCCGCAAGGGCGGCTTCACAGCGGGCGATCTCTTCCTGGGCGGCCGCGCGCACGGCCGCGGCGTCGATCTCGAGGAAGTGCCCGCGGCGCAGGAGCAGGTCGAACGCCTCCTCGCCGCAGCCGCAGTCCTCGTGCGCGTCCGGCGCAAGGGTGCCTTCGAGGTACGAGCGGAACCCGGCGAAGGCCGCGGCGGCCGCCCCCGCGGCGTCGCGAAAGCGCGGGTCCCTGATCGCGTGATCGTGGATCAGGATGTCGGCCCCGGTCTCGAAAAAGGCGCGCGCCCCGATGCACTCCCGAACGGCGCGCTCGATCCAGGGGCGGGGGGCCCGGCGCAGGTTGCCTTGCCCCTCGGCCAGCAGCCGGGGCACGGCGCGCATACGGGCGATCGCGGCCTCGATACGCCGCGCCGCCGCTGGGGCTGGGAGGTCGCGGAGGAAGAGGGCCATGACGCCAAACACCGCCTCCCCGGTGTAGAGGCAGGGATTCCCGCGATGGAAGTGCGCGGACGCGTCCTCCCACGCCAGGATGTCGAGGACCCCGTCGAGGAGCGCCCGGTCCAGCGCTTCGGCCTCGGTGAGCGGCTCGGCCGGGAGGGCGCGGACGCGCCGCCGGATTGCCGCCCACTGCGATGCGGCGTCGTCCATTCCGCGCGCCGAGTAGTCGGGTAGCCGGTCGTCATGGTCGTGGATGCCGATGAAGGTCGCGCTGACCGGGTTCTGGCGGTAGTAGGCGGCGAAGAAATCGTCGAGCACGGCCGCCAACGCCGGGGCGCGCGTCATGGCTGTCTAGCGCTCGAGCGGGAGGTCGACCCAGCGGCGCTCTCGGAAGGATCGCTCCACCGCGTTGACCACTTCCTGCACCCGCGCGCCGTCCTCGAAGTTGCCCTGGGTGCGGCCCCCGCCGCCGAGGATCTCGTCGATGAAGTCCTTGATGAGGTTGGCGTAGAATAGGGAACGCCACGACTCCCGGGGATGGCCGCCGGCCGGATAGAACCGCTGCGGGATCTCGAGCGAGGTAAACTCCACCTGCGCGGGGGTGGCGACCCTGATCGTCTCGGCGACCCCGCCTTCCTCGACCAAACGGCAGATGATCGCGCCCTTGCTCCCATAGATCCGCGCCTCGATCCCGGGGTAGTTGCCGATCGTCACGTAGCTGGTCTGGATGGACCCCATGGCGCCGTTCGCGTACTCCCCGATGAAGACCGCGCCGTCGTCGATGTTCATGCGCATCATCCGTCCCGTGTCGCGCACCATCCGGTCCGGGATGAAGTTGCGCATGGTGCCGACGACGCGCGCGTAGGCGGCCCCGACCCACCAGTGTCCGATGTCGATGATCGGCGCGCCGTACCCTTCCAGGGAGGACACGTGGAGCACCGACGGGTCGGCGTGAGGATCCACCTGGCGGAGCGGGGTCTGGGGATCGAGCCACTGCGAGTTTTGCTCGTACCCGTTGAAGATGAACGGCGTGCCGACGAACCCTTCGTCGATGAGCGACTTGGCGTACCCGACGCCCGGGCTGTAGCGGAAGGTGAAGCCCAGCTTCGTCTGGAGCCCTTTGCGCCCGGCGAGCGCGGCGGCGCGCCACGTGTCGCGGAAGTCATAGGCCACGGGCTTCTCGCAGAGGACGTGCTTGCCGGCCTCCAGCGCCGCGACGGCCAGTTCGTGGTGGGTGTGGGAGGGGGTGACCACATCGATGACGTCGAGATCGGGCCGCGACACCACGGCCTTCCAGTCGTCCGCCGGCTCGGGGATGTCGAAATGCCGGGCGGCGTCCCGCGCCTTGGCCGGGTCGACATCGCACACCGCCACGACCTTGCATCGCGGATCGCGCAGCCAGCCCGGGATGTGGGCGCCGCGCGCCCAGGCCCCGGCGCCGAGCACCCCGATCCGGAGCGTGCGGTCCGCCATACGCCACTCTTCTCCCCGCGCGCGCCCGCCGCCTCCTCACAGGGACGGGCCGCCGCCCCGGCGAAAGGCCGATCGAAAGCCGATCGAAGGCCGATCGAAGCGAGGAGTAGGGCTAAGGTAAGCGAGGATTGGAGCAAAGGTAACCGAGGGGGGGCGGCATACCGTGAAGCCTGCGCATCTTGCGATCAAGTCACACCTTGTCATCGACGGCACCGGCCGCCGCCCGATCGAGCGCGGGGTCGTGCTGGTGGAGGGCGAGCGCATCGCGGCGGTCGGCCGTCAGGCGGAGATCTCCATCCCCGAGGGGACCGCGGTCCTCGACTGCGGCGCGCAGACGCTGCTGCCCGGCCTGGTCGACGCGCACTCCCACGCGTCCATCGTCCCCGGGCTGGGGGATCAGATCGGCCAGCTCCGGCAGGCGCCGGCGCCCCAACTGCTGCGGGCGGTGCAGAATCTCCGGGCGGATCTCCGGTCCGGCGTGACCACGATGCGGGTGGTGGGGGAGGAGCACTTCATCGACATCGAGCTGCGCGCCGCCATCGCCGAGGGGCGGCTCCCGGGCCCGCGGCTGCTCGTGGCGACGCGGCCGATCACCGCCCGCAACGGGCACGGCGCCGCCCTGACGTTCTCCGACGGCGAGGATGAGATCCGCCGGCACATCCGGGAGAACGTGGCGATGGGGGCCGACCTGATCAAGCTGTTCATGACCGGCGGCACCTCCAGCAAGGGCACCGCCGCCCGGTGGTACGCCTACTCTCCCCAGGAGGTCCAGGTGGTCGTGGAGGAGGCGCACCGCAACAACAAGCCCGTGGCCGTCCACGCCCACGGCGGGCCGGGCGTCCGGATCTGCATCGACGCCGGGGTGGACACGATCGAGCACGGCAAGCTGTGCGAGTTCGAGGATTTCGCGGCGATGCGGGAGCGGGGGACGTGGCTGGTGACCAACAACGCCGTGAGCGGGCACCCCGACGGCATCGAAAAGGGCGATGGCGGCGTGCCGTCCATCATGGCGAAGCTCAAGGAATCGCGGGAGCGGTCCCGGCAGACCTTTCAGGCGGCGCTCGAGAGCGGGGTGAAGTGGGCGCTCGGGACGGATTCGATGCACGGGCTGATGTGGTGGGAGATCGCCAAGGTCGTGGAGTGGGGCGCGGATCCGCACGACGCGATCCTGGCGGGCACCCGCCGGGCGGCGGAGGCCATCGGGATGGGGAGCGAGGCCGGCAGCCTCGAGCCCGGCAAGCTGGCCGACGTGATCAGCGTGGACGGCAACCCGCTGGCGGACATCGCCTGCCTGCAGCGGGTCGGCGTGATCCTCCAGGGAGGACTGCGCCGTGACACCCTCTCGGACCAGTAAGCGATGAAGATCGCATCGGCCGAGGCCCGCTGCTACCGGGTGCCGCTCCCGGCGCCCTGGGGGAGCGCGACCCACCGGATCACGCATCACGAGCTGATCGTCACGCGCATCGCGGCCGACTCGAAACTGGATGGCGTCGGCTGGTCCTACACGGTCGGCGCCGGCGGCACAGCGGCCGCGGCGCTCCTCTCGGATTATCTATTGCCCGGGCTCGTGGGCAGGGATCCCGCGCCCGTCGAGCAGATCTGGGATCGGCTGTGGCGCGAGACCCACGACGTCGGGGGCGGGATCGCGCGCCTGGCGCTGGCCTCGCTGGATATCGCCCTGTGGGACCTTCGCGCCAAGGCCGCCGGGCAGCCGCTGTGCGCGCTGCTGGGCGGCGCGCGCGCCCCGGTGCCCGCGTACGGCAGCGGGGTCAACCTTCATCTGCCGCTGCCCGAGCTTCTGGCGCAGGTGGAGCGCTGGCAGCGCCGCGGCTACCAGGCGTTCAAGATCAAAGTCGGCGACGATGATCCGGAAAGGGACGTGGAGCGGGTCCGGGCGGTGCGCGCCAAGATCGGCCCGGGAGCCCGGTTGATGGTGGACGCCAATCAGAAGTGGACGGCCGCCGAGGCCGTCGGGCGGGTCGCGATGCTGGAGCCGTTCGGCCTCCACTGGGTCGAGGAGCCGGTGCTCGCGGACGATGTCCCGGGCAATGCCTGGGTCAAGGCCCAGGTGCGAACGCCGGTCGCGCTCGGGGAGAACGTGCACTCCAGATACCAGTTCGCCGAATACCTGCGCCAGTCAGCGGTCGATATCGTCCAGCCGGATGTGGCGCGGGTGGGAGGCGTCACCGAATGGCTGAAGATCGCCCACCTGGCCCAGGCGCATCACCTCCCCGTCTCCGCGCACCTGGTCGTGGAGATTTCCTGCCATCTGCACTGCGCCGTCACCAATGCGACGGTTCTCGAAGACGTCGATGGGGGGAGCCTGACCGAACTCGGCGTCCTCCGGTCTCCGATCCAGGCCGAGCAGGGACGCATCATGCCTCCGGCCGCCTCCGGGCACGGCGTGGAGGTTTCCTGGGAGGCGCTGCGCCGCTTCGAAGTCGTGCCCGGGGCCGCCGCGGGAGCCGCTGCGGCCCCGCGCGAGCGCGTGTAGCCACGGAGAATGGACGTGCTTTCGTTTGTGTGCCCGGTCTGCAAGGCTCCGCTGCAGCCGCATCGGGACGGGTACGCGTGTTCCCGGGATGAGCTCACGTTCCGCCGGACCCTCGGGATTCTCGACTTCCGCGTGCCCGGCGCCGGGACACAGCCCGAGCCGGTGGACGCTCGAGTCATGCGATTGCTCGCGGAATATGATGGACACACGTTTGCCGAGTTGCTGGATGACTACTCTGCACTCTTTTCGTCCCGCTCTCCTGCGAAGTTGGCCCGGTGGGACATCATCCACGCGTGCAGCAGCGCCGCACGCTCAGAGTATGCGCTCGCCGAGATCCGGCGATCGACTCAGCTCTCGATTGGAAGCCTGTTTCTCGAATTGGGTTGCGGGACGGGCGGGTTTCTCGTCGCCGCAGCGCGGCAGTTCGAGAGGGTCATCGGGTTGGACATCGAGCTCGCCAGGCTCATCCTCGCGAGGAAACAGTTGGAGGAAGCGGGGCAGGAAGCGACCCTGATCTGCGCCGATGCACAATATCTCCCATTTCCCGAGAACCTGTTTCACCTCGTTGTGGCAATCGACTTGCTCGAGCACGTCGCCGGACAGAAGGACCTCATCGGTGAGGCTCACCGTGTCTTGGCGCCGAGGGGGGTGCTGTTCTTGGCCACGCCAAACCGATGGAGCCTCGCCCCCGAAAGTCACGTGAAGGTGTGGGGCCTCGGGTTCCTGCCCAGAGCGTGGCGCGCCCCGGTGGTAAGGTTCGTGCGAAACCTACCGTACAAAAGGATCAACACGCTCAACTACTTCGACCTCCGCCGCCTCATCGCCCAGAGCGGCTTCGGCCGTTGCGAGATCTTGCTCCCCGCCTTCCACCCCGAGCACATCCGGCGCCTGTCCGCCTGGGAGCGGATGGTGATTCCTTTCTATCATGCCCTGAAAGAGCTACCGCTCGTCAAAGGGCTCATCTACCTCTTTGGCCCTCTCTTTCACGCCATCTGCGTGAAACCGGCGATTGATGGTATTCGCTCCACCCCTAAGCGCCGAGTGCGCGCAGGGTAGGTGTGATTCCACAGAAAGCGCCCCGTCCATCCGCGCGCATCGTGCAGCGCCACCGGCACTCTGTGGGTCGATGAACACCACCTTCTTCCTCGGCCTGGTCCTGTCACTTGCGCTTCTCCCCTCAAACGTCGTCGCGGCCACCCTGCTGCTCCTGCGCGCGGAGTGGCATGCCAGCGCCCTCGCCATCGCGTGGGTCTTCGCGGCGTACCAGGTCGGGTACCTGATCGCGGTGCTGTTCCTGCTCCCGCTCACCGACCGCGTGCCGGCCGGCAGGGTGATGGCCAGTTGCGCGGTGGCGTCCTCGACGGCGTTCGTGCTCTTTCCGTTGCTGGCGCACGATGTCTGGAGCGCGGCATGGTTGAGGCTGCTGGCCGGGTTGGGGCTCGCCGGCATCTATCTGCCCGGGGTCCGCGTGGTGGCGGCGGCCACCGCCCCGCCGCGGCGAGGATACTCCGTCGGGGCGTACGTGTCGGCCTTCTATCTCGGGACGGCGGCCTCGTTCTGGCTGAGCGGGGCACTCTTGCCACACCTGGGCTGGCGGGGCGCGGCGCTGGCGCTCGGGGCGGTCTCGGCCGCCACCGTGCCCCTGACGATCCTCGCCACCCGGAACACCGCGCCGGTCTCCGGCACCCGGGCCCACCTCGACCTCTCCGTGCTGCGCGACGGCCCGGTGCTCAGGACGATCCTGGCCTACACCGGGCACTCCTGGGAACTCTACGTCTCCCGCGGGTGGCTGGCCGCCTTCGTCACGAGCGTGCTGGCGGCGCGGGGGCTCTCTCCCACGGCCGCGGCATCCGCCGGGAGCCAATGGGCGGCGCTGATGGCCGGGCTCGGGGCGCCGGCGGTGTGGCTGGGGGGATGGCTCTCCGACTCCCTCGGCCGCTCGCGCGCGGCGCTGGGGATCGCGCTCGCGAGCGGCGTCTGCTCGCTCTGGTTCGGCCTGCTGGGCACGGCCCCGTGGGCGCTGTTGGTGACCGCCGGGTGCGTCTACGGCGTGCTCGTCTCCGCCGACTCGGCGATCTACTCCACTGCGGTCACCGAACTGGCCCCCCGGGACCGCATCGGCTCGGCTCAGGCCGTTCAGGCGTTCCTGGGGTTTGGGGCCACGGCGGCGGCGCCCCTCGCGGCCGGATGGCTCCTCGACCTCGGCGTGGGCTGGGGCGGGGTCTTCGCCCTCGCGGGCGTCATGGGACTCGGGCTCGCCCTGCCGCTCCTGCCGCTCGCGCGCCGGACCAAATAGGGCGGCTCCGGCAAGGATCCGGCGACGTTCAGGATGTACGGGCCGTCAGGATCCCAGGGCTGCCTGCGCGGCCTTCAGGTGGTCGGCCACCACTTTCGCCCACGGCTGAACCTCGTTGACGTCGGTCTTCGCCAGCGCCTGCACGGCGAGATCCAGGGAAAGCGTGGCCTCCTTGAGCGCCTTGGCGGCGCCCGGCCAGTTCATGGCCACCGCGGCCTTGAGGTCGGGGATGATCCCGTTGCCCTGTCCCTGGCACGGGTACCCGGCGTCCAGCTTGAAGTTCGAGCCGGTGTCCCCCACCAGGCAGTTGATCACATGCTGCAGGTGGAGCTTCGAAGCTGCGACCGAATTGCCCCGCTGCGCCAACTCGCTGGCATGAAAAGTCGCGGTCTGCAGCTCCTTCTTGATGTCTCCGCTCAGCATCTTCGCCGCGCCGGTCCACGGCGCAGAAAGCACGAGCGCGCACGCAACAGCAAGGACGATGGCCACGGTGCTCCGCATATCGTTCCTCCCCCATGATAAACGTTCTTCAATAATACGAGCATTCGCCACAAGGAGTTTCAACTCTTGCCGGATAAGACGCAGGCCACGCCTCGCCGAGGAGGAGCGGACATGGTTGCGCAGCGGAAGGGGAGGGGCGCTTCCAGCGCCATGACCCGGCGGGAGGTGCTCCGGCTGGGAGCCGCCGCGGCCGCCGGAGCGGCGGCCGGCCCGTTGGGGGCCTCGCCGGCCCAAGCCGCGGCCGCCGACTGGCAGCGCTACAAAGGGACGACGCTGTTCCTGCTCTTCTACAAGCACCCCTGGGTCGACCAGATCATGAAGTATTTCCCCGAGTTCGAGTCGCTCACCGGGATGAAGGTCCAGTCCGAGGTGATCCCCGAGGTCCAGGGCCGCGAGAAGCTCGTCGTGGAGATGACGTCCGGCTCGGGAGGGATCGATGCCTGGCACGCCAGCATGCACGTGGAGAAGCGGCGGTTCTGGAAGTCGGGCTGGTTCCAGCCCCTGAACCCCTACCTGCAAGACAAGACCTTGACCGCGGAGGATTATGCCTGGAACGATGTGACGGCCGGGGCCAAGCAGGCGGTGACGCAGCCGGATCAGACGATCAGCGCCCTCCCCACCTTCGTCGACCCCTTCGTCTTCTTCTACCGGAAGGATCTCTTCGATCAAAAAGGGTGGGGACCGCCCCGGACGATGGAGGAACTGGAGGATCGGGCCAAGGCCCTCCACAACCCGCCGGCCATGTACGGGTTCGTCATGCGCGGTCTCAAGAACGCCAACGCCACCCCCTGGGCCTATGTGCTCTATGCCATGGGCGGCGAGTACCTCACCCCGGACCGGAAATCCGCGATCAACACGCCCGGGTGGGTCAAGAGCATGGAGTGGTACGCGGGCATGCTCCGGCGGTTCGGCCCTCCCGGCGTGGTCAACTTCAACTGGTACGAGTGCAGCGCCGCGTTCATGCAGGGGCAGGTGGCGATGTACATCGATGGGGTGAACTTTGCCAATCAGTTCGAGGACCCCACCAAGTCGAAGATCGCCGGCAAGGTGGGCTACGCCGCGCTGCCGGCGGGTCCGGCCGGGCACTTCGCGCCGACCTTCACGAACGCCATGGCGGTGAGCGCGCAGAGCCGTCACAAGGAAGCCGCCTACCTGTTCTCCGAGTGGGCCACCAGCAAGCAGAGCTGCAACCGGGAACTCCTGGGCGGAGTCGGGGTCGGCCGCGCCTCGACCTGGGGGCTCCCCGAGATCAAGGCCCGGCCGAGGATGCCGCTCGCCTGGTATCAGGCCTACCAGGACAGCCTGAAGATCGGCCGCCCGGGGCTCCCGGAGATCGTGGACGTCACCCAGTACCGGGACATCATCGGTGTGGCCATCCAGAAGGCCATCGAAGGCGCCCAGCCGGATGCGGTGATCGCCGAGGCCCACAAGCAGTTCCAGGATCTCCTGGACAAGACCGAACGCTAACGGCGCCCTCCGGAGAGCCCGGTCCTCCGCCGATGGCGCTGCTCGTTGGGCTCGGGGACCGTCTCTCGCGGCTGGCGCAGCGGCACGCCCCCGTCATCTTCCCCGCCCCCGCGGTCGTCGTGGTGGCGCTGATCATCGTCTACCCGGTGCTGTACACCGGGTGGATGAGCCTGCAGGAATGGTTCGCGTCGAGCCTGACCCTTCCGCACTTCATCGGCATCGCCAACTACGCGCAGATCCTCACCGCCGACGCGAGGTTCCGGGAGGCGTTCTTCCGGACCCTGTACTTCGCGGCGCTGGTCGTGGCGGCGGAGACGGTCCTGGGCGTGGCGATGGCTCTGCTCTTCAACCGCGAGTTCTGGGGCCGGGGCCTCATCCGGACGCTCTCGATCCTGCCGATGGTGGCGACGCCGACGGCCGTCGCTCTGATCTTCGTGATGATGTACCACCCCACGCTGGGGGTGATGAACTACCTGGTCACCCGGGTAGGGTTCGGGCCGTTCACGTGGACCTACAGCAGCCGGACGGCGCTCTACGCGCTGGCCCTCGTGGACGTGTGGGAGTGGACCCCGCTGATCATGCTGATCGCGCTCGCGGGGCTGGCGGCGCTGCCGAAAGAGCCCTACGAATCGGCGGTGATCGACGGGGCGACCGGACTCGGGACCTTCTGGCACATCACCTTGCCCCTGCTGCGCCCGATCATCATCGTCGCCATCCTCTTCCGCGCCATCGATGCGATCAAGACGTTCGACATCATCTTCGTGATGACCCAGGGGGGGCCCGCAAACGCCACCGAGACCATCAACCTCTACCTGTTCAACCAGGCCTTCGCATACTTCAACATGGGATACGCGTCCGCGATGGCGGTCGCGCTGTTCGCCATCGTCATGGGCGCCGCGCTGATCTTGATGAAGGTCCGGAGGACCGAATGGTAGCGGGCGCCGGCCGCGCGGGGTTCCGCGCCACCCCCGCCGTCAGGCGGCGGCGCGCCGCGGCGCGGGCGCTCCGGACGGCCGGGTACTACGCGCTGGTGGCCGTCGTCATGCTGCCGACGGCCTTCGTCTTCTTCTGGATGGTGACGCTCTCCCTGAAGACGCAGGTCGAGGCGGCGGGGTATCCGCCCCACTTCTTCCGGTTCGCCCTGACCTTCAAGAACTATGCGGAGGTCTTCGCCCGGAACCCGTTTCTCTTGTACATTGGGAACAGCCTGGTGGTCGCGGCGGGCAGCACCCTCCTCGGCCTGGCGGTGGGGCTGCCGGCGGCGTTCAGCATCGCGCGCTGGCGCCAGAGCGGGCTGGCCCTCACCGTGCTCGTGGCCCGCATCGTGCCCGGGATCAGCTATCTGATTCCCTGGTACATCCTCTTCCGGCGCCTGCACATGGTGGACACGTACCAGGCCCTCATCCTCGCCCACCTGGTGGTCGGCCTGCCGCTGATCATCTGGGTGATGATCGGGTTTTTCGAGGACATCCCGGTGGAACTCGAGGACGCGGCCCGCATCGACGGCTGCTCGTACTACAGCGCCTTCCGGCGGGTGGCGCTCCCCCTGGTCCGGCCGGGGATCGTGGCCGCCGCCATCCTCAGCTTCATCTTCTCCTGGAACAACTTCCTGTTCTCGGTGATCCTGGCCGGGCGGAACACCCGGACCCTGCCGATCGCGGTCTTCAACATGATCGGCTTCGAGGAGATCAACTGGGGGCCGCTGGCCGCCGCGGCGACGATGATCACGCTGCCGGTGATCGTCCTCACGCTGATCGTGCAGCGGCACATCGTGACCGGCCTGACGTTCGGGGCGGTGAAGCGGTGAGGCGCCGCCGCGCGGCCCAACCTCGCCGCCCACCGCGGCTGGGTCAGACGCGCATCCTGGGATCCAACGCGTCGCGCAAACCGTCCCCCAACAGGTTGAACCCCAGGATGGTCGTGACCAGGGCGGCCCCCGGCAGCACCGCCATATAGGGCGACGTCACCAAATTATTCTCCGCGCTGCTCAGCATCGCCC
>WNGI01012080.1_pt1 | contig 17699 bp, 14 predicted proteins | sample 5400621 | NCBI WGS metagenome assembly WNGI01 (sample SAMN13153374, study PRJNA577476) | soil metagenome | isolation source: 20 cm soil or saprolite under Garry oak tree replicate 1 | place: USA:California | collected 2016-06-15 | reverse complement strand
GGTCGCCCGGTGCTCGGTCGTGGCGAGCTATGCCGTCACAGGTTGGTGGAGCGGAACTGGTAGGTGCCCGAGCCGACTTCGTAGATCACGTAACTGCCCTGCTGGCCGACCAGCCGCACCGAGGGTGCCTTGTCGGCGGGCTGCGCGCGTCCGGTGCCGTACTCGGTGACGTCGCCGGGGCGGGTCGCGGGGACGTAGACCCGCGTCGGTGTCAGGTGAGCAGGATGACCTCGAGCGTGCGGGGGCCGTGGACTCCCTCGACGCGGGTCAACTCGATGTCGCTGGTGGCCGATGGGCCGCTGATCCAGGTGAGTGGACGTGTCGGGTCGAGCCGGGCGACGGCTCGAGGAACGGTCGCGACGACCTGGTCGGTGGAGACGACGACCAGGTGGTAGTCGGGGAGCAGGGTGAGCGCTCGCCGTCCCTGGCCGGGGCCGGCGTCGAGGACGACAGTGCCGGTCTCGGCGATCGCGACGCTGCACGACGTGAGCACGCCGTCGAGCTGGTCGAGGTCGCGGACGGACAGGGGTGGGTCGTCCCGGACGAGCTGAAGGTCAGCGGGAAGCCGTTCCAGCCAGGCCGGTGGTACGCCGTCGGGCACCGCGATCCGGCGGATCCCGCGGGCGGTGAGGGCGTCGGCCACCGCGGCGGCCACCTCCGACTCAGCGCACCGGCGTACCCGGGCCCGGTAGTCCACCAGCCGGTCCTCAAGGAGGTGGCGGAGGTCTTCTGCGCCGTGCGCGGGGGTGCGGTCCGCCGTCTGGTATGTCCTGGTGATGGGGGGTGCGGCCGGCGCGTCCCGCAGGGCGACGCGGATCCGGCGGAGGACTTCCTCGCGGCCGCTCATCGCGACTCCGGTTGATCGGCGCCGTGGTCGTCGCGGTGGCTGCGGGCCCACCAGTCGCGGAAGGTCTCCGCCGGCGGTAGCGGAAGGTCGCGAGTGGACGTCCACGCCGACAGTGGTGGCGGGAGTGCGGAGATGCGGCCACGCTTGCGTGCCAGGATGCGTCCCAGCCGGACCGCGCGCAGCGCGCGGGTCCACCGGCGTGGATCTGCCATGGTCCAGGCCGCGGAGGCCATCACCAGGTGCTCGGGCGTGGGCAGTGCGTGCTGGCGGCGTTTGTCGTCCACGACCCGTGAGCGCAGGTGGACCAGCATCGACGGGATGTCGATGGCGACCGGACACGCGTCGAAGCAGGCACCGCACAGCGACGAGGCGTACGGCAGTGACGCGTTGCCGCGGACCCCGGTGAGTTGCGGGGACAGGACCGCGCCGATCGGTCCGGGATACACCGAGCCGTAGGCGTGGCCGCCGGTCCGCTGGTAGACCGGGCACACGTTCAGGCACGCCGAGCAGCGGATGCAGCGTAGGGCGGCCCGGCCCTGCGGGTCGGCGAGCGTGGCCGTGCGGCCGTTGTCGAGCAGGACCAGGTGGAATTCCTGCGGGCCGTCGCCGGCGGTCACACCCGCCCACATCGAGGTGTACGGGTTCATCCGCTCGCCGGTGCTGGACCGAGGCAGCAGCTGGAGGAACACCTCCAGGTCGCGCCAGGTCGGCACCAGCTTCTCGATGCCCATCACGGTGACCAGCACGCGCGGCAGCGTGAGGCACATCCGACCGTTGCCTTCGGACTCCACCACCGCCAGCGTGCCGGTCTCAGCGACCGCGAAGTTGGCACCGGAGATCGCGACCTCGGCCTCCAGGAACTTGCGGCGCAGGTGCCGGCGAGCGGCCTCGGCCAGCGCGGCGGGCTCGTCGGTCAGGTCGGCGTCGGCGGGCACACCGACCCGGCCCATCTCCCGCAGGAAGATCTCGCGGATCTCCGCCCGGTTGCGGTGGATCGCGGGCACCAGGATGTGGCTGGGAGTGTCGTGTCCCAGTTGGACGATCAGCTCGGCCAGGTCCGTTTCCCAGGCGGCGATGCCAGCCTCGGCCAGCGCCTCGTTGAGCCCGATCTCCTGGGTGGCCATCGACTTGACCTTGACCACCTCGCGGGCGCCGGTGGAGCGCACGATCCCGGTGACGATCTGGTTGGCCTCCACCGCGTCGCGGGCCCAGTGCACCGTGCCGCCGCGGGCGCCCACCTGCTCCTCCAACTGCTCGAGGTAGCGGCCGAGGTTGAGCAGGACGTCGTCTTTGATCGCCGCGCCGGCGGCGCGCAGCTCGGTCCAGTCGGCGACCTCGCCGACGGCCTCGGCGCGCTTGGCCCGGATCGTGCCGGTGGCGTTGCTGAGGTTGCGCCGCAACTGGGCGTCGGCGACCGCCGCCCTCGCGGCCGCCGGGAAGGACCGGTCTCCGCGGAGATGGCCCACGCCGCGGGGCGCCGTCGGCATCCCTAGGAACACCCCGGTCATGAGGCGGCCTCCGAAGTGAGCACACGACCGGAGCGGAGCCGAGGAGGCCGCCGGGCCAGCATGGTCATGGTGCGACCGCCGGGTCGCTGCCGCGCTCGGCTGAGCCGGTCGACGCGAGGATCTGCGCCAGATGGGCCGTGCGTACGCCGGTGCGCAGGCGGCTCAACCCGCCGCCGATGTGCAGCAGGCAGGAGGCGTCGCCGGCGGTGCACACCTCGGCCCCGGTGGAGAGCACGTTGCGCATCTTGTCGGCCAGCATGGCGGTGGAGACGTCGGCGTTCTTGACCGCGAACGTGCCGCCGAACCCGCAGCACTGGTCGGCCTCGGCCAGCTCGACCAGATCGATTCCCCGTACGGCCCGGAGCAGCCGCAGCGGCTTGTCGGCGACCCGAATCAGGCGCAGCGAGTGGCACGTCGGGTGGTAGGTGACGCGGTGCGGGTAGTAGGCGCCCACGTCCTCCACGCCCAGGACGTCGATCAGGAATTCGGACAGCTCGTAGGTCCGCGACGCGACCTCGGCCGCCGCGCCGGCAAGCGTCTCGTCCCCGGCCCGGCTGGCCACCCAGGCGTGCTGGTGTCGAACCGAGCCCACGCACGACCCGCTCGGCGCCACGATCGTGTCGTAGCCCTCGAAGGCTGCGACGTGCTGGCGGACCAGCGGCAACGCCTCCCTGGGGTAGCCGGCGTTGACGTGCATCTGCCCGCAGCACGTCTGCGACAGCGGCACGTCGACCTGGTGGCCGAACCTCTCCAGGAGCGCGACAGTCGCCTTGCCGACGTCTGGGAACATCGCGTCGACCAGGCAGGTGACGAAGAGCGCGATGCGCATTCCGGTCACGCTCGCGGTGTTGCGGTCGGGTCCACCAGACGTCTCCTTTTCGATTGCTCGACTCTGATGCGGTCAGCGGAGGCGGGCTTCGGCCGCCTGCCATGCTCGCTGGTCGGTACGGGGTTGGTAGCGGTGTAGCTGCTGGGTGTCGCGCAGCAGGCTGCGCAGGTCGGCGAGGTCGCCGGCGACGGCGTCCAGCGCGCGGGCCTGCACCACGACGTTGCCCAGCGCGGTGGCCTCGACCGGGCCGGCCACCACGGGGAGGCCGCAGGCGTCCGCGGTGAGCTGGCACAGCAGGCCGTTGCGGGACCCGCCGCCGACGACGTGGAGCACGTCGACGTCCCGGCCGGACAGGCTCTGCGCCTGCTCCACCGCACGCCGGTGCGCCAGTGCGAGACTGTCCACAATGCACCGGACCGTCTCGGCCGGACGTCGCGGCGGGGGCTGGTCGAGGCGCTGGCAGGCCGCGGCGATCCGGTCGGGCATGTTTCCGGGTGGCAGGAACGCCTCGTCGTCGACGTCGACGACCGCGGTGAACGGGGGCACCGCGGCGGCCTCGCGGAGCAGCGTCTCCAGATCGGCGTCCAGCCCGGCGGTGCGCCAGGTGCGCAGGGACTCTTGCAGGAGCCACAGGCCCATGACGTTGCGCAGGTAGCGCACCGTGCCGTCCACGCCCAGCTCGTTGGTGAAGTTGGCCCGGCGGCTGTCGTCGGTGAGCACCGGATGGTCGAGCTCGACACCGACCAGCGACCAGGTTCCGGAGGAGATGTAGGCGAAGCACGGTCCCTGCGCGGGCACCCCGACGACGGCCGACGCGGTGTCGTGCGAGCCGACCGCGGTGACCGGCACCCGGCCGGTCAGGCCGGTGCCGCGCAGGGTCGAGGGTGCCAGGTCGCCGATCCGGTCCCCCGGCTCGCACAGGGCGGCGAACAGCCGCGGGTCGGCGCCGACGCGCCGGATGAGGTCCGCCGACCAGCTCCGCCGACGCACGTCCAGCAGCTGGGTCGTGGAGGCGTTGGTGATCTCGGCACGCTGCACGCCGGTGAGCCAGTAGGTCAGCAGGTCCGGTATGAGCAGCAGCCGCGTGGCGGCGTCCAGCTGCGGCCTGCCGACGGCGGACATCACCTGGTACATCGTGTTGAACGGCAGGAACTGCACGCCGGTGGTCTCGTACAGCTGCTGCGCGGGGACCTCGGCGAGCAGCTTCTCCATGACCCCGTCGGTGCGGGTGTCGCGGTAGTGCACCGGGTTGCCCAGCAACGCCCCGGACGAGTCCAGCAGCCCGTAGTCCACCCCCCAGGTGTCGACCCCGACGCTGTCGAGCCGGCCGGCGACGCTGCCGGCCGCCCGCAGGCCGTCCAGAATCCCGCGGTGCAGGGCGAGGATGTCCCAATGCAGGGTGTCGAGCACCCGCACCGGCTCGTTCGGGAAGCGGTGCACCTCGGTGAGTCCGAGCTGTTCGGGGCCGACGTGCCCGAGCATCACCCGGCCGCTGGACGCACCGAGGTCGACGGCGGCGACGGTGGCGGTCGCGGCGGTCACCGGAGGAAGCCGGCGGCCACGCCGGCGTCGACCGGGATGTGCAGGCCGGTGGTGCGGGACAGTTCGCCGGCGGTGAGCGCGAAGACCGCGTTGGCGACGTGCTCGGGCAGGACCTCCCGCTTGAGCAGCGTCCGCTGGGCGTAGAAGGCGCCGAGCTCCTCCTCCGGCACGCCGTAGACCGCGGCGCGGCTGGCGCCCCAGCCGCCGGAGAAGATGCCGGAGCCGCGCACGACGCCGTCCGGGTTGATGCCGTTGACGCGGATCTGCCGCTCGCCGAGCTCGGCAGCCAGCAGCCGCACCTGGTGCGCCTGGTCGGCCTTGGTGGCGCCGTACGCGACGTTGTTCGGGCCGGCGAACACCGAGTTCTTGCTGGAGATGTAGACGATGTCACCGCCCATGCCCTGGTCGGTCATGATCCGGGCGGCCTCCCGGGAGACCAGGAACGAGCCCTTGGCCATGACGTCGTGCTGCAGGTCCCAGTCGGCCGCGGTGGTCTCCAGCAGCGGCTTGGAGATCGACAGTCCGGCGTTGTTGACCACGAGGTCGACTCCACCGAAGGCCAGGTGCCGCCGATGCCGGCGGCCACGGACTGCGCGGACTCGGCGTTGCGGTCGGCGACCACGACGCAGGCGCCCTCTGCGGCCAGCCGCTCGGCGATGGCCCTGCCGATGCCGGAGCCGGCTCCGGTGACGAACGCCACCCGGGTCGCCAGCGGCTTCGGCCTGGGCATCCGCCGCAGCTTCTCCTCCTCCAGGACCCAGTACTCGATCCGGAACTTCTCCCGCTCGTCGATCGGCGCGTACGAGGAGAGCGCCTCCGCCCCGCGCATCACGTTGATAGCGTTGACGTAGAACTCGCCGGCCACCCGCGCGGTCTGCTTGTCCTTGCCGAAGCTGAACATGCCAACCCCGGGCACCAGCACTATCGCCGGGTCGGCGCCGCGCATCGGCGGGGTCGAGGTGTCGGCGTACCGGTCGTAGTAGGCCTTGTAGTCCTCCCGGTAGGCGGTGTGCAGTTCCTCCAGCCGGGCCACCGCGTCCTCGACCGGCACGCTCGGCGGCAGGTCGAGCACCATCGGCCGTACCTTGGTGCGCAGGAAGTGGTCCGGGCACGAGGTGCCCACGGCGGCCAGGGCCGGATGCTTCGCCCGGGACACGAACTCGAGCACCACGTCGCTGTCGGTGTAGTGGCCGACCTGGGGGTTGTCGGTCGAGGCCAGCCCGCGAATGACCGGGGCCAGCGCCGCGGCGCGCGCGCGCCGCTCGGCGGCCGGCAACGGCTCGTAGCCGGGCAGCACCCGGCCGAACGGCTCGGGCCGGCCGCGCTGGTCGATGTAGGCCTGCGCGGTACGGATGATCTCCAGCGAGTTCGCCTCGCACTCGTCCGACGTGTCACCCCAGGCGGTGATCCCGTGCCCGCCGAGGATCACCCCGATCGCCCTGGGGTTGGCCTTCTTCACCGCCGCGATGTCGAGCCCGAGCTGGAAGCCGGGCCGCCGCCAGGGCACCCACACCACCCGGTCGCCGAAGACCTCCTTGGTCAGCGCCTCGCCGTCGGCGGCGGTGGCGATCGCGATGCCGGAGTCCGGGTGCAGGTGGTCCACATGGGACGCATCGACCAGCCCGTGCATGGGCGTGTCGATCGACGGAGCCGCCCCACCCTTGCCGTGCAGGCAGTAGTCGAGCGCGGCAACCATCTCGTCCTCGCGCTCCACCCCTGGGTACACCTCGGCCAGCGCCAGCAGCCGATCCAGCCGCAGGACCGCGAGACCGGTCTCCACCAGGGTGCCGAGATCCCCGCCGGATCCCTTGACCCAGAGCAGTTGCACCGGCCGCTGGGTGACCGGATCGGTAACCTCCCCCTTCGCCGAGGCGTTCCCGCCGGCGTAGTTCGTGTTCGCCGGGTCGGACCCCAGCCGGTTGCTGCGGGCGAGCAGTGCGGCGACCGCAGGGTGCGTTGCAGATGTCATGACTTCTCCTCTGCGGGAACGATCCGGGTCACGCGCCCCACCCGGCGGACTGCCCGTCGGCGCGCTCGGCACGGATCCGCTCGGCGTAACCGGACCGGGCGTAGGCGGCCATCGGGTCCGGGTCCAGTGCCATGTCGACCCGAAGTTCCGCCAGCAGCGGGCGGACGTCGGTGTTGTAGGCGTCCATCAGCACCGCGTTGGCGCCCAGCACGTCGCCGGCCCGCTGCGCGGCGGACAGCGCCTCGGCGTCCACCAGCAACGCCTTCGCGGTGGCCTCCTGCACGTTCATCACCGACCGGATCTGGCCGGGGATCTTCGGCTCGATGTTGTGGCACTGGTCGAGCATGAACGCGATCCCCGCCTCGGGCCGCAGCGCATCCGCCCGCACGATCTCGTACATGATCCGGAAAAGCTGGAACGGGTCCGCCGAGCCGACCATCAGGTCGTCGTCGGCGTAGAACCGCGAGTTGAAGTCGAATGCGCCCAGCTTCCCCGCCCGCAGCAGGAACGCCACGATGAACTCGATGTTCGTACTCGGCGCGTGATGACCGGTGTCGATCACCACCTGCGCCTTCTCGCCAAGCTCCAGGCAATGCGCGTATGCGGTGCCCCAGTCCGGCACGTCCATGGTGTAGAATGCCGGCTCGAATAGCTTGTACTCCAGCAGCATCCGCTGTCCGTTCGCCAGCCGTCCGTACACTGTGGACAGTGCCTCGGCGAGCCGGTCCTGCCGGGTGCGGATGTCGTCCTGGCCGGGATAGTTGGTGCCGTCGGAGAACCACAGCTTCAGGTCGCGCGACCCGGTCTGGTCCATGATGTCGACGCACTCCAGCAGGTGGTCGACCGCCTTGCGGCGCACCCCCGGGTCCGGGTTGGTGACACTGCCCAGCATGTAGTCGTTGTCCTGGAACACGTTCGAGTTGATCGCCCCGAGGGACACTCCCTGCTTGGCCGCGTAGCTGGCGAGGTCGGCGAAGTCGTCCACCTTGTCCCAGGGGATGTGCAGCGCCACGCTGGGCGCGACCCCGGTGAGGCGGTGCACGGTGGCGGCGTCATCCACCTTCTCGTACGCGTTCCGCGGCACCCCCGCCTGCGGGAACACCTTGAACCGGGTGCCGGAGTTCCCGTACGCCCAGGAGGGCGTTTCGATCCGCTGCCTGCGCAGCGCGGATTTCACGGCTCCGGCCTCCGTCGTCGTCATCGTCATACCTCCTTCGTCGGTGCGCCAGAGCCGGCGCTTGCGAGCTGGTCCTCGAGATGGAATACCTCCTCCAGGAGCGCGAAGCCCTCGTCCGGACGGCCCTCGAGCTCGGTGAAGTAGGGCGCCATCTCCGCCTGCCAGCGGGCGTTGACCTCCGTGCCGGCCATCGCCGCCTGGGCGGCGGCGAGGTCGTCGGCCTCGACGTAGCCGACCAGCAGGCCGTCGGCGGCCAGGAAGAGCGAGTAGTTGCGCCAGCCGGCGTCGCGCAGCGCCCGCAGCATCTCCGGCCACACCTCACGATGGCGGGCCTTGTACTCCTCCAGCCGGTCCGGTCGAACGTGCAGGAGGAAGCAGTAGCGGGGCACGGGACGCTCCTCCGGAATGTGGGGTTGCCTGCCCCGTCCGGAAGAAACGGGGCAGGCCACCCGGTCAGAACTGGAACTGGTCGATGTTCGAGGCGTCGAACTTGGTCGGCGGTCCGAGGAGGATCACACCCTTGTCCCCGACCTTGAACTCACCGAGGTCGCCGGCCTTGAAGCTCTGGCCGGGAGTGCCGGTGATCACGCCGGAGGCGACCGCGACGCCGGCGTAGGCGGCCAGCTCACCGAGCTTGCCCGGGTCCCACAGCTCGAACGCCTTGACGGTGCCGTCCTTGACGAACGCCCGCATCTGGTTGGGGGTGCCCAGGCCGGTCAGCGCGACCTTGCCCTTGTACTGCGAGCCCGAGATGTACCGGGCCGCCGCCGCGATGCCGACGGTCGTGGGCGAGATGATTCCCTTCAAGTTCGGGTATGCCTGCAGCAGGCCCTGAGTCTCGGTGAAGGACTTCTGGTCGTCGTCGTTGCCGTAGGCGACCTTCACCAGCTTCATGTTCTTGTACTTGGGGTCGGCGAGCTCCTTCTTCATGAACTCGATCCAGGCGTTCTGGTTCGTCGCGTTCGGCGTCGCGGACAGGACCGCGATCTCACCCTGGTAGTTCAGCTGCTGACCGAGCAACTGCACCTCCGAGCGGCCCAGGTCCTCGGTGCTGGCCTGGCTGACGAACACTTCCCGGCAGTCCGGGCTCACGTCGGAGTCGAACGTGACGACCTTGACGCCGCCCGACCGGGCCTGCTTCAGTGCCGGGCACAGCGCGTTCGGGTCGTTCGCGGACAGCAGGATCACGTCCTGCTGCTGCTGGCTGAGCGTGTTGATGTAGCTCACCTGGGAAGACGCCGAGGCGTCGGACGGGCCGGTGTACTTGTACTTGCCCTTCAGCGCGGTCACCGCCTTCTCCGCGCCCTTGCTGGCGGTGTCGAAGTACGGGTTGTTGATCTGTTTGGGCAGCAGCGCGACGTTCAACCCCTCCTTGAGCGAAGCGCTCGGGTTGGCGGAGGCCGTGTTGCTCCCGCCGCCGCCGGCCGAGCTGCCGGACTTGGTGGTGCCGCCGCAGGCGGCGGCACCGACGAGGAGCGCGAGCGCCGCCGGCAGCAGCACTGCCCGGCGCCAGGTGAACGGGGCCATGGAACTCCTTCTCGAGACGGTACAGGTGGACGGACCGACACAGGACAGCCGTGCTCGCCCGATGGGACTAGGCCAGGCGTCTGCGTCGGCGGTAGACGAGCGACCGGATCCCGGTCGCGGCATTGGGCGCCAGCACGGAGACGATGAGCAGCAGGCCGGTCACGACGGTGAGCACCTCCGTCGACACGTCGCCCAGCCGCAGCGCGTTCTGCAGGGCGGCGAGCAGGACGACGCCGGCCAGCGCGCCGGGCAGCGTCCCCTTTCCGCCGAAGATCGAGATGCCGCCGAGCAGGACCGACGCCACGACCGCCAGCTCCTGGCCGCTGCCGTTGTCCCCGCGCGCGCTGCCGTACCGCAGCGTCCAGAAGACACCGGCCAACCCGCACACGGCGCCGCTGAGAACGTACAGCCAGAACTTCGTCCTGCCGACCCGGATACCGGCGAACCTGGCCGCCTGCTCGCTCGCGCCCATCGCGAACACCGCGCGGCCGATCGGCGTCGCGTGTAGCAGGACTCCGAATGCGACGGCCAGCACCAGCAGCGGCACGACGATGTTCGGGATGGACGTGCCGGGCAGGTTACCGGTCACCCAGTCCGTGTACCTGGCTGGAAAGTCGGCGACCGCCTTGTCGCCCAGCACCACGAACGCCAGCCCCCGGTAGAGGGCGAGCGTGCCGATCGTGACCGGCAGCGAGGGCAGCCCGAACCGGGTGACGAAGATGCCGTTGACCGCGCCGAGCACCGCGCCGAGCAGGATGCACAGCGGGATGATGCTCTCGATGGACAGGCCGCGGTCCCACAGCGACCCCATTGCGGCGCTGGTCAGCCCCAGCATGCTGGCCACCGACAGGTCGATCTCGCCGCTCACGATGATCAGCGTCATCGGCAGGGCGATCAACGCGATCGGCGTCAGGTCCAGGACGAGGAAGCCGAGGTTGCGCGACGTGCCGAACCGGCTCACGGTGGCCGACGCCACGACGAAGACCAGGATCAGCACGACGATCACCACGGCGTCCCAGGACGCCAGCCGGGCCAGCGGCGACGGGGAGTCCCGGTGCGAGGTGGTCGCGGACTCAGCGGACATGCGAGCTCCTCCTCAGCAGCGTGGCGGCCACCCGGGCGGACACCGCGCGGTCGATCCCGATCGCGAGCAGGATCAGCGCGCCGACGACGGCCTGCTGCCAGAACTGGCTGATGTTGAGCACGGCCAGCGAACTGCCGATCGTGGTGAGCAGCAACGCCCCGAGCGCGGCCCCGTAGACGCTGCCGCTGCCGCCGAACACCGCCACTCCACCGACGACCACCGCGGCCACCACGTTCAGCTCGAAGCCCGACCCGGCGGCGGCGTCCACCGTGCCGAAGCGGGCGGCGTAGAGCACCCCGCCGAGGCCGGCCAGCGCACCGCTGAGGACGAACGCGAACAGCAATCGCCGGCCCACCCGCAGGCCGGCCAGCTTTGCCGCCTCCGGGCTCGACCCGACCGCGTACAGGTCCCGGCCGGAACGATAGTGTCGCAAGTAGACGCCCACGGCGATGAGCACGACGAGCGCAACCAGGATCAGGTACGGCACGCCCAGCACCGTGCCGCTGCCGAAGTGGAGGAATCCCGACGGCAGGTTCGCCGCATTGATCTGCGACCCGGACGCCCAGAAGTAGTCCAGCCCGCGAAAGACGTACAGCGTGCCGAGGGTGACCACCAGGGACGGCACCTTGCCGTACCGCACCACCAGCGCATTGACCAGGCCACAGCCGGCGCCCAGCGCCAGGCCGTACAGCATCGCGCCGATCACCGGCACGCCCGGGTGGTCGCGCAGCAGCGACGCCGTACCGAACGCGGACAGCCCGAGCACCGAGCCGACCGACAGGTCGATGTTGCGGGTGATGACCACGACGGCCTCGCCGACCGCCAGCAACAGGACGATTGCGGTGCCGAGCAGGATGTCGCGCACGCTCTGCGCGGACAGGAAGCGCGTGTTGGCCGCCGTCGTGCCAGCAACCAGCGCGACGAGCGCGATCACGATGCCCAACTCGCGCATCGCGAAGATCAGGTCCAACCGGGACGTCGCGGCCCTGGTGGTGACGTCGGCAGGCGCCGAGGCGACTTGAGTCATGAGGCGACCTCCCGAGTGAGGACACAACAGGACCGGAGCGAGGGGGGTCGCCGGGCTGGCATGGTCATGCCACGGCCTCCTGCCCGGTCGCGGCGAACATCACCGACTCCTCCGTCGCCTCGGCCCGTGGTATCTCGGCGACCAGCCGGCCTTCCCGCATCACCAGCACCCGGTCTGCCATGCCCAGCACCTCCGGCAGCTCGGACGAAACCATGATCACCGCGACGCCCTGCACCGCCAGCCCCGACATCAGCCGATGCACCTCCGCCTTCGTGCCGACATCGATGCCGCGGGTCGGCTCGTCGACGATGAGCACCTTCGGCTCGGTGGCCAGCCACTTGGCCAGCACCACCTTCTGCTGGTTGCCGCCGGACAGCGTCGCCACCGGGTCGGCGAGCCGGTTGTACTTCACCTGCAGCCGGGAGGTCCACTCCTGGGCCGTCCGGCGCTCCGAGTTGCCGACCAGGAAGCCGAGCCGGGAAAGCTCCCGAGCCCGGGTCAGCGTGGCGTTGCGCTGGATGGAATGCTCCAGCACCAGCCCCTGTTGCCGCCGGTCTTCCGGTACCAGCGCGATTCCGGCGGCCATCGCGGCCTGCGGGTCCCTCGCGGGCAGCGCCTTGCCGTCGACCCGCACCACGCCCGCATCCCGCTGGTCGACGCCGAACACCGACTGCACCACCTCCGAGCGCCCGGCGCCGACCAGGCCGGCCAGCGCCACGATCTCGCCGGCCCGCACCTGGAACGACACGTCCCGGAAGACACCGGCCCGGGTCAGCCCCTCGACCTCCAGCACCACCGGACCGGGCTCGACCTCCTGCTTCGGGAACAGCGCCTCCAGCTCGCGCCCGACCATCCGGCGGACAACCTCGTCCACGGTGACGTCGGCGAGCAGGTCGGTCGACACCCACCGGCCGTCGCGCATCACCGTGATCCGCTGACACAGGGCGACGATCTCCTCGAACCGGTGGGAGACGAACAACACCGCCGCGCCGGCGTCCCGCAGACCGCGAGCCACCCCGAACAGCCGCTCGACCTCCACTCCCGACAGGGCCGCGGTCGGCTCGTCCATCACGATCACCCGGGCCTCCACCGACAGCGCCTTGGCGATCTCCACGATCTGCTGGTCGGCGATCGACAGCCCCCGGGCCACCCGGTCCGGGTGGATGGGCACGCCGAGCCGCTTGAACAGCTCGGCGGCCCGAGTATTCATCCGCGCCCGGTCGATCCGTCCCATCCGGCCCAGCGGCTGCTGCCCCACGAAGATGTTCTCGGCGACCGACAGGTCCGGAAACAGCGTCGGCTCCTGGTAGATCACCGCGATGCCGGCAGCCCTCGCGTCGGCCGGACTGTGCAGGTCCAGCGGTGTGCCGTCGAGCTCCAGCGTCCCGCTGTCCGGCCGGTGCACACCCGCCAACATCTTGACGATCGTCGACTTCCCGGCCCCGTTCTCGCCGACCAGCGCATGCGCCTCACCCCCGTACAGCGGAAACGACACATCGCGCACCGCGGCCACCGCGCCGAAGGACTTGGCGACCCTGCTCACCTGCAGCAGAGGCTTGACTTCCTGTGCAGACGCCATATCGCCTCTCTAAGACGTTTCATCCGGCAATGAGCGGTTACTCGAGGTGGCCCCGACTGGGGTGATGAGCAGACAGGCAGCCCCAACACGTGAATGGCCAGATGCGACTGGTACGTTAAAGCAGGTCAGGCTGGTCATCTTGACCTGACGCGCCCAGCGTTTGACCGTCGGCGTACAGTCGCGCGGCCGCGTCCGCTCGGAGCTCTCGCGGGCTGCGGCCGTAGGCCGCCTTGAACGCACGCGAGAAGTAGGCCGGCGACGTCATGCCCCAGCGCGACGCCACTAGGCCGATCGGTTGGTGCGCCAGCCGTGGATCGAGTAGGTCGCGCCGGCACGCCCCGAGCCTCCGGTCGCGCATGTATCCGGTGACCGTCTGCCCGTGCGCGCGGAACAGCTTCTGCAGGTACCGCGCCGACACACTGTGCGCATTGGCGATCATCTCGGGGCTCAAGTCCGGATCGCCGAGTCGCCGGTCGACGAACGACTGAACCTGAAGGAGGAGGGCGGCCCGCGGGCTCGGCGGCGGCCGCAGCTGGCCCAACTGCTCGGCAAACATGGCTTCGAGCATGGCGGTCACCGCGATCGAGAGATGCAAGCCCCACGGCAGCTCCGACTCGTCCAGCTGCTCGGCCAGCCCGGTCAGCAACCGTGCCACCAGCGCGCCGGCGCCGTGCCGGCCGGAGATGCTCCGCGCGGTCAGCGCCGCCGTGCCGCCCAGCCGCACCTGTACCGACTCGCTCGGCATCGTCACCAGGACGGTACGATGCACGCCGGGAAAGGCAAGCTCGTACGGTTGGCCGGCATCGCAGACGACGAGGTCGCCGGCCATGACATCCGCCTGCCGCCCGTCCTGCGACAGTGCGGCCCGGCCCTGCAGCAGCAGCCAGACCTGGATGCAACCCGGGTGCTCCCGAGTGCTCATCCGCGGCGCTTGGCGGATCACCGCGGGTCCCCCCGTCATCCGGCTCACCCCAAGCGAACCCAGCGATCGTGAGGTCAGGTCGCCGCTGAGGACCTCCCCATCGAGGCGGCCGATCTCCACCGGCCCGAGGAGCTCCGCCACCCCGCCCCGCCACGTACTGGGTGGCTCCGCCAGGTGGTGGTTGGGCAGCGGCGACACCACGGTCACGCCACCTCCTCCACGTCTGCTGCCCTGCGTCTCTTGAAACGTTTCAGCACGCTGAAGATAGCCTGTCGCCCGGTGGCAGTCAAGCCTCAGTTCTTCCACGAGGCGCCAGCCCGTAATTGTCGGGGCCCCCCGGTCGGCGGCCGCCGCGCGCAGCGGGCCGTGGACTTGGAGATGCATCTCTGTTACGTTTCAGTTTTGGTCCACCGCGCGCCGCCAGGCGTGGCGGGCCACCGACGCCGGTCGAGGTGCGCATGGCCGTCGAACAACCGAGCATCAAGGACGTCGCCGGCCGTGCCGGCGTCTCCATCGGCACGGTCTCGAACGTCCTGAACCGGCCGAACCTGGTCAGCAGGTCGACCCGATCGCGGGTCGAGCAAGCGATCGAGGACCTCGGGTACGTGCGGAACGAGTCGGCCCGGCACCTGCGAGCCGGGCACAGCCGCACCATCGCCTACGTGCTGCTCGACGCGTCGAACCCGTTCTTCACCGACGTCGCCGTCGGCGTGGAGGAGGCGGCGCGCGCCGCCGGCAGGACGGTGTTCCTGTGCAACAGCAACGAGGACGCCCAGCGCGAGACCGACTACCTCGACCTGCTTCTCCAGCATCGCGTCGAGGGCGTCCTCATCACGCCGGTCGACCTGGACGGTCAGCGCCTGCGTGCGCTGACCGAGCACGGCCTGCCGGTCGTCCTGCTCGACCGCCGGGCCGCGGACACCTCGCAGTGCTCGGTCGCGGTGGACGACGTCCTCGGCGGCGACCTGGCGGTCACCCACCTGCTCGACACCGGCCACCGGCGCATCGGCTACGTCGGTGGACCGATGTCGATCGGTCAGGTACGCGACCGCCACCAGGGTGCGCTGCGCGCCCTGGAACGCGCCGCGGGAGGCGACCCCGCCACGCTCGATCTGATCGAGACCGAGCGGCTGACCGTCGCCGAGGGACGGCACGCCGGAGCCCGGCTCGTCGGCCTGCCCGCCGCCCGCCGGCCCACCGCGGTGTTCTGCGCCAACGACTTGCTGGCACTGGGCCTGCTCCAGGAGATGACCCGGCAAGGCGTCGCCGTCCCCGACGAGATGGCCATCGTCGGCTACGACGACATCCTCTTCGCCGAGGCGGCCGCCGTGCCGCTCACCTCGGTCCGACAACCCCGACACCTGCTCGGCCGGACAGCCGCAGAGCTGCTCCTCGAGGAAGCCACCGGCGATCCCGGCCACGTCCACCGGCAGATCCAGTTCAAGCCCGACCTCGTCGTCCGCGCCTCATCGAGGCCGACCCGCCGCCGCGACCGGAAGCGGCCGCGATGAACCAGGGGGCGAGAGGCTCCCACCACCGTGCTATTGCGTGACAAGGAAGCGGTGGTGGCCGCCGTCTGTGGTGTAGATGGCGTAGCCGCCCTCGGTGCGCAGGTAGTGCACACCATGAGGGTTGAGAACGCGAACGGTGCCGCCGCCGGCGACCGGGACGTCGACTTCGGCTGTGGTGTCCGCCGGGATGTCGACCTGGAGAAGCAGGGCGTTTCCGAGGCGGCGCCACGACGAGGTCACCCCGCCACGAGGCGTCTGCATCGAGGCAGCAGCGCGGTCGAGCCCGGTTGGCGGCGCCGGCCGGATGAGGACTTCGGCGAATCCGGGTGCGGCCGGCTGGATTCCCGCCAGGTCGTAGTAGAGCCAGTCGTTGATCGTGCCGAGGAAGGCGTGGTCGAGCGATTGGTTGGGGTCGGTGTGCGACCACGTCTCCCAGGATGTGTTGGCACCCTGGCTGACCCAATAGCCCCAGCTCGGGTAGCTGGTCTGGGTCGCGATGTGCCGGTCGCGCCGGTGTTCAGGTGGTCGCCGCGGGCGTGGATGTCGGCCACCAGGTTGTCGTAGACCGCCTGCTCGTGGCCCGCAGGGACGAGCCTGTAGTAGAGCGGGACCAGGTTGGACGTCTGCCGGTAGCCGGCCGGCAGGCTGGTTTGGTACGTGTTGGCGCTCGGGTCGAAGAACGTGGCGTTGAACGCTTGCTTGATCCGGTCGGCCAGCGCGTCATAGGTCGCGGCGTCGGTGGTGTTGCCGAGCGTGCCGGCCATGTCGGCGAGCGTGCGGGCCTCCTGGTAGAGGTCGCCGTTGGCTGTGACCAGCGGCACGATCGCGAAGCCGCCGGTGAGCTTCGGCCCCTCGGGCGCGGCGAGCGCCGTGCCGTTGTTCTCCGAACCCGGGGCGGCCCAGTCACCGAACGAGAAGCCCGCGTAGACGCCGCCGGTGCCCGCGATATTGGAGGCCATGACGTCCATCCAGCGCTTGGCGGTCGCGTAGTTGTCGCCGACGAACGAGCGGTCGCCGTAGTACTGGTAGAGCTTCCAGGCGTCGAGGATGAAGGTGCCCGACCACGACGGATCGGTGGTGATCTGGGCGACGAACCCAACGCCCGGCGACGGAACGATCACCGGAAGCCCGCCGTCGGGCGACTGCGTGTCGCGGTAGGACTGCAGCCACTGCTGGTAGAAGCCCTTCATGGCGAAGTTGTCGATGGCCGAGTCCATGTACAGGTAGGCGTCGGCCGTCCAGCCCTGCCGGTCACGCCACGGCGTGTCAGTGGGGAAGCCCCACAGGTTGTCCAGCACGGTGTGACGCTGGTTGGCCTCGATCCGGTTCAGCAGCCGGTTGGAGCTGGTGAACGTGCCGGTCCCGGCGACGTCGCTGTGGTTGACCCGCGCCTCGATCGAGAACGCGGTAGGCGCGGACGGGCTGAACGAGACCTGGATATAGTGCAGCGGGTGCCGGGTGAAGCTCGGCTCCCAGGTCTCCAGGCCGTGCCCGTTCAGCGTGTAGGTGTCGACGTGCGTCTGTGCGGTGTAGACCTTGAACACGGTGCCGTCGCTGTTGAGGGTCTCCCCGTAGGTGAACGTGACCGTCGTTCCGGCCGCGCCGCGCACCGCGACCCGCGCCCAGCCGGCGTGCTGCCCGCCGAAGTCGTAGACCCGCACCCCGGGCGACGGCGTGGTGACCCCGAGCGGCCGGAGCGTGTCGGTGACCCGGACCGGATCCGCGGTCGCCTTGGTCAGCCGCTGGGTGGGCGCGGCCTGCACGGGCGCCGCGGTCCACGCTGACGCGTCGAAGCCGGGCGTGGTCCAGCCCGGCTGCGCGCGCCGGGCGTCGTAGTGCTCGCCGAAGTACAGGTCGTCGATGATCGGGCCGTCGGCCATCCGCCAGCTGCCGTCGCTGACCACCCGCGCCGCCGATCCGTCCCGATACGTGATGTCCAACTGGGCCAGCAGCCGCGGCTCATGGCGGTCCGGGCGGGTGCCCCAACCGAACGTGTCGCCGGCGGTCGCGGCGAAGTACCCGCGACCGAGCATCACGCCGATCGCGTTCCGGCCACCGCGCAGCATTCTGGTGACGTCGAAGCTGCGATAGACCGCGGTCTTCGCATACTGCGTCGGCCCTGGATCGAGGACCTGGTCGCCCACGCGGCGGCCGTCGATCCAGGCCACGTAGTAGCC